>JAABUX010007183.1_pt1 | contig 13131 bp, 19 predicted proteins | sample 5561851 | NCBI WGS metagenome assembly JAABUX01 (sample SAMN10711883, study PRJNA513361) | rock metagenome | isolation source: Antarctica rocks | place: Antarctica: Victoria Land, Richard Nunatak red sandstone | collected 2016-01-03 | reverse complement strand
CGCAGCGTCATATTTGCGGTAGAGTCATGCCGACCACGCGCAGGTGCGAGAGGCAGCAGAGGTGCCCCAGGCGGCGCTCGCAGCGCGCGCCCGGCAAGAGCTGGCGCTCAGCATCGCGCGCTGGACCGCAGTCGTCGAAACTAACAGCGTCCTCCTCAAGCTGGATGCCCAGCTGTTAACGTCCGCGAGCAACACATCCTTGGCCACCCACCTGCTCGCGAAGACTGTTGCTTTGGCACGTCTGACTGCGAAGACGTCTATTCAGCTGACCGCGGCAGAGGGAGGAGGCAGCTTCGCTGCGGCTGCTGCAAGCAAGGAGACACTAGGTGCCGCCGCCCTAGCGTGGTCGCGGCTGCCGTGGCCTGTCGGGAGCACGCAGCTGCTGCGGATGGCAGTGTCAGCTGCGGCCCGGGTGGCGGTCTCGGAGGCAATGGCGTCTTCGGCTGGACAGCCGGCCTTCGATGCATGGCAGACCGCCGGGCGCATTGTGGACGCAGTCACGCAGGCGCTGCAGCAGGCGGACCTTCCAGTCCGTAGGCTGCCGCAGGCGGCCTTCGGTCCGATCGTGGCAGCGACGCTGTCCGCAGATGCAGAGTCGCATGCCGGCCGCGGCGCGGTGGCGGTCGCAACCGCGCTGCTCATCCGCGCCGCTGGCGCGGTGCAGACGGAACCCGAGCGGTCAGCTGCAAGAGAGCCAGGTGGAGCCATTGGCAAGTCGACAGGCACGGTGCATAGGAGCGCTAAGCGGGCTGACCGAAGCAGGGGCCCGGCAGGCCGGGCTTCAGACGGGCCTGGCAAGACCCTGGCAAAAGACAAACTGCGGCGAACGTCCTCTAGCCACAGCTCGTCGTCCGGCAGCGGTGCCAGCAGCGCCAGCAGCGGCAGCTCAAGTGGAACCAGCGCCAGCAGCGGCAGTACATCCGAAAGCAGCAGTGGCAGCAGCAATTCTACCAGCCGATGCACGGGGTCGAGCAGCAGCTCAGCTGATAGCCACCAGCGGCGCGAAGAGCACAGGCCCGACCTGCCAGACGGTGAGGCGGAAGTCGTGGGGCCGGCGACGGCACGCATGGCGGAGCCTAAGCCTGCGCACTTTGAGGATGATGGTGCCATTGCTGAGGCAGACGCAACAGGCACGGCGCAGGCCGCTGCCGCGGAGCCCCTTCCCGCAGTCAATGCGGGCCGAGGTGGCAACGTGGTCGGGGAAGGCGCCGCAGACAGCGGCACCGAGGCGGAGTCCGGCGAGATTGGCTTGGCGGAGGCCGGACTACCTTCACCGTCGTCGTCCCCTTCTGAGTCATCTTCGTCGTCTGGGTCAAGCAGCGCCTCCGAGACCGACTCAGCGTCAGGCAGCACCTCGAGCGGGTCTGCGGCGTCGGCGTCCGCCAGCAGCGGGTCATCAGGCCGGTTGTCCGCAGGCCAGCACAAGCCCCCTGCGCGGCGCCGCGGCCCGCAAACTGCAACAGAAGCGAGGGCCGCATTCGAGGCCGTTCTGACAGGCAGTCGGGACAGGTGAGCCGCTCATGCCTTTGCTGGGCAGTGCCTCCGTAGCACACGTCCCTTGCTTTCATATCTCATATCTGCAGGATGCTGCTCCTGCCCCACAGTGCATTTCAGTTCGACTGAGCACCCCTCGTAGACAGTAAAAAGCATTGCATGGCATAGCTCTCAGTCCGAATCCAGTCATGTACAAGCTGGTTGTTCGACGAAGTGCCATCATCATTACCTGGGACTCATATCCATTGTCACCACCCAACCTGCGAACCCCTGCAAATGTGTTTCGCAACAGGTCAACGGACCCTCCGGCTGTCCCACTCGCTGTGGAGGAGGGGGAAATCATGGACAGCTTGATCGGCGCGCCGCCGGTGCGGGACGTTGCGTGGGAGGCGGAGCAGCGTGTGTTCGCCGGGCTCAACCTGGCTACGCTGGAAGTGCTCAGCGGCCGCACCGCCGCCGCCCTGGCCGCTTGCAAGCGGTCAGTGGCTGCTGCAGAAGGTGCGTTTTGGTTGTGCGGCTCACAAACTTAGACGCAGAAGCTCATTCTCATTGAATCAAATGTCTGCTGCACTTGCTGTGCTAGCACTGCTACTCCACTGCAACACTTCTTACTGTAGCACAACAGTCAGTACATCTGATTGCGAAACCAGACCTGGCAGCAGAGTTCGAAGCAAAATATGGCAATTTTGTTCTGGTGCAGGCGGCGATGATCAGCTGCAGGTGCTGGCTTGGGCGGAGCTGCTGTCCCTCGCCGCTGGCACCGTGGCGGACACGGCTGAAGCCAGGATCGCTGGCTCGGAGACCGTGGGACAGGGCCCGGCAGCAGCAGCACAGCGTGGCTGGAGCGGCTGGGACGCCGGCGCGGCCGCTGGAGCCGCAAAGGCCTCTGCTGCGCCGGCCAGCGCGGCTGCCGCGCAGCTGCCCGGCAGTGCCAGCCACAGTACTGCGGGATTGGTAGCCGATCACAGCCGAGCATTCGCAGCGTTCATGGATCTGCTGCTCGAGTTCTTTGCATGGCGCAGCCGTGTGCCTGCTGAGGCCCTCGCGTCGCCATCAGACCAGCAAGTGCGGAGCATTATACTCCGTCTCGCCGTGGAACCGCTGGCCACTTACGCACATTATCGTTGCCGATTTCAGTATTGGTGCTCAAGCTGGATGTTGGGGGTGTGGCTTGCTAACTTGGTGGTAGTGATTGCGGGCTGCCTGCGCAGCTCAATGAGGCTGCCGATGATACGTGGCAAGCCGCCAGCCCGGATCTGGCAGGCATGGTCCAGGTTATCACGCCGCTGCTGCAGCTGCTTTCGCCCAGGGAGGCAGTCGTCGTGGCGGAGACCGCAGCTGACTGCCTGCCGCCCACGCCAGCCCGAGTGCGCCTACTGCTAGCGGCATCCGCAAGGTATGCTGTGTGCCCTGTGCTTATGATGCAGGCCAGAGCTCATGCAACCACCCTAACACGCGCGCCCAGCAATGTCCTTGTTTCGTTGTGGTGCCATTGTACGCAACGTGCCTGACTAAGAGATTAATCTGCGAGTTGTTTGTTCGACAGAAACTGCCGAGTTCCTTGCCGCCGCTAATCACACAATGTGATGAAGGCGGGGGATTGACGCTGCGGGGGCGACGTGGGCATTGGGACTACTGGACAGCGCATTGCGGACGTCCGTTCCTGCGGCAGCGCCAGACCTGTGGCTGGCGACGGTGCAGCTCGCGGAGCGTCTCGGCGCGTCGCCCGCGATGGCTCTCGCCAGGAGCGCATGCGCTGCGCACCCTGCCGCCGAGGCGCTCGCCCAGAAGCTGGCGCAGCTGCAGAGAGCGACGGCGGGCGCTGCAGGCACACTGAACCGTTTAGCCCGTTGCCCAGGCCAAGTGCATTGTCACATTGCATTGCTCACATGCCTAGTCGGTCAAATCATTCCTTGCGCAAACTGCGCAAACACATTGGATGTCGTCCAGCGCTTGCCAGCTGACGAGCTGTGCAACTTTACTGTGACAAACATGCCGTCTGCACACGCTTGCACAAAGGACCTCCACTGCTGCCGCTGTGCTGTGTGCAGGCGGCGGGAAGTAGGCTCGCAGCTCATCTGGAGGTGAGGCTAGGATGCGCTGCGGCAGCATTATGGTATGGCCCGCAAATCAGTGTCACCTTGCCTGTGCCCAGGCACTGCAAGCGCATCCGGAGTGCTCAAATTGCTGCACCACATAATGTTCATGCTGATGCGACGTGTCATGTTAATCCGAGTATGACGCAGAATGTCCTCGTGCTGAAGCGTGTGTGTTGTGCATGCGCTGAAGACCACAAATGTACAGCATTGCTCAGGTGTGCCGCCCAGCAACTGATGCACACCAGCCGAATGCACATGTGCACGCTTTGCATAGGCCGATGCTGAGCCGTGTGTTGTCTTGCGCCAGGTATGCGGTGGGGCTGGAGCCTGGATGTACGCGTCATGTCCTGCCACATGACTCGTTCTGCAACACGTGTGTTGTGCAGCATGCCGGCTGCTCTTCCTCGTGACAGAAGTGTTCCTCTCGACTGACATGCGTTGTCACTTTGCTTAACCATCTGGCTGCCGGGTTGTGGTGCGGTCTGTGCTTTCCACATTCAGACTGTGTCTGCGCAGGTCTGCCTGCAGGTAGCTGGTTGCGCAAACTGTGCATGTGTGCACGTACTGGGGCGGAGGGCAAGGCTGCGACCTTTGTGCGCTTTGTGCAAGTGATACTGGCCGCTGACTCGCAGTCTATACTCAGGTTACAGACGGTGGACCTGACAGCTGAATGCGGTCACGACGCGTGTGGAGGGTGTGTTGGGGCGCATTGCTCTCTGCGGCAAAGTTCCCCACGGCTGACCAAAGGCAGGGTCCGGAACAGCGTCTCACGCTAGGAGAGACTGGGAGGCACTGGAGAAGGTCTGGATTTGCCGCTGCTGTCGGCAGCAAGCCGATCGAAATGAACTCCATCGAACTGAAGTAAGAATCGAGGCTTCGAATAGCCGCTTGTCAGGGTAGTATGAACAAAGAGAGCTACTTCCTCAGCATTTTAGCTTGTGCGATGCACGGTGTGGCAGCAGTGATATCACTGCAACGCGTTTGCGCGAGTGAAAGCCAGAATTTGCTACCTCTTCCCGGCTCGTACCAAACCTTTACTACGCGGCAGTCGCTCGGAGTCTTGCTGGATGCCAAAGCCAAGCGCTGGGCCACCGCCAAGTCTGCGCAGCTGGGCCACCGACAGACCGTGCGGGTTGGTGGTCAGCAAGGCGTCGCCCGGGCTGTCGCTGGTGGTGAGCACGTTGTCCGCGAAGTATCGGCGCCTCGTGCGGCACGGGACATGGGCTGTCAGGCGTTCGGTCCGCGTGTCCTCCACCTTTGTGTGCTGGCTGTCAAAGTCCGTGTGCGCAGCAAACCTCTGGCTGCGGTGCGTGGACCGTCCGCCGTGCTCAAGGTCCAGGCTCGTGTGCATGCTGTACCCTGCAGATCTCTAAAACTTCGTGCTGTGTAAAAGCGCCTCTCATTGTGCAAAGTTCCTTGTGCAACCCATATACAAACAGTGTAACCATCCGGATGGCTTAGGAGGCGGCGTGTCACGCCTGCAGGGTTGAACATCTTCCGACCGGCGACCGAAGCGCTGTAAGGCGCTCGCCGTCGGTTGTCCAGCGGCGCCGACGACGGCCGTGGGAGCGAGTCAAATGCGTACAGCAAGGGGTTTTCCGGGGAAGTGCCGTGGACGACCGTGTGCGACCGCGCGCAACGCAGCCGACCGCGCCGCAGGCTCGCATCGCACTGTACCAAGCTTGCGGTCAGCAAACGCCTGATACCATAGCGCTCTGTCGGCCGCGCATGGTGTGCGCACCGTGCATTGAGCTACATGACTGCGCATACCATTGTCAGCATCAGGGTAACCGCTTTGCGTACGGAGGAGCAGACGATTCGGAGGTCCTGGTTCCCCTATTGGTTGCTGAACTCACGTCTTCAACGCTCCTGCCGTCGTCGATGCCGTGCAGGTTCATAGTGAGATGGTCCGCTGCTCCCGGGATGCCAAATGTCCGCGGCGCCCGCGTCTGCTTCTGTTCCGCATTTTCGTTCTCCTTCGCCTTTGTCTGCTCGAACTGCGGCCTGCGCTCCGTGTGCAGGCAGGTGCACCGCATGCCGAAAGCCCAACATGGCATTGTGGTATCGGACGGCATGCATTGGCGACGCTGCTCAGGCAGGCGCACCGCAAGATACGCAGACTTGGTTTCGTCTTCAAGCCGTAGACGGGCTGACCTGCGTCGACGAGGCACTCTGTCAAGCGCTGATGCTGCAGACGCTCGCTCACCGTACTACCGCACACTAAGCGTTTGACAGGACTTTGCGGTGGCTAGTCTGTGAAGCAACACCGCACCCATTGCAGAGAAGCATATTGACGCTTTGGGAGCAGAGAAGCGATCCGTGGTATCCTGCACAGTACCATGAGATCAAGTCAGAACGGCCCGCGATCGTCGTAAAGCACGGCCAGAGCCGCAGGAACTGATGTAACCAAAGGGCATGCCTGACCGAACCCCGCGCGCGCGTGATCCGGCGCCGCTGCCGAAGGTCTCAGGTCAAACCACGAGAGACGCCTTTCCCCGCCCATGCTGGCGCATGTACGTATTGCGCCCGCGTTCGTCTCGTAGCAGGGGAGATATATGAGCTGCAAATTTGATCCTTTCGTATGGAGTCCATACGCTTGAATTCCGAGTCGTAGCGTGCGAGCCCCCGCTCCAGTCCATGCCCTGGACGCTCCCCTGGAGCAGAGGTCAGACAGGGGGCCCTGATGCACGGGCTGCAGGACAAACGCCTGCGACGACTGACAGCGGCAATGCCGCAGACACGGCAGCGAAGCGTGCCCAGCACAGCAGCCCGGAGGGCAAAGAGAACGAGGCGTTCGGAGCCAATCACGTGGCCAAGCGAAGGAAGCGTGGCCCGGCGTCGCCCTGCGCAGCCCACCCTCGCACCACGGGTAGGGAGTCCGAGCAACTGCAGCACCATGCTGCTGGCGCCAGCTCAGGTGTCTGTCCTGCACTCGCCAGTCCGCAGCATCTGGAGACATACGCACACCCGCAAGCGCACCGCGCAGCTACGCAGCGGCCAGTGCATATGGAGGCTTTTGAACAGCCGTCATATGGGCCATTGCAGCCGTTGCCAAGCGGCGAACCAGCTCAGCACACCAGTTGCCCATCAGCGCAGCCGCCGCAGGCTGTCTGTGAGACGGCTTCCGGGTATGCCTTTCGCATGGACCCGTCCCTTTGTTGCACCAAGTCTCCATTGCCTGCTGCCCAGGTGCAGTTGTGGATGCTCCCTCTATGGTGGTCACGACTTCAGCTCCGTTTGACCAGCTTTGGCCTGTATTGCTCGCCCGGATCGCTGCTTAACCCATCGCTTGACCGCGCATATATAAGCTCCAGCCGCCAGCAGTGCGATGCGCGCGTGCAGGGCGCTCGCGTCACAGAGCAGATCCTTCGGCTGGGAGGAATACGACGGTCAGATTGATGAGCTGCTCGATGGCACTGAACCAGCACCGTCCGCAGCAGCTCAGCATCCGGCGGCATGCAGCGCGGCCGTGTTGTCGACCGCGGACACCTCTGCTGCGGAGCCTGACCCCGGCATCGCAGGCGCTGTTGGCAGCGACGTCGTCGTTGTGCTGTCGGATGAGTCTGAGGGATCCGACTGGAATGATGATGACATCATGATGACGCTGTCTGATGGAGCCCGCGAGTATGACGCCAAAGCGATGGTGAGTGGAATGCTGCGCGCCTGTGGACGCAGCTGAGTGCATGGCCACCATGACCCGCAGTTGCCACCGGCATGGCCGGCAGAACCCAGCACCTTGCAATTGAACCCTTTCGATGTCGCTACGTACGGCATGCCGTCCTTGATGATGCCACAGCTGTCTTGCATGCCTGCCAATCCGTAGTGAAGGTACTGTGACAATGCGTGCAGCGCGACGGCGACGATGATGCGGCCACCAGAGACGACTGTGCGGAGAGCAGCTGCCACTTGGATGGCGCAGCGCCGTGCCAAAGCGGGCAACCAGCGAGCATGAGTCCACACGTCAATGCAGAATCTCTGCGGGCGTGGCTGACATCGCTGGGCTTGCAGCAGCACACTGAGGCTCTCGATCAGGTGACGATCCTGTTGCGCGTCACCCATTTGTGACCGTGCAGTCCAATGCCTGGCAAAGGCTGACTGACAGGCTCTCGTGTTGCACATCCGCATGCAGGCTGGGGTGACGCTAACGAGTGTGGCGTCAGTGACGGACACCACGTTGCGATCCCTCGGCATCACGACCCTGGGGCAGCGCAAGAAGCTGCTGGCCGCCGCAGCGGCCATGGTGCCGGCTGCAGATTGCGAATACAGCGGGTCGGGTGCCGATGCCGCGCCCGCGCACAGCAGCAGCGGCTGTGTAGCGTTGCCCGCACCCGAGCAGCACCACACGGTGGCCAGCGACCCCATGCAGGGGATGGCCCGCGGCAGCAGCGGCAGCGGCGTCACGGGGCGCATCACGGACTTCTTTCAGCCGAAGGGCGGCCGGCGGCCGGCGCCGCCGCCGATGCAGACCCCTCTGGACGGCCTGCTGGCCGCGGCGAAGCCACGGCCCACCATCGCCAACTTCTTTCAGCCCGCCGCTGTCGCCAGCAGCGGCGCCAGAGCAGCAGGGCGCGGCGGCACGGCTGGAGCTGCTGGACTACCTGCAGCCTCGGCACCTGCTGGCGGCCCAAACGCATCTGGCAGTAAAGGTGATGTCGCCGTGCGAACTCAGCAAGCATCCTGCTTGTCGGCTGTGCAAATGTTACCTGACGACCTGCGCTGAGCGCCAGCAGAGTTGGAGGCTGGCGTTGCTGGCTCAGTCCCGTGACATATATTGCATGACATCGAGCCTGTCACGAGAAGTCATAGACAGTCAATGCACAACTGCTGAAACACCGTTCCTGCACCCTTGGGCAAGACATGTCGCATGATGGTGCATTGACGCCAGCTGCGGCGCGCAGGCAAGCGGCTGCCGCCGTGGCAGGCGGTGCCCGGCACGCCGTTCGTGGTGGACAAGTTCGGGCCGGGCACGACGGGCGTGCAGTGCCGGCACTGGTTCCTGACGCACTTCCACGCCGACCACTACGGCGGCCTGTGCCGCCGCTGGTGCCAGCGCAACGCGGGGCCAATCTACTGCACCACCCCTACAGCCAAGCTGGTGGCGGAGCGCCTCCGGGTATGTGTTTTATTTGACATGTAGGGTATTGCTCCTGGAATGAGCTCACACGAGTGCATTGGGATCCAGAGTCTTGTCCTGTCACCATCTGGCAATCGCTGGATCACAGTGCAGCGCACAACTGCAAGCTCTTCCAGAGGCGTCTTGTGATGCAGGGCATATTGCCACTACGCAGCCTTTAACACCATCACATCTCACTTGGATCTCATCTGAGACTTGCACCGTACAGGTCCCGTGGGGCCGCCTGAAGTGCGTGGAGATCGGCGAGACCGTGACGGTGGCAGGCGTCCGGTGCACCTTCCTGGACGCCAACCACTGCCCCGGCGCCGTCATGATCGTGTTCCAGCCGCCCGGCCGCCGCACGGTGCTGCACACCGGCGACTGCAGGAGCGTGCGGTCTTTCATATCTACCTTAACCCTAACCCTAACCCTGTTGCTTTTCTTCGCTCAGCTCTTTCACGAGAAATTGCGGAATGCTTTTGGCTGCACTCCGGATGCTCTGCACTCTCATGCTGCGGCCAGCAGGACAAGCGCCCATGAGAGCGGCCAGACGGTGCATTCACCAAGAAGCGTTGCGTCCCGCGCAGGCTTACGCCCGCGCTGAGGTCCGACCCGCTGCTGAGCCGGTATGCCGGCGGCGGCCTGGATCTGGTCCTGGACACCACCTACTGCGACCCGCAGTACACCTTCCCCTCGCAGGCGAGTCGCGTGGCCCAACGCTCCTGCAGCCTTGCTCCAGGTCTCAAGTCCTGGCAGACACGCTGTCCTCACCACCCCGACGCTCTGAGCCACAGGGTTCAGGGGTACCCGGCTTACCATCGTCTTTGAGCAGCCTTTCGAGTGTAGAATTCGCCGCCGGAACATCGCAGCAGCCCTGACCCCGGCCGTGATCTCAGCACTGGGTGGGTGTCAATGTTAGCAAAGCGTTCAGCAGGATGTCGACAGCTTGACCTTGGTTGGCACAGGAGGCGGTGCTGCGGTTCGTGCTGGACGCGGTGCGCGCGGAGACGTTCAACGACGCGCGCACGCTTTTCCTGTTCGGCTCCTACACCATCGGCAAGGAGCGCCTGTTTCTGGAGGTCGCGCGCCAGCTGGGCAAAAAGGCGCGTGACAGCCGGCGCGGGGTTGTGATGGCTCCGTACACCATATTGTCTGGGCCATTACCGGGTCGAGCAGCAGGCAGGGGTCAGCACTGACTCGACGGCGCGTCGCTGCAGCTTCTACACACTCCCCGGACGGCTGTGCTGACCAGTGGCAATAACCATGCCATTCGGGCGCTCGACCATCGTATAGCCCACTGCTTGAATGGTGCTCGTGCGACACCGACTCCACTTGCGGACTTCAGGTGTATATGAGTGCGACGAAGCGGAAGGTGATGGCGTGCCTGGACCTGCGACCCGAGTACGCGTCTCTGCTCACCACAGACGACCGCGCGACCAACATCCAGGCTGTGCCGCTCTGGATGTGCTCCCAGAAGGTGAGTCTCATGCTCGCCGCCGCAGCTTGCCAGGTAAAAGCACAGCTCAAGAAAGTGCCTGTCTCTGTCGGAATACTCGTGTAAAGCATCCGCAGCAGAGGCATCCTCATCTGCTTTAAACGATGATCACAGCCTCGGTAATTACCCCAGCCTCACTCACGCAGCTGTCTGCACGTGGTGCAGGCGATGGTGCGGATCGCAAAGCACTACCGGTCACGCTTCACCACCGTCGTGGGGTTTGCGCCGACGGGCTGGTCGCATGCGCAGAGCCGCGGCAAGGCCAGCCTCGGCAAGCGCCGCCAGAAGGGTACCCTCATCACCTACCAGGTGTCTGTCCCAACTACATACGGAAGCAGGTTGCCGAGGAAGTCGCTTTCGATCAGCTGCTTCCGCTGAGGTTGGACATCAAGACACTCCAATGAGTACAGATGCGATGTTGGGTGGTGTGCATTCTGAGCACATTGCTGCGTGTGTGATTGCTTAGTTGGCTGGCGCAGAACACACTCGGAGGCAACTGCGTGCACGTGCAGGTTCCGTACTCGGAACACTCCAGCTTCACCGAGATGCACGACTTCGTAAGCTGGATGAGGCCTCGGCGAGTCATTCCGTCTGTCAACAACGACGGCGGCAGGAAGACACGCCAGATGCTCCACTTGCTAGGCTACTGACATCTGCTGTTCTGTACATCTCCTGTTCAAACATCGCGGACGGTCGAACACCTGAGCGCGCCGTGGTTTCCTTTGCTGTAGATTCTAGTGGTGAGTCACATCACGACCTGCGTAATGCTGTGCTTAGCTCTCGCGCCTCATCTGACAGTTCATTGTATGTAAACGGGCTCCTATATCATAAAAAGAAGCCATTTTGGAAGCGTTCGAATGCCATGCAACGCAACCGGCTGCAGTGCTGCCGTCAAGGATGGCCGCTGGATTTGTTACTGCTCACCCACTAAGCGCATGCCTGAGAGCCCCGAGAGTCATGGATGTTGAATGTCTACTCTGCGATGTTCGTTCACTGAGGGAGACGCTGCCGGCTGACGACCTCATCATGCTCCTGCGCCGCTCACTTGGCGGGCTCCTCCGGCAGCAGGATGATGCGGCCCGACCTCGCCGTCGGCGATACGATCCCGCTCTGCAAGGCCATGAACTTGTCGGTGTCCGTCGCGTCCAGCTCCAGCACGATCCTGCCGGCGTTCGCGGCCGGGTTCACCAGGCCGCCGGCGGTGATCACGAAGTGGCCCTTCTCCGCGCCCGTCTCGCCGGACAAGTCGATGCGCCCTGCGCTGGCTAGTGGCGATACAAGGCCGTCCGCCGACGCTGCGTACACCGGCAGGTCCTCCGGGAGGCCTGCGGCTGCCGGCCGGTCGAGGGACGGGTCCGAGTTGCCGCGGGGCATCGGGAGAGCCCCGGGCTGCGTTGAAGCGCCGGTGCTGCGTGCCGCGGCGGCGGGCTCCGGTGGTGCAGGGAGCGAGGTCGCGATCGGCGGCAGCACGGCCCTGACCGGAGACCCCGCGCTGCCGTCCGAGCTGCTCCACGCGCCGTCCGACGCCACGTTCAGGGAACCTGCAGCGAACGCAGACGCCTGTACCCCGGCGCTGTCCGCCACGTCAAGTCCGACGCTGCCTGCCCTTCCTGCCTGCTGGCTGTCTGTGGGCTGGATCTGCGCAGCCTCCTGCTCACTGGCTGCATCTGCTGTCAAAGCAACGTCCGAGCTCAGCGGGACGTGCTGTTCAGCAGTTTCTGCAGGAGGGACCCTCCAGGGTTCCGTCTGCAACTGCAGCGCTTCCAGCCTCTCCTGCGCCTGCAGCAGCTGTGACGCCGCCCGAGTCGGCGACAGCGTCGGCGACACGGTGTCCCCTGCCGCAAGTGAGGACCGCGGGGAGGCCAGCGACAGCGACGCCGCCCGGAGGGCCGCCAAGCCGGCGGCGGCGCTGCTGGTGCGCCGGCTGAGGGGCGCCGGCGGAGCAGCAAGGCCCGGCGGCCGATCGATCCAGTCCCAGAGATCCGCCCAGGCGGCGGCGTTGGGGTCCGGCTGGAAGGCAAAATCCATTTTGTAGCTTTTGGACACTCTAATTAAAGTTCTTGTAAATTGTTTAGGTGAAGTTTAACTGCTGGGTTTATATGCTGAACTCCTATCAAGTAAAACGCACGAGTTATGTCGCGTGACAGGAAATATTGAAACTGAACACATCAAACACGTTGTTCTACCACCAAGCACCTGCCCCGGCGGGAAGCGCGGCGTGGCCGGCGGGTCGGCGAAGTCGTCGAAGTTGGAGGCGTCGACGGGGCTGGACAGCTCGGGCGTGATCGGCGCCGGCACGGAGCGCGCCTCGAGCGCGGCCCAGTCGAGGCCCTCGAACCAGGGATGCGCCCGGATGTCGTCCGCGCCGTTGGATCCCAGCCGCTCCTCCGGTTTCACCTGCAGGGGAGGTGCTGATCAGGACGTCAGCTCAATTGCAGACTCGCGGAAAGCAGCAGGTGCGCATGCAAGAACGGTACAACGACAACACATGATCAGGAAGCCTTTCACCGTCGAAACAAGTCCAATTGCATACTTGCTTACGGGCATTCGAATGGACTCATCACGCTGGCAGCCTGCACTGAAGCTGTCATCAACGGCGTGACAGCAGCTCGTTGAGCTCCCGATGCTGGATCACCTGCAGGAGGCTGCTGATGAGGTCGCAGGCCTCGGGCGACAGGCAGTCGGGGAGCGTGAAGCTCCCCGCCAGGGCACGGCGGAAGGTGTCGTAGGGGTCGCTGGAGACGGCCTTGAACGGCGGGTCGCCTGTCAGCATCTCGAACACCAGGACGCCCAGGCCCCACCAGTCCGACGCGCACCCCGTGCCCTTCCGCTGGATCACCTCCGGCGCCTGCATGACTCAGAACCTGTCTCCACACAGCTTCCATTCGGTAATGGGCATTATGTGGACCATCACATGCCACACATGCGGC
>JAABUX010007182.1_pt1 | contig 13132 bp, 11 predicted proteins | sample 5561851 | NCBI WGS metagenome assembly JAABUX01 (sample SAMN10711883, study PRJNA513361) | rock metagenome | isolation source: Antarctica rocks | place: Antarctica: Victoria Land, Richard Nunatak red sandstone | collected 2016-01-03 | reverse complement strand
GCGAGCGGATCGAGGCGAGCGACCCGAAGATGCTCAGCGAGCCGCTCGGCGAAGGGGCGACCCGGCTCTACAAGTCGTCGAACCACATGGCTAACTTCCTCGACGGGGTCCGGACCCGCAAGCGGCCGATCTGCGACGTCGAGATCGGGCACCACTCGGCCAACGTCTGCCACCTCGGGTCGATCGCGCTGCGCCTCGGCATCCCGCTCGGCTGGGACCCGGCGGCCGAGCAGTTCGTCGGGCCGTACGCCGAGAAGGGGAACGCGATGATCGCCCGCGAATACCGCTCGCCGTGGAAGCTCGAAGTCTGATCAGGTAAGATCCAGCCTCGTGAGCGGGCGAGGGCCAATCCCACCGGCCCTCGCCCTTGGATTTCCTCCTTTGAACCGATCGGCGACGATGGCGACGCTTCCGTGGGCGGGTCGGACCTGGGGCGCGACAACCAAGCGGGTTGTCAAGCTCGTCTTGGCGCTGGTGGTCCTGGCGTTCGTCGCCCGGCACGTCGCGCAGACCCGCCGCGACCTCCTGGCCCGCGGCCTGACCCTCCGGCTCGATTACGCCTGGCTCGGGGCCTCGGTCGGCCTGTACCTGCTCGGCCTGCTCGCCTTTAGCGTCTACTTCTGGCGGGTCCTGGCGCGAAGCGCGACGCCCGTCGGCTTTTACCCCGCCGTCCGGGCTTATCTGGTCAGTCACCTGGCGAAGTACGTCCCCGGCAAGGCGATGGTGGTGGTGGTCCGCTCGGCGCTGGTCGCCGAGAGCGGCGCCCGACCCGCGACGGCGGCGTTCGCGACCTTGTACGAGACCCTGACGATGATGGCGGCCGGGGGGTTCGTGGCGGCGACCGGATTCGCGTTCGCGACACCCGGGCGGACGTTCGGACCGAGCTTCCGGTTTGCATGGCCTTGGAACTCGCAGGTCGAGAATGAGGTTCCGTTCATCGGCCTGGCTTCGCTGGCGGGTTGGGGATTCCTGGTCCTGGTCTGGCCAGGGGTCTTCCCTCGGCTGGCGGGCCTGATCCGCAAGCCGCTCCGGTCGGTCGGGGCCGACGCCTTGCCGCGGTTCTCGGTTGGGCTTCTGGTCGAGGGGCTTGCCTGGACGTCGCTCGGGTGGGCCTTGCTTGGGATCAGTCAGGCGGCGGTCCTGGCGGGGATCGGCTTGACCGAGTTGGCGACCGACCCAGGGGTCTGGCCGATCCTGGTGGCGAGCGTCGCGCTGGCGACCGTGGCGGGGTTCGCGGTGCCGATCGCGCCGGGGGGCCTGGGAGTCCGCGAGTGGGTCTTGTGGACCGCGCTGGCGTCGAGTCTGGACCGGGACTGGGCGGTGGTCGCGGCCCTGGTCCTGCGGTTGGTCTGGGTGGTCGGGGAGGTGGCGGTGGCCGCGGTCTTGTTCCCGCTCCGGCCGGGGCCGAGGCGGGTCCTCGGATGATCGCCTCCCCCCCCATCAAGCTCAGCGTCGTCGTCCCCCTGATGAACGAGGCAGAGAGCCTGGTTTCGCTCTACCGCGAGCTGGTCGCCGCCTTTGACGCCGTCGGCTTGATTGATGGCGACGGCGAGATCCTGTTCATCGACGACGGGAGCCGCGACGGGTCGTGGCGGGTGATCGCCGAGCTGGCCCAGCGGGATGGCCGGGTCCGGGGGGTCCGTTTTCGGCGGAACTTCGGCAAGGCCGCCGCCCTGACCGCCGGCTTCCGCGCCGCTCGGGGGGGGACGGTGTTGACCCTCGACGGCGACGGGCAGGACGACCCCGTGGAGATCCCCCGGTTCCTGGCCAAGCTCGACGAGGGGTTCGACGTGGTCTCCGGCTGGAAGCGGACCCGGCACGACCCCTGGCACAAGGTCGGGCCGAGCCGGGTCTTCAACGCCCTGGTGAGCCGGCTGACCGGGTGCCGGCTCCACGACCACAACTGCGGTTTCAAGGCGTACCGCCGAGGCGTGGTCGAGGAGGTCCACCTCTACGGCGAACTCCACCGGTTCGTCCCGGTCCTGGCGTACGCTCGGGGGTTCACCGTCGGCGAGATCGAGGTCCACCACCGGGCTAGGCAGTTTGGCCGGTCGAAGTACGGCGTCGCCCGGTTCCTCAAGGGGTTTTTGGACCTGATCACCGTCCAGTTCCTGGCGCGGTTCGGCCAGCGCCCGCTCCACGTCCTGGGGAGCCTGGGGCTGGTCCTGTTCGTGCTGGGGGGGTCGGGGCTGGTCTACCTCGCTTACCTCTGGGTCATCGGCGACCGACCGATCGGCTCGCGCCCGCTCGTGGCTTATTCGAGCGCGATGCTGGTCGTCGGGACGCAGCTCCTCAGCCTGGGCATCCTGGCCGAGCTGGTCACGGCGTTTCAGATCCGCTCGATCGATACCTTCAGCGTCGCCGAAACGGTAAATGAACCGCGCCGGCCCGGTTAAACCAAACGAACCCATCACCCTAAATCCCCGACGGAAAGACCCGCGCGATGGACTCGACGCCGATCCCGACCTCCGCCCTGGCCGATCTCGGGCACAAGCCGCCGGCTCCGACCCCGGCCCCGGCCCCGTCCCCGGCCCGGTCCGAGGCCCGTCGGGCCGCCGCCACGCTGATCATCGGCCTGGCCACGGCGCTCTCGTGCGGCCTAGCTCTGAAGATGCCCACCCAGCTCACGGCCAACGACATCTCGCGGTACTGCACCGTCTGGGCCTTGCTCGAGCGCGGGACCTATGCCATCGACGACTGCCCCTGGCAAAAGGACACCCAGGACAAGGTCCGCAAGCCCGAGCCGTTCTCGAAGATCACCCCCGCCCCCGAGCACTTTTATTCGAGCAAGCCCCCCCTCCTGGCGACGCTGATCGCCGGGGTCCTGTACCCGTTCCGGGCGATCAGCGGTGTCCCGCTCGACGCCGTGATCGAGCAACCCCGGCTCGAACGAAATGTGCAAAAAGATGACCCCGCCCATCCCGGCACCCCGATCTCCGTCAAGGAAACACCCGCTCCCGTCCGCTGGCCGGCTTATGTGCTCTACCTCAAGCCGGTGCTTGTTTTGTTCAATATCATCCCGTATTTGTGCGTTTTGACGTTGTACGCCCGGCTGCTCGACCGCTACGCCGCCAACGATTGGGCCTGGTTCGCGTCGTTGCTCGCCGCCAGCTTTGGAACGCTTTTGTTCGTTTTCAATGCGACTTTGAACAACCACACGCTCGCGGCTTATTCGGCATTCTTCGCGATCTACGCTCTGATCACCATTCTGGACGCACCCGACGGGACGTCCAACCCAAGCCAGTTCGCCGTGGTGGGGTTCTTCGGGGCGTTCGCCGCGTGCCAGGAGACGCCCGCCGCGCTGTTTGGTTTGCTGCTGGCCGGTTTCGTGCTCTTCAAGTCACCCCGGTTGACCTTGGTGGCGTTCACCCCGGCGGCCCTGGTCCCGCTGGCGGCCTTTTTTGGGACCCAGTACCTTGCGTTCGGTCAGTTCAAGTTGGTTTACGAGGAGTTTGGGACCAAGTCTTATTTGTATCAAGGGAGCTACTGGGAAACGCCGCTGGAGTTCGACTGGTTCAACCTCCACCCCGAACCCAATTGGGTTTACCTGTTCCACCTGACGTTGGGGCATCACGGGATCTTTTCGCTGACGCCGATCTTCTTATTTTCGCTCTATGCCTGCTTGGTGAACACGTTCGCGCGCAATCGCCCGTTGCGCGGGGTTTCAGCCCTGACCCTGGTGCTAACCGTGGTGATGGTGGGCTTTTACACCTGGAACCCAAAGGCGCGGAACTACGGCGGGACGACCAATGGTCTCCGCTGGTTGTTCTGGCTGATCCCGTTCTGGCTGGTCGTCTTGCCGACCGGGCTGGCCGGGGGGCGAGACCGCAAGCTCGTTCGGGTCTTGACGGTGCTGGCGCTGGTGATTTCGGGGCTTACCGTGGGTTACGCCCTCCGGAACCCTTGGAGCAACCCCTGGACGAACGACCTGCTCGAACACCTGAACCTGTATCCGCTCGTCCGCTAAACGGCTCGGACGGAACGAACCCAAGGACCGGGGCGATCGACGCGGCTTTGAGCTGCCCCCGAGCCGCAACCTCATGTTCGATCGAGAGTTCCGGCCCGGTCGTCGGCACCTCGATCGCGCTTTGAGCCTCGGCGCGGAACGAAGCCAATGTCGGCTCGCCGGGGTCGAACCCGGCGGTCTGCATCGCCGCCAGGATCGACTCGGAGGGTCCAGGTTCGATCCCTTGTGCCTGGGCCTCGGCGTTGACCGCGCGGAGTTCGCGGAGCGCCCGGTACAGGGCGCGCTCGGTGCTCGCCTCGTACCGCCGGGCGAGGACCGCGTCGGGACCGGGGTTGAATGTGGCCCGCTTGGCCGCGCCGGCCCGGTCAAAGCCGATCGACTCGGCGTCGAGCGTGGCCCGGTGTGCCAGGAGGCGGTCGACCTCGGCGTCGATCAACTGGCCCAGGGCTTCCTTGGCCCAGGCGCGCCGCTCGGTGTCGGTCAGACCCGCGCCGTCAACGGGATCGAGCCGGTGAAAGTCGCTGCCGATCGCCTCGGAGAGGATCTGCCCGCGCGAGGCGGGGATCATCGTCCACCGCCGACCCGTGCATTCGTCGAGGATCTGGACGTGAGTGCCGTGGACCCACGGGTTCTTGGCGTCCCACTGGAGGTCATGCCGCAGCCCGCGCAAGGTGGCGACCAAGCGGTCCACCCCCTCGGGCATCCGGATCAGCCGACGGTGGTGCGTCGCCGGCTCCGACCCGATCCAGCCCATCAGGTGATCCGCCTCGGTCAACCGCGCCTCATCAAAGTCCGCCTCCGCCCGCCGGACCTTCGCCGAGAGCGACGCGGCCTCCCGCTCGACCGCCCGATCGAGCCGGACCGAACAAACCGCCACCCGCCGGACCAGGATGCGCGCCAGCTCCCCCCGAGGGGCCAGTTCCCGGTCGAGCGCCGCCAACCGCCGGTCCATGACCGCCGCCGACTCGCTCGGCAACGCCACCCGGTCGCCAAACCCCTCGGTCGCTTGCCGCGACCGCCGCCACGCGGCCACCGGCAAATCCGCCACGTCCGCCATCCGGTCCCGATCCCCCGCCCACCCCGCGTTCTGATCAACCACGATGCCAGCTCCGGTTGTTGAGTCATCCCGGCCGGCCCGAGCTTGTTCAATGGCGTCCCACCACGCCCGACGCTCCGCCAACCTTCACCAACAGCCTCGCGAATTTGCGAAACGGTTATTCCTGATCTGATGAATTTCGCGTGCGAAGCCTTGATTTGAGCCATGAACCAAGGATGATAACCATCGCCACGGATCTCGATCGCCGGACTTGACCTCTCCTTGTTTCAAGTTACATTATCTGTAACTCGCCACGAACAAGTCGCTACTTCGGCGGCTCCGGGGTCGAGTGGGTGAGGGATCGACTCATGGAACGGCGACGCTTGGGCAAGGGTGGGCCGGAAGTCTCGGCGGTCGGGCTGGGTTGCATGGGGATGTCGGACGCTTATGGTCCGGCGGATGAGGGGGAGAGCATCGCGACGATCCGCGAGGCGATCGACCGCGGGGTAAGCTTCCTCAACACGGGCGACTTCTATGGGATGGGGCACAACGAGATGTTGATCGCGCGGGCGATCGAGGGAATGCGGGACAAGGTTTACATCTCGGTCAAATTCGGGGGGATGCGGGCACCCGACGGCCAGTTCATCGGCTTTGATACCCGGCCGGCGGCGGTGAAGAACTTCCTGGCGTACACGCTCAAGCGACTGAAGACGGATTACATCGACCTCTACGAGCCGGCCCGGGTCGATCGGACGGTCCCGATCGAGGAGACGGTTGGGGCGATCGCCGAGATGGTGAAGGCCGGGTATGTCCGCCAGATCGGGCTGTCCGAAGCGGCGCCGAGCACGGTCCGCCGGGCGATGGCGGTCCACCCGATCGCCGCGCTGGAAGTGGAATACGCGGTGGTCACGCGCGAGATTGAGGCCGAGACGCTCCCGACGCTCCGCGAGTTGGGGGTCGGGGTGGTGGCTTATGGGGTCTTGTCGCGCGGGTTGATCGGCGGAGCGGCCAAGGGATATACGGCCCCCGGCGATATGCGGGCGTTTGCCAGCCCCCGGTTCCAGGCGGAGAACCTGGCCAAAAACCAGAAGCTGGTCGACGCCCTGGCGACGATCGCCGCGGAGAAGGGGGCGACCGCCGCGCAGCTTGCCATTGCGTGGGTCCTGGCTCAAGGCGAAGATGTGATCCCCTTGGTCGGCGCCCGGACCCGCGACCGGTTGCGCGAGTCTTTGGCCGCGCTGGACCTCCGGTTGAGCGCCGAAGACTTGGCCCGGATCGAGGCGGCCGTCCCGATCGGCGCGGTGGCCGGCGATCGGTACGCCCCGCACGGGATGGCGTCGCTCAACGGCTGAGCCTGCTTTTTTCTTGGCGGTACCTCGCATGGCCCGGAGCCGCCCCACCGACGCGACCGACGCCCACCGCCAGCGCATTCTCGATGCCGCCGACGTGGTCTTGCGGCGGCACGGCCCGGGCAAGACCAACGTCTTGGACGTCGCCCGCGAGCTAGGGCAGACCCACGCCAGCGTCTACCGCTACTTCGCCAGCAAGGCCGAGCTGATCGACGCCCTGGTCGAGCGCTGGCTGGCCGGGGTGATGCAACCGCTCGACCTGATCGCCCGGGGGGACGCGCCGGCGGCCGAGCGGCTCCGGAGTTGGCTCATGGCCTTGTTTCACGCCAAGCTCCGCAAGGTGACCGCCGACCCCGAGTACTTCGCCACCTATCATGCCATCGCCGAGCAGTCGCACGAGGTGGTGGCCCGCCACCTCGCCGCCATCGTCGGCCAAGTCGAGGCGATCGTGGCCGCCGGGATCGCCGCCGACGAGTTCCCTCCCACCGACTCCCGCCGCGCCGCGCGGGCGATCCTGAGCGGTTCGCTCCGCTTCCACCACCCCGCGCTCCTGACTACGACCGCCCCACCGCCCACCGATGAGGAAGCCGGCGACGTCTTCGCCCTGCTCATCGCCGGCCTCGAGGCGGGGGGCATCGAGCGGAGCGCTCCGGACTCCGAACCTTTCGACCCCGCCCGGGTCCGGAGTGGAGACCATCAAGGACACGACCAAGGATGAATCCCGAGATCCCTCCCAACCTGTGTCTGATCCGTGGCTCCAAGTCTCCGGGGGTTGCGGTCCCGGTATAATCGAAGCGAATCACCCACCGTTTTCTTCCGCCCCAACTTCCCTCCCAAGAAGATTTCATGACTGAAACTCAGCCCGGAACGACATCGCCGATCCAGGAACGCTTGATCCTGCTCGTCCTGGCGACGGTCCAGTTCACGTCGATCGTCGACTTCATGGTCATCATGCCGCTGGAACCGCAGCTCAAGCGGACGATCGGCCTGACGCCGGACAAGTTCGCCCTGGTGGTCGCGGCTTATACCCTGGCGGCGGGGATCGCGGGGTTGATCTCCACGCTGGTTCTCGACCGGTTCGCCCGGCGGCCGACGTTTTTGGCTTTGTTCGCCGGGTTCACCCTCGGGACGCTGGCGTGCGGGGTGGCCCCGGACTACCTGTCCTTGCTGGCGGCCCGGGCGCTGACCGGGGTCTTCGGGGGAGTCCTCGGCGGGATGGCGCTGACGATCATCGGCGACGTCTTCCCCGAGAACCGCCGGGGGGCAGCCACCGGAGTCTTGATGATGTCGTTTTCGATGGCCTCGACCCTCGGGGTGCCGATCGGTTTGACGCTCGGTCAGGAGTACGGCTGGCATAGGCCGTTCCTGGTGTTGGCGGGGTTGTGCGTCCCGTTCTTCGCGCTGGCGTCGGCCGTCTTGCCCCGACTCGACGGGCACCTCAAGAACCAGCGCCGGGAAGAACCGCTGGCTCGGTTGCGGGGGATCTTCCTCGAAGCGAACCACCTCCGGGCGTTCGCGTTGACGTCGGCGTTGATGTTCGGCGGGTTCAGCGTGATCCCGTTTTTGAGTCCCTACCTGGTGGCGAACGTCGGGGTGGTTGAGACGCAACTCCGGTGGGTCTACGTCGCGGGCGGGGTGGTGACGCTGGTGGGGATGCCGATCATCGGTCGCCTGGCCGACCGGTTCGGCAAGCTCCGGGTGTACCGGTTCCTGATCCCGGCCAACGCCGCCATGTTGTTCTTGATGACCTGCTTGCCCCCGCTGCCCCTGGTGATGGTCTTGCTCGCGGTGTCGGCCTTGATGCTGACCAACGCGGGGCGGATGGTCCCCGCGATGGCGATGATCACCTCCAGCGTCGAACCCCGCATCCGAGGCGGCTTCATGGGAGCCAACTCCGCCGTCCAGCACATCGCCGCCAGCCTGGGGACGATCGTCGCCGGCCTGATCCTCGTCGAACCCAAGAACAGCCCGATCGAAAACTTCCCGATCGTCGGCGTGCTGGCCGCCGCCACGTCGCTCTTGACCTTGTGGCTCGCCGGTCGCCTCCGGTCGAGCAGCCCCAAGGCGGCCGAGGTGCCAGTCGCCGTGGCGGAGTTTGCGAGTTGATGGCAAACCAAACCCGGGGCAGTTGAGAATTCCGATGCGATTTGTTGAGATGTCTAATCTGGTGGAATCGGCCCGGAGTTAATCTCGATACGCCGAGGCATCCGCCCTTCAGTCGCTTGAGGAGAAGATCACCCCATTGACCTATTTCACTACACCGACAAGTCGGGATGGAACGCGATCCGATCCCAAGCGATCTGGAATTTCAAGGCGAGCCAACCGCCCGACTTTGACCGACCTCCAGGTGCTTATTTCACGGATATCGAACCTTCGCCAGAAAACTTGCGGACGTTGCACAAACGACTTCGCATACCAAAGCACAAACAAGAGTACGTTTTTCAATTTTCCGAGGCCACCGGCTTGATCCAGTTGTTCGGAGGGAGGGGGCGAGATAAACGGATCTACTTCAGCCCGATTGATTACCAAGTCGACGACGGTCGACAAAAAGGGCATGGGCCTACCGAAATTTGAAGGGGAACATCCTTTGATTGGTGGCATCGATATTTTCATACCGACAATGGCAGGTGCTCTCAGCCTAGAGGTCTCCGTGCGCGCGATCCGCCAGAAGTGGTCCAAAGCTATTTTTGAGAATGGGTTGACTGGCGTCATCTACAAAACATTTGGCCAAATTCCGTTTGCCGAGGTGGAGGAGCTTTTTGTTTATCGGGATGCGGAGGCCGCTGAGATTTGGGACACAGAGGGCGCAACAACGAATTCGCTTAACTTGATGATCCACCTTCTTGGTGAGATCGATTTACTAACGATTGTGATTGATCAACATGATGTTGAAATGGATCGAATCGAAGCTGCAATTCGATCCGGCTTAGCCAACGCCATCGTCTACGAACATACCGTGCGGGAGGCGGCATGAATCCTAATACCAACACTCAACTCGAAGAAATTATCCGTCAGTCGGGCGAAGCATGGCTGATTGATTGGTATTGGCCGACCAACGAGGCGAACAAGGTGGTCGAGGCGATCAAATTTCTTCGCGGGCAAATTGAGGCAACCGATCTGGAAGCCAAAAAACGTTTCGGCAGTGGCGGTCCCGACATCTCGGTGGCTGCCCTCCTCGTCGAATACCCCAGAAATCCGCTTCGGCTCAAAGCCTTTTTTCAAGCCTTGGGAGCTCGATGCTCACCGACGATGCTGGTGATGGCCTGGCGAATCATCCAAGGAATGGAAGTTAAGACGATTCAATTTTCGTTCGATCGCCACAAAATTTTTCATATCGAAATTCATCTTGAGTCGCCCTATGGAGAAACGGATCAGCCTTACAAGTCCGATTATTTCAGTGACTTTAAGATCCTAAGACATATTGGAATGATTGAAATCGATGATCGGCCGGTCTTCGACGGGTTTTATCCGTTGCGATTGTCAGATCATCAAGGTTGAGATTCGTCAGTTGATCACCGGTTCATCTCTCGAGCAGCCGATCCTTCGAGGGCTTCTTGCCGGATGCTCCCCCACTCGGCGCGGTCCATCGTGACCATCGGTCCTTTCAGCCCCTCAAGCAGCTTCGCTTCGAGGTCTCGCTTGGCTCGCCGCTTTTGTTCCTGGTGGAGCAAGGCCCGGAAATAGTCGTCCGCCGAGGCGTAGCCGTGCTGGGCTACCTCCTCGTCCACAAAATTCTTCATCTGGTCCGGTAGGGAGATATTCAGCGTCACCATGGCAGCGTCCTCAGCGGCAAAAGATCATTCCAGGATCAAGTACATCGTTTCGGGCGGGAGGGTCAAGGTCAGGCCGGTCTTGGTCTTGGTGACGGGGACGGTTTCGGTGGCGAAGCCGGCGGGGTCGAGGCGGGTGGCTTTGGTGAGGTTGGGATTTTTCAAGGCGAGGCCAACCTGGGTATCGGCGACTCGCCAGGGGGCGTGGCCGGTCTGGGTGACTTCGTACCCTTGGATTTTGGGTTTATTCGGGGCTTCGGCGAACTCGGTGGGGGTGGCGGCCCAGCCGGTGGGGCGGGCGGCGGTGGTGACCTGGACCAAGGTCCGCTTGCTGGTGGCGAGGGGCTGGTCGTCGAGCGGGACGACCAGGACGGCGGCGTAGGAGTTGGCGGAGTCGAGGGAGACGTCCTTGAGCTTGATCGGCCCGTACTGGCCGAGGAAACCGCAGGCGCCTTGGGCTTTGGGGGCGTCGACGGTGCAGACGCCTCGGCCGTAGTCGAGGGTCACCTCGCCGGTGACGCTCCGGACGAGCTTTTTCGCGGGGTCGATCAGGCGGGCCAGATCGGGGGAAACGCGGGTGGGGGCGGGGTTCGCGTCGTAGCGGACTTCGACGGGGCCGGTGAGGAAGGCCAGGGGATCGACCCCCTTGGAACCGGCGAGGCGCGAGGCGCCGGCGGACGACCCGGTATTGGAGCTGACGCCGGGGTCGCGGTTGGGGTCGAAGGCGGGGCCTTCGGCCAGGAGCGGGTCCTCGCGGTTCCAGAGGGACGTCAAGGAGCGTTCTTCGTGGACGACCGGGACGCCCTGCTGGACGTAGCCGCCGCGGAAGAGGAGCGCCGCGGCGGGGAAGCCGCCCATGATCGACGGCGTCGACGCGGTCCACTTCAGGAGCGGGTCCTGGCCGTTGACCTTGGCATAGGCGAAGAACGGGTTCAGGTCGTACTCGGGCTGGATGGCGGAGAACCAGTAAAAGGCGTCGACCCCGGTGAGCGATGGGTAGACCGCCGCCAGGAACGGCCCCTCGGCGGCAAAGGCGAGCGGGGCGACCCACGTTGACTCGGTCACGATCATCGGGTGGCCGACCACCTGCTTGAGGTTGAACGGCAGGCCGCGCGGGTCCATCAGGGCGGACTTCTGCGAGAACTTATCCCCCGGGTCGATCCGCCAGCCGGCGTTCGGGCCGAGGTGGACCCCGCCGTTGTAGTACCGGTTGGCGGCGATCACGTCGTTCCCCGAGTACGTCCAACGCTCCACGTCGTCGAGCGTCACGTCGTCGGCTGTCCGCCAGTTGCTCGCGTTGACCAGTTGGCGGCAACCGAGGTCGTCCCGGAAATAGGCCGCGATCCCCTCGTAGAACTTGCGCTGAAGTTCGGCATAAAAGGCGAGCTGATCGCCGACCCGGCGGCCGTTCCCGCCCGGCTGGCGCTGGGTGAGGTGCCAGAGGTCGATCAGGCCGAGACGACCACTCGATGGAGCGTCGGTCGGCGTTTTGAACTGGTCCCAGGCGCGGAGGGCCTGGTCAACCGAGCCGTACTTGGCAGTGGCCCAGGCGGTGAACTTGCGGGCGAGCTTGGCCTTGGCGGGGGGGTGGATCGTGTCGCTGCTCCACCAGAGCAAGCTGTCCTCGTTCTGGACCTGAAGCAGGGCGACGGCAGGCTCGCTCGCCAGGGGGACGCCGGTGTACGGGTTGGGCCGGGTGAGGAGGGCCTTGGTCCAGGCTTTGTAGGCGGTTTGCAGGGTCTCATCGAAGAAGAGCAGCCCTTCGACGCCCCCCGCGCCGTAGCCTTCGATCCCCCACCGGCTCGCGTCGACCGAGTGGGTCCAGAAGGGGGAGATCGTCAAGTAGATCCCCTGCGCCTTGGCGGCGGCGACGTAGCGCCAGATCCCATCGATTTCTTTGGCGTCGACGTCGGTCGCCTGGGATTTTGGCCCTTTGGGGCTGATCTGGGTGTGGAGGCGAACCATGTTGACGCCGATCCGCGCGAGGAAGCGGACGTTTTTGTCGATCGCCTCGGGGCTTTGGCCGAAGACCTCGCTGTTGATCGCCCAGAACCGCGCCGGGGTCCCCGAGCCGAGGACGAAGCTGTTGCCGTCGGGGGCGAGCCGGACGAAGCCGGATTGCCCGGCGATCGGCTCGTTGAGCGACCGGAGGTCGAGCTGAGGCTTGCCGGCGCGGGAGACGGAGCGGTCGCGGTACTGAAACGCCCAACCATCGCCGTCCCCGACCGCCTTGGTGGCGGGTCGGGCGGCCTTCTTGCTCGGCTTGGGGGGGGATTGCTCGGGTCCCGGAGCGACCTCGGCCGAGCCGACAAACGGTTCCGCCTGGCTGACCTCCACGGTCTCGCCGCACGAGCCGAGGAGGAGCGCCAAGGCGGGGGCGATGGTGGCGATCGAGGGTCGGAGTCGCGGAGGTCGCATGGGATCAGAACCCCTGGCCTTTGGTGGTGGTCTTGACGCGCGCCAGATACATGTCGGCGGTGATATAAAGGGTCGAGCCGTCGGGACCGCCGAAGCCGACGTTGGCGGTGGCGACGCCGGTGTTGAGCGTCCCCAGGTGCGTCCCGTCGGGGTGGAAGATCAGGACGCCCCCCGGCCCGGTGGCGAACAGATTTCCTTGAGCGTCGACCTTGAGGCCGTCGGGGGCTCCTTTCAGGGTCTTCATCCCGCGGGTCGCGTCGAAGAAGACTCGGCCTGCGCCGAGGGTCCCGTCGGCCTGGACCGGGAAGGCCATCCAGATCGCGCGCTCGCCGTCGGAGTTGGCGACGTACAAGGTCTTCTGGTCGGGGGAGAAGCCGATCCCGTTCGGAAAGGACAACTCCTTGGTCAAGAGCGTCACCGCGCCGTTGGGGCTGAGCCGGTACACGCCGTTGAACGGGATCTCCTTGAGCGGGCTGCGGTTCCCCCCTTCGAGACCATAGGACGGGTCGGTGAAGTAGATCGACCCATCCGAGTGAAAGACCGCGTCGTTCGGGCTGTTGAGTCGCTTGCCGTCGTAGCGGTCGGCCAGCGT
>JAABUX010007181.1_pt1 | contig 13132 bp, 8 predicted proteins | sample 5561851 | NCBI WGS metagenome assembly JAABUX01 (sample SAMN10711883, study PRJNA513361) | rock metagenome | isolation source: Antarctica rocks | place: Antarctica: Victoria Land, Richard Nunatak red sandstone | collected 2016-01-03 | reverse complement strand
CACGGGCGATCTACGTGACGCGGCTGCTGCGCTCGCGAAGCGCGGCATCACGCGCATCGACGGCGCGCTCATCACCGATGCTTCGCATTTCGATGCGCAGCGCTACGGAGTCGGCTGGTCATGGGACGATCTCCCGTACTATTACGCGCCGGTCGTGACGGCGCTCGAACTCGAAGACGGGATCGTGCACGCGTTCATGAGTCCCGGCCCTGCCGTCGGTGCGCCGGTCGTGCTGCGCGTCGAGCCGCAAAGCACGACGTTTACGATCGACAACCGCTTGACGACGGGACCCGGAGGCTCCAAAGACACCTCCGACATTGCGCGGCCGTGGAACGCGCCGCAGACGATCGAGTTGACGGGCAGTTACCCGGCCGGCGCCAAGGAGTCGGGCGATCTCACTCCGAGCGTTCCCGATCCCGAAAGCTACGCCGGCGACGTCTTCGCGCAGGCCTTGGCCGCGCAGCACATCGTCCTCACCGGCGGCGTGCGCGACGGCAAAATGCCGACGGGCACGCCGGTCTTGTGGACGCACCAGTCGGAGCCGATGCCGCAATTGCTCGCCGACTTCTGGTATCCGAGCGATAACTTGATGGGCGAACTACTCTTGAAGGAACTCGGCGTCGTGCGGGGCGGCGAGCCCGGCACCGACGCGAACGGCCAAGTCGTCGAAGCGCAATTCTTACGGTTGATTGGCATCGATCCCACAACCGTCACGATCGGCGACGGTTCGGGCCTCTCGCAATACGATCGCATAACGCCGCGAGCGTTCGTCGCGATACTGCAGGCGGATTGGAATAGCCCCTATCGCGACATCGTGCTTAACGCACTGCCGGTCGCCGGCGTTCGCGGTACGCTAAAGAGCTCGTACCGCGGAACGCCGGCCGAACGCAATGTGTTCGCGAAAACGGGCAGCGTCAGCCACGTGCGGACGATTTCAGGCTTCGTGCAGACACGAACCCACGGTCCCATGACGTTTTCTTTTCTGGTCAACGATTGGATGGACGAAGACGCACCGGGCGGCGCGGCGGCGCTCGCGCGGCTGCGCGGGGCACTCTTCTCGCTCTTAGTGGTTCAATAGTGCTCGGCGTCAACTTCGAACGCGAGATTCGCGAACAGCCCGACGTTTGGCGCGGCATCGCCGAATCCGACAAAGCGCAGACGCTTGCGCGCGCGATTCGTGGGCGTGATGTCGTGCTGCTCGGGAGTGGCAGTTCGCTCTTCATGGCGCAACTCGGAGCGCTTGCTTTGCGGCGGCGCGGACTTCGTGCGCACGCCTTGGCTGCAAGCGAGGCACCGCTCGACAATGCGGCGTATCGGGACGCGATCGTCATTGCTTGTTCGCAAAGCGGCCGGTCGGCCGACATACTCGAGGCAGTCGAACTTTTACGCCCGAAGGAGTTGATCGCGCTGACGAACACCGCGGACTCCCCGCTTGGGGCGCGAGCGCAAGCCGTTATCGATGTGGGGGCGGGTCCTGAGCTAGCAGTGCCCGCGAGCAAGAGCGTAACGGCTACGGCGGCAATTTTGCTGTGGGCGGCTGGTTTGATCGCCGACTCGCACTCGCGCAACGCCGCGACGCTGATTGAAACGGCCGAAGACGTGCGAGGCTGGCTCGACGGCGACGGCGTGGAAGCGATCGCGGACGCCGCGCAACGCATCGGCCGGCGCCGGAGCGTCGTCGTCGTGGCCGCCGGCTATGGTGTGCCGGTCGCCGAAGAGTGCGCGCTCAAACTCAAGGAAGCGAGTTACATCCATGCCGAGGGTTTCTCGGCCGGCGAATTCCGCCACGGCAGCGCAGCGATGCTCGACGCGACCTGCGCGATCATCGGCATCGTCGACGATCACTCGCGCGAGATCGTCAATCGGCCGATGCGCGAGGCGTTGCAGGCCGAGAGCCTGCGCTACGTCTTCGGCGGCCGGCTCGGCGATATTCCGGTGCTTGGCCCGGTCGTGGGTATCGCCTTTAACACGTTGGCGTGGCTTGTCGCTGCCCAAATGCTTGCCTTGCAGACCGGCCGCGCACGTTATGTCGAAAGCGACGCGCCCCGCGGTCTGACGAAGACGATGGTTTGATGGTATGCTTGGACCCGTACACCCGGCTGAAAAAGCCAATACTCGCGGTAGAAGTAGCACGATTGAAGGACCTTAACGTGTCCCTTCCCGAGCCCCTAGGAAGAGTTCGTCGATGCGATCCTGGCGCGCCTCAGCGTGTTGGAGGCATTCCCGCCGCCGGTGAGAGCATGATAATATCTATCCCGGCCTCCGATCGTAGCCCCGGTCAACCCTCGTTCGATGACGAGCAGATGGCAATTGCTCGTGACTCATTCGTCCGCTTCGGGAAAGGTCGCCGTCCGGCGGCTTTAAACTTCGGCGACTGCTTCGCATATGGTCCGGCGCGGCGGCTGGAACAGCCGCTGTTATTCGTCGGAAACGATTTTTCGCAAGACGGACATCCCCACCGTTTCCTCGTCCTAGTAGCCCTGGGGATCAACCACATGCGGCACGTCCGAGGCGTAAGGCGACCGGGCCAAACCCGAAAGCTCTTCCGGCAGGAATTGAGTCGCTTTGGGCGACATTCGTCGGACCAGCGAACGCGCGTGTGATCACGTCGTTTGCTTTTCGTTTTCTCGGGCCGTCGCAGCGCGATGCTATCGAGCAGTGTTGTCGGCGGACACGAATTGGAGCTGAATCGATGCAACGCAACCCCTTCCAACGGCGCCTGCCGATTCTAGTCGTAGCGGCAGTCATCATCGCATTCATGGGAATCCCGCGCACGTCATTCGCCGCCACCGGAACGACGGCAACGATCGTCGGCACTGTCAGCGATGCACAAACGGGCGCTCCCGTTGCAGGCGTGAAGGTCAACGCCGTTTCGCCGAGTCAGGCGAGCTCGACCACGACCGACAGTCATGGGTTTTACGTGTTCAACGGGCTTTCAGCCGACACGTACACTCTTTCGTTCCAACTCGAAGGTTATCAGCTCGCATCGCAAGCGGGTGTAACGGCTTCACAAGCCCAGACCGTCACGTACAACCTGTCGCTGAGCAAAGCGCTCAGGACGATTGCCCGGGTGCAAACGCGTAGCTCGAGCAATCTCGTACAGCCCAACAACGGCAGCGACGTCTACAATGTTAGCGGCGCGCAAGCCAACGCGGCGACGGGCGCAAATTACAATTCACAGACGCTGAACACGTATCTCGGCACGGTTCCCGGCGTCACGATCTCCGGCGGCGTCGGCTTTCCGCGTATCCGGGGAAGCGACACGCACGACGTCGGCTATGAGTTCGACGGCATTCCGATTCGCGAACGCCTCTTCGGCCTCTTTACGACCAACATCACGAACGTCGGCATCGGGAATACCGAGGTATTTACGGGCGGTGTGCCCGCCAACGCCGCCTCTAATAGCGGCGCCGGCGTTATAAATACCGTCGCGAAGACCGGAACCTATCCGGCTTTCGGCGACGTCACAGTCGGTGCGGCGACGCCGGATTACAACCACTATCTTACCGTCGAATACGGTGGTCAGACGCAGAATCGGCGTTGGTCCTATTACGTCGGTTACGGCGGGGTGCGCTCGAAGAACGTGTACGGGTACGGGCTTCACTCGTATCCGAATTTGATCGGCGGCGACATCTCAGGTCCGGTCATCGAGCGTGACATCGTCGCGAACTTCCATTATCGGCCGAGCGAAAAAGACGACTTCCAGTTTCTGTTGCAGAACGGTCTAGGGGACTTCGACTTCGACTACGGTTTGCCGGGCAAAGGAGAGCCCGGACCGCTCAGCATTTCACCGTGTCCCGGTTACTCAACGACGGCGCCCGGTGCGTCGCAGTCCTACTTCGGATCCGTGGGTGGTACGGCGCCGAACGGTCAATCCTGCCCCCTCGGCTTTGCTTGGTCGGCGATCCCTGGGCCGGCGAACGTGTGGCACCACTATTCGGGAATCGGCAAGATTCAGTGGAATCACAATATCAACGCAAACTCATTCTTCGACCTCAGACTGGCCGAGAATTTCAATCAGTACATTTTCGATCAGCCGCTAGCCGACCCCAACCTAGCCAATCTTCAGAACCCCGGCCAGTATAACAACGTGAGCCCGACGTGTCCGACGTACCCGTACGCCCCGGGCACGCCGTTGCAAGGCTACGCGAATGGGCCGTTCGGTGCGGCACCCGCCGATAATCTCTGCGGCTACGATTTCCAAAGCTTCTATGGCGACCGCAAGTCGCACATGTACTTTCTGTCCGCCGACTACACAAACTCCATCAGTCCGAGCCTGACTTTCCGCGCTGGAGCGGGGCAAGAGTACGATCTCAACCTGCTCGCATACGTCGCGCGCGATTCTTTCAATCAGGACGGAACATACCCGAACCGCAATTTCGCCTACTCCGACGTCCCGACGCACGTTCCCAGCGCGTACGCTTCGGCCGACATTCGCGTGCGCAAGCTACTGCTCACTCCGGGCATTTCGTGGGCGCGGATCTGGTACGGAATCCCCGCGTTACTCGGAGGCACTCGATCTGCCGGTATCTGGAACCCGACCTTCAACGGCACCTACAGCTTCAGCCCCAACGACGTGCTGCGATTCTCCTACGGAAATGCGTCATCGTTCATCGGGTCTGCGTACGTGGCGCGGACGGATCCCGTCGGACCGAAAGGCGTACCGGTTCCGAACACATCCTACGATCCGGCCACCAATAGCGCGAGCATCAATCCCGAACTCGTTCAATCCGGCGACTTGATGCTCGAACACAACTTCGGCGATAATACGTCGATGCGCATCGGCCCGTTTTACAACAACTCCGTCGGGTATTACGAATCGTACAGTCCTATAAAGAGCTTCCTTAACGGCTCGCCCGTTTTAGGACCGGCAACGAACTCGAGTAGCGGACGCCATCACGATCTCGGGGTCGAGTTCGCCTTGAACCATGTGGATAATCGACCGCAGGGTCTTTCGTACTGGCTTACCTCGACGTACGACAACTTTTGGTCAACCTCCGTAAGGAGCCTCAACGGCGCAAGCCCAGTCTTTGCGCCGTTACCATCATTCTTCACCAGCCGCGGCATCCTCGACCGTAACCCGTCGAATCCCTTGTTCACGGCCGCTCTCGTGGCCGACTTGCACTCCTCGGGGTTCCACTGGTATCCCGAGGTCTTCTACAACCTCGACACTTTCTACAACGTCGGGTACAGTCAAAACTTCGACGCGAAAGGTAATGCGATCGGGCCGCCCGCGTTGACGAAGAACCAGCTCGCAGGCGCGTGGTACCTCGTCAATATGACCTTCGCTAAGGACATAACGCGAAACTTCACGATCGGCGTCACCGCACGAAACATCACCGATCAGGGGAACGCTCCAACGCCGTGCTTTGTCGTCGATCCGACCGGTTGTGCGGGCGTGAACGGCCCCTTCTCGGGATATCACAACCTACAGCCGGGCTATACCTATCAACCCATCGCGAATTACTTCTCACCCTACCCGCAGACGTTCGAACTCTTCGCCACCATGAAGATGTGATACCACGCGGTTTGGTAACAACAATGGGGCGGTGCGAAAGCATCGCCCCTTCGCCGCCAGAACAGAGTCGTCACGATGTTCGCAATTGTCGTCATCGCCGTGGTCCTCGTGCTTGTCACTTTCGCAGCCTCGGCCACGCCCACGACGGCGCCCACGCCGGCACCGACGCCGACTGTGCCCGTCTACTTCGGCAAGCCCGCGGTGCGGTTTGGGATCGACGCGCGGCCGCTCGGCTTCGATCCCGACGGAAATGCGCGCTGGCTCGTCGTCGCCAAGTTCTTCGATGCAGCAGGCAGACCGACGCGCATCATGGCCAACAGCGACGTCGACTACCTTTCGCGTGACGGCTACGTGCAATGGCAGACGCGGCTGCGCTACGGTCAACCCGCAGCGATTCTGAAGACGCATCGCGACGGGCCGCTTGCGATGACGCTTCGTGCCAACGTGCCGCGACTTGGTACGTTAAGCGCGCGTACCGATACGCGCGCGTGGCGAGGGCCGCGCGTCGTTGCGCAAGCGCTCGGACCGCGCGCTGTCCAACTCGGCTGGTTCCCGGAAGAAGCGACGATGGCGCGCATCATCCGGACCGACGGCCGCGGGCGGAATCGCACGCTTGAAGTCATTGCCGGACCGAGTTCAACATATCGCGATACGAGCGTGCTGCCGGGACGACATTACCGTTACGTCCTCTACCGGGCCGATCACGCTCCGGTCGCACTCGGCCCAATCACAGCACCCGCGCTTCCACCTGTGACGAGCGTGTCCAACGCCGCGGGCAAAGCGATGTGGCTTTTCTTCACCACGAACCCGATCGATAAGATCTACTACCAACACCTAGATCCGAACGCGATTGTTGCGCAAGCGGTGCGTGCCGGATTACATTATGTGGAATTGCGTACGGCATACGGCGCGTATTGGGAGGTTACGCCGGAAGCGAAGCCGACGATCGATGCGATCATCGACGGACTTGCCGCGCACGGCATCGGCACGATCGGCTGGACGGTGCCGCGCGATGCGACCTTCGAGGACCTCCAGCAGAGCGTCCGCACGGCGTACTATCGAACGGCACACGGTACGCCGCTTACGGGTCTCGCGATCGACGTCGAGCGCGGTGACGAATTCATGGGTGCGGCACCGGAAGGACCGAGCGCCCTGTGGCAATACATGCGCTCGCTTCGGGCGGCGCTGGGACCGACGTACTTGCTGGTCGCCACGGTCGAAGATCCGTATCTGGAACATCTCACGCAACGACAGTATCCCTACGAGCAGATAGCCCGCTACAGCGACGTTTTGCAACCGATGGCGTACTGGCGAATGATGCGCCGTAAACCGACGAACCCCACCCAAGTCGCCGTGCTACTGCGCGCATCGTACGCGAAGGTCGCGCGCGTAGCGCGCCGTCCGATTCCAATCAGCATCGGCGGCCAGACCACCGCGGAAGGACGTAACGGCTATCCGCCCGCAGACGAAATCACCGCCTCGCTTGCGACCAGCAAAGCTGTCGGCGCACTCGGCGAGTGTTTCTTCGCCTGGGACGGCACGCAAGCGTACCAATGGGATGCGCTAGCCGACTACCACTGGTGACGCCGCCTTTGCCAGAGGGCTCGCCGCGGCCGCACCATTCTCAGGGCAGCGGGTCCCGCTCGTAAGGAGGGTATTCGTAGCCCCTTCATGAAGTCTTGTGGTGTAGCGCGCGGTGTGTTAAAATCGCCAAGGTGAAGGCAGGAACTAATACGCCTCTTTCGGTTAGGCTAGACCCTGACGTCCGGCAAATCCTCAAAGAAGCTGCTGCTGCCCAGGGGGTGCCCCTGCGCACCTATCTGCGCTCGATCGCGGCGGAGCACGCGCGTGCACTGCGGCGGCAGCGCATTCGCGCCGAGAGCAAAGCAGTCGGCGCGTACGTCCGATCTTCACGCGAAGGGCAGGCGTTTTACGATGAGGTCGGCACCCCAAGCGCGGAAATCTGAGATTGCGGCCGGGTGATATCGTCGTCGTCGATTGGCGCGACGCTTTTCCGAAGGAGCCCAACAAAATACGACCTGCCATCGTCGTCGAAGACACACGCCTTTTCGATGTAGACTACGCGAACGTGGTCCTCGTTCCAATCACCGAAGATCGGGAACTCGCGATGCGGTCGTTATCGGTTGAGCTGCGCCCCACAAAGGAGAACGGCTGCACAAAGACCTGCTATGCCGCATCGCACACGGTTACAACGACTTCAAAGAGACGGGTCAGTCAAACGCAGTCTCGCATAACGGCAGAACAACTGCGCCGTATCCGAGAGCAGATCGTCGAAAGCATCGGAATGCCTGTAGCGCCTCCGTGAGGCTTTCGCGTTGACCGCTTTCATCGTTCGCCGCTTGTTGCTTGCGATTCCGACCGTGCTCGGCGTAACGATCTTGACGTTCGCATTGCTGCACTTGGCACCCGGTGGTCCCGTTCTGGCGCTCGCGGGAGAACGGGCGACGCCCGCACAGATTGCGCACATCACTCACGAGCTGGGACTCGATAAGCCGTGGCCGCAGCAGTACGGCGCGTGGCTCGCCGCACTCGCGCACGGTGACCTCGGGTATTCGTACGTGCGCCAGCGCCCCGTTCTCGCGCTGATCGAGGAACGGCTACCGCAAACGGTTCTTTTGATGGGCTGCGCGCTGATTGTCTCGATCGCATGTGCGGTCCCGCTCGGTGTCTATCAAGCCTATCGCCGCAACGGGTCCTTCGATCGCGCGGCGAGCGTCTTCGTGTTCGTCGCGTGGTCGATGCCGACGTTCTGGTTCGGAACGCTTTTGATCGCATTGTTCGCCGTCAACCTGAAGTGGCTGCCGGTCGGCGGGCTGCAGACGATCGACACACTCCGGTTCGACTGGCCGTCGCGCATCGCGCATTTGGTTTTGCCGGCAGGGACGCTCGCGATCGTTTCCCTCGCCGCCTGGAGCCGCTACATTCGCGGCAGCATGGTCGAGCAGTTGCGCGAGGACTACACGCGAACCGCCGTCGCCAAGGGCTTACCGATGCGAACCGTTCTCTTTCGGCACACCTTGCGTAACGCGTTGATCCCGTTCATCACGTTGCTCGGCGGAACGATTCCCGCGCTCTTCGGAGGAGCCGTCATTACGGAGCAAATCTTCGCGTATCCCGGCATGGGACAGCTTTTCTGGCAATCGGCCGTCGATCGCGACTACTCGACGTTACTCGGGATGACGGTCATCACCGCGATCCTCGTGATCGCGGGAAATCTCCTCGCCGACGTGCTCTACGCGGTCGTCGATCCGCGCGTGCAGCTTGCGTGAGCGAGGCAACCTTAGCCTTTGCAACCGACGAAGCAATGACGCGGGCCACGTCGCGCCGTCGGCCGAGCGGCATTACAGCCCTCAGTCTCGCGTGGCTGATCATCATCGTGTCCGCCTGCGCACTCGTTCCGTTCGGGCTGCGCGTCGATGCGAACGCAACCAACGTCACGCAGGCATACGCCCCACCGACCGCGCTGCACTGGCTCGGAACGGACGGCTTGGGGCGCGACGAGTTCGCGCGCCTATTGATCGGCGGCCGGATTACCCTTTCGGTCGGAGCCGTTGCAGCGCTGGTCGCAATGCTCATCGGCACGGCGTACGGCGCGCTCTGCGGCTACTACGGCGGATGGCTCGATACGGCGCTGATGCGGATCGTCGACGTCCTGCTCAGCGTTCCCACATTGTTCCTGTTGCTCTTCTTGGCCGCGATGTTCCACGGGAGCATCGTCGCGCTCATGCTCGTCATCGGTGCGACATCGTGGCTGCAGCCGGCGCGCCTGGTGCGCGGCGAAATGCTGACGTTGAAGGAACGCGTTTACGTCGAGGCGGCACGCGCCGCTGGCGCTACAGATCGGCGCATCATCTTCACGCACCTCGTTCCCAACGCTGCGGGCACGGTCATTACGACGACGACGTTCATGGTGGCAAGTGCCATGCTCGCCGAAACCGCGCTGTCTTACCTCGGCATCGGGGTACGCGCCCCGACCCCATCGTGGGGCAACCTCCTCTCGAGCGCACAGAGCGATCTCTTCGCGCAAGCCTACTGGCTGATTCTGCCGCCGGGCTTCGCAATTCTCTCGACGGTCTGCGCCTTAAACTTCTTGGGTGATTGGCTGCGCGAACACGAAGCACGTTCCTTCGGTGACGCATGATGCGCCGGCTCCTCTGGATTCGACTTCGTCCAATCTGTTGCGTTCGGCCTTCGGCCGATCCGTGCGTCGTCACCTATCGGACAACATCCGACAGGCTCCTCGCCTTCATCGTAGCCTGCGTGTTCGTCGGCTGCGGCGCGCGGCAGGCGGAGACACGCAATCCGAACGCCATCGTGTGTGCATGGATTGCGGGCCCGGACGGTTTCAACCCGCTCGTGACCGTCAGTTCCTCGGCGGTCATGATCGATGATTTGATCTACACACCGCTCGTCGACATCGGGACGAACCTGTTGCCCCAGTGGTCGACCAGCCTCGCGTACCACGTCGACATCGGTGAGGCCGGCACGCGCTACGTATTGCGATTGCGCCGCGGCGTCCGTTGGTCGGACGGCGCGGCGCTCACCGCGAAGGACGTGGTGTTCACCATAAAACTGGCTCGCAACCGGCTGTTACCGAGAAGCTTCGCGGGCGATTTCACGCTGATGCGTTCCGTGCGGGCGCTCGATGCCCATACGGTCGAGATTCGTCTTTCGAAACCATCGCCGCCATTTCTCGAAAATGCGCTGAGCGAAACGTATCCGTTGCCCAAGCATGTGCTCGGGCACTACCGGACGGAATCGGAACGCGAAGCAAAGTTCGTCATCGGCGATACGGCGTTTTCGCAGCACCCGACCATCAGCGGTCCGTGGCGCATTCTCCGCAACGTGCCCGAGTCGTCGCTCGTGATCGGGCCAAATCCGCTGTACTGGGGCCCGAAACCGAAGCTCGACGAGATCGGGTTCCGCGTGTATCCCGAACAAGATTCGCTCTACGCGGCCGTCGACGCGGGCGAAGTCGACGTAACCGGCATTCCGCCCAACCTGTGGCGGGTCCACACGCGCTTGCACGGCGATCACCGATTCGTCACATGGCCGTGGAACGTGGCGTTTGCGCTCGTGCCGAACTATCGCCAAACATCATGGATCAAGGACCCCGTGATCAAGCGCGCGATGATGTACGCAATCGATCGACGCTTCATCACCCAGGGCGTCATGAGCGGCCAGGCCGACCTCCTCAATGGCCCGCTGCCGACCTTTTCACCATACTACAACAAGCGCGTAAAGACGTACGCGTACGACCCAGCCCAGGCGCAGCGGCTGCTGGACGCCGACGGCTGGAAACTGCGGGGTGGCGTACGCGTGAAGAATGGGAACGCGTTACGGATTACGCTCAAAACCGAGGGCGCAACGGACGCGGTCGGCAGCAGCGTGGCCGAACTCGTCCAAGCGAACTTGCGCGCGGTCGGCATCGACTGCGTCCTCGAGAACGAGGAACTCCAAACTTTTTTCAGCGACGAGCTGGCCAGCAATTTTCAACTAGCGTTGCGTGGCGTAATCCTCTTCCCGTATCCCGACGACTACAAGTACTTCCACTCCACGCAGATTCGCGCAAACGGCGGCTTCAACGAAGGATTCTACGATAACCCGCAGATCGACCGAGCCCTTGAAACTGCGCGAACCGCCGCTTCACCACGCATCGCCCGCGCTGCGCTCGATCGCTATCAACTGCTCGCCAGCGCCGATCTTCCCGAGCTCTACCTGTATTCCGTCCGACTCGGCGCCGTCGTCCCCAAGAATCTGACCGGTCTCTCGCTGACGCCGCTGGCGCCGGCGGCATTGCCTATGGGACTCCAGTCCTGGCGCCGCTGACCCGAGGTGCTTGACACGCCTGCCGCCCCATCCAGTCGGATATGAACCTTTTTCGGCCACAATGTGAGCCGTTTCGTGTTCCCGCGCAGCGCGATGCCGCATTCTAAAGTCGCGCGGGTGCTCGCGTACGGACCAGCCGCCCCAACCGAAAGAGTCACATGAATCGAGCGGACATCTTTGCGTCGCAGAGCCTTCATCCCAGCACGCGGGGGCCCGGCCATTTCAACCCGCTGGTTCGGTTCACGTGCGCTTTGCACGCCGCCGCTGACACGTATCACTGTCTCTTGCACGACGATTGCGTCCACGTTCGCCATAGTCGATGCTCCGCTAAGTCCATCGCGGTTGCGGCGGTGGTACGGTTCGGTGCACCCTCACTCGGTGTGCTGCCGCGCCATCAAAGGGCGACAAGCCGGCAGGTTGAGGTCGCAGTTCCCAGGGAGCGAATAGACGGATGTGTTTGGGAAACAGATCGCGCTCCGAGTTGATGAAGAGGCGGCTGAGCGCCTGAAGATTCGAGCGAGCATCGAACGCCGCTCCGTTAACGATATCATTAGCGAAGCGATCTGTGACTATTCAAAGACGCACCCAGTCTCTCGCGAAGACTGAGTGCAGTATTTCATAGGCTAACCGGTTCTCCGATACCCTGCCGGCCTAGCGTCAGCGGGTGGTCGTCCCCTGCAGTCGGCATCCGGGGAGGAAATGTCAGCTCTCTACATCGTATCGCAGGAGAGGCAGATGGCGGCCGCTGTCGGAGGAGACGCGTTCGCCGACGCGGCGTGCTCCCATACGGATATAAAATGCTTCGGCGTTCGGGTCGCTCTCGACTAGAAAGTATACGTAGTCGTGCGCGCGTGCTATGCCGATCGCGTGGTGCCACAGCGCGCGCCCGATTCCGGTGCGAATAAACCCCGGGTCCACCCAGAAGTCGTAGAGGAACGGTTCTTCATCGACAACGCGAAATCCGTAAAAACCGCCCAGACGCCCGCCCTGGCTTGCGAGATAAACCGGGCGCTGAACCAGATACTCGGCTGCCACCGTGAGTGCCGATCGTAGGCCTTCCAAAAAGGCCGCATCGTACCCCCAATAGCTCTTCGAACGCAATGCCAGATCGCTAAGTGCGACAGCGTCGGCCGGTATCGCGCGTCTGATCGCTATATCGCGGATATGGTCCACACGGCGGCTAGGGTTGATGCGGGTGTCTCCGGGCCGTGGAACTTCTTGTATCACCGCATATTTTTGGGTTCGGAACAGCGCGGATATAGGAACTCGATTGCGGGCAACGAGCGCGTAGCCCAGCATCTCTAAAAGAAGCAACGGGAAGACAAGATAGAGGGCGGCAACCAAGAATCGCCACCCCCCAAACGACCAAAGAAAGCGATTGATCGCGAACGCGCCGCAGTAGACGCGGTCGTTGTCATCGATTGCATGGACTGCTTTAGCGCACTGCGCGGGGCTCGTCCCGCGGCGCTTTAATTCGTCCAACGAGAAATGCTGGTAGGGAACAAAGCTATACGTCCCCTTACGATCGATGCGTCGCGCCAACTGCACCGTCCAAGTGCAGAAACCGCAGGCTCCGTCGAAGATTACGAGCATTGTGGTAATTCTTCGACGTTACGTCGGAACAAACGAGTGTGCTGGCGGCGCCGGCGCGTCACGCGACGGGAACGTCGCCCGGCAGCGATTGTTCGTAGGACGCCGCGTTCTCGCGTTCTCCCGGAACATCGTGTGACTTCGCGGTCACGGACCACCCGACGACGATCGATA
>JAABUX010007178.1_pt1 | contig 13134 bp, 21 predicted proteins | sample 5561851 | NCBI WGS metagenome assembly JAABUX01 (sample SAMN10711883, study PRJNA513361) | rock metagenome | isolation source: Antarctica rocks | place: Antarctica: Victoria Land, Richard Nunatak red sandstone | collected 2016-01-03 | reverse complement strand
CATGGTGGTGCTGGTCATGTCGTCCATCGTGGCCATGATCCTGATGCGCACCGTGCGCCGCGACCTCGCGCGCTACGAGGGCATCCTGGGCGACGCAGGCGCGCACATGCGTCTTCTGATAACTCACAGATTTTGCCCACCTGCCCAGATTCCGCCCATATTACTGGTTTGCCGCCCGGTTCTCGCTGCGCCCGCGCCGGTCGCGACGCCTGTGCATGATCGGGACCCTGGGCGCGCGTGCTGGGCGCGCGTGCTGCCCTAACCCTACCCTGACCGGCGCGCAGGGCCCAAGGACGACATGGAGGAGAGCGGCTGGAAGATGGTTGCGGGCGACGTGTTCCGCCCGCTGCGCGCCCTGCCCTGACCCTACCCTGACCGGCGCGCAGGGCCCAAGGACGACATGGAGGAGAGCGGCTGGAAGATGGTCGCCGGCGACGTGTTCCGCCCGCCGCGCGACGTCACGCTGCTCTGCGTGCAGGTCGGCTCCGGCATCCAGATCACCGCCTCCTTCTTCATCACGCTCTTCTTCGCCGCGCTCGGCGCGCCCCGCCCCGTCTTAGCCTGCCCTACCCTATCCGCCCTTGGTCACAGCCCGCGTGTCCGGCGGCGGCCTGCTGCAGCGGCGCGCGGCAGCGTATGTGCGCGCTGCGCTTGTCGCGCAGGCCTCATCAAAAAATTTAACTGTGCGTGGGCTTGAGTGGCGTCTGTGCTTGTATCCCGCGCCTGACCAGGCGCCCTAAGGTGCGCGCAATGCTGCGCTTCTGGCCCTGCGGCGCCGCAGCGCCAGCGGGCGCGCTCGGAGGCGCCGCGAGCTGGTGCGGCCTGCACCAGCGCACACTTGCAGACCGCGCTCACCCCACCGGCCGCTGCGGCAGGCTTCCTGTCGCCCGCGTCGCGCGGCGCGCTGCTGACCGCGCTGCTGGTCGTGTACCTGCTGCTGGCGGTCGGCGCGGGGTTCGGCAGCGTGTGGCTGTGGGGCATGATCCAGCGCTCGTACGAGGGCTGGCCGGGCGTGGCCTGGCGCTGCGCGGCCTACTTCCCCGGCATCACGCTGGCCGCGATGAGCGGCCTGAACGTGCTGCTGGTGCACACCGGCAGCAGCGGCGCAATCCCGCTCGGCGCCTTCTTCTCGCTCATTGCGCTCTGGTTCCTCATCTCCATCCCGCTCTGCTTCTCGGGTGCGGCTCGGCGCGCGCTCGCGTGGGGGTTGTCGTGGGGATCAGTTCTACCAAGCACATTGATTTCACCCTGTTTTTACAAATGGGCCGCCCGGCTCGGCCCCGCCTGCTGCTGCGGGCTTGTCCACACATGAGCGCGCCCGTCGGTGCGCACGGCGCGCAAACGCGCTGGCCAGACGCGGGGGTGCATGCATGAGCGGAGGGTTTCTGTTACAGTTCATTGGAGTGGGGACACCGTGACTGCCGGGGTCCTGCGCCAGCAGCGCCGGCATCCGTGCATGGCCGCTGCGCGGTTGCAGGCATGTGCCGCAGGCGTGGCGGCAGCGCGGCGCGGCCGCCGAGCGCGCGGGGGCGCCGCGGCGCAGGCGGCCTGTGGGCGGCCAAGCAGGAGATCAAGGCTTACCCCACGCGCACCAACCAGATCCCGCGCCACGTGCCGCCGCCGCACTGGGCCTCGCACCCGACCGTGCTGTTCCTGGCGGCGGGGCTGCTGCCCTTCGGCACCATCTTCGTGGAGCTGTACTTTGCGATGACGTCCATCTGGCAGGCGCGCGCGCCCTGTCTGCTGGGAGCGCGCACAAGGGCCCGCGCTGTCTGCTGCGAGCGCGCGCGGGCGCCCTGTCTGCCGGCGCGGCTCTGCGCTCGCGTGCCTGCCCTGGCGCCTGCGCCTGCGCCCTGGTGTATGGGGCCCGCGCGCAGTTGGCTGTCGCAGGCCTTGATGTCATGCAGCGGAGCGTCGCCAGCCCTGATTGCTGCGTTTGGCTTTGATCCCATCCCAACCTTTGGCTACCATGCACCAATCCAGGGGCAGCCAAGTGTTTCTTCCGAAGGATACAGAGGCATGGTTGAGGCAGGCGGCATGGCAGGGGAGCCGCCGAGGGGGCCTCCCCAGAGCGCGCGCGGCTGACGCGCGCAGCCCCTGCCGGCAGGGGTACTTCTACTACATCTTCGGCTTCTGCTTCGTGGTGGGCGTGCTGACCGTGCTCATCACGATCGAGGTGGCGCTCGTCTGCACCTACGTGCAGCTCTGCGCGGAGGACTACCTGTGGTGGTGCGGCGCCCGCCTGACGCACCACCAGAGCCTGCCGTCTCTCCCGCGCGTCTGCCGCCTGGCGGCCTGCAGATGTGATGGGTCAGGCGTGCCGGCAGCGCGCTGTTCGCACGCGCCGTTGCGACCCGCTCCGGCCTTGGCGGGCGTAGGGCGTCCCCTCAGCAGTGGCGGGCGCGCAGGCGGCGGTCGTTCCTCAGTGCACATGATAACCGTCAGCAATGGGGTGGCTGTCGTCCCTCAGGCTTCATGAAACCCTCAGCGCCGGCGCGCGCGCAGGTGGCGGTCGTTCCACCGCGGCGGCAGCGTGGCGGTGTACGTCGGCCTGTACGCGATGTGGTTCCTGTTCAGCGTGCTGCACGCGCTGTCGGGCGTGACGTCCATGGTGCTCTACCTGGCCTACATGGCGCTGTCGCTGTGGGGCCTGTTCCTGGCGACCGGCACCGTGGGCTTCCTGGCCTCCTTCTACTTCACGTACCAGATCTTCGCCGCCGTCAAGGCCGACTGAGGCGGTACCCTAACCCTACTACCCTAATCCTACACCCTGCAGCACCGGCGCCACGCGCAGGCCAGATGGGGGTTTACGGTGTCGGGGTCTTCTGGAAGGCCGTTGGGCGAACCGCACGCCAGCGGCGCGGCGCGGGCGCGCGGCGCGCGCAGCGGCGCGCCGGCGGCGGTCCCAGAGCGCGCACCGCTTGCGCTGTCTTCAGCGTCCGTGCCGCGCCTGCAGCGCAACGCCCCAGACAGGCGCATGGCAGCGCAGCAGTGCTGCAGCGCGCTGGCAGTACCCTGCGTGCCCGGCGGTGTGCCTTGATGGGGTTTTGGTATGGGCGCACCTACTTTTTTCGTACACACGGCGCACGCCTGCCCAAGGCCTGGCGCCGTGGCTGTGGGCCCGCCGCGCCGGGCGTAGGCTAGGAGCGAGCACTTGCCGGGTGGCGGGCATGGGTCATGGACGCGTGCTGGGCCGCGGGGCCCAGCATGGGTGGTGCGTGGGTCGGGGACCCAGGAAGGCCCGACCTTACAGGGAGCAGTGGGAGCACTGCGAGCATGAGGGCGTTCCGCAGGTGTGCGCATGGACGGCTCACTGACAGCCAGAAGTGCGGGGCGGGTAGCAAGCTGGGACATTGTGGTCTGGTCACAAGGTTGAGGTCAGGTGTGAATATGTTGCGTCATGGTCCAGTTGCTCCAGACAGCGGCACAGCGGCGGTGAAGCTTGCCACGGCCTTTCATGGCATGTTTGCATGGCGCTCATAAGGGTAAGCACGCAATGTAGGGTGCCCGGGTGTCCGCCTCCGTGACAGTCCTGCGTGGTGCTGAGCACCCAAATGTGCGCGCGCGGCCTCAACACATACACTGCACCCACCACACACTGAACCGGCCAGGAGACAAACACACTGGACAGTTTTGACGGGTGACAGGCGGGGGTGCAACTAGGACGGCGGCGCCCGCTGCCCGACCTCGGCTGCGCGCTCCGCAACGCAGCCAGCGCGGCCGGCGCACGTGCTGCCCAACTGACTTTGACCTCCTAAGGGCGTTACCAACCAGATGGGACGCGGCCGTAAACTTCCACAGCCCAGTCCCTCCCGGATGACCTGGGGCATGGCCTGGAGCCATGGACTGGGTAATGACCAAAACGGCCTGCCGCACCACTCTCAACAGCCGCTCTCGCTCAGCTGCCCGCCCAACCCCCTCCCCCATCCCATCCCAGGGTCACTGACGTGCCTGGCGTGCTGCACACGAACATGGCGCTCACGCGCTCAGCGCATGCCGCCCACGCCAGCATCGCCGCGCCAGCGGCCAGCCAGGCGCGCCAGCTTGCAATTTCCCTCACTCCTGCATCGCCTGCGGCGCGGCCGGCTCCACCGGCACGCGCAGCCGCTCGCGCTTGCGCTCCCGCTTCCGCTCCGCGGCCGCCGCGGCCTTCTCGGCGGCCGCCTCGGCCGACATCGCGCCCGGCGCGCGCACCAGGTGGATGTCTTTCTCCAGCGACACCACGTCCGCGGTGCGCTGCTGCGCGCGCGCCTTGCGCATGCGCGCCTCCCAGAAGCGCTCCTGGCGCTTCTGGCGCACCTGCCGCCCCGCCGCACGCACGGCCTCGGCGCCCGCGCACCGCACGTCTTGGCAGTGCCAGACGTGCCAAATTGGCACCGTACTGTATGATAACGGACCGGGCGCTGGAGCTCAGCAAGGCCTGAGGTGGCCAGGGAGCCACCGAAGACCTCAACGCTCGAGAGAGAGAGTGAGCGTATCTGGGACTTGGCACGCTGTGCTCAGGAGCACGCGCTGTGCCGTGCCAGCCTGCCAGGAGGTGCAGGGAGCTACCCAGGAGGACACACAACGATTCGAGGCGAAGCATGCTAGCGCAGGACCCAGGAAGAAGGCAGGGTAGTGCAAGGCGGCGGAAGCGCGCCCCACCTCTGTGATCTTCTCCATCGCCTTGACCGTCTTGTGCACCAGCTCACGGTCATACTTCTCTGGGCGGTTGCGCCGCCACTCCATCTCGAACGTGGCGTCCTGCGCCCGCAGCAATCATTTTCACACTCGACAACGAGAAACTGCTCTAAGAGCAGCATGGCTGACAACCACGTGCACTGTCAACCACGCGGTCCCACTGGCGAGGGCCTGCGCCTGCAGATGAAGTAAGCAAGCGTGGGGCAAGCGTGTGCCAGGCAGGCCCGGGCCCGCACCTCGGCCAGCTCCTTGCCGGCGAGCTTCCGGTACGCCTTGGTCCAGCGCACCTTGCGCGGGTTGCGCTTCATCTTGAAGTTCTTGTGGCACTTGCTGCGGCAGAAGCGGAACACCTGCGCGCCCGGGGCAAGCCAGCTTTCAAGCTCTCCGCTCGCCACGCCTGCCTGTCGCAGTTACCGCTGCAGGCACAAGCTTGCCGCACCGTGCAGTCATTGCGCACAAACGTGATGCCGTGCCCGGGATACACGGTGCTGGAGCAGAACCAGCAGTTTTCGAGACGCATCCTGCCGCGTCACACTGCGCTGAGCCCGGACCCCTGCACACTTGCCGACTGTAGGAGTTGCAGTGAGAGTCAGGCGGCCGCCGAACCTACCGAGGTTACTTGGTGGACTGGGAGGACACTGAGGCTGCGTCAGAGGACAGTGTCTCCCTGCTGGGAGGAGCCCGCAAGCAGCAGGGATGGACGCGGGCCTGCTGCCGCAGAGCTTTGACGACTACCGCTCGGTGCAGTTCTGGGACGGCTTTTTCAGGGCCAGGAAGGCCAAGGCCTTTGAGTGGTATGGCGAGTGGCAGCAGCTGCGGCCGCTGCTGGCGCCGCTGTGCACGCCGGGCAAGCGGACGCTCGTCATCGGCTGCGGCAACTCCGAGCTGTCGGCGGACATGTGCGCCCGCTGCATTGCAGCGCATGAGCGAGTTTAAGCATGCAATGCAGTCATTGTATCAAGCAGGCCGCTGAATAGCAAGCTGTTCAGCGTATGTGAGAGCAAGGAGTGCCGCAGGTATGATGCGGGCTGCACGGACATTACAAACATCGACTTCAGCCGGACAGTCATCAAAGAGATGCTGCTGAAGAACCTGCGGAAGCGGCCAAACATGAAGTGGCTCGTGCAGGACATGACTGCAACAAAGGTGCCCCCGCCACCGCCCGCACCCCGCCGGCCCCTGCCCCGACACGGCGCTGCCGACACTGGCCTTTGTCCTCAAAAATGCCGCACGTACAATCGCATGGAGACATGAGTGTGCTTGAGATTAAGAGCCTACATTGTACGGCATGCGCGCTGCAGAGAGCCTTTCTAGGCTGAACCAAGACAAAGGAATGCATGGTGGTGAGAGAGGACGAGCAATGCAAATAAACATACCGAGACAGCAAGTCAGCTTCAATACGGCATTTTACTTGATCTGGGCATGCAGAGAGGGTCACGCAGCATAAACGCATGCAGGCACGGTTTTTGCATGCCGGCGTGCCCGCGCCAAACGTATTGGACAACAAGACGTGCACAGCAGCTGCACATGGCCACACCATAGCGACCGCATGTCCGTTGCGGCAGTTTGAGGCGGGCGCCTTTGACATCGTTGTGGACAAAGGCGGCCTGGACGCGCTCATGGGCGAGAACACGCCCGACGCGGGCGATGCCGGCGCCGCGCTGCTGGCGGAGGTGGCGCGCCTGGCGGCCGCATCCGGCGGCGCGTACGCATGCGTGACGCTCGCGCAGGCGCATGTGCTCCGTGCGCCCTGCACCTCCCGACCTTACACCCTACTGTGCGGGCGCAAAGACTGACGGACTCCGTCTCCGCTCAACCCCCGACAGCGCCTGCGTGTGCAGAGATGTCGGCGGGGGCACGCTGCCTGGAAGCAGCGCTCGATAGCCGCGCATGCGTGTCACGCCCGCGCACGCGCCCGCGCTCTGGCGAGCCCATGACACAGACACCTACACAGTGTGAAGACGCGCGCAGACGTGGGCATGCACCTGCATTTGCTAACCTGTGGGTGCCCCTCCAGTGAACCTTCTTGTATGACTTTCCTAGATAGCACGCACTGTAGGAGCGGCCACCCTGCCTGACGGACGTAGTCTGCTCATTCTCTCAAAAGTCTAAGAGCGAGCGCCGTTCGGCGCTGCAGGCGCGCTGCTGGGCGCGTTCGGCGCCGGCTGGCGCCTGTCGCTGCAGCGCGTCCCGCCATCGGCCGACATGGCCGCCTCGCCGCTGCAGCCGCTGCTCGCCGTCGCCGTGCGGGGCGCGCCCGCCGAGCCGCCAGACGCGGGAAGAGAAGGAGAAGAGGAAGGAGGCGGCGACGGGGCGCTGACAGGCGTGGACGCCGGGGACGGCGCCGCAGTCGCGGCCTGTGCGGCGCCCCCGCCGGTGGAGCTCTGCTTCAGGGCGGCGGCGGTGGCGGGCCCGGCGGCGGCGCACATGGCGAGCATCGAGCGGGCGCGCCGCCCCGGCGCCATGGCCCGTTTTGCGTGGCGGCGCGTGCTGTGCGTGCTGCGCGCGCGCGGGGTCTTAGTTGCCCAAGGGGCTTCACAGAGCAAGGGCGTGTTTTTGCTTATGGAACAGCCTTTTGCCTGGCTGCGTGCTTTTCAGTGTTGGCGTATCACTGGCATTGCGATGGTAAAGTCATATATATCATTCAAAACTTCCCCAGTCCTGGTAGTGCGCTGGTGTTGACCCTCGACGGCTGTCTGAGTTTCAGTCTCCGCGCAGATGGTGCGGGCTGAGAACGAGCTGCGCGCCGCGGCCGCCAGGCGCGCCGCAGCGGATCCCTTCGCGCTGCTGTGCCCGGGGCGGCGGCGGGCGCTCAGCCTGCCGCGCGCCGGCGCGGCCGCCAACGCCGCGCGTGGCGCCACTCGCGTGCGCAGCCCGAGCGAGCCCGCCAGCGCGCCCGCCGCGCCCGGCCCTGCGGCGCCCGCGACCCCTGACGCCGCCCCGCCCACGCCCCGCGCGCCGCTTGCGTGCCCTGGCAAAGGCCTGGACCCTGGCGAGCCCGGCGCGGCCGCTACCTCTGTAGGCGCCGCCGAGGACTGCGGCCGCCGGGACATGCCGAATGGCGCGGCGGCCCCGGTCTCGCAGGATGCCAGCGCGAGCACAGCAGCCGCGGCCCAGCGCGGTTCACCGGACGCCGACGCTGTTGAGGAGCAGAGCGGCGCCGGCTGCGGCGCAGGGACGGAGACAGAGGCGGAGGGCGGCGCGGCAGAGGGCCTTGCTGCAAACGGGCATGCTGCCAGTTGCGGCGGCGTTGCTGCAGCGGCGGCGGAGGCCGGCGGTAAGGAGCGTCCTGCTGACAACGGTGGCGGGGCCGAGAGCGGGCGTACTGGGACGTGCGGCGCCGCCCCGTCGCCAGGTGTAGCAGAGGCGAACGGCAGGGGCGGCAGCAGCGCGCCCGACGCGCGGCCTGGCCGGGCGCCGCGGTTTGTGGCGGCAGTGCTGGACGTGCCGGCCTCGCAGGCGGCCGCCGCGACCCGCGACTGCGCCGTCTTCATCGTCCCGCAGGTGCTGCCAGGAGGCCCGCCTTGTCATATTGAAATGCGGCTGCCGTGCACTCCGCCGCGCGATTTGTGCAGGATATGCAGAGCGCGCCGGGGCCCTGTGGTGACTGCACTGGCAGGAAGCTCTGCTGGGAAGCCGTGGCGGTGCTGCAAGGGCAAGCCAGTGAGCCTGGCGGCTGAGCAGCCGGCGCGCTGGGCCGCAGGGCCGCGAGCGCGAGTGGCTGTTCGCGGAGCCGGCGGGGCAGTGGGAGGTGGCGGCGCAGTGCGGCGCGCGGCGGCTGGTCCTGGTCGCGCTGGGCGCCGGGCACGCCTTCGCCAGCCTGGCCGCCGTGCAGGCCGAGCTCTCGCCACTGGTGCGTGCCCAGTTGGGTTTAATGAGTAGGGTTGGTTTAGTGGTCAGCCTGGACCTAGCCGCGCGGCCGCGTGGCCGGCGCTGCCGTGCCCAGAGCCGCCGCTGTTTGCCCCTGTATTTGTCTACCCGGGGCCGCACGGTTGAGATGCTCGGCATGTGGGTGGCTCATGCCGCTGCTGTCTCACTTGGACGTGCGAGTTTTGGTTGCGGGGCGTTTGGGCTGTGCTCCTGGGCGGGGCAGAGGAGGCGGGAGGGCGGCCTGCTGCAGTGGGGGGACGCGGCAGCTTGGGAGGTGCACCAGCACCTCGGCCTGCCGAACGGCGCAGCTGCTGACCAACCGTCATGCAGAGTATGGCAAGGGGCGCAGCCGCGTCTGCTGCATCCCTGACGGCGTGCAGCGCTTCCCCACGAGCCGGTGCCTAAGCGCGCGCCGGCAACTGCCCTGACCCTGCATTACCCTACACCGGGGCGAGCACCATGCCGCGCAAGCCCAGGTGGCGGAGCTCGCGCCGGACAGCTGCCGCGGCGTGGAGCGCGCGGTGCCCTTCCTGACGGCCACTGAGGGCCTCGGCCGCCGCGTCGTGCTGGAAACCGTCGACTCGGCCGTCACCGGGTGCGCGCTTGGCTCGCGCTGGGGGCCCCTGACCCCTGAATCGCGGATGCACACTCTGCACCTCGACGGGGACCAGTGGCTCGTTCGCCACGGGTCCGCGCCCTGGGTCGTGCCGGGGACCATGTGAGTCGCTGCCGGCGCACTTCCAGCTACAGCATCTGGGCGCCTGTTCCACTGGGACAAACAGCTGTGCGCATGCCGCACATTCGAGCGCTCTGCCAGACTGGCGCCCTGCAACCCTGGCTCCCGAGCGAGCTGGGCGGCGCGAGGCTGTGGTCTGCCTGCCTGCCTGCCTTAATTGTCCCCGCAAGATGTGGCCCAGGGAGTGCGTCAGCCTTGCGCTGCAGCGCCAGCGAGCTCCCGCGCCGGGCTCGCCGGGAGCGGCGCGCTAACCCTAAGCCTAACCCTACCCTGGCGCTCCCGGCCGCAGGCGCATGGTGGTGGAGGACGTGTGCCTGGCCGCGGAGGCGCCGGGTGAGGCCGCCGCGGGCGGCCGCTGGGTGCGCCGCCTGGTGTTTGAGGCCAACCGCTCGCTGGTGCAGTCCGAGGCGGCACTGGCCGCTGGCCCCGGCCCGCTTGACCCCGCGCCTGCGGCCGCGGGCGGCGCGCCGGGCGGCGGCGGCCCCGGCGACGCGCGCAAGGGGAAGAAGGGCAAAAAGAGAGGCGGCGGCGGCGGCGGTGAGCGCGCGGGCGGCGCCGGCGCCGCGGCCGGCGCCGAGGCGGCGCGGCCGGCGCGCGTGGACCACAGCGTGCTGTGCAGCGCGTACCACGCCGCCATCGTCGCCGGCCTGGCGCTCACGGGTGGGCGGCCGCGCCGCTCGCCCAGCAGCCTGCGCTGCGCCCACGCCGCGGCCGTGATTGCAAGCCTGCGCCGGTTGTGCGCTGGTTGGCGCCGGGCCTCTTTCCCCGGCCCTCCTGGTGTACGACGTCCTGTCCTCAGCATGTCCGCCCGCGGCCCGACCGACCTTGGCCAGGCTACACCAATGTTTTATATTCTACTAGGTCCTCTAGGATCGGAGTGGAACCAACAGCTTCCTGCCTACCAATCTTCTGCTAGTGGACTGAGGAGCTACTCAGAGGCCGCTCAGCCAGCGCATCCTGCCAGCAGTGCACCCGGCCACGTACAAGCGCGCGCGCGCAGCGCCGGGCATCGCGGAGCGCGCGCGCGCCGGCGAGCCCGGCGCCGCGCTGGTGGTCGGTCTGGGCGGCGGCGGCCTGCCCGCCTTTCTGAGCGGCGCGCTCGGCCTGGACGTGGACAGCGTGGAGCTGGACGCGGCCGTGCTGGGCCTGGCGCGGCGGCACTTTGGCTTGAGCGAGCGCGCCGAGCGGCCGCGCCTCGCGGTGCGCGGGCGCGCCTCTGCTTGGGCGCTCTGCTGCGGGCGCCCGCGCGCCGCACCCGTCCGAAGAGCGCGCACCGTGCACGCCGCGCGGCGCTGTGCACAGGCAAGCAACCGTTAAAGATACCCTAACCGTAATTTCCCCGCCTCTGGGGTTAGGCGCGCGTCGGCGACGGGCTTGTGGCCGTGGCGGACCTGGCGCAGGCGCGCCCCGGCCGGCTCGACCTCCTGGTGGTCGACGCGGGCGCGGACGACGCGTCGCTGGCCATGAGCTGCCCGCCCGCGCCGTTCCTGCAGGCGCTGACCCTACCCTATACCCTACCCCAGTCCTTGCCGGCCGCGGCGCGCCGCGAGCGCGCCTGCCCACAGCCAGTTGTGAAACCCAGCGCGACCTGCTCCTGCGCCTCGCGCACGTGCTGATCGCACTGCTCGCCACGCCCCCCTCCTTGACTGCGCCACCGTGCGGTATGCATGTGGCTGCATGCCCGCGAGCAGCGAGCTCGGCGCGCCCGCGCAGGCGGCCTTCCTGCGGGACGCTGCGGCCGCGCTGCGCCCGGACGGCCTGCTGGCGGTCAACTGCGTCGCGCGCGCCGACGGCCCCGTGCGCGAGGCCGTGTGCGCGCTGCAGGCGCGCGCCTGCCGCGCAAAGTACATGGCATGTCAGAAGAAACCCTATCAGGGAAGCCTGTGTGACGTGGGAGGTCGAAAAAAAAAATGCTGGGGGGGTGGAACGGTGTGGGGTTAGTGTCGAGCGCGGGTGCACTGCAGCTTCAGCAGATGTTAATCGTGCAGCAAGTGACAGGGTACTGCCAGGGCTAGGGTTGCTGAGGGGGTGGCGCGCGCGCGACAGGACGCCTTTGCGGAGGTGTACGAGCTGGACGTGGAGGGCGACGTCAACCGCGTGCTCTTTGCGCTGCCGCGGGCGCTTACAGGAGCGCCAGACAGGCCTGGGGCGGCCGCGGCGGGGGCCGTGCACGCGGAAAGCCCCAGCAGGCCGGGGGGCGCAGCGGCCGACGGCGGTGAGGGTGGGCGGGCGCGGCGCGGAGCACCGGGTGCCGCCGGCGCGGCGGGCGAGCGTGGACCCGCGGCCGGCGCGCCGTGGGGGTCGCAGCGCCGGGCTGCGGGCCTGGCCGCGGGCCTCGCGCGGCTGGCGGAGGAACGCGCGGCCGCAGCCGGGAGGGAAGCAGCAGCGTCTGGAGAGGTAGGGGCTGGTGTCGGCGCGCTCGCGCGGCTTGACGTGCAAGAGCACTTGCGGCGGCTGCAACCTGCCAAGTGAGGTTTCTAGCGTCGGCGGCAGGGCAGAGGCACCCGCCGCAAAGTTTTTGGCGCAAATTTCTTGTCCAATCTATATGTAGAGGTGGCAATGAGTAAGAAACCACTTGCAAGAACGTCTACCCAAAGCTACGACAGCAACGAGACCGGCTTCCACCCCAGGCTGGCATGCTGCACACACAACGGCCTGAGCATATGTCTCATCTTATGTCATAGGCCAGTGCCTCATCTTGTGTCATAGACATTAGCCGCTCTAGCCAATGTGAACGGTCTTTCGAAAGCGGAGCAGAGCAAGACATAAGGCGCAGGTTGACACTTAAAGGCGTTGCCAAGCCAACCAGGACGTGCTGCAGGCATGTGAGCAGCGGCGGTGTTTCACGCGTGCGCAGGCAGCTGCGCTGGTGGAGCGCGCCGCGCTGCAGCCCGGCGAGCGCGTGCTGGACCTGGCCGCCGGCACGGGCTGGGTCACGCTGCCGGCCGCGCACCGAGTGGGGCCCGCCGGCTCCGTGCTGGGCATCGACCTCACCGACGCGATGCTCGCGGTGGTGCGCGGCGGCCCTGACCCCACCCCAGACCCTATACTCGCGGTGGTACGCGGCGGCCCCAACCCCACCCTACCCCTATGCTTGCAGTCGTGCGCGGCGGCCCTGCCACGGCCGCCGCGCGCCTGACAGCTCGCGCCTGCACGCGGCTGCCGCGGCAGCACCCGAAGCGCAGCGCAGCCCGGCGCGCGCAGGCGCGCCAGAAGGCGCGAGCGCAGGGGCTGACGAATGTGATGTTTGAGGCCGGCGACGTGGACACGCTGCCGCTGCCGGCTGGCGGCTTCGACGCGGCGCTGTGCTCCAACGGCATGCTATACTTCGCGGATGTGGGCGCCGCGCTGCGGCGCATCGCCGGCTGGCTGCGCCCCGGCGGCCGCCTGGCGTTCAACACGCCCGTGGTGCGCGCGCCGCGCGCCCCTGCCCGGCGCGCCAGGATTGTCAAGCATGCGTGCATGCAGCGCTGCTGCTGCCGCAGGCTGGGCCTGCCGTGCATCCCGCCCTTGCTTCGCCGGTGCTCGGGCGGCGCCAGGATGCCGCACCAGAATCGCACCTGCAGAGGTCTAGGGTTTGGCGCGGAGGCCTGCTGCCACGCACGGGCTGAAGCCAGCACTTGCAGGCCGACACACCATGTATGGAGCCCAGCAGGTGCCAATGCTGGCATGCGGTGCGGGCGCGCAGGCGCCCCTGCTGGCGACCAGCGAGCTCCTGCACGAGCTGCTGCGCGAGCGGCACGACCTGCCGCTCGTGGACGCGGGTGCGGGGCCGCCTGCATGCCTTCCCCGCAGCAGCAAGCTGAGCTCATAACCTTGTTTGTCAAGCTGGGCCGCGCTCGCGCTGG
>JAABUX010007177.1_pt1 | contig 13137 bp, 11 predicted proteins | sample 5561851 | NCBI WGS metagenome assembly JAABUX01 (sample SAMN10711883, study PRJNA513361) | rock metagenome | isolation source: Antarctica rocks | place: Antarctica: Victoria Land, Richard Nunatak red sandstone | collected 2016-01-03 | reverse complement strand
CCTCGCCCGAGACGAGCGCGGCGAAGCGGTCGCCCAGCCCCAGCAGGCGCACGATCAGGGCGATGTTGGAGGGCGGGGCAGAGGAGGCGATGACCTGCGGAACGCCCAACGCGCGGAAGTGCTCCACCAACGCGCGCGCTCCCGGCTGCATGCGCACCCCGTCGCGCTCCAGCGAGGCGCAGAACAACTCCTCCTTGCGCGCGCCGAGGACGGCCAGGCGTTGGGAGGACTCGTCGAAGCCCAGAAAGTCGCGCAGCACGTCCTCGTTGCGCCGCCCGAACGTGGGCAGGAACTGCTGGTAGGTCAGTTCGCGTCCGTGCTCCCGCATTAGCCCCTGCCAACCCGCGTAGTGGTTGGCCTCTGTATCGACCAGCGTCCCATCCAGGTCCCAGATTGCCCCGAACACCCTACCCCCTCTACCGAATCTCGCGCCAGACATCCCTGGCAAACCGCCTCACTACCAGGAGTCTAGGCGATCCGACTATCTGTCATTGTAACCCCTTTATATCCATCGGTGACACACGCCACTATCCCTAAAGCGGTATAATGTGGCCAAGATAGAGCCGGAGGACAAGCGAGACGGATGAGAAGGGGGAATCTTGATGAATGAGAACAGTATTGTCCTGAGCAGCGGCAACGTGTTCGCCGATCTCGGCGTTGAGCAGCCCGAGGAGGCTTTGACGAAGGCGCAGCTCGTCAGCTGTCTCGCGGACATTATCGAGGAGCGCGGCTTGACGCAAACGCAGGCCGCCAGCATTTTGGGTATCGCCCAGCCCAAAATCTCGGCCCTGCTACGCGGCCATTTCGATGGGTTCTCGCTCGAGCGCCTGTTCCGCTTGTTGATTGCATTGGACACGGACATCACGATCACGATGAAACCCAAGAGCGAGGAGCGCGGCCGTCTGCGGGTCGTGACGGCAGGCGCGTGACCCGCAAATCCCGTCCGTCTATCGCAGACAACACGGTGCGCGAATGTGAGGTCAAGCCAGTTCTGCGAGGGCCGCTCGCGCTTCCGCGATCACACTTGAGGACGATGCGCCCGAGTCGTCCTCGGCCTTCCCGATCACCATCCGCAACGCGGCGACATGGGCGACGCGCAAGGCGTCTTCTTGAGCGGACTCGATATCGGGTTGGACGCCCGTGCCCTCCCAGTTCGTCCCCGTGATGGGATTGATGGCGCGCCCGGCGGGTATCACGACGCCGACGTGCGCCGTGACCATGTGCGATCGGCCGGGATGCGCGCCCCCGGCCGTCGTCTCGCCGATCAGCGTGGCCCGGCGTAGCGCCTTCAAGTTGTAGGCGAACTCCTCCCCGCCCGAGAAGGTATCCTTGCTGGTCAGGACGTAGACCGGCTTGTGCGGGTCGCCGGGCCCTTGCAGACCAGATGCATGGTGCGTCCAGAACTGTTCGGTGCGATCGCCCTCACGCCAATACAGGTCATTCAGGTGTGTGCGGCGGTCGAAGAGGTAGCTCGAGATGAGCGCGATCATGGCCGGACTGCCTCCCTCGTTGCGGCGCAGATCGACGATCAGCGCATCCGTGTGCGCCAGGACGGCCATGGCGGCGGCCGCTGTCGCGCCGGCGCCCGGCAACTCGGGCGAGACAAAGACGCGGAGTTCGAGGAGGCCGATGTTGCCCGCCAGGCGCTCGACACGCTCGACGCCGAAGTTGCGAGCTGCGGCGGAGCGACGCAGCCGCTCGCGCTCGTCGGGGTCGGGGATCGCGTCGGCGCGCACCGGGCGCACCGGGCGCACCGCTCGCGGCTCCCGGCTATAGAACACGCGTAGATGCTTGTCGTGGGCAGTCTCCCACAGGTGGGTCGTGAGGATGTCGCACAAGGAGGAGGCCGTCGTCACGGTGTCGTAATCCCCCGCCTCCATGCGCCGGCGCACCGCCTCTTCCATGCGCTCGGCCACGGCGGGGAACACATAGGCCGCACGCAGCCTGCTCAAGACGCCGTCGATCACCTCGGCGCGCGTCCCCGCATCAATCTCGATCGTGGCTAGGTCGCTCACTCAACCTCTCCCTTTACATTTACAATACCACTGCCGACGCCGACAATTGAGTGGCGAGTGGCGAGTGGCGAGTGGCGAGTGGCGAGTGGCGAGTGGCGAGTGGCGAGTGGCGAGTGGCGAGTCAACCTCACTCGTCACTCGTCACTCGCCACCAATCACTCGTAAGCCGGGAGGACGCCGAAGAACAGGGGGCGCCGCGGCCGCAGGTTGATGAGGGAGACGACGCCGGCGCGCAGGTCGAGCACCCTGGCGGGGCCGCTGTCGGTCCCGGAATCGACGACGAGGTGGGTCAGGTCGATCCAGCCCAACGGCGACGCTTTCAACCCCGTGACCGTGCGCGCGCCATTGGCAGCCTCGATTACAATATGCCCGCTGCTATCCACGTCGGCGAAGCGGCGGCCGTCGGGCGCGAGCACGGCGGTGTACGATGTCGGCGCGCCGGGTAGGCGTCTCCGTCCGCCGGTCCAATCGTCGACGTAGGGGACCTGATTGGCGCCGCGGATACAGAGCGTGCCGGCCGGGACGAGCGGGCCATAAGCGAAGACCTGGTCGTTGTCCCGGCCCGGGCACAGCGCGGCCAGGCGCCGGCCCGACGAGGCGTCGACCACGTGGTAGCCGTCGTAGGCGACGTAGGGGTTGGGCGAGTTGCTTTGAGTGCCGGGCAATTGCGCCACGGCCAGCACCAACGCGCCGTTGTGCCAGGCCACCGGCCACTCGTAGGCGCTGTCCGAGCGGAAGATCTCGACGCGGTGGCCGCCGCGCAGGTCCTCGACGTAGATGCGCGTGGTCGTGGCGCCGTTATGGATGCGGATGCGCGCGCCGTTGGCGCTCGTATAGGCGTCGCTGTAGGTCAGCACGCCGACCGCGATGCGGCGGTCGTCGGGGCTGACGGCGAAGGTGGCGTGGGCATGGGCGTTACCCGGCACGGTCGTCACGAGGGCGACTGCGCCATCGGGGGCGAGGGAGCGCACGCGACGATCGCCGTCGAGGAAATAGACGCGCGCGCGGGAGGCGCTGACCGGCGGGAGCGGCAGGGATACGGCGCCGCCGCCCCGGCCGCTGCCGATCTCGATATCCGTCCGCCTGGCCGCCCTGGTCACGGCGACGATGCCGCCCGCCCCATCGACCAGCGCCACGTCGTACTGCCCCGCCGCCTGGACGTTGGCGGCCAGGACGCCCAGCGGACCGGCGACGGCGCGTCGCGGCCCGGTCGCGGCGTGCACCGAGGCGCCCAGCCCGTCGGTTGCCGCCAGTGCCATGGCCGCTCCGACTGCCGCGACAGCTACCATCGCCTTCAGGGTGACGAGGCTGGCGCCAACGGTACGAGCAACAGGCTCAACCGGATAACGGCGGCCGGGAGAGGATGGGGTGAACAGGTCCATGGACGCCTTCTCCTTTCGTTCATCAAGACGACACTGGCGACGAATCCAGGCTAGGGTGCGACTGGCCCCGCGCTAGGCCGCTCGTCCGTCGTCCTTCCCTGCTCCGTCTGTCCCCCCCGCGTCGCCGCCGCCATCGCGGCCTGCGTGTCCCTCGCCAGCGTGGCCTGTGTGTCTGTCGCCACCACGGCCTGTACCACGGCTTGCGCATTGCCGCCGCGCAACTCCCGCCACGCCGCCGTACCGATGGCCTGGAGCACGCCCGCCAGGGGCGCCCCGAAGAGCGCGCCCCACAGGCCGAACAACTCGCTGCCGGCGACCAGCGCGAGGAGCGCCGTCGCTGGATGGATGCCCACCGCCTTGCCCATGATGCGCGGGCCGACGATGTCGCCCTCGATGACGTGGACAAAGGCGAAGTAGGCCAGGACTAGCAGCGCCACCAGTGGGCCCTGGAAGAGGGCAATCAGGACGCACACGGTCCCGGAGATGAGCACCCCCACGATAGGGATGAACTCCATGAAGAACGCCAGCACGCCCAGCAGCACGGCGTAGGGCACGTGCAGGACGAGCATCCCGGCGCCCACGAGCGTCCCGATCAGCGCCGCCAGCGTCAGCGTCCCCCGGATGTAGCCGCCAACGACCTGGTTCACGATCGCGATCAGCAGACTAGTGCGCCAGCGCTGAGCGCCGGGCGTCTCGCGGCGCAGGCGCTGGGCGATCCTGGGGCCGTTCGCGGTCAGGTACACGCTCAGGATCAGGATCAGGATGATGTCGATGAGGGTAGTAAGGATTCCCGAGACGAGGCTCAGCGATTCCTTCGCGGCCGTGGTACCCACACTTTGGAGCGAGGTGATGGCTTGTTGCTGCGCGGTATGGAGCGTGGCCGCCGTCACCCCGAATGGCCGCAGGAGGGGTAAGATCCGCGGCTCGATCTGTTGGGCCTGCCGCGCATAGTGGGGCAGGTTGCCGACCAGGGCGGTGACCTGCGTGGCCGCGGTGACGACGAGGAACGCGAGCAGACCGAGCACCACGACGAAGCCAAGGACGTAGGCCACGGCGATGGCCAAGCCCCGCGGCATCCAGCGCGCCAGCAACGACACCAGCGGCGTGAGCGCGAAGGCCGCGATGCCGCTCAGCAGCAGCGTCAGGACCGTTTTGGCGACATGGCTCAGCATCCAGCCCCCGATCAGGACGATGACCAACCAGGCCAGCACGATTAGAGGGATGTAGAGCGCGCGCTGCCAGGACTGTGGCATGGGATAGTTTGCCCCTCTCACTGCATTATGCGCCTCGCCAACCGATGCGGCGACCGGCATGGAGGCGGCGGTCGCTGATACTGAGTCGCTACGTGCCAGCATACCATAAAGTCAACCATTCTTGCTCGGAACCGCGGCGTTGGTCACTGGGCTACAAACTCTTGTTGCCGGAGGTGGTATCCTAAAGATCTTGGTCCGGCCGTTCTCGTTGATAGCCGGCCGGAATGTCCGTCCGCCGTGGCTCCTGGCGTAGTTGTAACTGACCGGTGCCATGATCCAGCGTGAGGTCGACGACGAGGCGGTTCTTATTGTCGGTCACGATATGGACATCCGTTATCGTCTTGCCGATAGCAGCCATGATCTCTGCGTCGACCGACTGATTGCGGAAACCGTAGAATTGCGCAAGCTTCCAGCGCAGAATTCTCCGTGCGGGTTCGCTCAGCGCCGCAACGGGACCTCGTAGGAGCCGTCGGCTCACAGGAACTGTGTACAGAAAATCGACGTATCCGGCGTCCATGTCGTCACTGTCAACGATCGGAAAGTATCCGGTGGAGGTAGCTTGCCGCACAGCTTGTTCGTTGGCGTATCGTAGGTCTTTATAGGGTCTAAGCGGGCAAACGGGAGTGAGCAGGTCGAGCGATGTTTCGGCATGCGCCGCAGCTACCGCGTCGCCCTCGGAATACCCACTATCAGTCAACCGCTGGATAAACGCATTAAACTCCTTATCGATCACACAGTCATCGACGACAATCATCGCGGGTGTAAGCCAGCATTCGATAACCGGATCGTGAAATTGCGCCAGGCCGTGCCACAGGTCGTACACTACGCTTGCCGAGCCATCGGCCGGCGGCGCAGGCTGAGGGTAATCGTCCGCCCGTTTTTCGCTCTGCGCCCACAGCACCGCCGTTGGCACGATGACGATGTCTCCCAACGCCCAATCCTTTTGTGGAGTGTCGTAATAGAGAATTGGGTCGGTCAGGACAGACATGGTTAGTCCCGTCCACGACGGTACCGCGGTGGAGGCTCGGCCGGCGCTCCAAGCGCGATCATCTGCTCCTCTGTCAATACAGGAGCTGTCGTACTCTTATATGCGCGAGGGGTTGTCTCCTGCCGTTGTAGAATCTCGCCTGCCTCTAAACGCCGCATCAGCTTGGGGAAAGGCGATGGCTCGGCTAATGCCGCCGCGATAGCTGGCGCGGCGCGCTCAATCTGGCGCGTCCTCGGCCCGACCAGCCATACTTGAGGCTCGAGCTCGACCCATGTCAATTCGGTATCCGGTCGAACCGCTGCCTTCTCACGAAGTGCGGCAGGGATAGTTGTTACCCCCCGCTCTCGCGCGACAGATTTGTACGCCTTCACTATCGATCCTTGTCGCTACCATTCTTATTCTGCCAGCAGAATCTGCCTACTCTTTCTGCATTATATAGTGCGGGTAGACAGAGTGCAATAGTATTGATCAAGAGAGGTGATCCGAGGTTGTGAGACGTGGCCTACGACACCCACCATCACAATCTCGGGACGCACTCCGCGCCGTATCTAAGGGGAAATGATGACGACCGACGAGTTTTGGGACATGATTGCGTTCGCAAAGGGGCGGGTTGAAGGGCTCGATGATCCGCAGTGCGAGCGGCAGGCTGAACTGCTGGAGAGCTATCTGGCTAATCTGGCCCCCGCCGACATCATCGATTTTCACCGCATCTTCCGCGAGTCTATGCAGCAGGCTAACGATCGCGGATTGTGGGGCGCAGCCTACATCATCAACGGCGGCTGTTCCGTCGACGGTTTCGACTACTTTCGTGGTTGGCTGATCGCTCAGGGCCGCGATGTGTTTGACGCAGCCATGCGCGATCCGGATACGCTCGCCGATGTCGTCGACGGTCAGCAGGACGACTATGAAGGTGAATTCATGCTGTACGTGGGCGCCGACGCTTACGAAGCCAAGACCGGGGTTGAGATGCCACGTATTGTGGTTGCGCACGGCGACATACGCGGCGAGGACTGGACCGAAGACACCGTGGGGCAACGGTTCCCGCGTCTCGCCGCGTTGCATCGGTGGGACTAGTGCGCGGGCGTGGAACGTTCCCTTTTGGGGATTGTTGCATGACCGGCGCTCTCAGGGGGCGTCGTCTCGTGACTCATGCAGGCTAGCGCAGGCCGGCGAAGAGATCGTCTTCGGGGATAGGGGCCTCGACGAGCGAGCGGGCACGCACGAACATTTCGGCCGATAGGATGCGGCGCGAGATGTCTTCGGGCAGCAGCATCATGAAGTGCTCGGCGCCGATCTGCGTGCGGTGCGCCTGCAGCGCCGCGCGCTTCTGGGCCACGTAGTCGCCCACGTCGACCCGCGTCGTGATCTCGTCGTCGGGCGTGGTCATGTCCGTGAGGTCGACATCCTCGCCGCTGAAGGGACCGTCGATGCCGCGCTCGCGCATGATCTCACCCATCTCCTGTATGCCGGAGCGGGGGATGGCCGTGTAGTAGAGCTTCTGGGCCTGCCACGGCGCCAGCCCCTCGGCGAGCTGCTCAGGGAAGCACGCGGGGTCGGCCGCCATGTCGAAGGCGGCGACGGCGGCGTGGTGCGCGGCGATGTGGTCGGGGTGGCCGTAACCACCGTACGGGTTGTAGGTGACCACGACCTGTGGCCGCGTCTGGCGGATGATACGGGCCACGCGCCCGGCCGCCTCGGTGGGATCGGCGTTGTGGAAATTGCGCGGGTCGGCGTTGTCGGGCGTGCCGACCATGCCCGAATCGCGGTAGCCCAGAAAATGCAACTCGGCGACGTTCAGGATAGCGCAGGCGCGGCGCAGTTCCTGTTCGCGGATCTGGGCCAGACGCCCGCGCGCCTCGTCGGGGTCCAGGTCGGGGTCGTGGATCTCGCCGACCTCGCCTCCCGTGGAGCAGATCAGCACCGTGTGGATGCCCTCGTCCGCCGCCCGCGCCAGCACGCCACCGGTGCCGAATACCTCGTCGTCCGGGTGCGCGTGTACCGCCAGCAGCGTCAGTCTCTCGTTCCCGTTCTCGTCGTCCACGTATCCCTCTCCCGCGCAATAGTCTGTCGGCAAGCTGCTCAATCAGCTACTAACAGTTTATACTCCGTATACTGAAACTCAGGCCCTGGGGTTGCATCGCATCGAGGCCGGTGTCTTCCCGCGTAATCCGCCGTCGGGGCGCGTGTTGGAGAAGGCGGGCTTCACAGCTGAGGGCCTGCTGCGGGGCTGCTGTCGCAAGGGCGAGGCGTTCGAGGACGTCATCATGTATGCCATCCTGCGCGACGACGCGGAACTGGTGAACGACCTACACTGAGGCCATGGACACGGTACCGGTAGAGATAGGCGGCCTGGCCTCTCGCGTCGGATCCTACATTGAGCGGCACGCGCTCATCGTCCCCGGCGACACGGTCGTGGTGGCCGTCTCGGGCGGCGCCGATTCGCTGTGCCTGCTCTACCTGCTCCACGCCCTGGCCCCCGCGCTCGGCTGCCGGCTGCACGTGGCCCACCTGGACCATGCTCTGCGGCCCGACTCGGCCGCCGATGCCACGTTCGTGGCGGAGCACGCCGCCGCGTTGGGTCTGCCCTGCGCGACGCGGCGCCAGGACGTTGCGTCGCTGGCGCGGCAACGCCGGCTCTCGCCCGAGCACGCCGGCCGGCTGGCCCGCTACGCCTTCTTACGTGAGGTGGCGATCGAGGTGGCGGCCGCCGTGGCGGCGCCCGTCGACCCGCCGCGCATCGCTCCCATTGCCACCGGCCATACGCGCGACGACCAGGCCGAGACGTTGCTGTTGAACCTGGCGCGCGGCAGCGGTCTGGCTGGCGCGGCGGGGATGCTACCCGGTCGCGCCGGCATCGTCCGTCCGCTGCTAGAGGTGACGCGGGCCGAGACCGAGGCCTACTGCAAGGCGCGCGGGTTGGCGCCACGCGAGGACGAGAGTAATCGATCCCCATGTTACGCGCGTAATCGCCTGCGCCAGGAGGTGCTGCCGCTGCTGGAGGCGGTTCAGCCGTCGGCGCGAGCCAATCTGGCTCATGCCGCGCGCCGCCTGGCCGGCGATCTCGCGTTGATCGAACGTCTCGCCGCTTCGGCGCTCAACAGGGCCATGACTGTCCAGCCGGGCGTCCCTGTCCAACCGGATGTGGCCAGTGAATCTGGCGTGTGTGTGGACAGCTCCGCGGCGCCGGACGATTTCCCCTCCCCGCTCGCGGTTCGGCTGTCCGTTGGGGGATGGGCCGCGGCCGAGCCCGAGTTGCGCCCGCACATGCTGCGCCTGCTTCTGCGGCGCGTTCTGGGGCACGCCGAGGGGTTCGGCGAGCGGGAGTACACGGCGATGCTGCGGGCGCTGGCGCCCGACGCGCCCCCCATGACGCTGACCCTGCCTAAAGGGCTTGTGCTGACGCGCCACGGCGCCGAAGCTGCGCTTGGCCCGCCGTCATCCCCGGTCGCCGCGCTCGGCGCGTACCGGCTACCAATCCCCGGACGTGTCCGCACGCCGGCAGGGGTCGTGCGGGCCGAGTATGCGCCGGCGCCCGCTGACTGGCGTGGCGTGCCGTCCCACGAGGCGTACCTGGACCGCGCGGCGGCCGGGACGGAGTTGGTGGTGCGCGGCCGCCGGCCCGGAGACCGCGTGCAACCGTTAGGACTGGGTGGGACGCGCAAGGTGCACGACGTGCTGATCGACCGTAAGGTTCCGTGGACACAGCGCGACCACATTCCTATCGTCGACGGGCCGCGGGGCATCGCCTGGGTGGCAGGAGTCTGCATCGGGGAGCCGTACCGCGTCCAGGGCGCGGCAGACCCGGCTGTGCGATTGACCTGGGAGCCTGTCGGGAGGTAGGAAGCCGCCTGCTATACTTAGGCGAGTTAGACCTATCCATATCCGTGGACACCTATCGCTTCTCGGCGCGGTTCCTCATCACGCATCTTACACCTCACCAGGGACGGAGGCCCAGCATGGACGCCAAATGGCTCCGCAACAGTTTCTTCTACATGATCGTCTTTGTTCTCCTGATTGTCATCGTGTTCGCGGTGCTCAATCACAACAGCGCAACCAACGCGGACGGTATCACGACTCTTATGAGTAGCATCAAGAGCGACGCTCCGGCCAACGCGGCGCGCGGCGCCAGCGCCACGGAGACGCTGGTCCAGGATGGGCTCAATCTGACGTTGGCCGGACGGCCCAGCAACTTGCCGGACCTGCATGCCGCGATGGGGCCGAATGATTCGGTGACACAATACTTCCAGACCTACCACATCGATCCGGAGGCCGCCCATCTGAACTTCCGGCCCAATCCGCCAAGTTCGTTGGGCGCCTGGATCGGTATCCTGGGAGGCTTCATTCCGGTGCTCATCTTCGGCGGCCTCTTGCTGTTCATGATGCGTCAGGCGCAGGGCAGCAACAACCAGGCGCTCTCGTTTGGTAAGAGCCGGGCCCGCATGTTCACGGGCAACCGCTCCAGCGTGACCTTCCAGGATGTCGCCGGCGTGGAAGAGGCCAAGCAGGAGTTGGCCGAGATCGTCGAGTTCCTCAAGTATCCCGAGAAGTTCGCCGCCCTTGGCGCCCGCATCCCCCGCGGCGTGCTGCTGATCGGCTCTCCCGGTACCGGTAAGACGCTGCTGGCGCGCGCCGTTGCCGGCGAAGCCGGCGTGCCCTTTTTCAGCATCTCCGGCTCCGAGTTCGTAGAGATGTTCGTGGGCGTCGGCGCCAGCCGCGTGCGCGATCTCTTCGATCAGGCCAAGCGCAACGCGCCCTGCATCGTCTTCGTGGACGAGATCGACGCGGTGGGCCGCCAGCGCGGCGCCGGCCTTGGTGGCTCGCATGACGAGCGCGAGCAGACCCTCAACCAGATCCTGGTGGAGATGGACGGCTTTGACACAAACACAAACGTCATCGTCGTCGCCGCGACTAACCGGCCTGACGTGCTCGACCCGGCGCTGCTGCGGCCCGGCCGCTTCGACCGCCAGGTGATCCTGGATCGCCCGGACATTCGTGGCCGCCGCGCCGTGCTGGAGGTCCACGCCCGCGGCAAGCCGCTGGAGAAGAACGTCTCGCTGGACACGCTGGCCAAGCAGACGCCCGGCTTCTCCGGCGCCGACCTGATGAACCTGCTCAACGAGTCCGCCATCCTGGCGGCACGGCGCAACAAGCGCACCATCGGCATGTCCGAGCTCGAGGAAGCCATCGACCGCGTGGTGGCCGGCCCCGAGCGCAAGAGCCGCATCATCACGGTCAAGGAGAAGGAAGTGACGGCCTACCACGAGGTTGGCCATGCTCTCGTCGCGCGCATGTTGCCTAACCTCGACCCGGTGCACAAGATCACTATTATCTCGCGTGGCATGATGGGTGGCTACACGCAACTGCTGCCGACCGAGGACCGCTACCTCTACACACGCTCGCACTTCGAGGATACGCTGGCCTTCTGCCTGGGCGGCCATGCCGCCGAGCAAATCGTCTTCGGTGAGATGACCACGGGCGCGGAGAACGACATTGAGCGCGCCACCAAGCTGGCCCGCAAGATGGTGATGGAGTACGGCATGAGTGAGCGTCTCGGCCCGTTGCAGTTCGGCCACAAGGAGGAGATGGTCTTCCTGGGCCGCGACCTTGGCGAGCAGCGCAACTATTCCGAGGCCGTGGCCGTGGAGATCGACCAGGAGGTCCGCCGCCTGATCACGCAGGCCTACGCCCGCGCCAAGGACATCCTGGAGCGCAACCGCGAGAAGCTCGACCTGGTGTCGCAGCGCTTGATCAAGGAAGAGACGCTGGACAACCTGACCTTCGACGCCATCCTGGGCATCGCGCCGCTGGAGCCAACCGCCGGCATCGCCTCTCTTCGCCTCACTGACCCCAATAACTCCGAGGCGTAGGACGGCCCTTCGTCGTTAGCTTGTGTCCAAGACCCCCGGCCAAACGGCCGGGGGTCTTGGCTTATCCAGGGGAGGCATGCTCTATGCTGCGCATGACGCGTGTGGCCGTTCCCTCGTGGACCAGGCAACTCCAGGTCGATACCGACGAGGATGAAGGAGATGTAGCATATCAAGCCTTCCAGCCGCTTTTCGTTCGCGTGTTGGACCTCATCCACCGAAGCGTCGAAGAGTACGTGAACAACGACGACCTCGTCGAGGAAGAGGATGACGGGGTTCATATGCACTTTCCTTACCGTGCTCCGATGACCGGCGAGTACTACTTGGGCGACCAGCACTACTACGTGCAAGACATCGATAGAGTGCGGTACTACTGCGCGAGCATCATGGCTCGTTGCACCGAGAAGCCCTGGCCCAACCAACACCATCCACAGGACTACCTTGGACTCGACATCATGATAACGCTCGACCCTTTGACCAAGGAGCTTGCCGTGTGGTCCGTCGACAGCAGCGTGATTTGATGAGGCTGCCGTCATGAGTGCAAGAATTTCGTGTTTAGATACGCGGATCATTGCTGCTCCCCTCTCCCGCGCAAGGGAGAGCACGCTGGACCGTCGGCCCGCGGGTAGGGCAGGGCCAAGGGGTCAGTCGTCACGGGTTGGGGGTAAGGGTTGCCCTCGCCAACCATGAAAGAGGGCATGAGGAGACCGATGGCCTACGACTTTCGCCGCTATTTGAATGTACGCACCGCCACAGCGCCGAGCTTCAGCCCTGATGGGAAACGGCTGACCTATCTGTCCGATGTGACGGGCGTGCCGCAGGTGTGGAGCGTCCCCGTCGAGGGCGGTTGGCCCGACCAATTGACCTTCTACGACGAGCGCGTCGGCCAGGCCTCTGTCGCGCCCGACCGCGACGAGATCGTGTTTACCATGGATCGCGGCGGCGACGAGCGCTTCGCCCTCTATCTGCTGCGGCGTGACGGCGCCGACATCGTCCCGCTGACCGGTCGGCCCGCGGACATCCACCAACTCGGCGGCTGGTCGCACGATGGCCGCTCGCTCGCCTACGCCGCCAATACGCGCCACCAGAGCTACTTCGACGTCTATGTGCTCTCCCTCGACGCCCTCGACGCCGACAGCGATATTGGGGAGCCGCACCGCGTCCTGGAGCAGGACGGTACAAACTACGCGCTCGGCTGGACGCCGGGAGGCCGCGTCATCGCCAGCCGCACCTACTCCCTGCAGCACAACGCGCTCTACCTGGTCGATCCCACCACGACAGGCGGCGCGGAGGGTACAGGCGGCGCGCTGCGTCTGCTGACCCCCGACCCGGATGAGGCCTATTATGGCTCGCCCGTCGCCACGTCCGACGAGCGCGGGTTATACCTCGTCACCGACCTGCGCCGCGATGTCCTGGCCCTGGCCTACCTCGATCTTGCCACCCTGGAGGTGCGCGTGATCGACGCGCCGGAGTGGGACGTGGAGGAGGCCGCCCTGACCCGTGATGGGCGCCTCCTGGCCTACGCGGTCAACGTCGATGGCTACTCCGAGTTGCGCCTGCGCGACACTGCCACCGGGGCGATGCTGTCCGTCCCGGCGCTGCCATCGGGCGCCTACACGCAGCTCACGTGGTCGC
>JAABUX010007176.1_pt1 | contig 13138 bp, 25 predicted proteins | sample 5561851 | NCBI WGS metagenome assembly JAABUX01 (sample SAMN10711883, study PRJNA513361) | rock metagenome | isolation source: Antarctica rocks | place: Antarctica: Victoria Land, Richard Nunatak red sandstone | collected 2016-01-03 | reverse complement strand
TTGCGCCCGCCGAGAAGTGGATCAGCCGCTCCGACGAGGACATCATCGCGGCCACCATGCGCGTGCGCCGCTTGCACATTCTCGTGCTGCATGCCAATTTCTACGGAACGTGTTTCAGCTCAATGTTGTCTGTGCGTTTGATAGCCGCGGGTTTCATTCAGGAAGGCGATGTTCAAATACGACCACAAGCGTAGGTTAGGACGGAGGAGCTCTGGTATGGTGTACTCAACGCCTTGGGGGGCATTGCATCATGCAGGAGCTGGAACAGCTGTTCCCCAACGAGGTCAAGGCGGACGGGAGCCTGGCGGCCATCGAGAAGTACCACGTCGTGAAGACGCCGCTGTCGGTGTACAAGACCGTGCCCGGCTGCGAGGTACGCTTTTCAAGCCTGGCACATCGTGCGACTGCGTCTGCAGTTTGGTGCCAGTGCACTACCTCCACATTGCTTGCCTCGACCCAACCCGCAGCCTCGCTTCATGAGGCATGCAGCGTACGCCCTTCGCTTGCGTTCCTACATGAGGGTGGTGTCGACTGCCGTGACTAATCCAGGCGCAATGGCAGTTAGCTGGGCTGATGCTGTGTCTATGCCGCGCCACTGACCTCCCGTGCTGCGTGCGCAGGCGGCGCGGCCGTCGCAGCGGTCGCCGGTGCCCAACTTCTACCTGTCCGGCGACTACACGAAGCAGAAGTACCTGGCCAGCATGGAGGGCGCCGTGTTCAGCGGCAAGCTGGCCGCCATGGCCATCGCAGAGGTGCGGGGGCTTGAGCATCACTGCCGTTTGAGGGTTTGGCTACACATGGTGTGCAGATGCTCTCAATGTCCGCCCTTCACTCGCGCATACTGTTGTCAGCACCCCGCTGTCTCGGACGTCCAGATGACTGACTGCATTGCGATGCTGACGAGGGGCTGCCAACTGGGAGGTGCAAGGCATCCAAGCGAATTGTGCTGACGTTGCAGGACTGGAACACCCGACCAGCGCCGAAGCAGCAGGCAAAGGAGACGGAGCGCGAGTTGCAGCCCGTTGCAGCTTGAGTGTAGTCCATAGATGTTCTGACACAGCGACTCTGCAGGTCAGCTGCCCTGGTGGAGTTAATATTGTATTGCAATGTGTCGCTCTCAGACTGGCTGTGTGCAACCACATGTTTTGTAACGACGCAGTACAGCAACTGAGCAACGACAAGCCCATTCTGAAAACATAACACTCGAAGCACCAGTTAAAACTATACACGCGCACTCTGACGACATCATCACAGATTCAGCTCGATGCCAGCAAGGTTCAGACCGGTTCGGACCCACTGAGGCACGGCGCCATCTGGGTGGTGTTGCCTCACAAACGCGCGGACATAGTCTGGGTACCGCTGCTCCATGATCGCTGCTCGGATGTCGCGTCCGAGCCGCTGCATGTACGCTACATTATGGAATGTGACGGCGATGGCGCACGCCGGCAGGCTGCGGCGCGCCATGGCATGCAAGTACGCGCGGGAGTGCTGCTGGCACGTGAGGCAGTCGCAGCTCTCATCCAAGGGCCTGCGCATCATGACAAGCCGTCTTCGCATGGCATCTTGCCAAAACATGCCAGATGTTTCACGCGACTATGTTCTGACTTGACATGATCGCACAGGGAGCGCTGGAGACGTGACAGTCTGGGCTCAGAAGAGAATCTAGGAATACTCACCGGAAGTCCTCTGCGTACTCGCTGTTCTTCAGCTTGAGCACGCCCTCCGGCACCAGCGCCACGCCGAAGCGGGCGGTGCGCGTTGGGTAGACGCTGTCATACATGTCCGCGCCCAATGCCGAGCAGACGACGATGTCCATTGGATACCTGCAGCCGGTGCATCGGAGCAAGTTAGGCCCGTCTCGGAGTCTGATGGCGGCGTCGCAGTCAGAACTGACCGGGCTTTGTTCTACTCAGCACACATGGGAGAACACAGGTGCGCACCCGATGCCCATGACGTAGCGCGGCTTGCCGGGCGGCAGGGCGGCAGTGCACTGCGACACGACGCGGCAGAAGGTCTCCTTGTCCTCGCCGCCGGCCAGGCCACCGATGGCGTACCCCGGCGTCTGCCGCGCGATCAGCCCCTGCCGGCGCACAGGACTGATGTGTCCATATGAGCATAACAGGCAGGCTGCATACCCTGCATCTAGCCGGGCAACATATGCTGCAAATCCCACGAAACTGCTACACAGTGCTCCGTCATCATGCCAGTTGCCCAGGCAGACGTGCACCTGCTGCCTTGCTGGGCTGAAGCTCTGCTCTTCACTGTCGATCAACACAATGGATATCAGCGACGGCTGCGCGCCTCCAGGCTGATCTCCCGCAGGCGCGGGTCCAGGCCGCCCTGGATGATGGCGAACAGGTTCTGCTCGGCCGGCCGCGAGTGCGCGGCGATGCAGCGGTCCAGCCAGCGCGTTGTTCGGTGGGTCGCCTCCTCGAATCGCGCCTCGTCGGTGACGGTGGAGCCCACCACATCGTCCAGCTGCATCATGATGTCCGCCCCTGCCAAAAGCACCAGGAAGCGGATATTGTTTATGCTAGGGAACTGACCAGCGCATGTAAGAGCAGCAGGGAAGCGGTCATTGCCGAGCAGCATCTTGACTCGGACATCGATGTGCCAGGCTCTGTAAATTGCTGAGAGGGTATTTGTACTGGACCAGTATGTAGCTTCACAGCCTGCACCAAACTGAGGACGGCCTACAAGCAGTCTCAAGGGCTTGTCTGGCACCCTGCAGCATTAACACAGTCAGCTGAGCACGCGCACCGAGGCGGTTCTGCACGGCGATGGAGTGCTCCGGCGTGAGCAGCATGTCGGAGCCGTCGCGCGGCGACTTGAAGGCGACGCCGCGCTCCGTGATCTCCGCCAGGTGCAGCAGCGACACCATCTGAGACCAGCGGGCGACTCATCAATGACCCGGATGTCGCGTCAATATGAAATCAACCAGTTTGCTATGGCAGCGTCACTAATAAACATGAGCCGCACATGAGCACATGACCTCGGGCTGCCAGCCGATCACTTTGCACACGCCAGCGGCGCAGAGCTTGCGCAGGTGAGCAGGGAAGACGATCCATGAGCTGGCAGGCTGCCGTGCCTGGAAGCCGCCGGAGTCGGTGAGCATCGCGCGGCGCCAGCCGATGAAGTCGTGCAGGCCGCCCATGCCCGCCACCAGGCCGCTGCCCGGCGCGCTCTCCAGGTGGTACGTGTTCCCCAGGATCAGCTGCGCGCCGGTCCCCTCCAGCTGTTCCGGGGTCAGCCCCTTCACCGTCCCTGCCATGCAGCGGGCAGACAGGTGTGATCAGGAGCGTGCACAGCGCAGCACGTGCCTGATGCTCACGGCTCAACAATGGACCTTATGCCGCAGAGACACTTCACCGAATCACGTCTGGACATGGTGCTGAAGCAGAACGCGCCCACTGATCATGGCTGTCATCCCTCAGCTCCTGACAATGCTTTCGAGGCCCCGCAGGCTCGCATGACGCGCTCACGCAAACACAGAGCTGGCAAGCATTGCAGCGGCGCACCCTGCGTGCCGACGGGCATGAACATGGGGGTGTAGCAGACGTTGTGCGGCAGCGTCATGCGGGACGCCCGCGCTCGCCCCTGTGTGGCCAGCACCTGGCAGCGGCAGGCATTAATTTGGGCAGCCTACAGCAGGTGTCGGCCATCCAGTGCTCATGCGCGCACGGGCTGAGCGTCGTGGTATCACGGGCCGCGGCTCTGAAGCTCAATTGAGAAGGTGGCGATCCACAATATGCGCCCCTCCGCCATCCTCATGGGAAATGATGCCTGGGAATACAGGTCATTGCTGCCACGGAGAACCCGCACATTGCGGCTGTCACTCACCTCGAACCTCAGGGCTGGCGACTGCGACGATGGCAGCTGACTACTGGGTCCCGCGCTGTGCCCGCTGCTGGCACGTCCTGTGGCCTCTGCATCCATGAACTGCCCCGCGCCAGATGCAGCATCTGCTGGGGGCGCTGTCGCTGTTTCTGTGGCAGGAGTCGCGACGCAGTAATACGATGACGCATGGCATGATGCCTTACGCGCGGGGTGGTCCTTGTTTGCGCAGCCGGCGGTCGGCGTAAAGGAGATGGCGTGAGTTGGTCCAGCCCCGCTTGCGCTGAGCGGATCGCGGGCTGCACCGGCTTCCAGGGCCATCCAGCTTGCGCGGAGAGCGGTGCAGGGCGCCCGCCAGCTGCGCGGGAGGCGCAGCGTGGCGCCCGCACCGCTGGCCGGCGAAAGGAGGGTGGCAGGACCAGGGGCAAAGGGACGGGGGAAACGGCTCGTCGAGCTCTCCGAGCAACAGTTGAAGTGCCTCGGAGAGGTATGGCGCATAAGATGACCAGGTCGGCGGCAAGGTGCAGCCGTGTGGCGACCGTAGCAACTAGTTTGCAAACTAAGATGTGCTCAGCCAAGAGCTGCACTGAAACAAAATTTGCTCCACCCCTGAAAGCCATCCTGACAGCTGTATCACGGGCGCAGACAGGCAACATGCTGTAATAGAGGAGCGTCTGCTGGTGCCTCTTCTGCTCTGCTGCTTCGTCCTTTCGGTCAGCAGCTGCGATTACGCCTGCCCATCGTCCGAAATCTGCGCCCCGGAACGCGATCGCGACCGCTACTGAGGCAGCGAGGCGATCAGCCGGGTGGCTGGTGTCCGGCAACACCGAGGGCTTCGAGCTCCAGAACATGGACCCGCAGTGAAGGGGCGGGGGCAAGGTGAGCAGCTTGACGCACGAACAGATCGTGCGCCGACTCGTACGCAGACGCCTGCACCCCAGCCTACAGCTCTGCCGTACCTTCACAGGATGCGCACGGAACTTGGCGCCTTCAACGAGGCAGCTGACCAGCCAGGTGCGAGCAGGCACCTGCCACGCGCGCAGCCTGCGCGGGCTCCCAGGCAGAGCGCATTCGTGCTGCCTCGGCGCCAACAGTCAGCACAGCGGCATAGCCTCGTTCATGGAAGTGGCTACAGCGCGAGCAGCAGCTCGAGGGCAGCCATGCTGGCAACGGATCGCCGTCGAGCTAGTCCTGCGGATGGTGCTGACCGCACAGCTCAACGGATCTGGGACCCGACAGCAGCGATGCCCGAGACTGCTGGCCTGCTGCCCGGTGCCGAGCCTGCGCTGGCGCCGCACCCGGAAGCCAGCGCGCTGAAAGCCGGCTGGTTGCTCCGCAGCCACAACGATCAGTCGGCCACGCACCGGCAGTGGAAACGGCAGTGGGTGCGGGGATGTTCCACCCTGTGTGTGTAATTAATGTTTGGTCCGCCTACAAGCGTTTGGTTAAGATTTGTTCTGCATGCTCTGCCACGGCAGGGTAGAAACAATGCCCATCGCCATCATTGCCACCGGCATGGTCGTGCTCCACGTGTCTAAGCAGCAGAGTTGCTCCTGATAACCGAAGTCATTTGTTCACAGTTCACGCTGTTCCCCGATCGGCTGTGCTACGAGGACCTGCCCGGATGCCCAGCGGAGGTGCACTACCTGCCGCTGGACCGGGTGCCCGTCAGAGCCATGCCGCGCGACTACAGGCCTGCGATCGGCGTCAGCATGATTGAGGACAGGTGAACCCGAGAACCAGTCATCATCATGATGCATGACTTCCGCCTGCTTGGACGCGGGTCAGCGCTGGATCTCATCAGCGTCCAAGCCAGTGTTTGCTCTCACAGACTGACATGTCGACCTAGTAGGCCGCACGATGTCACATCTGCAAAACCTCGCATACCGAACACCACAGTTGCTGCCGTCTGGCTGCACCACTTCCTGTTCCGGCGAGCAGCGAGTTCTGCTTCGTGCCTGTTACATGCTTGGCTGACTACGTTGCTACCGCGCAGCCTGCTGCATGAGCCGCGTGGCGGCGGCGCGCCGGCGACCCGCCGAGACTCGACCTTCAGCGTGCAGTGCGGCAGTCACACCGTATTCCTGAAGGCGCACTCCCCATCGAATGCTGAGGTGACGCTCGGGCTTGCGCATGGCATGTACGCGTGCACGCTGTCACCTGCAAACCACCCCTGGGCGACAGTCATCAACTTGCATATTACTCCGCGCGGGAAGCACGGCATCACCTGGCGCTATGCATATTAAGCCGCTCAATGCAACAGGGTTTGTTTGTGCGCTTCACACAGGAGTGGGTCGCCTCCATCTCCGCAGCCTGTGCGCGACTGCAGGGCGTCGCATTCGACACATCTTCAGCAGGCATTGGCAGCACCGCCAGAAAGACCAGCGGCGCGGCGGCCAGCACGGCTGATGATTCCGGCCGTGCAGAGCGCTACGAACCAGCGTCGGCGGGCGCCGAACTCACGGAGCGCCTGCGCGAGGAGACCGCGCGCCTGCAGCGCTCGCTCGACGCCATGAAGATGACGCTGCGGAGCGACGGCGGCCGGTCGCAAGACGGCGACGACACGATCCCAGCGTTTTGGGGCGTCGACACTTACCACATCAGCCCTGCGCACCGCCAGAGCCGCTCCAGCAAGTCGCTGCAAAGAGCAGCTGCGCTGCTGGCAGGTGGTGATGAGCCGCCGGCTGATGCCAAACCTACAGGACGCGCCTGGCGCATTCAGGTGATGCTGCCACCTCACCGACCGACTGCCGACGTTGCCTCTGTTCGCCATCGGCTGACACAAGCGAGACCTTTGGCATCTTGCTCGACATGATGTGGGCGGGACCCGATCTTTGATTGCAGCTGTGGACACCGCAACAGGTTCGCACTCGAGATGAGCCTGGCGCCGGCCTCGATCCGCCTGCAGCAGCGGTGTGGCTCACGCTGCACGGGCGGTACTCGGACGGTGCACGGCACCTGCTCCGCGGCGGTGGCGGCGCTTTCGGCAGGTGAGCATAACAGCGGCTGTGCACCTCTGCAGCCTCATGACAGATTTAGTTGTTATACTGGGATGGTTGCGACACGGGGTGGGGACGGCAGCTCTGCACTGCAGCAACGCATCGTGCAAGCATGCAGCGCATCTCCTTCCCCACAGTATAGCCGGTGTCAGGTACACAAGCTCAATGCGCAGGGGTCAGGTGGCGCGTTTTGAGGTTGCAGACGCTGCTTTGGGAGAGCTAGCGGCGGTGACGGTCGGCCTCTGTGCTGACTCGTCTGACGGCGACCCATCGTGGGGGCTGGAGTCCGTCGTGGTAGAGGCGCCCGACGGCCAGCAGTGGGCGTGCCCCTGTCACGGCGCCAAGCTCAGTGGCGGCGAAGGTTCGACACGGCAGCGGGTGCTCGTGGCAGCGAGGTGCAGCGGCAGCGGATCCGATGCCGACGACGCAGCCACGCTCAACGCTGCAGCGCAGCCGCTGCTCCTGCCGCACGTGGTGATTCCCAGTGCGACAGGCCCGGCCCAGGACGTGTCTGCGGCACGGACACTCAGAGACGCTGGGGCGCAGACCTTGCAGGATGGCGCCCCGTCGCGGCGCGCGATGGCCCACTATGAGGTCAAGATCCACACGGCAGCGCTCGGCGGCACCTCGGCGCAGGTCGCGGTGCAGCTGTGCGGAAGCAGCGGGGAAGCTGTGGGTCCGCTGCTATTGGGTGGCAACGCCGGCGCAGGGGATGCTGAGTCCGTAAACCACATGCGGACCGTCCGACCGACGCTCAGCAGTGCGACTGGCCGCAAAGCAGCCTCGCCGATGTGCCAGGCGGGTGCAGCGGTGTTCGAGTTTCACGCGGCGGATGTGGGGATGCTCAAACACCTACGCGTGGGTCACGACGGCGGTGGGGACAGCCCCTCCTGGCACTTGGACAGGGTGGTGGTCACAGTGACGGCCGTCCATCAGACAGACAGGTGTGATGTGCCTACCGTCATGTTGCAGACTTATATCCTCGTGTCCCGCCGGCCTGCAAGCAGCTTGGCTAGTCCTGGCTTCTCACTGGCCGTCAGTGGCCGTTGGTCACAGCCTGTTGTGGACGTGATCCCCTGGGCCTACCTGTGTAATGTGACTCAGCAGCCATGCTTAAGGCGCAGGCAATGAATGCACCGAAACCCTTGCCTGCATGTGTTGCAAGGGCGAAGACAGGAGCCGCTGATGAGGCAGCGCCTCAAGCGCGAGAGTACGTGTTCGAGTGCGGAGAAGTTCTGGATAGCGAGACGGGCATGGAGCGCGTCTTGGCACCCTCCGAACACCGCCGCGCGGTATGGGATGCAGAGGAAGTGGCCTCTACGATTGCCGAAGCAGTGCAGGCATCAGCGCCTCTGCCTGCGGCCTCTGCGCAACAGGAGCCGCAGCAGCAGCAGCAGCAGCCATCACGTGACGCCGCGGCACCACAGCCAGAGAGCGCATCTGCAGCTGCTTTGCCGGGTCTGGAGCAAGCTGACGGACGTTTGCGTGAGAGCTCTGCCGCGCCGACAGAGACCGCCGCAACGCAAGGCTCTGCTCGGGACGGGCTGCCGCCTGCCTCACCAGCAGAGCCGTCAGCTCCAGCAGCTGCTCCGACTCCTATACCCCAGAGCATGCCTCAGGTGCTGTGATGAGCTAAAGGGGACTGTTTGTCTCCTGGACAGCCGCACAGGAACATATGGGCGCCCGGCGCAGCTGCAGCGGCCGTGCTGCACCATGGTCACAGCCCTCGCCAAGCTGAACCTCGACAAAGCCCATGTCCGCTGTGAATGCAGGTGAGTTTCATGCATGACAACCCAGCGTACCGTGAGGACAAGCCGTCACACGGCGCGGGGCCTGGGAGCGTATCGGAGATGCGCGACGAGGGCAGCCAGGCTTCAGCGCTGTGCGAGGCCAGCACGCAATCAGCGGCGCCAGTGCAGGACGCGCAGACCGACGTGCGGCGCACGTTCAACAACACCACGGATGGAGGCGCGCACATTGCTGATGTTGCAGAAGTGCATTCAGCTTGTCGCGTCGCAAGCTCCTGTGGTGTAATCCTGCTCCCCAAAGTGCAGTGGTGGCGAGGGCGGCGTGCACGAGGCCCCCTGTGGGCTGCGATCATACAGCATGACGGCACCCCAACGTGCGCGCAGGGGCTCCAGCTCCGGCGCCCTCGGCACCCGCCATACTGGCGGACCTGCTGCAAAGGTGCACAATCTGTGCTTAAAAACAGCCTACATATTGCACACCGGACATCTGGTGGAACAGCATTGTTGGTGCTCCACCACCACCTTGAGGTGCTCTCGATCAGGCTTATGCAGCTGGACGTTGTTCTGTAGCACGTACGACCGTGCTCGTGCAGGAACGTCCAGCCCAGCTGGCGCAGCCCGGCTGACATGGCTGTACCGCTGGCGACGCATCACGCTGGTCCTGCTCATCATGCGGCAGCAGCCTACCGATTAACGGTCAGGACGAGGACCGTGCTCGGCGCCGGCACCGGCTGTGCAGCCCTGGTGCAGCTGCACGGAGCCCGAGGCAGCACAGGTGCAAATTCAAATCTCCAGTAAGCAAGGGCCAGCATGGGGTCCAGGCAAACGTACCGTCAGGGCCAGAGTCCGTGATACCGCATGCGTCCCCAGCATGGCTCATGGCGGCACCCGAGATGCACATGCGCCATCCTCTGCCTGCAGGCTTCGTGGCTTTGCAGCACGGGTTTGCGGGGTTCGAGCGCGGCGGCTGCGTGTCGGCGCACTGCGAGGCGCCGCACGTGGGTCGCTTAGAGGGGATCAGCCTGCGCCTGGCTGACGCTGGTGCGGCTTGGAGCATCGCGCGCTGTGTCTGTCAATGATCTCCGAGGGGAATGTATGAAGGCCCGCCATAGCGAGATGTCCTGCCTTGAGGGTGCACGGCGTCAAATCCCACCAGTGACAGATAGCGCTTTGAAGGGCATCCTGCTGTCTCTTTCCATTTTTACGAGTGGGCCTCAGGGCTGCCAGACAGCTGGTTCGTGGTGTGCCTGCTTGGCGCCTGCGCCTGTCTGGGTCGAGCATGGGACGCCAAGACTTAGCTTTTTGTGTCTTGCCCGCAGACCAGCATGACGCTTGGCTGCCTGAGGAAGTCAGCGTCACGGACTTCGCCACGGGCGAGACTGCGACCTTCCGCGACGCGTCCTGGATGGTCAGGCGCGCCGCACTTTGACAAATGTTCGTGGCTTGCGCCTTGATGCGGAGACGGGAGGACTGCGGACCAGGCAGCCTGCTGTTTTGCAAATAGTATAATCAGTAAGTGTTGCAGTGGGATCCATGACTCACAACAGAGGTTGAAGGGCTACAAACTGAATGGAGGGCGTCTTCGTGGTCCCAGCGCTGAACAAGCGCTGTGCCCGGCAGAGGAGACTTTGCACCCGCCATGGTGATCCCTGCAAGATCTATGCCAGCGCCTGCGCCAAGGATCGCGGCGCGACATGCGGCGCCAGTCATGAACATGGCAGCCAACGCGAGGTAGAACCACTATCGTACGACCCGCGCCAACCGCCGTGATCTTGTTACATGTTGCTGCTTGGCAAGTGCCCATCCAAGCGGCCAGAAGATGGACCAGCATTTCTGACATGGTGGCGGTTGCCCCAATGCGTCTAACCCTCACTCAAATTCTACCCCCACTTCTGACCCTAACTTCGTGGCATTGCAGCGGCCGGCAGAAGCGGTTGGACGACGCCGTTGCTGCGGCTTTGGACCATCAGCTGGACAGCAACGACGCGTGGTTGCCCACCCGGCGACACACGGACAATGCCGTTGCATACCGCTCAGGCGCTCCAAAGGTGCTGGTGAAGGCTGCTCGAGGTTGCTGTGCAATTGTGTGTTGTGATACTTCGTGCAAACTGCGGGGCCGCAAAGCGAAAATGGTATGGTGGCGGGAGTGCCACATATGTGACTTCGCGTGCTGCACCCAACATGATGTCTGTGCTGCGCCCTGTTGCCACGTGTGTGCGAGTCGACCCACAGCATCTGCATGCAGCAGACCGAACAGCGCATCCGCAGGCTCTCCTGTTACCTTACCAGCTGCCTGCGCCGAAGAAGACGACCACCGCAGTAAGCACAGCATCTCAGCCGGACCCGGCATACCAGGCCGCTGCGGTACAGACGGTGGCGCCTGCTGAAAGACCCCAGCAGGCCGCCGTCCGACTGGCTCACGTGAGCCGCAGAGCGCTTCTCCTGTGCTATGCATGTCACACTGGGGCTGGTGATGTGCGTACAGCGCAGATGCCGGTGCCTGAACTTTGCACCCAACCCGCAATCAATCGTTTAACACGCACCGAGCGCCACTGGCATCTCAGCATCTGGGCCTGCGAGATGAGACCTGACGCGAGTGTTCCTCTCGAAGGCACCCGCGGCGGACGCATTGCAGACGCAGTCGACGGTGGAGCAGGTGCCACGGCAGCGAACGGCGCACGGGCAGCCGGGCTACCGCGTGACCTTCCACACCAGCGCTCGGCCCATGGCCGGCACCAACGCCCAGGTGCGCATTGACGCACCACGCATGGGATTGAATGGTGTCCGCCAGCCTCAGTGCCATGTCCGATACAGACAAGAGGCCTCCACGACACACAGCACCCAATGTACCCGTTGACGAAATGTCATATGCGGGCGCATTTATGCTGTGCAATAAATGCATGCTAACAGCAACGATCACATGCCCCATACCTAAGTCCAGGCATCAAGAAGCACCTCAGGTCATTTGTCTGGGCGCGCTCTGACCAGGTGCTGATCGAGATCATCGGCAAGACCGCGACTTCCGGCGCGGTGGTCGTCAGCTCCAGGCGGCAGGGCCTGCTGCCCTTCCGCGCTGGCTGCGGCACCACCACGGTGCTCGCCAAAGTGCCGTCCGTGGGGCCGCTGGTCGAGCTGCGTGTCGCCCTCGACGGCAGCGGGATGTTCCCCGGCTGGCACCTCAAGTGCGACACATGCGTTGGGTGTCGCCTCTCCGTTCGGCCCTGTATTTATCAGGCTGAACCCCGTCGTCCGCACAGCCCGGCAGGGCGCGAAGGCAGCAGAATGCTGCAGCATCGCATGACCATGTAGGGACTCCAGTTGCACGTGCACGAGTGGGGTCAATACACAAAGGCCAGGCATCTGTGTGCATATCGCCACGCTTACGTGCATGCTGCCTGTCAGGCTCGGACACTGAGCAAGCAACTGTGCACTCTGCCAGGTCCGTGGACGTCGTGCACATCGCAACGGGGACGCTCACGGTGTTCCCGTGCAACCGCTGGATCAACCGCTGGTGCGGCTGGGAGCGGATCCTGTGGGCCGACCAGCAGCTGACGGAGCGGATTCTGCACCAGCACAAACGGCGTGGTCACGTTGGGCACTGACAGCCAGGCCTGGCTACCAAACCGCGCGGCTCATGAAACGACTGGCCTGGGCGTGTCTCGGGCAGACAATTGCCTGGATCGTCCAAAATTTGTCAGTCATGCATGCAAGCGCAGCTCATCGTCCTACGATGATCAGCAGCGGTAGTGTGCACGTGCACAAGCGCACGCGCTGCATTGTACGGTTGCACAGATAGTCTGCTGCATGTCAACGTGTGTTCTCAGCTCAGACCGTCTGCACCACAACTGCCTGTCCTCTGATCAGCCTCACCATTGCCAACTTCAACTACCAACGGAGACCTTAGCTTGGAACATCAAAACCATACTGAGATACAAGAAGGTACAGCACAAAGAATATTTGTTCCATTGAAAGTCACAACGACATGTAAGGCTGCCTCATCACGGAAGGCTCGACTGTCCATCACCCGCCTCACTGCCTCCGCGCCAGTCCAGGCATAGCGAGCTCATCACCGAAGACGCGCCGCAAGTGCACCCGCAGGCTCTTGCGGTTCCTGACCGTATCCAAAGTGCGCTCATCGGCCGGCACCTGGCTGCGCATCCTGCACGCCGGTGTGGCTTAGTCTGGATCTCGATCACTGGGTATATGGCATGTTAACCACTGCCAGTTGGCTTTCAGCAAGCATGACGAACAATATGCTGGCAATTGGTGCGGGTCTGTCTGGGCAATCCTTTCGGATAGCTCACATGCGGTCGATGACCTCGTAGCCCCGCTCATCGTCCTTCGTCCGCACGCAGATATCCAGCAGCGTGTTGTACACCGCTGCACCAGTGACACCAACCCGCATCAGCGCATGGCCCGTGCCAACACAGTGATCCGAACCGTCGCCTTCAGCGCCATGTTCCGTGATCGCTGCGCCCAGGAAAGATACATTGCAGGCTCGCGGGGTGATGGGGATGGCAGTACAACAAGCGGCTCAGCTGCGAAGCTCCCTCCCCA
>JAABUX010007175.1_pt1 | contig 13138 bp, 8 predicted proteins | sample 5561851 | NCBI WGS metagenome assembly JAABUX01 (sample SAMN10711883, study PRJNA513361) | rock metagenome | isolation source: Antarctica rocks | place: Antarctica: Victoria Land, Richard Nunatak red sandstone | collected 2016-01-03 | reverse complement strand
GGAAGTGCTGGGGTTGTGTGAGGGGTTTCCGTTGTATGCGGGGCGGCGACTCTAAAGGCACCAGCATTTGTAAGATCTCGGGGGCAGCAAATGGAAATGAACTCTTAATCCCGCTCATATGCTTGCACAAAGCGATCCCACGGGTTTGATCGCAAAACTTGCCCTTCTACTACCAATTCTAAAAACGAAGCGAAGTCAGGTTCGCATGCAAGTTTACTTGCGGAGATACGCAAATGCCCTTTGCGACGAGCCGAAACGCCCCTGTTAAGATTGGACGCGAGCGGCAAAGGTCAGGATGAAGTCGATGTTATCAATCTTGGCGCTGGAAATTTCTCGCGATTCCACACATACCCACTCCGCTCCTGCACCTATTACGCTAAAACCCATCCACTGTAATTCGTTCTCCGCTTACTCGGCTCCCGATGATGTGTAATTTTCAAACAAGGCTAGCTTTTCCGCCTTACCTGGAATCTCAAATTTTTCCAAGTCGGCAAGATCGCAACTCAACAGAAACATATTTCTTGTGAGTCCAATAAGATCGGGGTCCCTCTTTCTACTCGCTTCCAGAACACCTCGTATGTTCTCTACGCTTTCACAAGCCAAAGCATGAATGTGCTGCGATCGGGTAATCGGACTACCCTCTCGACTAAGCTGGGCGCAGAAGGAATTCATTTTCCAAGCCCAGCTTTCCTTCAAGGCACTCGCCTCACGCCTTGGAATATTGCTGCTCCTTGCGACAGTATCAAGGCATGTGCCAAAAAGAGCCGTTAGCGTTTCGAGATATCTTTGGGCTGAGGTAATCTCGCCAAGCGCCGAAGCTCTTTCCATTAGCGGCTCGATCTGAAACTGCGCGAGATCCAAAAGTACCGAGCACTGAACTGTTGCGTTCGTGCACAAGCCCTCAAAATTTGAGAGTAGCGCTGTCAACTCGCGTTCAAGCGCTTGCCTGTCGGCGTCATCTTTCGCTCGTGCTTCCTCAATCTCATCATTTGACGGATTTCTCTGAATTTCTGAGAAAAGCGGATTGCCCTCCATGCGCTGTAAGTGCCTTTCGAAGCATCCGGGCTTGTCGCGCCAGCGAAGTGTCTTCCCCTTGTAGGCTGTTTCGCGCTTCACACACGCAATGGATGCTGGATCGAAGTCGATTTTTGAAATCGTGTCGGGAAACATCGCTTCAGCCCATATGCGTGCATAACAAAGCGACGCTGCTAACGAGAAACGGGGTTTTTGCTTACTTATCGGTGGTTCGTATGAGTACACAGTCTTGAGTAACTGGTCCGCGATTTGGTACTCCATTCTCATTCGAAGGTCATCGGGCGCGTCTGAGGATGGGCCCAGTTGGCGGGCACGCGATATAGCGCTTTTTACCCTCGCAAATATAGTAGGACCCGCAATGATGTCCTGAGCGTCAGTAAGCGAGACAAAACTGGTTTCAATCAGGCTGGCGATGGCCGTTCCAAACTTTTGCGCCAGCAGTTCAAGATAAATGTGGAGTTGGTAGAATTCGCAAGCCATTGGGCAGTACAGGTGTGCTTCACCTGTAGTCTCAGCGTGTGTTGCTCTCCACGATGCGTCAAGCTCCATGACGATCTGCAGCGTTACTACTGCGAGGCTATGAGGCGTTAGATTCCTGAGTGCAGGGCTGTTGGCAATTTCGACTAATTCACCAGTCAAATCGATTTCCGAATCGGATTGCGCTCCTTGATAGCGCGCGGGCCATACACGTTGGGCGGCAGAGGCGTGAAAGGCGATCCGCTTCGCTATGTTCCAGAATGCCATGTGACGGATTTTAAGTTGCTTTCGTGCGTGTGGAGGCACCAAGCAAGTCGATTTGCACCCGTTCGTAACCGCTCCGGGCTTTATCTGGACCTTAAACGGCAGATTTACGCGTGAGTGGCTTGCAGAGTTTTCAAAGTGGGGAGGGATTGGATGGGCTGGGCCGGATTTTGTTGGGCTTGGCGGAGGTCGAGGGTTTGTAGGTTTAGCCAGAATTGGGGAGCGGTTGAGAAGAAGTGGGGTAGGCGGAGGGTTGTGTCTCCGGTGGTTGAGTGGCGGCCGTTGAGGATTTGGTGATTCGGTTGGTGGGGGCGTTGAGTTGGCGGGCTAGCTCGGCGGCGCTGATGCGGAGTTCTTCTAGCTCTTCGGCGAGGTGCTCGCCTGGATGGATGGTGTCCATGGCTGTCTTTTTTCTAGAGGTAATTCACTCTCTCTACGTTTGACGGGCCGGTTGCGTTTGCGGGCCACTCGAAGCAGATACGCCACTGGTCGTTCATGCGAATGCTGTGCTGGCCTTTGCGGTCGCCCTTAACGTTTCTAGGCGGTTGCCGGGTAGGGCTGCCAGGTCTTGCACGGTGGTTGCGGCTTCCATTCTGTCGAGTTTGAGCCGGGCTGTGCGTTTGAAGGTTGTTGTGGTTCGGTTTCCTGTAGCAGCGTGCCGTATGCAGGAAGCAGATCCTTCGCTGCGCTCAGGATGACACCTTATGGTGCGGCTGCAGGTTTGCTCTGCGTGCGCGGATAAGTAGCTAGCGGGTGGTGAAGGCCTGGAGGCCGGCGTGTTGGGCGTGTTGGGCGATGGCTTGTTGGATTTGGAGGGCTAGGGCTAGGGCGTTGCGGGCTTGTTTTGCTGTGACGGTGGAGGGTGCTCCGGTTTGGATGGAGTGGAGGAAGGATTCGATTTCTAGGCGTAGGGGTTCTGCGGGGGTGACTTGGGGTTTGTGCATGCCGAGAGTGGGGAGGGCGGGAGGTGGCGAAGCTGGCTTTTGTGGGTGCCATATCGCTGTTTCCGTTTCAGGGGAGAGATGTGGGGCACCCGCACCCGTTTTATCTGGAAGCGACGCGGAAAAAACAGGTTCTTTGGCGGGAGCGCTACTGCTTCGCTCAGGATGAGACTTGTTTTCTCCGGGATAACTTGTATCGAGATTATTTACATCGACAGCGGCGGATGCGGCTGTCTGCTTGATGGGGTAGCTAGGTGAGGCTTGCGGTGGGATTACTTCGATCACTAATAGGTCCTGGCGGGCGTAGTCGAGGGAGAGGTATTGGTGGGGTTGGAAGAAGCGGAGTTTGCGGACTCGTTCGGTGGAGACGCGGGAGGCGGTGAAGTTGGCTACGCAGCCGTTGGCGAACTGGATGCGGACGTTGGCTATGTCGGTTTTTCCGGAGAGGATGGGGAGGCCTACGGCGTGGACTTGGGTTACTGAGGACTGGACTAAGTGGAGGACTATGTCGAGGTCGTGGATCATTAAGTCGAGGATTACGTCGGTGTCGAGGGAGCGGGGGGAGAAGATGCTTAGGCGGTGGGCCTCGAAGAACATGGGGCCGCGGAGGAGAGGTTCCAGGGCCTGGACGGCGGGGTTGAAGCGTTCGAGGTGACCTACGGTCAAGGTGCGTTGATGTTTGGCGGCTAGGGTTATGAGGTCGTCGGCCTGGTCGAGGGTGGCGGCTATGGGTTTTTCGACCAAAACGTGGATGCCTGCGGCGAGGAGCTGGGAGGCGACTTCGTGGTGGGTGGAAGTGGGGGTGCAGACGCTGGCGGCATCGATTGTGAGTTCACCTGCGGCGATGGCGGCGAGGAGTGCTTCGGTTGTGGAGAAAATGCGAGGCGAGGCGGGGTTTTGCGGAACCCGCGTCTCGGAGGCGAGATGTGGGGCAGCGGGGTTTTGTTGAACCCGTATCTCGGGGGCCACGTGTGGGGTACCCGCGAATGCGGCGGCGCTCGCGAGGTCGGGTTCGACGATGGCGGCGAGGCGGATGGGGGCGCCGGCGGCTGCGAGTTCGCGGTAGATGCGGATGTGGTTGCGGCCGAAGGCTCCGGCTCCGCAGACGGCGATCTGGGTGATCAACGGGTGATGCTCCCTTGTTACTTCCCTGTCGATCCACTTAGGACTGGCTTGTGCCTCCATGCAGCGATCGACATAGCAGCAGGTGTGCGTCCCTCCGCTCTCCCGAGCGGGGTGGATGGGTGGTGCTCGCCGTCACGGCTTGCCCTGGACGGTGGAGAGGCAGCGGGTGTAGAGGTCGAGAAGCTGGGTGACCTGGTCTTCGGGTTTAGCGGCGATGGCGGCGGTGAAACCGGTGGATGCGGATGCGGTGCGCAGGATGTTGGTGCTGCCGGCTACGAACTTGAGCAGGTCGAGGGCGATATCTTCGTTGCGGCGCGCGGTGCCCGTGGCGGTGGGTTGAGGGGGCTGACTTGTCTGATCCATGAAGACTCTCCATGGCGATGCTAGCAAAATTGTGGGCGGCCTGCAGGGCCTAAAAGCAAAACCCCCTGCGCGGGAGCGGCCATTTCGTGGCGGGTGTTTATTGGAGTGAGAGGAGAGGCGGTTGTGGCGCTCCCGTTGGTCGCGAGCGAGTGTTGCCGACCAGCGGGAAGCCTGCGGCTTAGGTTGTAGACACAAAGTTACACGCCACATTAGGGCTATGCCCCAGAAGTGGCCGCTTCCCTCACACCCTACCGTCGCAGGCGCTGCAGGCAGGGATTGTTAGTAGCGATTGATGGTGAGGCAGACGCGGCCGGCGATGAGGTCGGAGGGGGCGACGCTTGGGGGGACGGGGAGGCGGAGGTTGTCGAAGTCGGTGGAGTGGGGCCGGAGGATGAAGAGGTTGTTGGCGTAGGAGAGATAGCAGAAGTGGAGGTGGCCTTTGAGGCGAACGGCATAGACGGTGCGCTCGAGGGGGGTGTCGGATGCGGGCAGGTTGGAGTGGCGATCGAGGATGACGACCGAGTTGGGTTCGAGGCGTGGCTGCATGCGGCGGGCCTGGTCGGGGGTGAGGCCGACGGCGACGAAGCGCTCGCCAGCGGGGCGGCGGGCGCCGTGTTCGGCGCGGAGGCCGGCGAGGAAATTGGCGGGGATGGGGATGCGTTCGATGATGGCAGAGGGGCGGATGGGGCCATCGTTCATGGCGGTTGCCTCCGAGACAAGCGGAACGGAGTCGATGAGTGGGCGGGATCTCTCTCTACCCGGGACGGCGAGGAGGTCAGCGACACTGAGCTCGAGCGCGGCGAGGAGGCGGTCGAGGGCGGGAATACTCAGTCGTCGCTTGTTGCGAAGGAAGTTGGAGATGTGCGGCGGCCGCATGCCTGCTTTGCGCGCGAGCAGGGCGGCCGTGAGCACCTCCCGTTTGATTCTGCGGTTCACTTCCAGTCGCAATTGCTCGTGCAATTGAGAGAAATTCATCGAATTGGTGTTGCCAAGGAGCTATGCGGTTCATAGGGAGGGTATTGCCCCAAAGGCAAGTGTCGCCCAGAGAGTCTGCGCTTGTTTGGCGGGGAGCGCATTTCCGTGGTGCGCGGGTAACCGGGGTTCGCGCGCCGGCGTTGATTTGGGATGAGGGGGTGGATAGAGTTGGGCTACTTTCACCTGGTTTCCTACATAGAAAACGCATGAATCGTGTGTGAGAACACGAGGGTGGTCCATTGCGTTTCGTTTTTCCTATCGCGCCGCGGTTACGGGCGTGCCGGGGAGGCTACGCGCCATGGGGCATGGAGGCGGTGCGTGGGTTGGGAAGGGTGCGAGGGAGTGGTCGAAGAACGACAAATGGGAATACCTGGAGAACAAATGACGTATCAACGCGTGGCTCTGAAGGTGTGCGAGGGATGTGGGACGTTGTGGATTCGCAATGGCGTGGGGGTTTATTGCGGGCCTTGCGAGAACATTTTGCGGGATTTTCCCGATCCGAAGACGCGGTTGCGGCCTGGACGGCCGAAGAAGGTGAGGGGTGAGGGTACGTATGGCGGGATGGTTCCCGCGCTGGCCTGCTCGGCGGTTCCGGTGATGGGAGGTGCACTGTGAGCGGGGCGGCGGCACGGATCCAGGAGGTGGCATGGGTTCGCGAGCGGGGTGCGACGGCGGGGGCGACTCACCGAAGTACTAAGCGGAATGAGGAGCGGGAAACCTCCAAGAAGAAGGGGGCGGTTTCGGTGCCGGTGAGCTCGTTGGCATTTTACCGGCGGTACACGGAACTTTTGCTCCGGCGATATATGCAGGTATCGATGCGGATGGGGAAGGTGCCTTCGGTGCTGGGGAGCTGCATGTTTCGGGGGCGGGTATCGAGCCGGCCGGTGCAGAGTTTTGAGGACGCGGTGATTTTTGTATATGACATTGAGCGGTGCATGAAGCAGTTGACCCCGGAGGAGCGGGAGTTGATTGCGCGGATAGCATTGCAGGAGTACACGCAGGCGGAGGCGGCGGAGTTGACGGGGCAGAGCTTGCGGACGGTGGTGCGGAGGTATGGGGAGGCGATGGATGTGTTGACGAAGATCTTTCTGGAGAAGGATTTGCTGGAGGTGGAGTCGCTGTTTGCGGGTCAGTAGTGATGTGGTGTGCGGAGGGTGGTGGGTGCCCACATCTCAGAGGCGAGATGTGGGCACTCGTGCAGCTACCTGAAGCCAAAACCAGGCTGCCTGCCGGGGCGAAACCACTAGAGCGGTAGCAAGGATAGTGTGGGGTGGGGTCAAAAGCAGATCCTGCGCTTCGCTCAGGATGACACTTTTTTCATACATGAGAGTAACTCTGCTTCTGCTCTAACGCGGCTGGCAATCACTTCTGGGCACAGCCCTAAGGGTGTTTTAGTGCGGGCGAACGCAGATTTCTTGGCGCAATCGCCCGGGAGTGAGCAGGCCGGTAAAGCTGGCCTGCTCCTGGGGCAAGCCCTGTGGCTCAGGATGACCCCAATCTGGATTCCATACTGCTAGAGCAGTTTCCCGGTAGGTATACAGGGAAGACTTTGCTGCATGTGGCTTTTCTAATGGAAAAGCCACATCGGGATCTGCCGTTCGCTACACAGCATCAGGGAAACTGCTTAGTTAATTTCTATGGCGTTGACCTGGGCGTTGTCTTTGACGGCCGTGAACTTAATTACGATCTGGCCGGAGGAGTTGGCGATGGCGTTGATGGTCTGGACTACGGCTTTGTTGGGGGCTCCCGCGGCGGCGACGATGTCGAAGTTGGGGAGAACCGTGGTGTTGTTGATGGCGACGTTGAAGACGCGCTGGCTGGGCTGGCTCCAGTAGGTTTCGGCGAAGTGGAGCTTGACGATGTGGGCGCTGTTGGGGGTGAAGCCGGGGATGGTGTAGGTGAAGTTGCCGTAGCGATTGGTCCCGTAGACGGCCTGGGAGGCGGTGTCGGACGTGGAGTTGAGCGTGATGGCAGTGTTGGAGGCAGCGGGGGCGCCGCCGGAAACGTCGGTATCGGCGAGGTAGTTGTCCTGGGGGCTGCCGCTGCCGGAGTCGATGGAGATAGATGAGGTGGTTGGGGCAGCGGTGTTGGAGGTGGGGAGGGAAATGTAGAGCTGGCCGAGGGCTGTGAGCTGGCCGGAGCCGGCGAGGAGGGAGTCGAAGTGGGAATCGGGACTGACGCGACCGGAGAACCAGGCGTAGCGGAAGACATCGGTGCGGGTTTCGCAGGTGTTGACCATGGAGGTCATCTGGGTTTCCTGCTTGGCGAGGGTGTCAATCTGCGCGCCGTCGCTGCCGCTGTGCCAGTTGGCGAACTCGGTGACCCAGAAGGGTTTGCCGTATTTGGCGAGGCGGGTGAGCTGGGAGTCGAGGCCGTAGTCATACCAGTGAAAGCCGAGGTAGTCGATGCGCGGGGCGCGGCCGCCGTTTGCGGACTGGTAGGCGGCGATAAAGGCATCGAGCCAGGCGATGGGGTCAGTGTAGTTGGGCTCGGTGCCGTAGGTGATCTGGGGGCCAACGAGTTGGGTGCCGGTGTCGGCGGCGACGGTTTCGTACTGGGGCCAGAGCGCGGCGGCATCAGTGGGGGAGCAATAGGGTTGGTTGGAGCCGCACTTAGCCTGGCCGGAGACGTTGGGCTCGTTGAGGACGAGGAGGTATTTGATTTCAGAGTGGGCGCGGAGGAAGGATTCGACGGTGCTCTTGTCAAAGTTTCCGTCCCAGAGCATGGGGTAGTAGTCGACCCCATAGGCGGCGAGGTAGTTGGAGGGGATGCCGCTGTTGAGGGTGGAGCCCCAGTTGTACCACCAGCTGACTCCTGTGGCGAGGGCGGCAAGGTCAGATGGATTGGCGAAGTCGTAGGCTACACCGCGTTTGGCGCTTTTGGCGGAGGTGGCGGCGGGTTGGGAGGCGGCTCGGATATCGGAGGCGGACTGGGGTGGAGCTGAGGCGTTGGCGGGGGTACCGCAGCAGGTGAGGGCGAGGAAGGCGGCGAGGGTGGCTGTGGGGAGACTATCGTTTGTCTTCATGGTGGCAGGAAATCCTCCGGGTTCGCTTCGGGTTTGATTCAGATTGGCTCCGACGAGGGTATACCAGTTGGAGTGCGCTTGGCTTGGTTTGCAGGTAGAGAGAGTTTATGGAGGAAGAGTTGGGTCGCTGAGGTGGAAGCCGGAGGTGCAGGCTGGGTATGCCCACATTCAACGCGAGGTGTAATGTCGGAAAGCGACAAATCGATCGTGGTTACCCCGCGTTTTTCGTATTCGGGGACGACAGATGTGGGTACCACTTTTACGGGAGATGCAGGAAATCCCCTTGCGCCTTCTCCAGCGATTTCCTGGAATGGATCGATCAATCTTACACAAGCCTCGCCCAGTACAGTCAGCGTCCAAGGGTATCTGCAACATGACTGTTTTCCAGGCTACGAGCTAAGCGTAGCGAACAGCGATGTCGAGTCTTTTATACCAGCAGATTACTCAGCATCTACTACAGGCTTCTGTTTGCCGGATTCAGTCAAGTTACTGACAACATCAATCAATCAATCAATCAATCAATCAATCAATCAATCAATCAATCAATCAATCAATCAATGTCGGACCCTAAATCGCCGTAACAATAACAGGAAAGGAATAGGAATGAAAGTATTTCATGCATTTACAGCGGTGGCATTTAGCTTTTTAACGGTCCAGTGTACCGGGCAGACAACCCTCAAAGAAGTGTTTGCAGATCTGCGAAGTCCGGACCCTCAAGTGCGAGCCCATGCAAACAGCATTAGCATGAGCATTTTTAGAAAGTAGCTACCCACAATTAGCAATGAGGCGGAGACACTATGCACGGGATTGACGGACGGCGATGACTACATTCGCTTGCAAGCAAGTGCTGTGCTAAGTGTTCTTGCGCAGCTGTACCCTCAAGATGCGCAGGTGGTGGCTACGTGCGGTCCTCAGCTCATCCAGGCAGGAAACGATTCAGCACCGAGAGTTCGGCGTAACGCCCTGAACGCGTTGGAGACAAATGCTGGAGGACCGCCTGCGAGTTCGGCTGGCGTTTTTAAACAAGCGTTGGCTGACCCGGATGCGCGCGTAAAGCAGCTTGGTGCGATTGGCATGATGAGGCTGCAAGCTGCTGGAGTCAAAGACAGTACGGAGCTTGTGAGCCAGGCCGTTGCAAGCGCCAGTGACGAATCCGCAAAACAGGCGCTGCTGCTTGGAGTGGCGCAATCGCGGATCACGGACAAGGGTGTAGCCCAGGCAGCACGGCAACTGTTCAACGATCTATCGGTGCCGGTTCAACAAGCCTCCATACTGGCATATGAAGGAGCTTCTTCCGATAAAGCATCTGCTGCTGCCGTTCTTCAGGGGCTTTCCGGAGCAAGTACAGCTAGTCCGGAAGGCAAACGGACAGCAGCGGAAGCGATTAGACGACTGAAGGGAGAGGCGGGTACGTACTGATAGAGGCGGGCGCGGAAGCAGAGGTCGCCTTTAATAAATTGCTTCTGCTTTGATACAGGTGGGGATGGATGCGGCAGCGGAGCACTGCGAACATGTGGCACATGATTTGGGGGATGGTTGGTAGGGTTGGAAGAGTGAGTGTTCGCCAGAACAGCTACGCGGGGTGGAGTTTGTAGCCCAGCCATAAAAAATGTACATATTACACAATTGGCGTACAAATTACCGTTAGCTGCTAGTCTTAGAAATAGGAATCAACTTTGGGGGAAGCGTCCGGCATGGGCGCTTTCCTTTTTTGTTGCTCTGGATTGTTTCTCTGGATGGTGGCGCGAGTGATACGGAAAGAACAAGCGGCGGAAGCGTTGGGTGGGGAGCGGGCGGTGGCGCCGGAGCGGAAGGGCCGGGGAACGCGGGTGCGGACGCGGTGCGGCGGGTCAAGGACGCCTGGCGAGGAAGTGGAGCGGCAGTTGAGGAAGGCGATGCCGCACATTGTGAAAGCGAATGTGGAAAAGGCGAAGGAGGGGAGCCTGATCCACACCAAGTGGCTTTGGGGTGTGGCGGAGAAGGCGTGGAGCAAGGGGAGCGAAGAGCATGCGAGTGCGAAGGCGAGTCTGGCTCAGTTGCTGATGGAGCAGTTGAACGAGGTGGTGTAGAGCGGGTGTGGCGAGCCCGGGTTGGTGCAGGGGTGTTGGCGCAGCGGAGGGGAAAGCAGCTCCTTCGCTGCGCTCAGCATGACACCGATTATGCGGGAGTCTATAGGTCGTAAGTCGATAGGTCGGAGATCAATAAGTCGGAAGCTGGGATTCCCGCGCGTTATGCCGGGGCGCCGGGTTATCTCGGGTTGTACGCGAGGCGTGATAGCTGGTGAGTGGACGGGAATAAGTCAGGCAAGTGTTGCGGGTTAGTGGGATACGTGGCGACGCAAGGAAACGTGGAGAGCAGATGAAGAGCCGAGAAGGATTGTTGTTGAAGCTTGGGGTTGGGGTGGGATTGCTGCTTGCGTCGTTGCTGGCGGATGGGGTGGCGCGGGGGCAGGGGGCGTCCCCCGTGCAGACGACGACGGTGCAGGGGACGGTGTATCGGGCGGATGGGACGCCGGCTCAGGGGTCAATGCTGGTGAGCTGGCCGGCGTTTGCCACAGCGAACAACCAGGCGGTGGCGGCTGGGCAGCTTACGGTGACGGTGGGGAGCGATGGGTTTGCGTCGCTGAACCTGGCGCCGAATCTTGGGGCGAGCCCGGCGGGGAGCTACTACACGGTGGTGTATCACCTGAGCGACGGGTCTGGAAACAGCACGGTGAGCCAGGAGTACTGGACGGTGCCGGCGAGTTCGACGGCGACGATCGCGGGGGTGCGATCGCAGTTGGAGCCGGCGACGGTGGCGGTGCAGAGCGTGACGAAGGACTATGTGGACCAGCTGGTGAGTGGGCTGGCGCCGACCGCGGCGAATTACCTGCCGCTGGTCGGGGGGCAGCTGGCGGGGCCGCTGGTGCTGAATGCGGATCCATTGACGGCTACGCAGGCGACGACGAAGCGGTATGTGGATGCGGCGGTGGCAACGGCGGTGCCGTTGGCAGGCGGTGTGGTGAGTGGGACGCTTGCGGTGGCGAACGGAGTGAACAAGCTGCCGCGGGTAGATGTGCGGAGCGTGGACTTTGTTGGAGGGGCGGATGCGACGGGGCGCCAGGATTCGACCGCGGCGGTGCAGGCGGCGATTGCGTTTGCGCTGGCGAAGTCGCCATCGGGGGAGGCGACGTATCCAACGCTTTATTTTCCGCCGGGGCACTACCTGATCAACGGGACGCTGCGGATCCCGAACACGATGCAGGTGAGCGGGGACAGCAAGGGTGGGGCGATTTTGCAGGAGACGAACCCGAATGCCAGCTTAATCACGGTGTATCAAGGACCGGTGTGCACGACCTACAGCTGCTATGGGGGAGTGGGAAACCTGACGCTGGAGGGGACGGGTAAGGCGACGACGGGGACGCTGCTGGAGCTGAACACGGGATTCTTCACGCTGCGGAACCTGCACTTTTTCAATAACGGCGGGCGCGGGCTACAGATGAACTCGGGGTCGGAGCGAGTGGTGAGTTACGACTCGTCGTTTTACCAGGTGCGGTGGCCGCTGATTCTGGGTGGGGATTCAAACGAGGACTACTTCTACAACACGCACATTATCGAGGCGGGGCAGACGAGCGACAGGGCGAGCAGCGCGCCGCTGGTGGGGCACTGGTGTTACAGCGTGAACTGTACGAATGGGCAGTATGTGGCACAGGGGACGACGGCTTCGCCGGCGACAATACTGCCGGACCCGCATGGGTCGATTGATATCGACAAGGGTGTGAATGTAAGTTTTATCGGCGGCTCGGTGAAGTCGACGTACATGTTGTCGGGGGTGAAAGTGTGGGCGGGGACGGTGGTGCGATTCCAGAACTTTTACCACGAGGGCACGTATTACGGCGGGGGCAACGTGCTGGCGACGAACCGGGCGTACATGATTGGCGGGGCCGGTGAGCAGACCTATCTGACGGGGGCGTTGAGTGGGAACGGCCTGGCGGTGAACGTGAACGACACGTCGTGGATGCCGCAGTTTTTCGGGGCGGTGAGCGATGCATCGGTGAATGACGGGAACTATTATCCGTATTTGATTTTGCCGCAGGATTACAACCGGGCGAGTACGGCGCCCTCAGCATATGTAAGCGGGCTGCAGCAGAACCAGTACGAGATTGTAAATGCGGAGGGGTTTGCAGCGGATGGGATGCTGCATATCCAGCCGGGTGGGCGCAGTAGTGGCGGCAGCACGGCGCCGACGGGGACGCAGTGGCCGGCGGGCTCGGTGGTGGAGGAATATAGCGGCGGCAATCCTTCGGTGGAGCTGGACGGGATCCATGTGAACCAGGTGCAGGGGCCGCAGGTGGCGGGGGGATGGCAGGCGGGCTGCGACCAGACGAGTGTAAATGCGTGCGGGGAGATCCTGGTAGGACTGGCGCCGGATGTACAGGTGCCGACAGCCTCCCCGGCGACGAACCGGGTGGGATTTTACGCACCGCTATTCGACAGGAACGACCCGATGAACGGGGCGACGGCATTCCTGAAGATGCGGCACATGGAGATGTTCCAGAACGGGAGCAACCCGGCGCTGGGAATGGTGGTAGCGGAGCATCGGGCGGTGATCAACATTGATGGGCCGATCGATCCGGAGCACGTGGAGAGCACGAAGGCGACGGCGTACCAGGCGCAGGGATTGCAGGTGAGCATTGGCGGGGCGACGGGTGGCAGCACGGTGTTTGCGCCGATGTATGGGACGGGCACGGTGGCGGGGGTGAATTTGACCATGCCGGGCGGCGAGGTGCTGTGGGACTCCTTAAGGGGGGCATTTCATAAGCACACGTCGTTGTACGGGAATAACCAGCAGTATGGGCCGTATATGAACGGGCTGCAGTACCAGAACCTGTACTGCATGTTTGACACGCCGGCGACGGATGGGGGGGCATATTCAGAACCGGTTTTGCAATGGG
>JAABUX010007174.1_pt1 | contig 13138 bp, 14 predicted proteins | sample 5561851 | NCBI WGS metagenome assembly JAABUX01 (sample SAMN10711883, study PRJNA513361) | rock metagenome | isolation source: Antarctica rocks | place: Antarctica: Victoria Land, Richard Nunatak red sandstone | collected 2016-01-03 | reverse complement strand
TGACGAGTTCCGAACCCATGGCTCACCTCCTGGAGGACGGTGCCGAGATCGCGGGCAATGGTCCGGCGGAGCGCCGGCCGCAGGCTGGGCCACACGTCTCGGGGGTCGATGGGCATACCGCCTCGCTCTCACCGGCGACTGCGACCAGTTCCGCCAGCGCCTCAGGCGTGAGCTTGGTCCGCGCCCGCCCATCCGCCAGGCCGGGGGACAAACTCGTCGCCCCTAGTGGCACCATCAGCGGGTTGCCGGGCCGGTACTCTACACGCGCGTAGCCCCCCGATTGCAACGTCCTTGTGACGGCGATCAGGCGGAAGCAACGGCCAAACAAGGGGTGGGTCGGGTCCGTCACCTCCACCTCGACCGGCAGCGCGCCGTCACCATCCGCCTCAGGGATGGCGTTGTGTCCTGTCGTGTGACAACGCGGGGTGCAAGCGCCACATCTTCACCGAACGCCTGCCCGGCGTCGCCGCGCCCTGGGCGCGCAAGACGGCGCGGCTGTCTGACCGGCTGACGGCCATGGGCTTGGCTCTCGGCGGCGCAGCCGGCGCGCGCCTTAGCCACAGCATGGGGCTGGCCGCGAGCCGGAACACCTTGCTGCGCCTGATCCGGCGGGCACCTTTGCCCCAGGACGCCACGCCGACGGCGCTGGGCGTGGATGACTGGGCGCTGCGCAAGCGGCACACCTATGGCACGGTGCTGGTGGACCTCGACCGCCATCGCCCGGTGGCGCTGCTGCCCGACCGCAACGCCGAAACGCTTGCAGTGTGGCTTCGCGAGCACCCCGTCATCGAGGTGATCTCCCGTGATCGCGCCAGCGCCTATGCCGCGGGAGGCCGCAGCGGGGCGTCTGACGCGGTGCAGGTCGCAGACCGCTTCCACCTGCTGCAGAACCTGGCCGAGGCGCTGGAGCTGGCGTTCACGGGTCACGCCCGTGAGTTGCGGGACGCCGAGCAGGCCCGGCGCCAGGACGCAGTGGCCGAGGACGGCCCGGTCAGGCCCGACCCGCCGCCACCGCCCAAACGGCCGCTGGCCATGGCCGCCTCTCGCCGGGAGCGGCGCATGGCGACGCACCAACGGGTGTGGGACCTCCATCGCCAGGGCTGGTCGGGAGAGGGTATTGCCCACCACCTCGGCATCGGGCGCACGACCGCCTACCGCCACCTCAAGAGCGAGGCGTTCCCTGAGCGCAAGGGCCGCAGCGACGCCGGGCGCAGCTCCATGGGCCCCTGGCGCGGCTGGATCATCGAGCGCTGGAACAGGGGGCAGCGCAACGGCCGGCAGACGCTGCGCGACCTCCAGGCCAAGGGCTTTACTGGCAACTACGCGACGGTGCTGCGCTACCTCAATCGCCTGCGCGATGCGCAGCAGGGCGTGGCGTCCCGCCGCCCGCGGGCGCGGCCCGGGCTGCCCTTGGTCGCCGCGCCCAAGCAGGTGCTGACGCCGCGCACCGCGGCGTGGACCGTGCTGCGTCCGCTGGACCGGCGGGACGACGAGGAGAAAGCTCTGCTGGCCAGACTGCGCGAGGCCGCTCCCGTGTTGAAAGCAGCCGTGGAGCTTGCAGAGGAGTTCGCCGCCCTGGTGCGCGGGCGCAAGCCGGAGCGCCTCGATCTCTGGCTGCAACGAGCGCAGGACAGCGCGGTGCCGGCACTGCAACGCTTCGCTAAGCGGCTGTCGTCGGACTACGACGCCGTGCGTGCGGCGGTGACGCTGGCCTGGAGCAACGGCCAGGTCGAGGGGCAGATCAACCGGCTCAAGACCATCAAGCGCCAAATGTATGGCCGCGCCAGCCTCGACCTGCTCGAACGCCGCTTCCTGCTCGCGGCATGATCACCAAAACTGATACTGCTGGCGGATTCAGCGGCTCCAATACCACTGGTCATTCAGATGGCCGCCAAGGGGCCAAGAACGGCCACAAAAGCGAGGTCACCGGTCTCCAGCGCCCGTGAATAAACAGCCAACTCTGAATTCGCCAGCGGCATCAAAAACGGCCAAGACCCCGTCCTATAGAGCCAGCTCCAGCTCCGGGTGCGGACCGGAGCTGGCTCTCCTGGACCCGCCGTTCCTGACCCTCAGCTTCGAGCTGGATGCGGTATTGGTAGCTTGCATCCTTTTTGGGCAGAAGGCGCGTGACCTTGCCGCGTGCATTGTCGCGAACGATCTCGCCCGAGCCTGGCGAGAAAACCACCCCTTGGCCAATTATGTACTTGTGGCCCATCGGCGCGCTCCTGGGCGATCAGGTCAGCTTGAGATTGACGGCTGCCGTCCTGCCCTGGCGCCCCTTCTCGGGATCGAAGCTGACCTGCTGCCCCTCGTCGAGGCCTTTCATGCCGGACTTCTCGACTGCCGAGATGTGGACGAAGACGTCGTCACCGCCGTCATTGGGCTTGATGAAGCCGAAGCCCTTTGTGGCGTTGAACCATTTGACGGTGCCAAGCGCCATGACATGCTCCGAAGACGGATGGTGTGGGTCAGCAGCAAACCTCACGGCCTTGCCGATTAGCTCCGGATCACAGATGCTGCTGACCGGTTGGAGGTGGGCCTACCAGGATGGGCTTGCCAGCGACACCCCGGCTTAGGCCATCCATTAGGTTCCACGCCCTCACGTTCCGCGGCTCAGGCTCAGGCCGGCTTCGCCAGAGCGCGGCCTCGTACGCGCATGCAGATCAGAGACCTGGGACGGCCAGCGCGCGGCGGGTTCTGCTCGGAGGAAGCATGAGCGAGCGAAGTGGTGCAGATGCAGCGTGCGTCGCCTAGCTCTGCTCAATGGCTGTCTCCATGGTCCGCCTCGGCAAGATCCGGGGTCAATGCGTCGGCCACGGCCTCCTTCTTGCGCTGCGGCAGCAGCTTCATGACCAGGATGAACGAGGACAGGCAAAGGCAGATGACGTTCTGCACGATGATCGCCCACTGCATCAGCAACACGCCGTAGGCGAGCCAGGCAACGAAGCCAATCACTGTGATCACATACATCTTGAGCGAGATACCGTCCGTGTTGCGCGACCGGACGACTGCCCATGCCTGCGGAACAAAGCTTATCATGGACAGCGTCGCCGCAAACAGGCTCACGACCGTGACGGCGTTCACGCCAGCCTTCCATGACAACTTGCCCACGGGATGCCAGCACGACAACTCCCGCACTGCAGCCGGCTGGTGTTCATGTGTCCCGCTTCGCCTTCCATCCGTTGCGCCATCTGTAAAGCAGCAGGCACGCGGTCAACCGCCTGGCGCAGCCGAGCAGCCGCGGTGTGGATACCACGCACTTCCCCATGGTCCCCTATCAGAACGGTTCGCGGGCACGCTTTCGCGATGACGCGGTTGGAGGGTTCATGGACCACGTCGGATGGTGCATGACAGCGCGGTCGACGCGCCAACGCCGGAACGGCTGCGTCCCGTGCGCGGATCGTCGGCAACCCTGAGCCCGAATGGAATAGGAGGCCAACATGGCCGAAGCCTTGAAGGACCTCGCCGCGGCAGGCGTATCGGTTTGGCTCGATGACCTCAGCCGGCCGCGCATCCAGACCGGCAGCCTGGCCCAAATGGTCGAGCGCGGCGACATCGTCGGCATCACGACGAACCCGACCATCTTCGCCAAGGCGATCGGCGCGGGGTCGGGCTACGAGGAGCAGCTGCGTGACCTGGCGCTGCGGGGCACCGCCATCGGGGAGACCCTCCGCCTCCTGACGGCGTGGGACGTGCGGGCCGCCTGCGACATCCTGCGCTCCGTCTACGATCGCACCGGCGCCCGCGATGGCCGCGTGTCGATCGAGGTGGACCCGCGCATCTCCGGCGACGCCGACCGGACCGCGGCCGAGGCGCGGGGACTATGGTGGCTCGTGGACCGGCCGAACCTGTTCATCAAGATCCCCGCGACGCTGGCCGGGCTGCCCGCGATCACCGCGAGCCTGGCGGACGGGATCAGCGTGAACGTGACGCTGATCTTCTCACTCGACCGCTACCAGGCGGTGCTCGATGCCTTTCTTGCCGGCCTGGAGCAGCGCAAGGTGGCCGGCGGCAGCCTGGCGGGGATCGAGAGCGTGGCCTCGTTCTTCATCAGCCGGGTGGACACCGAGGCCGACCGCAGGCTCGGCGACATCAGCGCACACAGCGATGATGACATGGGACGACTCCGGGGCCAGGCGGCCATCGCGAACGCCTGCCTGGCATATGAGATGTATGAGCGGATGCTGGCATCTCCGCGCTGGAAGGCGCTGGCAGCGGCCGGCGCCCGGGCGCAGCGCCTGCTGTGGGCATCGACCGGCGTGAAGGACAAGGCCTTCAGCGACACCCGCTACGTCACCGACCTGGTCGCGCCGGACACCGTCAACACCATGCCCGAGGCGACGCTGCAGGCCGTGGCGGACCATGGACAGGTCCACGGCGACGCCGTCCGGGGGCGCTACGCGGAGGCCCACGCCACGCTCGATGCGCTGGCACGAGCAGGAGTGGACATGGCCGACGTGGCCGAGACCCTGGAGGCGCAGGGTGTCGCATCCTTCGCCAAGAGCTGGGACGAGCTGATCGCGTCGGTGACAGCGCAACTCGAGAAATCAGGCGCCGAGGTCATGCCCGCTGGCGCCGTCAAGCCGGCCAGCGGCGATGGCGGCCAGGACGCGGCACCGGCCGCAGGGGCAGCGCGGGCGTCGGGCCAGAGGGTGCCGGCCTGACCGGCCCCAATCCGCCGAGATGAAAGGAGAATCTGATGGCTAACACCGAGACACCACCCGCGCCGAAGACCGTCCCCGCGCCGCGCGACCAGCACCTGCGCGACATGGCCGATTGCATCCGCTTCCTGTCCATGGACGCCGTGCAGCAGGCCAAGAGCGGGCATCCGGGAGCGCCCATGGGCATGGCGGACATCGCCACCGTCCTGTTCCGCGACTTCATGCAGTTCGATGCCGCCGATCCGCACTGGATCGACCGCGACCGCTTTATCCTGTCGAACGGCCACGGCTCGATGCTGCTCTACAGCCTGCTCTACCTCACCGGCTACCAGGACATGCCTATCGAGGAGCTGAAGCGTTTCCGCCAGGTCGGCAGCAGGACGCCAGGCCACCCCGAGTACAAGCACGCCGACGGCATCGAGCTGACGACCGGTCCGCTTGGCCAGGGCATCGCGGAGTCGGTCGGCATGGCGCTGGGCGAGCGCATTATGAACGGCCAGTTCGGCAACGCGCTGGTCAACCACTACACCTACGTCTTCATGGGCGACGGCTGCCTCATGGAGGGCATCAGCCAGGAGGCGATCTCGCTGGCTGGCCACCTGAAGCTCGGCCGTCTGATCGCCTTCTGGGACAACAACTCGATCTCCATTGACGGCGCGACTAGCCTGGCGGTGTCGGACAACGAGGTCGAGCGCTTCCGCGCCTCCGGCTGGCACGTTCTGGAGATCGACGGTCACGACACGGACGCGATCCGTGAGGCGATCGTCACCGCCCGCTCGGTGGCGGACCGGCCCACGATGATCGCCTGCCGCACCATCATCGGGTTCGGCTTCCCGACCAAGGCCGGCACGCAGAAGGCCCACAGCGATGCGCCGGGCGAGGAGGAGATCGCCGGCGCCCGCAAGACCCTAGGCTGGAACCACCCGCCCTTCGTCATCCCGGACGACCTCCTGGCTGAATGGCGCGCGATCGGCGCCAAGGGCGCGAAGGCCCGTGCCGACTGGTCGGACCGTGTGAAGCAGGCGCCGGACGGGCCACGGCAGGAGTTCGAGCGACGCAACGACGGCAAGCTGCCGGAGGATTGGCGGCAGGCCATCGCAGCCGCCCGCCGCGAGTTCATCGAGGGCGGCAAGGACCTCGCCACGCGGCAGGCGAGCGGCGCCGTGCTCAACCACCTGTTCGACGCCATCCCGGAGATGCTCGGCGGCTCGGCCGACCTCACGCCGTCGAACAACACAAAGGCGGAGAACCAAGTCGAGATCAAGCCGGGCGAGTACAAGGGGTCCTACGTCCATTATGGCGTGCGCGAGCACGCCATGGCGGCGGCGATGAACGGCATTGCGCTGCACGGTGGCCTGATCCCCTACGGCGGCACGTTCCTGTGCTTCTCGGACTACTGTCGTCCCGCTATCCGCCTCGCCGCCATGATGCAGATACGCACCACCTTCGTAATGACGCATGACTCCATCGGCCTCGGGGAGGACGGCCCCACCCACCAGCCCGTCGAGCAGCTGGCGGCGTTGCGCGCGATCCCCCACCTGGCGGTCTACCGCCCCGGCGACCCGATCGAGACGGCCGAGTGCTGGGAGGATATCCTGGACAACCCCCGGCGCGCGGCGCTCCTCGCGCTCTCGCGTCAGCCGATGCCGCTCCTGCGTCGCGAGCCCGGCACGGAGAACAAGTCGTCCAGGGGCGCCTACGTCCTGCTCGAGGCGGAGGGCGGCCCGCGCCGGGTCACCCTGATGGCGACGGGCTCCGAGCTGCATCTCGCTGTGGAGGCCCGGGGCATCCTGCAGGGGGAGGGCATCCCGACGGCGGTTGTCTCCATGCCCTGCCGCTTGCTGTTCGAGGAGCAGGACCTCGCCTACAAGCGGGCCGTCATGGGCGATACCCACGCCCGGGTGGCCGTCGAGGCGGCTGTGGAACTCGGTTGGGAGCGCTACCTTGGCTTCGAAGGCCGCTTCGTCGGCATGCACGGCTTTGGCGAGTCCGGCAAGATCGCCGACGTGTACAAGAGGTTCGACATCACGACCGATGCCGTCGTCCGTGCCGCGCGGGAGGTCCTTGAGGAGGTCCACGGCTGACAACTGCGTCGCGGCTACAGCGAAGCCCACCGTGGATCGCCATCCCGAACCTGCATGGCGCAGCCGGATGAACACCTCGTCCGTCAACCATTTGTCGCCCAATCGCGGCCGATGCCGCTTCTAGTACTACAGCCGGGTTTCACCGGAGCGCCCCTGTGTTCGCGTGCGCCAGTGAGCGCGCTTGGTGCGTTGCTGGTGACGTCGTCTGTGAACAAGCGCCGAACTGGGACCACTCCCGAAAACGGCTGCAGCATGTTGATTTCACAGCTAGAAATGGCGGACAGGTGGGGTCCCGATCAGCGCCGATCGGGACCCCACCCCTGCGGCGCTTTCCTGAGTGCAATCAACGCAGTAGACCCGACTCCAGCGGGGTCCCGGTTCGGTGCTTGTTCACAGGCCCTCACGGACCGGCGCTATCCGCACGCCCGTGTTACCCGAAACGGGCAGATTCTGAACCACGCCCGTTTTCCTCCGTCAACACGACGCTGTCACCTACCTGGCCGGACCATCTGGCACCAGCCGCGGCGGGACCGTCAACGGCCCGCGTTCCTTCCGCACGTCCGGCCCGGGGTTGTCGCCGAAGTAGAGGCCATTGCAGCCTGCCAGGGACAGCGGGACGGCAGCAGCGACGGTGCGGATGGCGGCATAGGCGATCATGGCCCGGGCTTCCTGAGCCGCACTCCCGGCGCATCATCACTGGTAAACTCGATCCCGGCCTCCTCCAACACGGCGCGGATGGCAAGCAGCGGATCGCCTAGACACATCCGCCCGTAGGTCACTGCCACCCGGCCCGAACGCTCATAGGTGCTGATTAGGTAAGGCGTTGTCCTGCTGTGGCCGGCCAGCTTCTGAGTGCCCCACCCGAGCAGTTCGCGCGCGGCCTTCAACTGGGCAGGCGTCACTGGTCCTGCTTCCGCAGCTTCACATCACCGCGGCCACCCGACCCCACGCAGTGCTGAACGCTTTCTCTATGCGGCAGTGCCAGATCAGGAGCACGCCTTCCCGCCCGCGCCATGCGCGCCGGCCGCCTTCGCCGCTGCCTCGGTCATGTACTGGCCGCGCTTCGTCGTGCCGTAGTAGCGGTCGCCCTGGCAGTGATAGACTTTTGAGCTGCCGTTGACCCACACCTGGCCGGGACCGCCACCTGCGGCTGCCTCGCCCGGCGGCATGCTTGGCGTCCGGCCGCGCGGCACCGATGGAGCGTAGGACCCAGGCGGTAGGCCTCCGTGCGCGACGCACATGCGCTGCGCGTTTGGGCCGGTCAGCACCGTGCCGTCGCTGCAGGTCACCGACTGAGCGTGCGCCGTGCCGGCTAGACCGACGGCAAGGACGAACGCGATCAGGTAGGTGCGCATGATGGTTGCTCCAGTGCTGGACGGGACAGTGCGGCATGAGGAGGGTGCAAGTGGGCACCCGGTTTGGTCAATGGGTGGGCGGCGGCACCAGCCCCAGCGCCCAATCCGGCGGTGCCCCGTGCGAAGATGCGCGTGTAGCCGGCGACCCGTTCCCCTCGGGCGCCGGGGACGGCCGCGTCCGGAGGCTGGCCGCATCCCGCCCCACCGTGCCTGACTCGTCCTGACCAGACATGGCATGATTTCTCCGGCCACGCTGTGCTTCCTGTTGGTTCCAGCCAAGCAGGTCCGCCATGTCCGCCATCAGCGCCGTCACTCCCGCGGCCGAGTTCACCCCCTCGGAGGTTGAACTTCTGACGTCGTGGGGCCGCGCCAGCAGGCTTGAGGTCGCCGTCGAGGCGCTTGGGAGCGACTGCGCCGACGAGGTCGCCTACATCGGCCAGGGCTTCGGCACCGTGTCATGGACCATCCACCGGTCCTACGGACAGCTCTGGCTGTCCCTGGTCGGGGACTGGGCGGGGCGCCACCGTGCGGGCTGGACGGTCGCTGTCAGCTCGGTCGAGCAGGCGGCGGCCAGGATCGCGGGCATGCTGGCGACGGGCTGGCGCTAGATCTGCCAACAGGGGCAGCGGACCTCAAGGCAGCAGTCCGGCCAGTCCGAGTGGGCGTGGTGAGGCTGAATGTGGGCGGCTGCAACGGGCGTGCTCCGGGTCGAACACGCCAGGGTGTGTGAGTCAGCGTTGAACCGGGACCCTGGCCAACTTTCGGCTAACGCCCTGACAAATTTTACTCACTTGGTCGATAGATGAGGTCCCAATCGGCGCCGATCGGGACCCCACCCGATCCAGCATTCCGATAGTTCCTTCAACAACTTACAGTCCCTGAAAGAAGGGTCCCGGTTCCGTGCTGCTTTACACTCGTTTGGCCTCTTAAGGATCAGACCGGCGTTGAACGCCGCCTCACCCTGCTTCAAGTCACCAACCTGCTCGAAGTGCGACACGGCCCGTGGCAGGTCGGCCGGGGTTCCGAACGCCCCGAGGTGGAAGTGCCCGAGGAAGTTGTGGGCGAAGCCACCCATGCCGGAGTCGCGCTGGGCCAGGACATCGTGCAGCAACCTGGCGCCACGCTGCGGGTCAGCCTTGATGCCGTCGCCACGCAGCAGCGCCAGGGCGAGGTTGCAGCTTGCCGCCGCGCTCTGCCCGGTGATCCGCTCCAGCATGGCGACGACGCGACGCTTCCCGCGCGGCCTCGCCGTCATCATGGCGTCGCCGAGCAGCTTGGCCGCGTCCTCGCACTCCCCGGCCTCCGCCAACCTGGCAGCCGTGAGGAGAAGGTCATCGGTCTTCATGGCTGGCATCCCACTCTCGCCGAGAGTCTACCTAGCCGCGCAATGCGGCCAAAGCTAAAACGGCCAGGCTGGGCTGGGTCAGCGCCTGCCCGCACCAATGCTGGCAGGTGAGGCGTCCGTGTTCGTGAAGCCTGGGAAGCCGAGCATGACGTCACGCATGGGCAGGGTGTCACGCCCCAGCACCCGCATGACCGCCAGGACCCTGCTCACCTTCACCGTCACCTCGCCGCTCCGCACATCGCCGATCAGCATCAGGCCATGCATGCTGCCATGACCCTCGGCGGACACCTGCAAGCGGGTTCCCGAAGACGCGCCTGCTTGCTCCTTGACGTAGTAGATGACCTCTTCCTGCCCCTTGGCGATCTGGGCCACCTTCTCGGAGCTGTTTGCGATCTCGGACACTTTAACGTAACCCCTGGCTGGTATCAGGGCGATGGCGTCCTCGTAGGTCTTTCCCGAGCAGACCGAGATCAGCTCGCGCATGACCTGGCTCACATGATGGGCACGCCCAGACACCTGACGCCGTTTCCTGCCGAACATCATTGGCCCTCCGCACAGCCGCACTGCCAGGGCCAGTTGGTAACTTGCCCCAGGCTGGCAACCAACCGATCAGGCAACGGCAGGGCCGGGCACACCTGGCGTCGCTGGCGCAGTCGCGCCCGTGTCGGCCAGGATGTCCGTCGTTCAGATGGGCGCCGACGATGATTTCAGGTGCGCGACTGCGTGAGAGCCAGCCACCACTTCGCCGGCTGCGGGGTTGGCGCCTCAGGTGCAGCCTGAACTCGCTTGGACTTGGCTGGAGCTGAACCACCCCGCCCATGCTTGATCGCCGCGCGCGTCGCAGGACTGGCGTCCGTCGCGGCTTCCAGCTTTAGGGCGGCACGCTGCAGTTCTGCGCGCAGCCCCGCCATCGCTGCTTCCCGTTCCTCGACGGCCTCCCGTGCCGCACGCGCCACCTGTTCGGACCGTGAGTGAGCCGCCTGCAGGGTGGCGATGGACGCCTGGGCGTCGTTCAGGGCCTGCTCGGCCCGCTGCCGGGCCGTCCGCTCCTCCACCAGCTCGCGCTGCATGTCGCCGGGACTGCGAACCGGGGGTGGCAGGCGCTCGACCGGCACTTCGCCCTCGCGCGCGAACTTGTGCCGGCGCTGGGCGGTGCCGGGGGCGCGTCCCGCCGAGCCTCCGGGGCTGCTGCGGACAGGCGGCGTGTTCCTGGTGCCCAGCTTCTCCAGAGCCAGGCGCATCCGGACCTCGTCGGATCTGGCCCCGGCATCGTCGGCGTCGTCACGCCGCAACGGCGTGTTCGTGTCAGGCATGAAGTCGTTCTCCGCCGGGCTGGCCGGGTGTCTGCGACAGGCAGGCCGTAGCCGAAGCTGATGGGGTGCGCCGACGTGCAGCTCGAAGCACTGCCAGCAGCCAGATGAGGGCTGCCAGACCTGGCGGCGAGCGATCTACGGCACAACCGACCATCGTGCAACGCCTCGGTTGCGACGGGATATGGTCAGAAATGGCCGTGCTAAGGGAGATACGCCAAGCTGAGCGAAGATGGTAGAGCCGGCATTGGGGAACGAGGATCCCATTTGAGAAGTCACGGCGCAGTCAGGCGTTTGCGGTTTGGGTGAACGGAGCGATGGAGCACAAGGCGGATCATGGCAAGCGTGACCATGGCCTTGGACGCCCCGGGCAGGTGCTCATAGTCCCGGAACAGGCGGCGCCGTCGGCTGAGCGGGCCGAATGTCTGCTCATTGATCCCCGCTCAAACCGGCCCGGCGCCGCAATGTGCTCCAGAATCCTGCGCGCACCGGCGGCGGTGCGGCAGCGTGGGCGCCGTCCCCCTGCGCCGGGAGCAGCCGGTTCGTGTTGCCGCGGGCGTCGGCGAGGTCGCGCTGGCGCTCGGCGCTGGCCGGGTCCGCCGCGGCCAGGCGTTCGTAGATCACCAACCCGTCCTGATACGCCGTGAGCGCACGCCGCTGGTCGCCCAGCATCTCCAAGGCGCTTCCCAACGCATGGTGGTCGGCCGCAAGGTCGCGCTGCCCTGCTTCGTTTCGGGGATCAAGCGCGGCCAGGCGCCGCCTGCTGTCCAAGGCCGCTTGCAGGATGGGCACCGCCCCAACCGCGTCGCCTTGGACAAGCAGCGCGCGGCCCGTGCCGTGGCGGGCGCCGGCGAGGTCGCTTTGCGTTTCGGCGTTGCCCGGGTCCAGCGCGGCCAGGCGCTCGTGGACCGACATCGCGCTCCGGAACGCCGCCAGCCCAGCAACTGCGTCCCCCGCCACCAAAGCCGTGCGGCCTATGCCATACTGCGCCAAGGCGAAATCCCGCTGGCGCAGGCGGCTGTCCGGCTTGTCTGCTGCAAGCCGCTGGAAGACTGCAGCCGCAGCCCGGAAGGCAGCGAGTGCCCCAGCCATGTCCTTGCGCGCCCGCAACCTGCGGCCGAGCGCATCATGCGCGATGGCGAGGTGGCGCTGGCACGCAGCATTGCCCGGCTGTAGGGCGGCCATGTGCGCGCGGTCCGCCACGGCTTGATGCAGGGAGGCAAGCGCAGGATCGTCCTGGGGAGCAACGTTCATGGGTCATACTCCTTGCAGAAAGCCTGGGGCAGCGTTGCCCAAGAAGCCTCAATGTGTGCCGGAACGCTAATGATCTCGCACCGGAGCGTGTGTGACCCCGGGTTGCTACAGCTAGGCCGCCCAGCAGGTGGTCCACTTCATCCAATGTCGCTGCAGCGCCATGAACACAGGTATCCGGACGGACTACCAGCGCCGTGATCCCGTGCAGCCCGAAGAAGCCGCGATACGTGCCGTCCAGGTCAACGATGCCCTCCCCGGCTCGAGGGTCGGTTAACAGCATAATAGTGAAGCCGAAACGGTCCACGAGGTCCTGATGGTGCATCGACACGTGCTGGGCCAGGTTCCCGTCCGCCTGTCGATCAGGCAAAAGGTCCGCCACGGTGTCGCGCTCCAAGTCCACCAGCATTGTCCCGTAGCTGCGGCAACGGCACCAAGCCCAGTCGTCTACGCCCAGCACACACGAGATCAGCGGCACCGGAACGCTGCTGCCGCCTGAGCGCGCTGGCCGTAGCAGCGTGTCCGCGCTGGTGCCGATGACCAGCCCTGACGCGAGATGCATGTCAGAACGCCGGTTCGTAAGGTCTGGCTGGTTCGGTTACTGCCAGGGGTCCAAATACGGATGATCCCGGCCCGCTGCTATCAGATTTCCACCTCCAGCCCGACCTCGACCACTTGCGCCAGAGGCAGCCCGTAGTAGGAGGCGCTGCGGTTGGCATTGAGCAGCGTGGCTGCGAACAGCGCCTTGCGCCACCGGGCCATGCCGCCCGCCTGCTCCGACGGGACCACCGTCTCCCGCCGGAGATAGTAGGTCAGGCTCGCTGGATCGACGTCGCGCAGCTCGGGCGCTGTCTGGCAGACCTGGCGCAGCGCCCCGGCCACGTCCGGCTTTTCCATGAAGCCAAAGCGCAGCACGATCCGGGTCAGCCCGGTCGCCATCGCGGTTACGGTCGCACGCCCCTCCGCGGCGACGTGCGGCGTCTCGACAGTCTGGGTGGACACCAACAGCATCCGCTCGTGCAGGACGTGGTTGTGCTTGAGGTGGTGGATCAGCGCGAGCGGGATGCCCGTCGTCGCCCCGAACACGGCGGCGGCCCCCCGCACGCGGACAGGCGGGTCAGCCTGCAGCATG
>JAABUX010007173.1_pt1 | contig 13140 bp, 12 predicted proteins | sample 5561851 | NCBI WGS metagenome assembly JAABUX01 (sample SAMN10711883, study PRJNA513361) | rock metagenome | isolation source: Antarctica rocks | place: Antarctica: Victoria Land, Richard Nunatak red sandstone | collected 2016-01-03 | reverse complement strand
GCAGGCCGGTCGACGCGCCGATGGACGCTCTCGCCGTCGACCGTGTCGTACGACGACTCGAACTCACGCTCGACGTATTCCAGCCAGAAGAGGCGCGGACAGTAGACGTACTCGTTGACCATCCGCGCCGGAAGCAGTTCGGGCGTTTCTTCGGTGGGCGGTTCCACACTGACAACATCGGCACGAAGCGGCCCGAATCAAAGTTGGCGCGCGGATCGCGGAAGACATGCGGGCCACGGCGAAAGCATGGACCGAGCAATGGGAGAAGCGAATGGATTTGCCATGCTCGACGTCGCGACCGGTGTTACTCCCGCTCAACGTCAACGAATTTTCGCTCATTACAAGCGAGTCGCGCCGCTGATCGGAGCGACCTTCGGCGGGGCGCCGATCGTCTATGCGGGCTATCCCAACGGCTTCGAGGGTAGTATCGCCTGGCACGGGCCGATCGTGCACGACGTGCCGGCCGACGTAGCGATCGTCGTTGTGGACGGGCCGCACGGGCGCTACCGGTATCTGGCGCTGTCCACGGCGGAGTTGGACCGGCTTTGTCAACGCGCGGGCGCGGTCGAGTTTCACGGTTGGGGCTGCACGGCGGACGATCCCGAGCGCGCCGCGTTCGCGCGCATTCTGCTCGAACACGACGCACCTCCCGCTGCGGACGGACCGCGCCGGACGGCTGCGCCGCGGGACGCAGAGACGCTCGCTGCGCTGGCCGACGGAGCCCTCCTTCTGCGCGGCCAGCTGCATGATATGCGGCTGCAAGCGATTCCGTTGCTGACGGGCACCAACGGGATTGCGCTCTGGATTCCGCTTTCCGATGGACCGCAGTACGTGCCGCTGCGCGCGTGGTTGCACGCTATTTGCAATGAGGCGGTTGGGCGCTATCCGCAGCGCTTTTCGACCGAGCCCAATACGCACGCCTCGGGACGCATTCATCTGCACGTCGGTACGAATGCGCCGGGACGCTATAGCGCGCTTCCCTATAGTCTACGCGGCGACGATGAACTGCGTGTCTGCGCGCCCGTCACGTGGGATGAGATTGCTTCGCTCCCGCAGGGAGCACTCGCGTTCAACGCCCAGAGCATCGTGGCGCGGCTCGATACCATCGGCGACGTCTTCGCGCGGCAACTCGGAGAAATCGGCGAACAACGCTTTCCCACGCTTCAGCGGCGAGCGCAGCGGCGGGACACGGCAAGCCGATCGAACATCACGGGCACATCTTGCAGGCGGCCCTCACCATTCTGCAAGATGGCGTCGCGCGCGATGCCAAAACGATTCTCAAGGAGGCGCTGACCCGGAGCCTCGTTCCGGCGGGGACGCAACCGAAGTACGTGTACACCTCGCTGCTCGAATACATCGTGCGGACGAGCGGACACGGGCATCGGCCGGCAATCGTGCAAGACGTCGATCGACGCTTCCGCATCAACGAGCCGGCCGATCCGTGGCCTGCGGTCGATGCGCCGAGCGTGCCGCCACTTTCGGCGCAGGCGCAAGCCATTGGCGATCGGCTGGCCGAAACGGTGCGGGGCAGCGATCCGGCGGCGTTCGAACTCGCGGTGTGCGACGCGTTCGCGCATCTGGGTTTTGCGGCGACGCACATCGGCGGCAACGACGCGCCCGACGGATACGCCGACGCGCAGCTGGGACCGCTCGGGTACCGCGTCATGCTCGAATGTAAGACTGGGGGTCTCGACGTGACCGATCCCGATGCCGTCGAGGCGAGCAAATACCGCGATGCGTACCATGCGCAGTACTGCGCGTTGATCGGTCCGGGATTCGCCGAAAATACGGAACTCGGCAGTGAACTCCAGACGCATGGTGTGAGCGCATGGAGCGTCGACGATCTGCAGCGGCTGCTGGCGATCGTTAGCAATCCGCACGAGATGCTCGCGTTGTTTGCGCCCGGGTTCGTGGGCGATGTAATCGATACGCTGCTGTGGGAACGGCTGCACGGGGAAGGAAAACGCGTGCGGCTCATCTGCGATTACTTGCTCGAAGCCGGTTGGGCGGCGCAAGTTGCGGCCGCCAAACAGGGACCGCCGCAGAATGCGCCGCGATTGACCGTCGACGCGGCGATGTTGCTCGTCGATCAGCGCCTCGCGAGCGAAGGTTCGGCTGCGTCCTGCGCGCGCGACGAGGTGGAAGCGGCGTTTGCGTACCTCACGAACCCGCGCGTCGGGACCGCGGTCTGGTGGATCCAGAGACGCGCGATGCGATCGTGATCGTCGAGGCATCTCCCGGGACTGCTGCTGTTACCGAATGAGATGAAATCCTTCGATTTTTGCAGCTCTCTTATCGAAAGTGGCGGTCCATTCACAACCGCGAGAGGCGTTCACTTTCGCTAAAAGGACGTCCGTGAAGTCGCCGCGCCGGGACGCGTGCACCCGAAGTCCGGACCGAACCAAGTCCGCCGCCTCGAGCGTCACGTGCGAAACTTGTAACAGCACTTCTATCGCCGTTGCGATCTCGCTTGACGTATAGCCATAGAGCTCTTCAGTACCCATACGCACTCGCACAAGACGATCAGATTGACAAACCCCAGATCTTCCGGGGAACAGTGCTCGGCAACGACGCGGCGCGCAGCTTCGGTTTGTTGCCGATCGTCCAGCACCAATAGGCGAACGAGGACATTGGTATCAAGCCTGATCAACTTCTTGGACGAGATCGTCGCGGCTCTTGTCGCGCAGCATGTCAACCGCCTCAAGCGAGTGATCGAGCATATGCCGTAGCTTGACGATGCTGTCATGGCGAGGCACATGCGACCTCCGCTTCCGCGAGCACGCGGTCGCGGAAGTACTCGCTCAAAAACGCCGGGGTGTTGAGAATCGACCTTCAGGTTGAGTATCTCGGAAAGCTCACGTTGCATGTCGAAAAACTTCAGACCCGGCACGAATCCCGGCTGAAACTCCATGAGAACGTCGATATCGCTATCGGGACCAAAGTCATCGCGCAGGACGGATCCAAAGAAGGCGAGCTTGCAGATGTGATGCCGCCAGAAGTCTGCGACGCGATCCTTCGGGAGGTCGATCTTTAGCTTGTCCTGATGCATTTCAGCCTAACTTTGACATCGATACAGAGTACTCAGGGTGTCGACGGAGCGGGCTAGCGGGGAACCGAAGTATATCCGTTGCACGGCAAATTTATTGGCCGCGGTGCGTTCGTATGGCGCAACGAACGAGAACGTCGATCTCAATTCACATCGTTACGCGGGGCGAAATTGGCCCAGCCCGAAGTGAGCGAGCCGGCCGACGACGATTGGGCCGGCGACGGGACGATCGAAGGTGATCGTCGCTCCCACGACCGGATGGATCGTTCTCTCACCAATGCGTGCGCGGCGAAAGGCGTCGAGGCGCGTTTGACCGCCGAGGCGGTGTCCGACCGTTTGGTGCCGGCCCCAGATATCGATCTCGGCAGCGGATAAATTTTGCCGCACGAGAGCGCGGCGAATCTGCTCGCTAGGGGCGTCGACGAGCACCGATCCGCCGGCGCCCCGACGCTTCGGAAACCGATCGAGTATCACGGGCGTGACCGTAGACCACCGGGACGCAATGACGGGGTCGACAAGACCGAGATACGTCACCCCAAAGCGGCCTGCGAGTATACCGTTGTCCCAAATGTCGGCGATGCTCGTCAGCGCGCGGAACTCGTCGTGGGTGCAGCCCGCCGGCAACCATACATCGAGTCCGTCTACGACGCCGCGGTTGCGCAAGTCCAGCGGCAGAAAGAACGGATGATCGTGGCCTTCGCGACGGTCGCTTCCGTCTTCACACTTGCCCGCAAGGCGTTTCGAAGCTGGACTACCGCTGGCTGCGGAATGCCGTTTGATCGCCGCCTGTCGCATTTTCTCCGCGACCGTGACCCCCTCCGTAATCGACGGCAGGACACCGCTTTCGGCATCGATTGCGAACCGAAGGATCGTTGGCGGAAATACGCTGCGGTGCGAATCGCGTTGCAGCGCTTGCTCTCCGGCCCAGCCGAAATCCGGTGGTAAACGATAGTCGATCCATGCGGTGCCTGGCGGCATCGTTCGAGTACGCCGCATATCGACGGTGAGTTCCTGCAGTGCGCACAATAGTCTGATGCCGCGCAGCAAGGGACCGGCCGCCAGCCGGCGTACTGTCGGGCCTTCGCCGTTCTCGCGTGACGCCAGGTCCACTCGGTAACGGTCTTCGGTCCAAGGGATTGTATCGACGGTCGACACCTCGCAGCAAGATTCGGATCGGCCTAGATGGCGAATCGCTGCGCAGCAGCGATCGAGAAGCCGCCGCTCCTCCGAATCGAGTTCGACGCCTTGCCAGATCACAAAGGCTTGCGTCCCATGCTCGCGGCCGCGCTCGAGCGCGATAAAAGAATCGAGCATCAGAATACGGTCGCTCGTGGCATTCGCAACGCCGCCCAGCGGTACATAATGCCGCGTGTGACCCGAAGCAGCGATTGGCAGATTGTAAGTCGGCGCTTGAGAAAGCGCGTCGAGAACTCGCAGCAACGTTTCCCGATCGCCGGCGCCGCTGCGATGCCAGCCGGCGACGATAGCGTGAAGCAGTCGCCATGGCGACGCCGGCCATTCGATCTCACCTTCGTTCGTTCCGCGGTCCCAAGGATTTGCGTGAAATTGACCGGCGATGAAGTTGATCTGCAGCGCTGTCATGCTGGGACCTCCGCGGTGCTAGCCTGAAGCCATGGATCGTCATCCATGTTGTTCACGCAGTGCCTCTCCCGTCTCCGCTCCAAATGCTAACGCGTGCGCCGGATCGGGAACATAAGCGCAAGGCGAGTCATTCGAGTTCTTCCGAATCCGATGTGTCATCTTCGAGAGCGTCAACTGCCCCTTCTATCGCGATGCGGGCATTGACGGCAGCATCATCGTCACTTCGAACCGGACGCATGATCCCAAGCCCAAGCCAGCGCCCGTTGCCGATCACGAGTGGTCCCGAAACCGTATCTGCAAAAACAATTTCGACGTGATACAAGCGGGCAGCTTCAAAGCGATCGCAATCGAATTCTGAGACCGGGCGGCCACGTGGGAAAAAGGGCTCACGCTGGACGCGGATGTCAACCGCATGAGCCGCCACGTCGGCGTGACGAAGCGCGTCGACGACGCTGCCCGCTGCGAAACTTTCGTATTCGGTGCGCGCGCGGCCGCTGACACGCCCCTTTGCCCGGCGCTGGGGAAGAACGGCGGGCGTCACGGTCTGCCACCGCCGTGAGGAACCACCTCCGTTGTAGTGTCTGAGCATATTAGTATCGTCCGCCGGTACGAGAATCGCATCGCGTACTTCGCCCGTCTCGCGATCGATCAGCATCCGCTGCCCGGCTAAGGCCCAACGCACATCCGCCTCTTCAAACGGGCAGTTCGGAGGCAACTCGACGAGGATTCGTCGGATTGAAGCGTCAGTGAAAACCATGCCGATCGATGGCAAGGGGATAAAGCGCATACGCTGACTATGATCGATGTCGGTGGTGCCGCGACCGATGATCAGAAGATCGCGCGTTCGCTCATCGGGCAAAATGTGCGCAAGGCGTTCGAAGGTGAGATCGCGTACCGCCTTCGCGACACGCGTCGCAAGCTGCAAGCGAATAGGATAGAAGCCTTGCTCCTCGCCGGCGTGGCGAATTTCGAAGAGCAGTTGACGCGGTGGCCTATCGTACGCGACTAAACGAAAGTCGGCTTTCGGCGGCTGCCGAAACTCGACCGAAGCGCCGCGACCCGAACCGGATCGAGCGAACCTCCCGCGAGTCGCCGCATATCGGCGATGGAGGCTATCGAGTGAACCCTGCAGCGGACACTCGAGGACTAGGGAACCCTTTATGTCGGTCGATCCGGTACTCGGGCTCGAACGCGATCCGAGGTACGATGCCATCCTCGTGCGGAGGGCGGCTGCATCTTCGATGATTCCTCGCGCGTATGCAGCATCAAGCCCGCGACCGAACGTATGGAGACGATCACTCAACTCCGCGATACAGGTTGCTTCGCTGACGCCGTCGTCGAACGTCCACACGTACGCGAGATGCGCCTCGTCGGGCACCCACGTCGCATTGAGAATCTTTTTGGCTCGGATCTCTCCAGTTCGACGAGGATCATTGCCCTTCGCATCGAGGTCATTGTTGGGGACAAAGTATGGCACCGTGGCAGCTGGACTAACCCGTGGTGCGAGTACAATAGGAGGCTCCAGCGATTCTAGCCACCGGAATGCGCGGTCGCGATCGTGACTCTGCTCTTCACAAAGCCGGCGACCGCCATACGCTGCAGCGATTAACGCCTGGAAGAGTCGAAACGGCGATGGCGGCCAGCCGGTACTTCCGTGCCACCGATCACCGAGTAGGCGCACCTCGACCACGAGCCCGTGAGGCCTCCAAGCGTTCACGCCTTTTTCTTCTTTTCGTCCTTTTTCGCAACACTGGCTTTCGCGCGGTCGCGTGCAAAGTTAACTCGGCGATCTTCGCCTACACCAAATTTCTGAGCTGCCGAGCGTGCGTATTCGAGCGCGACGGATGGTTGCAACGCGATCTTCGAGCGCACGCCGGTGCGATCGACCAACGTCCACTCCCTTGACGCCTCCGGATCGGGCGTAAGTAAGCAGCCCTGACGCAAATACCCGTCCTGCGGCTCGATGGCGGCCACTAATGCCAACCCTAATATGTAGCGCCGCAATGACACACCGCCGTCCTTAGCGCCGAGTTGACGAAGTGCGACGAAATTGACCGTTACATCGCGCCGCACGTCGCCATAAACGACGACCCCACCGTGCGAATCCACTGCGGGGACATGGACAAAGCCTTGTTGCGCAAGCGGGCTTTTGGTGTTACCCTCTGCCCTCTCTTTTTCTTCGTCGGAGAAAACATCGAGCTTGGCGTAGTCGACGGCCGGATTATACTGCGCAGAGCGGCGGAGCGCATCCACATCCCATGCGCGGATTACAGATTGAACGATGCGCGGGAACTTGGCCTGTTCACCACGCGAGTCCCAAGCGCCGAAGACAAGCGACGTCGGAGCGAGTTTCGCAATCGCCGTCGCATCTCCGCGGTACTGAAAGTCGGCAAACGCCTGTTCCGCCGCTTCTTTTAGCGATGAAGATCGAACAAGGGCATCGCCCAGACGATGGCCGACCTCGAAAAGCGAAACCGTCGAGTCAGGCGACACTTCAATATCAACTTGTGGTACTAGGTTGGCGAGCGGGTTATTGGTGCTCTCGGCGGGCACGCGCCGAAAAAGCGGCTCCATCCGATTCGCTTGCGACCCAACTGAATCGATCTGAACGACTTTCTTATCATTTGAGAGCTTATCGATGGCATACGGCGCGCCATCGCGCCTATCACCCATTGCATAGGTCGGCGGAAAGATCACGGCGTCTTTCCCCTCGACCGGAACAAGGGTTTCACGGAAATGTAAGGCGACTGGGCCGCGGAGGTCGTCTGCCCAGGCATCGATGGTTGCGTGTTCTAGAGTCATGGGCTAAGTTAGCTCCTCTCGAGCATCGATAATGCAGCGAGCTTGGTTCTCTTGTCCCGGCCAAGCGAGTTGCATCTGGAAAGTGCGCATTGGAAAGCCAATGTCGACCCCGCCGAGGACTACTCGTGCGAGAGCCGATGGCAGGTACTCGATTGAAACGCCGTAGCGATAGCGTAGCTTGTCGCGGCGTGCGACGCGGGCCGGGCGTGCGTTTTGCAGCCCTATTGCTGCCAATAGTTCGGTCAACGGAAAGCCGACCATCGTCACATCGACGTGATCGTTCGGCGAGAAACCCACGTCGAGCGGCACGTAATCACGTCGCAAATCGAAGCGAAAGCTGCTCGACATCGGCACCGCAACGTTGAACGGATCGCGCACTGCCGCAGCGATCTTGTCCTCGGGGAGCGCCGCAAGGAGTCTCAGAGCATCCCGCGCCAACGCTGACCCGGGATATCCGCCGGAACCAGCCCAGAACTTTACGTTATCGCGCCCGCGTTGCTGAATGCCGTCAGCCCAGTAATCGAGCTGCAGCGTCGTCGATGCCGTTTGAAGCAATACGGGTAACGTCGCAGGCGACGACGGAACGCGGCTCGGCGAAACGAAGGGCGTATTGCAGATTACGCTGTCTACGTTCCACTTCACGGTGGACAACGTGCTGCTACTCGGGATGAGCGTTATAGCGTTCGCATCGCGCGGGATGAGCGTTATAGCCCTCGCATCGCGGAGAAAGGCGACGACGCTTCCCACGGGATCAACATCCTCGTCGCACCGCAAATGAAACGTTGCATTTGTCGCGAGCCCCTCGTATTCGAATCTGGAATCGATCCCGGCCTTTACGATCGCTTCAGCGGCTTCAACCAATCCGCGACAGGCAAAGACCTGACCCGGATTTCGAAGGTCGACGGGGATCGACCACTCAGGCATGTGCGGCACCCTCGTCGCGAGGTTCGTCGACACGGCGCGACGCTGCCCAATCGGCCGCGCGCAGCAGTGCTTCCCACCATGCGAGCCCCCATGGTCCCCAGATACGTTGGAGCCGCGCGTAGCGTAACGCAGCCTCCTGCGCCAGGCGGCGCGAGTGGGTCGGAGGCAAATTTGGGTCAATGGGCGGAATCGATGGGCGCAATCGGCCGTGGTGAGCTGCGATCAGGTGCAGCGCGAGGTCAAGGTCGTCACCACGAAGCGCGGTAAGCTCCGCGCATCCTGATGAGTCGGCAAGCGATCCGAACTCGTGGCGATAGTCAGAAAGCAACCGCGGCATCGCACCTCCGATGGTTTTCGCATACGGTCTCCCGTCGCGCTCAGCATTCATCGCATTCTGCCATAGCTCGCGATCTTTGCCGGCGTCGTGGAATACCGCGGCTGCGCAAAGTAGCGCAGATTTCTCTGCGGATAGCCCCAAGGCATCAGCGGACCGTGCAGCCTCGTCACGCGCCCAAATGTGGTGCTCATCAAGCGCCTGTTTCTGTTTCGTGATGGCGGCATTTCCAGCCGTCCCGCCCACGCCGCGCCAAACTTCAACCCAAAGTTCGCGTTCATCATTGCCGTCGGGATCGAGAGCCCATCGGTAGCCCTGGAAACGCCACAGATCGCTTGGCATCCGCGGCCGTTTGCCGAATAAGACCCGGCGTTGTGCCGTATCCTTAAGGGGCAGGCCCCAGGATTGCGCTTCATCGCCGTCCAGGGTGGGCGGCGTTTCCGCTGCTTTTGGATCGAGCAGCCCCGCTCGGTCGAGGCCACCCAGCCGAGCGTCGACCACAAGCGTGCGGTCGGCAAATGAGCGCTGCAACCTGTCGGCCTTCGTACGACGTAGGTCATCGACGAAAAGCAATTCCTCGACATCGTTGCGTGCGTCGAGTAGTACGACGACCGGTAAATAGTCCGGGCCGCCTGCGCTTGCTTCACTCCATGCCTCGGCGCGTTTCTTGAGGATGTCAGCGACGCGATCGGCTGGCGCTTCGAGAAGTTCGGTCTGGTGAGGCGGCGCGGCATCAAAGAATTTTGCGAGTTCTTTTAGCGCCGTATCACGATCGGCAGCACTCGACTTTCGCAGTGGAAAGTGAACGCGCCAAGCGACGGAGCATTGCCGCCGATCATCGATCCATCCCCGAAGGTAGGGCGCAACATTTGGCCGACCCGGATGGTCACGCAAGGTCGTAAGTGTCCAGGCCTCAACGACTTCCGGCGTGACGGCCGGATAGTACGGCTCTGGGGTCTGCGCTTTCCGAATACATTCCGCGAAATTAGCATCTCGCTTCAGGCGCTCCAACTCGAGGGGACTTGCATCGCGCATCCCGTCGGCTGCGACGGGCCATGCCGCCGATTCGAACGGCTCCCGCAGTTCGGCCTCGCGCTTTGCGTCAACATCGTCTTCCGCGTCCTTCTCGCTCTGGCTCGGGACGATTTCTATACGAGCGACCCCGGGAACCGGCCGACGATTGACGCGTCCGAAGCGTTGCACCATACGTTCCCACGGCACGAGATCACAGACGATATCGTCTGCATCCAAATCAACCCCGACTTCTGCCGCAGATGTAGCCACAAGGAAGGCGGGTTGCGTTTCGGACGGTGCATTGGGAAGGAAGCGATGGAGGATCGAGCGCCGGTCCGGTGGTGCGTCGACCTCATACATAAGGTCACGTTCGCGTAGCCGGCGTTCGCCGACAAATAGTTCCGTCGTTTTGATTCCCGCGCCGAAGCGCTTGCTCGCGCGCGCCGAGATATCAGACTCCACTGCCTGCGCGACCCTCCGACTATTGCAAAAGACCAGTATGCGGCGGCCGTCTTCACCGAACGCCCACGCGCGATCCGCAAGGTTGGCTGCTAGCTCGCCAGCCGCGATCGGAGGCAGCATCGTCAATCGCTTTTCGGCCTTGATGCGCGCGCGTACGGACGGCTCGGAGCGATCGGCCTCGGTAAGGCTAAACGTCGCGTGGGCGGCGCGCTTACGTCCCGTTGCAGACAGCGCCATCGTAAAAAATCCGGGGACGATTTTGCCGCATCGAGAGCGTTCAGCGTCCGCGAAAACACGAATCTGTTCGAGAAGGCGCTCAAACGTTGGGACCAAATGCGACTCATCAAGAACGACCAACGTATCGCAGCCGAGTAGGCCAGCGTGCGCGCTGCGCATATGCGGCCCGACGCCGTAACCGCTGAAAAGGAGTCGCGAGCCGATCATGTCGACGGTGCCGACCACGATCGCCGCGCCGTGCGGTCGGTCCATCCACTTCCTGTTGTCGACGTAACGTCCACGCAACGTCGAAATCGGGAGATCGACTCCGAGCGGCAACCCGAGATTGCGCCGCCAAGTCTCACGTGCGTCGGCGGCGACTTCTTCGTCCTTTAACGCCACTTTGAGCTTAGTCGCGAGCGCTTCCGCTTCGGTCGTTGCTTGGTCAACGACGGCCCGCCGGTCGACAACATACACGAGTCGTCGAGGGAGTGCTACGCCCATGGCTCGTGCGATCAACCAGGCCGCAATCACCCTGGTCTTCCCGAGGCCGGTCGGGACGTCAACCGCCTCCGGGATACGGCCCTCCAAAAACCACTCATCCAGTAGACGACGCTGCCAATGATAGAAGCCTGGCGGAGGGATGAGCTGACTCGTCAGTAAGTAACTTGATTCTGGCATACTTAGCGTAACTATAACAAAATAATCAAAAGGTGCAAGGCTCTGAACAGTAAAAGTCATCTGCAGTGCAGGTCCCGGACGGCGCGGCCCCGTTGAAGCTGGTTTTTTTGCTTGGTGAGGCCTGGCGTTACAGTCCTTCCGCGCCGTTCGGCTTGCTGTAACGATTCCGGGTACGCGCGTTGCCGATCGACATGCGCTTCTCTTGGGATGGCCGCAAGGATGCGGCAAATCTTGCTAAGCACGGCGTAGCGTTCGACGAGGCGTCACGCGTTTTTATGGATCCGCTTTCGCATGTCGAACCCGACCTCAGTACACAAGGGCGTTGGCGGACATTCGGCGAGGTCGACGGGCAAGTGCTAGTGGTCGTCCACGAGGACGACGAATATATCGACCATGGCCAAGTCCTCACCGAAATTCGCATCATCTCGGCCCGCTTCGCAACAGCCGCAGAAGTCCGGGCGTATCGTGATGACTCCCGCTGACATCGTTCGAGCGGCTACTGTCGCTGAAACGGCGCCTCTCGCGCGAAGGCGGCCGAAGTCGATCGACCTTTCCGATATTCCGGAGAGGGTGCCCGGAATTAGGGGCGTGCGGGGCAAGTATGCGCACTTTTTTCGAACTTTTCCGCTCGTTGAAATTGCTCCCGAGCTGCGCGAGGCATTTCCGACGTCGGACAGCGTCAACGAAGCGTTGCGGTTCCTCCTTCGCCTTGCGCGCGAAACTGCGAGGTATTCCAACGCTCACAGTGGGGGCCATGAACAGCCCGCCCAACGACGTCATGCCGCCTCCGAGGATTCGGGACATACACGATCGCCGAAAAACCGCTTGGGGTCTCCGAGGAACGGTTCTAAAGATGCGACGTAGCGCCGTCGATGAGTTTTGTCCCGAGGCACACACAAAACTTTTGCACCACTCTGTAGAGAACACCATTACGAGTCTTGAGGGGACGTACGGATCGCCGGCTCGCGATCCATCGAACACTACGGACCGGCCGGCGGCCGAAAAATATTTGTGAGCAACCGTGTGCGGGCAGCAGCGTGACCGTCTCGGGTGGCACCCACTTCGATGGGTCATCTGCTGACCATGACATTCCCCTTATGAGATAGCTGCCCTAGCGATGCTGCACCGAGCCCGGCGCTGCCGTCCGCAATCTCGACTCGCGGGGCTCTTCTCCTGACGAACTAAGCCACGCGATCTCACTTCGCTTACCCACGATGGCGCGCAATGCCGCCGCGCATGCTACGGCTCAAGTCGACGAATTGATCGAAGCGACTTCTGATGGAGTTCGGGTCATTGCTGCAGCCGACCTAATGACCGGTGCGATCGTCGGCGCAGGCCTCTGCACGGTGCCGCGCGGCGGCGTCGCCGAACTGGCTGCAACTGGAGTCGTGCCTGCGTACCGGGGGCGCGGAATTGCGACGGCACTGGCCTCAGCGCTTGCAAGGGCTGCTGTGGGCCAGCAGAGGTGCTCGTGTTTCTCATGGCCGCCCATGATGCCGGGCGGCGTATCTACGAGCGCGCCGGATTCGAGCGGATCGAGCCGGAGATCATCCACATCTCGCGTCTCTAAATTGTGCGCTCTTTGGACCGGCCGTTGCGGTGTCGTTTGGGTACTCGGTCCCGTACCATGGACGTAGTATGCACCGTAGTGTTCTCCTGCCGTAACGAAGCCGCCGTCCGCCACGCCACAGTTTCCCGAAAACCGTCCTTTCCGAGAACGGCTTCTTGGCGCAAGCCGGGCCGAAGAAGGACCGCATCGGAACATGAACTGAAACGCGGACAGACATATGTTCTTCGTCCGGTTTAGCGTCATTCTAATCTCGACCGTCATCCTGGTAGACGGCACGACCCCGGCTGTACGTATGTCTGCAATGTCCGCTCGTCTGCGCCGCCCAGTGGTGCAGATACGCGGGCATTTCCGAGGCGCAGACGATCGCTCATACGGTTGGCGATAAACTTTGGCCGGGGTGGTCGAAGACGGCATTTGTTATCGATCTGCTCACGCCGAAGTACGAAGTTCTGCTCCATGCGTCGCGGGTGTGAGATTGTCGCCGTAGAG
>JAABUX010007172.1_pt1 | contig 13140 bp, 7 predicted proteins | sample 5561851 | NCBI WGS metagenome assembly JAABUX01 (sample SAMN10711883, study PRJNA513361) | rock metagenome | isolation source: Antarctica rocks | place: Antarctica: Victoria Land, Richard Nunatak red sandstone | collected 2016-01-03 | reverse complement strand
CACGACGACCCCCGGTTTCATGCGACCAGGTGCTGCCCGCCATCGACGGGGATGACGGTGCCGGTGATGCGGCGCGCGCCGTCGCTGACCAGGAACGCGGCCAGGGCGCCCACGTCGTCGATGTCCACGAGGTGCTGTTCCGGCGCGGTGGCGGCCGCGGCGGCCAAAAGCTCGTCGAAGCGGTCGATCCCGCTGGCGGCCCGGGTGCGGATCGGCCCAGGTGAGATCGCGTGCGCGCGGATGCCTTTCGGGCCCAGTTCGGCGGCGGCGTAGCGGACCGCGCTCTCCAGCGCCGCCTTCACCGGGCCCATCAGGTTGTAGTGCGCGACCACCCGCTCGGAGCCGTAGAACGTGACGGTCAGCAGGCAGCCGCCGGCTTCCATGAGCGGTTCGGCCAGGCGCGCCATGCGCAGGAACGAGTGGCAGGACACGTCCATCGCGAGGGCGAGCCCGGCGGCGCTGCAGTCCACCACGCGGCCGTGCAGGTCGTCCGCGGGCGCGAACGCGACGGCGTGCAAAAGGAAGTCCAACCGGCCCCACTCGGTGTGCAGGCGCTCGAACACGGTCTCCAGTTCGCCCGGCGCGCGCACGTCGCACGGCAGCAGCAGCGTGGCCCCGAGCGGCTCCGTCACGGCGCGGACGTGCGGCAGCGCCTTGTCGTTCAGGTAGGTCGCCGCGAGGCTGGCGCCGGCCGCCACGAAGGCGCGCGCGCACCCGGCGGCGATGCTGGCCTCGTTGGCGATGCCGACCACCAGGCCGCGCTTGCCATGCAGGCTGCCAGAGATGCGGGGTTCCATGGCGGTGCCTCCGGTCAATTCGGTACCGGGCGCAGGGTCGCTTGGGTGTGGCGTGCGATCATGGCTTCCTCGTCCGTGGCGATCACGCGAACCTCGATGGCGCTGTCCGGAGTGCTGATGCACGCGACGCCGGCGGCGTTGGCGGCCGGGTCGAGGCGCACCCCGAGCCAGGCCAGGCGGTCGCACACCGCCGCGCGGATCGCCGGGGCGTGCTCGCCGATGCCGGCGGTGAACACCAGCCCGTCCAGCCCGCCCAACGCACTGGCCAGCGCGCCCGCTTCGAGGGCGATGCGGTAGGTGAACAATTCCACCGCGTCACGCGCGTTCGGGTCGTCGCTCGCCAGCAGCACGCGGATGTCGCCGCTGAGGCCGGACACGCCCAACAGGCCGGAACGGCGGTAAAGCATGTCCTCGATGTCGTCGAAACTATGCCCCTGGCGGCCGAGATAGAGGATCACCCCAGGGTCGAGGCTGCCGCAGCGTGTGGCCATGACCAGCCCGTCGAGGGCACTGAAGCCGGTGGTCGTGGCGATGCTGCGGCCGTGGTCGAGCGCGCAGAGGCTGGCGCCGGAGCCGAGATGCGCGACGATGACCCGGCCGCGCGCCAATGCGGGCGACTGCCGCGGAAGGCACCCGGCGATGTACTCGTAGGATAGGCCGTGGAAGCCGTAGCGGCGCACGCCTGCCGCAGCCAGCGCGCGAGGCAGGGCGAACCGGGCGGCCACCGGCGGCAGCGTGTGGTGGAACGCGGTGTCGAAGCACGCGACCTGCGCGAGCGCGGGACGGGCGACCGCCACCGCCCGCATCGGCGCGATGTTATGCGGCATGTGCAGCGGATCGAGCGGAACCAGCGCGTCCAGCGCGGCCAGCAGCGCGGGTGTGATGAGCGCCGGGTCGATGTGCTCGGCGCCGCCATGCACGACGCGGTGGCCGACCGCTTCCAGCCCCTCGCGGCCGAGATGGGCGTCGGCGAACGCCAGCAGCGCCGCCAGGACGGTGGCGAACGGATGCTCGACGCCTTCGGGCCAGCGCTGTTCGGCCAGCACCGCGCCGGCGGCGTCGCGGGCGAGCAGGTGGGGTGCTGCGTCGAGGGTCTCGACTTCGCCGCGCGCCGTCGCCGTCAACGCGCCGGCGGCTTCGAACAGGGCGAACTTCAAGCTGGACGACCCGGCGTTCAAGGTCAGGATCGACCCGGTCACGCTCAGGCGGCCCGGGCCATCAGCACGCCCAGCGCGCAGGACGCCAGGCGGGTGCTCGCGCTGTCGGCGCGGCTGGTCAGGACGATGGGCACGCGCGCGCCGAGCACGACGCCGGCCGCCTCCGCGCCGGATAGGAAGGTCAACTGCTTGGCCAGCATGTTGCCGGCTTCGAGGTCGGGCACGACCAGGATGTCCGCCCGGCCCGCGACCGGCGAGACGATGCCTTTCAGCGCCCCCGCCGCCGCGCTGACCGCGTTGTCGAAGCCGAGCGGGCCGTCCAGCACCCCCCCGGTGATCTGTCCGCGATCGGCCATCTTGCACAGCGCCGCCGCGTCGAGCGTGGAGGGCAGCCGAGCGCTGACGGTCTCCACCGCGGCCAGGATCGCCACGCGAGGCTGCGCGATGCCCATGACGTGGGCGAAGTCGATCGCGTTCTGCACGATGCTGACCTTCTCGGCCAAGGTCGGCGCGATGTTGATCGCGACGTCCGTCAGCAGCAACGGGCGCGGGTAGTCCGGGATGTCCATCAGGTAGGCGTGACTGATGTGCCGGGCGGTGCGCAGCCCGGTTTGCGGCGCGACCACCGCGTGCATCAGCTCGTCGGTGTGCAGGTCGCCCTTCATCAGCATCGCCACCTCGCCGGCGCGGGCCAGGGCGACCGCCCGCGCCGCGGCGTCGGGACCGCTGGGGGCGTCGACCAGGCGGAATGCGGCGATGTCCAGCCCGGCCTCGGTCGCAACCGCCCGGATGCGCGCCGCCGGGCCGACCAGGACCGGCATGATCAGGCCCGCCGCCGCCGCGTCCAGGGCCGCCCGCAATGAGGCGTCGTCGACCGGGTGCACGATCGCGGTCGCGACCGCGGCGCCCCCAGCGGCGCGGGCCAGGATCGCGCGCGTTCCGTCGTGACGGCCGACCCGTACGTAGGGCAGCGTGACCCGGGGACGGCGCACCTTCACCGTCGGCGCGCGCGTGTCCGCGGTGCCGGTGATGACCGCCTCGCCGCGCTGGTTGACGCAGACGCAGTCGAGCGTCACGTCGCCCTTCGCGGGCTTTTTCTCGCGCACCGTCACGGTCGCCGTGATCGTGTCGCCGATGGCCACCGGGCGCCGGAACCGCAGCTCTTGGCCCAAATAGATCGTCCCCGGTCCCGGCAGCCTGGTGCCGAGGACGGCCGACATCAGCCCCGCGCCCCACATGCCGTGGATGATGATGCCGTGGAACATGTCCGTCTCGGCGTAGGCGGGATCGACATGGGCCGGGTTCACGTCGCCGGTCACGACCGCGAACAGGTCGATGTCGCGCTGGGCGACGGTGTGCGACAGGCTGGCCGTCTCGCCGACGGTAAGTTCGTCGAACGTCCGGTTCTCGATGAAGATCTGCGGGCTTCCGTCCGGCATGGGGGCTACTGCTCGCGCACGTAGCTGCCCGGGGCGTCCCCGAGCGGCGCGGCGCCGGGCACGCCCATCGGTGGGGGCGCGATCCGGCGGCCGGAGTGCCGGTCGAGCCAGGCGTTCCAGGCCGGCCACCAGGACCCGTCCTGGGCCGCCGTGCTGCGCTCCCACTCGTCCGGGCCCAGCGTGCGGGCGCCGGCGTCACGGACGCGGAGGCGAAAATGGCGGTGCGGATGGCCGGGTTCGCTGACGATGCCGGCGTTGTGGCCGCCCGAGGTCAGCACGAAGGTCAGCTCGCCGTCGTTCAGGAATTGCAGCTTGAACACCGAGCGCCACGGCGCGATGTGGTCGCGCTCGGTCCCCACGACGAACAGGGGCAGCTTGACGTCGTCCAGCATCAGCGGGTCCCCAGCGACCCGGAACCGCCCTTCTGCCAGGTCGTTGTTGAGGAACAGGCTGCGCAGGTACTCGATGTGCATGCGCGCCGGCAGCCGCGTGCCGTCGACGTTCCAGGCCATCAGGTCGCTCGGCACGTCCTGCTCGCCCAGCAGATAGTCGCGGATCGCGTGGGACCAGAGCAGGTCGTTGGACCGCAGCATCTGGAACGCGCCCGCCATCTGCACGCTGTCCAGGTAGCCCTGCGTCCGCATGACGTCGCCGAGGAAGTCGAGCTGGTCTGCGGTGATGAACACGCGCAACTCCCCGGCCTCGGTGAAGTCGGTCTGGGCTGCGAACAGCGACAGGCTGGCGAGCCGGTCGTCGCCGTCCCGCGCCATGGCGGCGGCGGCGATCGTCAGCAAGGTGCAGCCGAGGCAGTAGCCGGTGGCGTCGATCTTGGCGTCGCCGCAGATCGCCTGCACCGCGTCGATAGCGGCCATGACACCCTCGGTGCGGTAGTCGTCGAGCGACGTGTCGCGCATGTCCGCGCCGGGGTTGCGCCACGAGATCGCGAACACCGTGCGGCCCTGACCCACCAGCCAGCGTATCAGCGAATTGCCGGGCGACAGGTCGAGGATGTAGTACTTCATGATCCAGGCCGGCACGATCAGCACCGGGCTTGCATCGACCGTCGCGGTCGTCGGCGCGTACTGGATCAGTTCCAGCAACGCATTGCGGAACACCACCTTGCCGGGCGTGGCCGCGAGGTTGTCGCCGACGGTGAAGCCGTCGATGCGCCCGGCGCTCGCCCCGGCGTGATCGCGCTGGAAATTGCGCGCGCCGGCCGCGAGATTGGCCCCGCCGCTGGTCCGGGTCGCCTCGATCACCTCCGGATTGAGCCAGGGGACGTTGGAGGGCGACACCAGGTCGAGCCACTGCCGCATGGTGAAGGCCACGATGCGCTGGTTATCGGCGGCGACGCCGCCGGGGCTGCGGACGACCCCGTCCCACCACTCCTCGCCGAGCAGCACCGCCTGGGTGAGCAAGTCGTAGGGGCGCCGCTGCCAGGCTGGGTGGGCGAAGCGGCGGTCGTCCGGCTGCGGCGCAATCACCGGGGCGTTGCCCGCCGCGGCGTGCGCGAGACGCTGCCACTGCGCCAAGGCCGTGCGCCCGAGCGCCGCCATTTGAAACGGCGCGTTGGCCGCGTGGGCGGCCCAGTCGAGGAAAGCGAGGCCGACCGTGCTGGGCGACCGTCCGCCGGTGAAGCGGCTCTGCCAAACGTGCAGCATGCGGTCGAGGTCCGTCGGCGCGCTCAAATGTGGCGCCGGTGCCACCGACCGCTGCGCATTTGGAAGCGGCAGGGGCGGGCGAATCGGCATATCCGGCATTGCAAGAAATCCTTCGGTGAAGTTCCGCCAGGCGGGCGGTGAAGTTCCGCCAGGCGGGTTGCGTGCCGACCTTATGCGAGGCACTCGGCTGATACCTGCAAGTCGTGGCCCGGATGAAGGGTCGGAAACTACTCAGGTCCGGTGCTGTCGGGCCCGAGCTCGAAAGCATGGTCTGCGACCAAAGGCTGGGTTTTAAGTGGGCTTAAGTAGAATCCGAAGCTTCCACGGCCAGCGTTCATCGGTAGCAACGTGTTCTCAATCAAAATCTGCCAGTGAGCGGGTTCCAGTGACCGGGTCGAGGAGCGTGACGGATGCCAAAGGTGCTTATTGCCGAAGACGATCTCATCATCGCCGAAATCGTCCAGCAGATTTTGGTTGACGGCGGCTACGAGGTTTGCGGCGTGGCCGGCACGGTCGCCGAGGCAGTCGCGCTCGGCCGCCGCCACAAGCCCGACCTTGCCATCATCGACCTGCAACTGGCCGACGGTGGGCTCGGCTTCGAGATACCTGCCCAACTCGGTACCCTGGGCAAGCTGGGCGTGCTCTACGCCAGCGGAAGCTTCGGGCAAATCTGGTTGAGCGCCGATGACGGCCAGGCATGCCTGGCCAAGCCGTACCGTCCGTGCGACCTCCTGCGCGGGTTGGAACTCGTCGCCGCCCTCGTCGCCACGGGCGAGGCATCGCCGCCATTTCCGCTCGGGTTCTTCGTGCTGGACTCCCAGCCCAGGCGTGCCGGGCGGGACCATTCGGGACTGTGACGACCCGTTCTGCCCTCGATGGGCCAGCCGCGACCTAACGGCTGGCTGCCAGACTGCGGACGCCTGGTTCGAGTTGCGCGGTTGGTCCGGCCTCGGCGGGCGACGATGCGGCGAGTGCCAGGCGGGCCAAGGCAGGCAGCGACTTTGCGCCGGTTTTCTTCATGATCGAGGCGCGATGGTTCTCGACCGTGCGCTGGCTCACGCCCAGGTCGGCGGCGATGTTCTTGCTGGGGTGGCCTGCGAGGACCAGCTCCATGATCTGCCGCTGCCGTGGCGTGAGGCTGGAGACGTGCTTGGTCGCGTCCTCCCGCCACGCGAACAGCTTGCCGGAATCGCGCGATTGTTCCAGGGCGCGCTCGATGCTGGCGAGCAACTCGGGGGCGCCGATCGGTTTCTCGATGAAGTCCAACGCGCCCGCCTTCATCGCCTGCACCGCCATCGGCACGTCGCTATGGCCGGTGATCATGATCGCGGGCAGCGTGTCGCCGGCGTCGCGGAGCCGCTGCAGCAGTTCCAGCCCGCCCATCCCGGGCAGATAGGCATCGATCAGCAGGCACCCGTCGCGGCCGGGGCGGTAAGCCTCCAGGAAGGCCTCGCCGGCCGCGTAGTCTTCGACGACATGACCCTCGTTCTCGAGCACGGTCCGGATCGTCCGGCGTATGTTGTCGTCGTCGTCGACGACGAAGACCACGCTCGGCTCCAGGGTCCGGGCCGCTCCGGCCGGTGGCTCGGCATTCGGGTGCGCCTGTGGGTTCGGCGCTGGCAGAAGGCTCTGAATGGCCTCCGTCAGCTCCGTCAGCTTCACCGGCTTGTTGAGCTGCAAGCAGTCCTGCAGCACGATGGCCTGCAGCGTGTCCACCGAAATGTCCCCGGTGAGGATGATGGCGGGAACCGGGCCATGCAGCCTGTCCCGCACCTGCGCGGCGACCTGCAGCCCATCCATGCCGTTCGGCAGGTTATAGTCGGTGAGGATCAGGTCCGGCCGGTAGGTCCCTTGGGCGAGCAGCGCCAGCGCGGCAGGGCCGTCCGCCACGGCGGTGGCTCGGTGGCCCTGCTCGGTGAGCAGCAGCGCCAGGAGGCCGCGCACCTCCGGATCGTCCTCCACCACCAGGATCACGCCGGTGCGGCGAGCGACCGCCTCGGTCCCGTGTCCGCTGCGCCCCTCCGCAAGTCCGGGTTCAGACGCCGCGTCGCCTGGTGCGCGCATGACCGCTATCGTGAATACCGACCCTTTACCCACGCACGACCGGACCCCCACTCGATGGTCGAGCAGCCCACCGAGGCGCCGCACGATGGACAACCCGAGCCCGAGGCCGCGGCTGCGTTCGCGCGCGGCGTTGTCGACCTGATGGTACTCTTCGAAGATCGCCTTGAGTTCCTGGTCGGGGATACCGACGCCGGTGTCCCAGACCTCGACGCTCAGCGCCGGGCTGCGCCGGCGGCACCCCAGCAGCACCTTGCCGTGCTTGGTGTATTTCAACGCGTTCGAGAGCAGGTTGCGCACCATCTGCTCGAGCAGGCGCGGGTCGCTGAACACGCGCAGGTGGCAGGGGACCACGCGCAAGGACAGGCCTCGCGCCTGCGCATGATAGGTGAACTCATCCTTCAGCCGGGCCAGCAGCTCGTCGATGGCGAAGGTTTTCGGCTCGGCGCGCACGATGCCGGCCTCGATCTGGTTGATGTCGAGCAGCGTGTTCAGCATGCCCGACATCGCGCCCAGCGTGTCGTCGAGCCGGGCCACCAGCTTTTCCGCCTTCTCGCCCCGGACGGTCGTCGCCAGCAATCCTTGCAGCAGGGCGAGCGTTTGCAGCGGCTGGCGAAGGTCGTGGCTGGCCGCCGCGAGGAAGCGCGACTTCGCGACGTTGGCGAGCTCTGCCTGCTGCTTGGCGTCCTCCAGCGCCTTGGCGGCGTGCTTGCGGCGGGTGATGTCGTGGAAGGTGATGACGACGCCCTCCACCCCGCCGTCATGGGTGCGATACGGTAGAATTCGGCGGCGAAACCAGACCTCGCCCGGCGCCTCGATCTCCCGCTCGATCGGGCTCAGGGCCAGCAGCACCTGGCGCGCATCGGCGGCGAGGGCGCCGTCGGCGGCGAGCGAACGCAGGTCCGCGAGCGGCCGCCCGACATCGCCTTGGATGACGCTGAACAGCGATTTGGTCGCGGGGGTGAAGAAGCGGATTTTGAGTTCGGTGTCCAGGAACAGCGTCGCCACGTCGGTGCTGTACAGGATGTTCTGCAGGTCGTTGGAGGTCGTCCGCTGCTGCTCCAACGTCTCCTGCAATTGGCTGTTGAGCGCGTTCAGCTCCTCGTTCAGCGACTGCAGCTCCTCCTTGGAGGTCAGCAGCTCCTCGTTGGTCGATTGGAATTCCTCGTTGAGCGACAGCGCCTCCTCGTTGATGGCCTTCTGTTCCTGGCTCGATAGTTCGAGGTTGCGCTCGGCGTTCTGCAGCTCGGTTCGCGCCGCCTCCAGGTCGTGCTCCAGCCCGGCAGCCCGGGATGCGTCCTGCGGGTTGGTGGAACGCCGCTGCCGTGCGCCACGGCCGGGGTCTTCGACGAAGCAAACCAGCAGCAAGTCCTCGCCGTCGTTCGAGACCGGCTGCACCTCGATCCGGAACGGAACCGCGTGGCCGTCCTGGATCACTTGGCCGCCGGACATGCAGACGCGCGCGTTCGCCTCGACGGCCTGCTGCATGGCCGTGCGCAGTTTCGTGCGGGTGTCGCCACGCACCATGGCCAGCAGGTCGTGGGTGGGCTCGCCCGCCGCCACGCGCAGGTAGCGTTCGGTCGGCCCAACCGAAAACAGGTAGTCATGCGCCCGGTTGCTCACGACCGTTGCCGGAGCATGGGAATCCATCACGAACCGGGAGCACAGGTTGCCGAGAGTTGCTTGCCGTGACGGCGCCCCCGTCCGTCCGATGCGCGACAGGGTCCGCGTCCCGTCGCCCGCGCTGAGCGTGAAGCCGAACTCACCCGACCGGCTGCGGCCGACATGCCGATACAGCCGCGCCGGCTTGGAGACCACCTCGAAGCGGTCGCCGGCGCTCCCCACCGTCTCAGCGCTGCCGAGCAGGAGCATCCCGCCCTCCCTCAGGGCGAAATGGAACAGCGCGACGACCTTGGCCTGCGCGTCGGCGCCGAGATAGATCAGCAGGTTTCGGCAGGACACCAGGTCGAGGCGCGAGAACGGCGGGTCGGCCAGGACGTCCTGCACCGTGAACACCACCATGCCCCGCAGCTCGGGCGCCACCCGGTAGCCGTGTTCGTCGGCGATGAAGAAGCGGGCCAGCCGCTCCGGGGGCACGTCGGCGGCGATGGTCGCGGGGTAGCATCCCTCGCGGGCGGCGGCGACCGCGTCGGGGTCGACGTCCGAGGCGAACATCTGCAGCTTGATATCCGCCTTCGCCGCCACGATCCCCTCGTGGAACACCATGGCAAGCGAGTAGGCCTCCTCGCCGGTGCTGCATCCCGCCACCCAAATCCGCAGCTGGCGCTCCGCGGGATGGCTGCGGAGCAACTCGGGGGCGACCCGCTCCGTCAGCAGCTTGAACACGGGCGGGTCCCGGAAGAAACCGGTGACGTTGATCAGCAAATCCGAGGCGAGCCGGGCGAGTTCGCCGCCGTCGCGCCGCAGCAGCGCAAGGTAGCGGTCCATGTCGCCGGCGCCGATCGACGCCATCGCCATGCGGCGCTCGATCCGGCGCTGCAGCGTGCCGGGCTTGTAGGGCGCGAAATCGTGGACGGCCTGGGTGCGGACGAGGTCGAGGATGTCCGCAAGCCGATCCTGCGACCCGGCTTGCGGCGACGCCCGGGTCGTCGTGCGGGGCGGCGCGCCGTCGCGATCGTGCCGGGCGAGGGCGGCGGGCATCTCGGCCACAGGCAGGACCAGGTCCACCGCGCCGGTGCCGATGACGCTCCGTGGCATGCCGTCATAGCCCGCTTCGTCGGGCTCCTGCGCGATGACGAGCCCGGACCGCGCTTTGATCGCGCCGGCGCCGAGGCTGCCGTCCGTCCCCGTTCCCGAGAGCACCACGCAGGCCGCACGCGCGCCATACTCCTCCGCCAGCGAGGCCAGCAGGACATCGAACGGCAGGCGGGCGCCGCGGCGCTGCGACGGGGTCAGGCGCAAGACTCCCTTGGCGACGGTAAGATAGGCGGCGGGCGGAATGACATAGAGGTGGCCGGGCTCGATCGGCATCCCATCGGCGGCCTGCAGCACGGTCATCGCGGTATGCCGGGCCAGCAGGCCCACCATCATGCTCTCGTGCGCCGGGTCGACGTGCTGGACGAGGATGAAGGCCATGCCGGTGTCGGCGGGCAGGGCCTCCACCAGCTTGGTGCAGGCATCCAGGCCACCGGCCGACGCACCGATGCCGACCAGGAGGAAATCCATCCGGTCAACGGTGGCTTCAGCCTGGGTCGGGGCATGGTCAGGCATTCTGCAACCACTCCCGTGACGGCCGCCTCGCCCGAACGCCGGCACGGTCCAAACTACCCATGACGCGACCGCGCCTGAGTAGTTTCCGAGCCTGCGAGAGCGACCGGCTGCCGGTTAAGCTCATCTTGTCAGGTTTTCAGCATAGCCTCGCTATGCGCGCTGCCCATCATCCATAACGCCTATTTTCGCCACCAGACGCAACAGGACGCCCGTTTTCGTCGATCGGGGCACAACAATGAATTGGAGGCGTCGATGCCTGATTCCGTCCCCCCCGGACTGCCGCACCCCTTGTCGGACGACGTCCTGCAGAAAATGGACGCGTACTGGCGTGCGGCGAACTACCTGTCCGTCGGGCAAATCTACCTGCGGGACAACCCCCTGCTCGAAACCCCGCTCACCCTCGATCACGTCAAGCCGCGCCTGCTCGGGCATTGGGGAACCACGCCGGGGCTGAATTTCCTCTACGTGCACCTCAACCGGCTGATCAAAGACAACGAGCTGGACATGATGAACGTCATCGGTCCCGGCCACGGCGGCCCGGGGATGGTGGCGCATAGCTACCTCGAAGGCTCGTACACGGAGCGCTATCCGGCGGTCGAGCGCAGCCGCAACGGCCTGCACCGCCTGTTTCGCCAGTTCTCCTGGCCGTATGGGATACCCAGCCACGTGTCGGCGGACACCCCCGGCTCCATCCACGAAGGCGGCGAACTGGGCTACTCGCTGGCCCACGCCTACGGCGCCGCCTTCGACAACCCGAACCTGATCGTCGCCTGTGTGGTCGGCGACGGCGAGGCGGAAACCGGCGCGCTCGCCACGAGCTGGCACTCCAACAAGTTCCTCAATCCCGCGCGCGACGGGGCGGTCCTGCCGATCCTCCACCTCAACGGCTTCAAGATCGCCAACCCGACGGTGCTGGCGCGCATCACCCGCCAGGAGCTGACGGAGCTGCTGCGCGGCTACGGCTACGACCCGCATTTCGTCGAGGGCCACGACCCGGCGCTGGTGCATCAAAGCCTCGCCGCGACGCTCGACACGATCCTGGGCCAAATCCTGGATATCCAACGGGCCGCGCGATCCCCCGGCAAAGGCGGCGTGCAGCGGCCGCGCTGGCCCATGATCGTGTTCCGCACGCCCAAGGGCTGGACCGGGCCGAAGATCGTGGACGGCAAGCCGGTCGAGGGCACCTGGCGCGCCCACCAGGTCCCGATCGCGGACTTCAAGGACCCCGAGCACCTGCGGCAGCTCGAAGCGTGGCTGAGAAGCTATCGTCCGCAGGAGCTGTTCGACGGCACCGGCAAGTTCCGCGAGGAGTTCGCAGCCCTTGCCCCGACCGGCCACCGCCGCATGGGATCCAATCCGCACGCCAATGGCGGCGAGGTGCTGAAGCCGCTGGCGATGCCGCATGTCGGGGATCATGCCGTGGCGGTGCCGAAGCCCGGCGCCGTTACGGCCGAGGCGACCCGGGTCCTCGGCACGTTCCTGCGCGACGTGATGGAGCTCAACCTCGGCCACGCGAACTTCCGCCTGTTCGGCCCCGACGAGACCGCGTCGAACCGGCTGGAGGCCGTCTACGAGGTGTCCGGCAAGGAGTGGATGGCCGAGCTGGACGAGTTCGACGTCAACCTGGGTCCCGACGGCCGGGTCCTGGAGGTGCTCAGCGAGCATCTGTGCGAGGGGTGGCTCGAAGGCTACCTGCTCACCGGCCGGCACGGCCTGTTCTCGTGCTACGAGGCCTTCATCCACATCATCGACTCGATGTTCAACCAGCACGCGAAGTGGCTCAAAGTCAGCCGGAAGATACCTTGGCGCAAACCGATCGCGTCCCTGAATTACCTGCTGACGTCGCATGTCTGGCGGCAGGACCATAACGGCTTTTCCCATCAGGACCCCGGCTTCATCGACCATGTTGCGAATAAAAGCTCCGATACGGTGCGGATTTATTTGCCGCCCGACGCGAACTGTCTGCTGTCGGTGGCCGACCACTGCCTGCGGAGCCTCAACTACATCAACCTGATCGTCGCCGGCAAACAGCCCGAGTGGCAGTGGCTCGACATCGACGCGGCGGCCCGGCACTGCGCCGTGGGCGCCGGAATTTGGCAGTGGGCGAGCAACGACGACGGCGACCCTGATCTCGTCATGGCCTGCGCCGGCGACGTGCCGACACTCGAGGCGCTGGCGGCCGTGACGCTTCTGCGCAGCTATGTCCCCGACATCCGCATCCGCGTCGTGAACGTGGTGGACCTGATGGTCCTGCAGCCCCGTTCCGAGCATACCCACGGCCTCGACGACCGGGATTTCGACGAGCTGTTCACGACGGACAAGCCGGTGATCTTCGCCTTCCACGGCTATCCGGGGATCATCCACAAGCTCACCTTCCGGCGGCGCAACCACGACAACATCCACGTGCGCGGCTACAAGGAGGAGGGCACCACCACGACGCCGTTCGACATGGTCGTGCTCAACAACCTCGACCGCTACCAGCTCGCGCTGGACGCGATCACGCGGGTGCCGCGCCTGAAGGATCAAGTGGAAACGGCGACCGCGCGGTATTGGACGAGCATGGAGCGCCACAAGCTGTACATCAGCGAACACGGCGACGACATGCCGGAAGTCCGCGATTGGCGTTGGACCCTGTAGGTGCCACGCCGGGCGGCATGACCGGTCGAGGTAGGACGGACGGCCATGGCTCTGCCCTGGACCCGTTGGGGCCTGAGGCCCATCCCTTTCAGGGTGTTGTTTTCGTTTGTGCAAGGACGCGTGCGGTTGCGACGTGGGTGCGTGCGGTTTTGCCATC
>JAABUX010007170.1_pt1 | contig 13143 bp, 23 predicted proteins | sample 5561851 | NCBI WGS metagenome assembly JAABUX01 (sample SAMN10711883, study PRJNA513361) | rock metagenome | isolation source: Antarctica rocks | place: Antarctica: Victoria Land, Richard Nunatak red sandstone | collected 2016-01-03 | reverse complement strand
TGGTTTTGTGCACGCAGCCGGCATTTGTGCATGGATCCTGAACAGGCCGACAAGGAGAAGCAGCAGCAGCAGCACCATGACGGGCCTGCACACGCACCTCGACCACTTTTACGAGCTTCTGGACGACGAGGCGGCCGCGACCGCAGATCCTTTCCTATCAGCCATGAGAGCCTTGTCGGTGCCCACCTGTGAACCCCCGCCCTTGCATCATTGTGTGTGTGCACTGTCTTGCGTGTGTGCGACACACACCCTGCAGCAGCTGCCGCTGATATTGAGTCGCCTTCAGTTCGTAGATGAGCTCGGCCTCGGCGCATTCATAGCCCGCGAGGTGCGGGTGAGCGCCCCGCAGTGGGAGCGCCTGCACGCGGAGGTCAAGCAGCCATTCTCTCCAGCCGCGTGGTGGCGCCATCAGCTGTCGTGGCCATGTCGCCTGCTCGGCTGCGCACGGGAGACGAAAGATGAGAATCTGCCGACGGGCTCTCGTGGTTGTCAGCCTGGTCGGCCAAACCGGCCGTGAGTTCCTGGGTTCCCGCCTGCTGTCGATGTCAATGACCTGTCCCGCCACCCACCTGGCCTTCGCCAGTACCAACTGTCGCCCGAGTGCCTTGGCGAGGAGCGCGAATGGAACTGTGTATGGCCACTCGTGTGTTGTCTGCCGCCATGAGGTCACATGCTGGGGGCGCAGGCGGTCCATCTTCGGACTTCCAGTGCTGCCGCCAGAGTCGTGGGTATCCGCCGGCTTCGCGCTGGTCATGCTCGTGCTGGACATGATCTACAGCGCCTTCATCGTGCGCCCTCCACCTGTTCGAGAGCTTTAATGCATGCGCTCAGGCGTGAAAACCCCGTGATGTTGCGCGTATGCAGGACAGAATCTGAGTCGCCAGCCTGGTGATATCATGGCCGTAAATGAGCACTGCATGGCGTGCAGGTCCCGCTCAGCCTGTCGTTCTATGTACGGGTGGTATTTGACTGGACGACCATATGCGACATCGTGGCAGGTGCCCATTGAAAATATCATGCCCTGAGCAATGGTGTCTACCTGCGCACATATGGCGGCACTCGCAATGCCAATGGCATGGCGTGCGCAGGTGTCCTCATCCTCACCGACATCATATTGATCTTCAATGTCGGCGTTGTGGTGCAGCACAACCTCCGCGCGCTGTACGGTATGTCGGGCTCCCCTGCTCACGACGCTTCGAGAGATCAGCAATTGCCTGCTCTGACGCGCTTGTTGCTGGTACAGTGATGCACGGCGGTGCCATCGCGCGCATGTACATACGGCACGGCTCATTTTGGATCGACCTGCTGTCACTGCTGCCCATGGTGCCGGAGGTGCGCGTCTGCTATGCGGGCCCCAGCAACCCCTATCATAATGCGCCACTTGCTGGGGTCGGGGAATCGGGGGTGATCAGAGTAAGATGCAAGGTTGAAGTGGAGCTGGCAGACTCGATTAGGCGGAATGGAGCTTAGGGTGGTTGCTGATTTGTATGTTGCGCCACTAGCTACAGATTTGAGCACCGCTGCTGCCAATGTCGGCTGTAGTCGTGCAGGCCGTATTCCTCTCTGACCCATCTGCGGCCCTTGATCGTGGCGTAGTCACCGCCTTTGCGGCGCTGCGGCTGCTGCGTCTCATTCGTTTGCTCGCTGTCATCAAGGTTCGCGACTGTCGAGCGATGCACAGCGACCCACCAGCGCGTCAAGCTGTTGTCAGGTCATTGTCAAGTCATCCGTGTCAAATTGCTAACACGCTCTGACTGAAGAAAGCCATGTCCCTGTGCTGATCTTGATCACATTCTGATGAGCGCAGCGGCTGTTCTCCGCCGCGGCGCTGAGCGGCACGACGCCGCTCCTGCGCTGGCTGTCCGCGACGTCCATCTACATGATGACGCTCTCTTACGCTATGGCGGTGCTGCTCAACTTTCTGGCATGCGTCTGGCACGGCGCGGCGCGCATCCAGGGCTATGAGAACTCGTGGCTCACGTCTGTGGGTACGCGCCTATGCTGATTCGCAACCATGCAAGGCCCCTTGCGCATGCAGGCGCTCAGCTGTCTCCTTGTGCACCCGTAGGTTTCGCAACATTTGTCTAGCCAAGGCGTGTACGCATCCATGATAATTGCATATTGCAGGATCTCATGAGGAAGACCTCGCCGATGCCAGCGCAGTACGGCAATGGGTGGCTTCCGTGTACTTCGCTACCACTACGGTGTGTGGAACTCAAATGTCCACGCTCGAATTAGCATCATGCACACCCGCAGCTTGTTCTCACGCCGTGAGCAAACGCCGCGGCGCTAGCCCTGGTTTTGCTTACGCGTCGCATGTTATGCCCGCAGGTGACGACCATAGGTTATGGTGCGCCTGCATGGCCCCTAGCGCAGTGCGTCGCGCGATGTGTGCTTTGATCGCTGCAGGACGTGACATTCATGATTGTGTAACATGCAGGCGATATCACCGCCGCAAGTGCTTATGAGGAGATCATAGCAGTCGGGATGATGCTGGTTGGCGTGCTGTTCTTCGGGTGGCTAATCTCTAGCATCAGTGACCTCCTGGACGTGCGACCCCTACACCCTCAGCACTGTCTGGCAAATGCCCCGCACCGCTGCTGCCATATTTGTACTATGCCGATCCCACAGCCAGCATTGATAGCATTTTGTTTGCACCTCATCGTGATATGTTCTACGCAGCGTGCAAGTGTGCAAGCCAGGACAGCCCACGAGCTCCGCCAAAAGCTTCAAGAGGTACGCAGTTTGCAGGTGCTGCGCGTGCACAACTGTCGCAGCATGTTCGCCAAACGCTTTGCATTGCGCGTGTTGCAGGTCGACGTTTGGCTGCGCAGTCAGAGAGTGCCGCGCAGGCAAGCTGCGTCCATCGGCGCTCCACCTCTTATGTTTTGGCCATCCACAACAACCCAATTGTCAATCAGACGCTGAGCATTGACTGATAGCACTGTCTGGATCCAGGCTGCATGTCAAGGTGCTCAACTACTTCAACGAAGCATGGAGTCAGGTCGAAGCCCTGTCCGCCGCGCCCGCAATCTATGCGGACTTGCCAACTCAGGCAAGGCTACCAGCTTCTGGCCAGCAACACCGACACATACGTCGGGTCACCACTAAGGCAGCTTTGAGCCGGTGCGTTGCTGGCGTGCAGCTGCGTGCTGAGATTGCTGGGTACCTCCTGCACGATCTGATCAACAGCTCGACGGCGCTCAAGCAGCTGGACAAGCTGTCGCGGCAGCTGCTGGCTGCGCAGATGACTCTGCGCACGATAGCGCCGGGCCACGACCTGTGCCTCCAGGTGCTCTGTCGCAGCCCAGTCTGCCCCGCTGCAATGCTAATGACTGCGTGCAGCTTGGCGGCAGGGTCAGTCAGTCAGGGAACTGCACACTGCGCCTCACAGCAGTGTGCAGTTCCTGAACATGAATTTATGGGTTCCTGCTGCGAGGGAACTGATGGACAAAACTGCAGACCAAGCAATATTTGCTTCATGATGAAAAGTGAGCATCCTTTGGCTGCGCATAGAGTTCCATTCATGACACGAACTCGTGTGTGGACATGCAGGGGGACCCTGCTGACCGCATGTGGCTCCTCCAGGACGGTGCGCCGACCACGCCTTAACCGTGGCCCCACCAGAGTGCCTGCCGCTGAGTGCATTCACAGCCAGGCTGGCGCATGTGACTTTGACAATGGCTCCGCAGGAGAGGTTGTGGTGCTGCGGCAACTGCGGGAGGTCGAGATCCTGAAGTCGCCGGCGGTGCGATTGACTCTTTTGCGCAGTTGTATGCTTAAAATTCAGCCGTGGTTCAAAAAGTGAGACTTGAGATGCGTCTCACAAGTTATCTGCACGCAGGTCATCGGGGAGTCCGCGCTGCTGGCAGAAACCATCCCGGCCGTGCGCACGCGCATCGTCACATACAGGTGGCTTGCTCACCAATGCAGCGACTGCGTTCGGAACATATGGTGGTCCGCATCCAGCCAGCTACTGTCCCTCGCTCAGGACGAAGTCCGAGCCTTAAGCCGCATATGCGAGCGCTTCGGCCTTTGAGTCAACAGAACATGTGGTAGCGCATTGTTACTCTCTCTGTCTCAACTGCAGGGCGTACACCATATGCAAAGTCTGGGAGCTGAAGACGAAGTGCCTTCGCTACGTCGTCGCCCTCAACCCGGAGATGTGGGAGCGCGTCACGATGGTGTACAAGTGCGCACTTCCTGGTTGTTGGCATCTGTTGCGCGTTTTATTGCGCGTTCCATTGACGCTTGCTTCAGGTTCTGGTGATCTGCAGGGAGCGCATGGCGCGGATGATGCAGCGCCTGCCCACCGACGCGGAACTGGCCGGTGCGCTGTCAGACTGCATGCTGTTGCCTACGTATCCGTCTTCAGAAGCGTCCCTGCATTGCAATCGCCCTCTCCTGCTGTGACTATGTCAAATCTGAGATCTTTGCTGTGGCGCTGGTAGCGCGTGCAGCGCACGTGGAGGAGCGTCTCTCCGTCAGTCAGCATAGAGCGGAAGTACCAGAGGCGGCAACTGCAGCCGAGACGGGAAAGGCTGCCGCACTAGGGGTGGAGGAAAGCACCAGTGCAGCACAGGGCCCATCAGCGACACCAAGCTTGAGCTCGGTGCCGCCCGACGTGCTGCAGCAGATCGACGCGGAGGCGGGCGAAGGCCAGAGGAGACCGTTCGAGCCGCAGCAGGATGATGCAGGTGCAATGCATATGCATATGTGCTGCAGCATGCATGTCAGAGGTTGCTGTGTGCACCCATAGTCAAACCTGATGCATCAGGAGATTCACAACTTACGTTGATCTCATGGATCTTGCGTGAGTTGCAGCAACACCAGGCCCAATATGCGTGACACGATTTGGCCTTTTGATGACAGATGTGTTTGGCGTCGACCTGGACATTGAGGACGACAGTGACGGACGCACGTTCCAAGGACACCACCCGGATAGGCTCCATCGCACACATGGTGATGCCTATTATGATCAGCGACCGCGACCGTTCCCCGACGGTGCCAGCGCAGTGCAGTGATTGTGTATGTCGCAGATGTGAACCGGTCAGTGAGAAGGACTCTGTCTTCAACAGCAGCGCCGGCCACTAGCATTTCAGCTAGTTGTCAGTGTGTGGCTCAGCACTCTGCACAAAACCTTCAGCTGTTGAGCAGCGCACCGAACCCTCATCACTGCCTCGCTCCTGTCGGCATTACAACGCTGGTACTGCCTGTTCGCAAGTAACAGCCCTGACTGGAGTTGCACCACGATGGGCAGCATCGTTCCCAGCTTCATTCAGATCATAGCCGACGGCGTCGGCATACCTGGGCTGAGCGATGAGGCTGCCAAAGTGCTTGCTCCCGACGCCGAATACCGTGTGCGGGAGATCGTGCAGGTCCTGCGGACCCCCCTCCCCCCCCTTCCCGCCCCGCCCCATACCCCACCTCTTGCTCAGTCGCTTTCACTGCAGCGAAGTGCCTGAGGCTAGCCGGTGACTCTACTGCTCACAGGATGCAAGGAAGTTCATGCGACACGCGAAACGGGACGTGCTCTCGACGCAGGACATAGAGGATGCACTCCGGCTGCGCAACGTGGAGGTGATGCCTGATTCGCAGCATGTTACACTCGTTCGCCCCCGCGCCTACAAATGCACTCACGGAGTTTTTGAAATACGGCGTCATGCGACTGTGGTCATCTGTTGAGGGCACCACTGCAGTTGTGCCGCCATGGCTGCGCGCTCAAGCCATGATTCAAGCTAGCCCACCAACCTGAACTTACGTACGGTGCTTTGGGCGCAGCCGGTGCATGGTCTGGGGCGACAAAATAGGGACCCGGCGCGGTTCGTGCGGGCGGCCGGGCACAAGGACCTGTTCTATCTCGCCGACAAGGACGTTGACTTCACAAAGGCGCGCACTGATCGCAATAACTGCATTAGACCCACGCACTTTCGCTGTGGGACAGTGTCTGAGCCGCGGCGCGCTGCAGAGCAGCGACAGGACCTGCAGGTTCCGAGCACAACAGCATATGGCTGCGTCAGTATGCAAAGGAGCCCAGCGCAAGCACCTCGACGGCGCAACATGCAAGAAGCCAGCCTGCAGTACTCGTCGCAGTGTATTTCGTTGCTTCGTCTGACTGCCTTCCGAAGCCAGCAGGTGCTGCAAGCGCCGCTGCCCGAGGTGCCCGTCGAGGTGGGCGTCGCGCTGCACTGGCTCGCCGTCGACGGCCGCCAGGTGGGATAAAATACAAGATGCTGTCTTTGGCATTTTGCTGTGCCTCTACTAAGATTCCTTGTACAGAACATAAACAAATTATCCTAGATTGATTGAACCTTCAATTTAGTTGCATAAGACTGCAGCCGGCCATCCCGGAGAACGCCCCCCTGGAGCGGCCGCGGGCGAAGCGGCAGCGCGTGGAGGGCCCGAAGTTGATGCCCGCTGTGCCCGCGGCCGGCAAGGCAGCCGCGGGTCCCGCGGAGGCCGGGGAGGACGCGGGCGGTGCCGCGCCCGTGCGGGCGCCCGTGAAGCACGTCCTCTCACAGGTGCCGCGCGTTTTGTTGCAATCTGCCATGTCCCCGAGTGCTTTATAGATACAGTTTTAGAGGCTGACCAAGCTCTCATCGAAGTGCTCCGCTCTGTGCTGCTTCTGACTGTATGGGATGTTGCCTAGGTGGGCTATATCATCCACATCGCGAAGGACCTGCTGCGAATGCTCTCACACACGGTGCTTATATACCAGTGCTACACTTTCGCACGCAGGAGCTGCAGCTGTACCTGGACCGCGTGTCGCAGCTGCTCAGAGCGGGCGGGCGGCTGCGCGATGTCCTGGCGTCCGGAGCCGAGGAGGAGGCCTACCAGAAGGCCGTGCTGGCCTCCTTGGCTACAGACCCGGGTGCGGGTACACGCTGCCTGTGCAGGACCTTTGACAGTGTGTGTGACGGCGGGTTGAAAACCATCGCACATAACTGAGAACGGCATTGGCAGCTCAGCAACTTCGGTCAAGCCTCCACAATGCTGTGTCCGCGGCAACAGACTGGCATTTGGCCGCTCTGACATCATCCGCCTTTTCTACAAGACATTGCTGCCTTTACTGGAAATTGTCGAGAACTGAAGCACAGCACGAGAAACATATGAATGGTCTGACACCATGAAGCTACTTGGAATGCTACCACGCGGCAGGGCTGCACCCCCTGGCGCCGTACCTGACGCAGCTGATCGCGACGGAGACGGCGGCGCGGCTGGGGTCGCTGCCGCACCTGGCGCTGCTGCTGGGCACCGCGGAGGCGCTGTTGCAGAACCCGGGCGTCGACATGGAGCCGTACGTCCACCAGCTGCTGCCGGCTGTCGTCACCTGCCTCGTCGCGCGCCGCCTCGGGGTGCGTCGGCAACGGATCGGGGCTGCGCCTGGCTTTGCTAGCAGCGGTGCACCAAACAACGCTGGGTCGGCAATTGTCAGGGGCTGCTCCTGGCTTTACCAGCAGCGGGGAACCAAACCAACCTAAGCCGCAACCATGAGGACATCAGTCAGCCTTCCCTCGTAGCTGTACTGTCGATTGCGGACAGAGTAGGTGCGTGTAGGCTTGAATGTCACAGGAAACCAGGTGGCACGATCGCATGTTGGCTCTCTGTCGAGAGTATCAACTAACAAATGTGTGACGTGGTCAAACTCAACGCTCCCAGGCGAGCGGCGCGGAGGACCACTGGGCGGTGCGCGACCGCGCGGCGCGGCTGCTGGGCGCGCTGTGCCGCCGGTTCGGCGACCCCTTCTACAACGTCCAGCCGCGGGTGTCGCGCACGCTGCTGCGCGCGCTGCTGGACGCCTCGATGCCGCTGACCACCCACTACGGTCAGCTTCCGTGCCTGCAGCTGCAGATCGTATGCTGTGCAAGTCGCTTGTCTACTCAGCACAAGGGATGGACCTCTGCTGCGACAAAACAAGGGCCTTCAGCCCTCAATGTTCTTCGAGCCTTATGTCTCTGATCCCAGGACGTCCTCATCGTGCCCTGATACCCTGCTGTAGCCTGGCTAGCAACGTTCTGTCGCCGTTGCAGTGCACCAACAGGACGCTTTGATCGGCCCGTCACTCAGGCCGACCGTGACTGGTCGCAGGTGCGATCATGGGCCTGGCGGCAATGGGGCCGCAGGTGGTGCGCATGCAGCTGCTGCCCAACCTGGAGCCGTACGTGGCGCTGCTGGAGGGCGAGATGGGCGAGACGACACCCGCGGGTCTGCCGGGCGCGGGCCCTGCCGGCAAGGCGCAGCAGCCGAGCCCGCTACGGCGGCAGGAGGCGGCGCGGTGCTTCGGGGCGCTGCTGGCGGCGTCGGCCGGGGCCATGTACCACTGCATCACGCAGCGGTGGGGTTTCTTGCGCCAGCCTCCCAGTTCCGCACAGCTTGACGGCGGTCGATTGACATGCTAGGCTCTCAATGCCGGCGACATTTGCGCGGCCAGAAGTCGATGTCAGCCTGACCTGCTGCCGTGAATGCGCTTCATGCTCCCGTAGTCACCTGCACTACGGGAGCATGAAGTTCGAGTACGGTTCCATCGACCTGTGCCCTGGTGGGTCTCAGGTACTGGGAGCACATCATTGCGCAGCCCGACCTGGTGGCGAAGCTCCCGCAGCTCGAGGCCGACGGAGCAGTGGCCGCCTCAGGCACCCTGGATGCGGCAGCTCCCCTGGCTCTGCCTGCTCCAGACGGTGCCGGCCCGCAGGCAGTGGCTGATGCAGAGCCAAACAGCCGCGGGATCGATGGCGATGACGGCAAGGCTGCCGAGCAGCGGCCGGACTCTGAGGCTGACGGGGACATGGACATGGGGTCGGACCCAGACAGCAAGGCGTCGAAGCCGCTCTCGTCGGCAGGCGGGCGGGAGAACGGCAGGAGCAGGGCCCGGGGCGGCGGGGGCCGGCGCGGCGGCCGCGGCAGGCGGGCAGTCAAATCCACCGCCAGCGCGGACGAGCAGCCCGCGACCTCCAGCCAGCCCGCGGATTCGGACGCGCCGGACCCGGGTGAGGTGCGAAGCGACGCCGCGGGAAGCCGCGGGGATGGCCAGGCAGCAGAGGCAGCAGACGGCGACATCGTGATGGCTGAGGGCGCCACCGAGGACGGCGACCTTGCTGCGGCTGACGGGTCAGCAGGGCCCGGCAGGAGGCGGGTCGCGCCGCTGCCGCCGGTTGCAGTATTGAGCGCCAAGGGACCAATGCCGGCGGCCCGCCCGCAGCCCATTGACTCCGTGACTGGCGTGCTCAAAGGTGTGCAATGCCGTCAGCTTTTGTATCCAACCTGAGCCAGGGGTGGTTTATTGACTCTCAAGGCAGGCAAGTCTCGTCTCAGTGTGTTGTGCGATGTTTGTAGAGGGCAATGCAACTTCTACATATCCATGTCATGCCCAAACATCCTCGACCATTATGAGCTGTGTTGCTGCAGAGGCATGGCGAGAAGACAGCGACCTAGGCCAGCAGCTGCAGGCGCTGCACGAGCTGTTTGGCGATGCGATCCTCCCGTGGGTCCCCTTCCTGCCTGGCGCAGCTGTCTTTTTGTGAGTTCATTGTTTCAGGCCTCGAGCTGCCACATGAGTGGAGCCTGGATTTCTGTGTGAGCTTCAGCGGTCTGCTCGGCAGTGGGTCCTGGTCCCTGACCCAAGTAACTCACTAATCTGCTCGACACATGGTGACGTCCGGTTTGTGGTTTGTCGTGCGCCAAGCAAGGTTCTTGCATCTGGGTCGACTGTCAGACAAGCCTTATTACTGAGTCTGTTGTGGACATCGAGAACTTCACGTCTTTGTCGTGTTTGAGGTGAAGCGCACGCGTCCAATGCTCACCCTAACAAACCACCCAGTAACGCCTGCGATTAAGCCCGTGCATCGGCTGTCAGCATTTCTGAGACGGCCCGTGCAGTTGCATGTGCGTTTGTGATGACATCAGGCAGCCGGGACCCAGCCACAAAGTCTCCGCATGCAGCAATGCCGTCCTCTGCCGAGATGAGGACCATGCTTGGCTCTGTTGCGGACCCCTCAGACACGTGGTGTCGGAATCCAGGGTACAGGGCACTGCCCCACCTGCAAACATACCCATTTTTGCCGTCGGCAGTGTGACGTCGACCTAGAGCTCAGAGCACCATCTTCCTGTGTTGAGGTAAAAGCGTAGGGGCGCAGGAAGGTCAAGCAGCCTTGTAGGGCATAACATCGATGACAATGGCTCACCTCTGCGCTGACAGGTAGACGGGCTCTGGCAGCCGCTCTCCGTTCAAATGAGGCTCAAAAAGGCGCCGCATCTCGTCCAGCATTGCTGCATGCGGCAAATGTGTGCTAGCTTCAGACTTGGAGGCAGTGCTAGGGCTACAGCAGCTTGTTGGGTTAGGGTACGGCCCTCAAAGACCTTCAGCAGAATGGCATGGCAGAGGCAGCGATCCTAAGTCAAGCAAGTGAATCGATTCGTAGCTGGCAGCTTCACCTTTGGCGATAACCGCCTTCTGGTCGGAGGTGTGCGGCGTAAACATGCCATTGCGCTGCAGGGGCTGGGAGTCCTCGATGCGCTGCCGGGCGAACGCCTCGGTGGAGTGCGCGACCCAGCACTCCGCTCCGTCGGTGTGCTCGCGCCCTGGCAAGGGTCACGGTTCGCATGGCAGGGTCAGCACCGAAGGCGAGGATCAGATATCAGGATGCTTAGAGCGAGTCACGGGCTCAAACTAGGCTGGTGAAAGCCATGGATCTCGGGGTCCGGTTGAAACAACAATCATAAATGAGGAGAGGCAGGCATGTACACCGCAAAGGAAAAGAGATCAAGCCCAGCATTAGGGTCGTTCACTGTCAGCGACTGCGGCACCACCTGGCTTCGAGGAGTCACGCGCGACCCACTCCAGCACCGGGCTGTTGGTGACCACGGCGCCGTCGAACGGCACGGGCGCCAAGCACTGCGGGAAGGCCACCATGAGCGTCATCACCGGCGACGCCTGCGCGTTCCGCATCAGCTGCAGCATGCTGGCGGCTGCCTCGGATGCGCCTTCCACCTCGACGGTGCCTGGGGATCCTGCACCGCATGCGGCAGCGTCGCTGTCAGCATCATGATCGAGCGACGCGAGTGAGCCTTGACTCACCTATGCATAACATTGAGATGCTAAGTGAGCTGGACGTAAAGCACGGCTTTTGCAGAGAAGGCCAAGCCATTGCTTGCATGATGTCAGTGTGATAGCTGGCGACGAGCCATGTGAAGCGGGACTGCTGCAAGCTGACCTTGCCGGGCCGTGAGGGCGTCGCACAGAACAACCGCGTCAAAGGATCCCAGCCGCTGCTCCGGCGTATCCTTGCCGAGTGAAGCCTCGCGGCCCCACAACACCCAGCGCTGCTCGGCCCGCTGCAGGCGGACCACCTGCGGCGCACACCGGCTGCGGTCGTCGCGTGGGTGGGTGCCGGCGCAATCATGCATTTGGAATGCTTGCAGGCTATCTCGGACTCCTACGGGGCAGCCTGATCGACAGGATCGGGTGTGCACCCAGCACAGAGGCGATGACAGCTCGCATGACTCCCCAAGCAACGCGCGCCCGGGTGGCTGACGTGGTTTGAACGCGGTCCGTGCCGTCGGCGGCGGAGGCCCGTGCAAGCGCCGCCATGGCGGGCATGCCCACGAAGAGGTCCCCGGCGTGCAGGAAGTCGCAGAAGCCCGACTCGAGCGCCGGCGCGGCGCCAGCGGCCGGGGTCGCGATGCCGCGAGGGAGGAACCGGCCTGACCGAGCGTCCAGGACACCAAACCTGCCATCCCACCGCGCTATGGTTCCTGCATGACAATCGTTCGCAGGTCAAAGTTGTGGTCAGCAGTCTCGCGTGCTTCACAGCAGCAGTATGGCTCATAAACGCTTCAACTTGGCACCACTCTGAAGGAGGGCTGCGGGTAATTACAAGAGCTGCTCAGAAACAAGCTCCGTAGCCCGTTCAGCGCGTATCATTGAGGAGAGGCCCGCTCATAGAATGCCACTTGAGACAGCGGTGGTCTTTTTGCTCGTGAAGTGAAAGTGTAGCCACTTTGGCTTGGACAGGAATGGATTCCTACTGATACCTTCCTGTTTCCAGCGGCGCACTTGCTCCACCACCTCCGACGGCGCCTCGGCGGCCTCGCAGCCGCGCTGGCGCGGGCCCAGCCGCAGGAACTGCGCCCCGTGGTCGAACTGGAACTGGTCAACCTGGCGGGTCGACGTCCGGCCGCCTGTCATGAGGCGCATTCGCCAGGTCTCATGAACAGCCTTTGAGGATAACACAGCACTATGATCGGCACTTCACGTGTACCGGTCAGGCCTTCGTAGGATCAGGCTTGCAGTGACGTCATTAGCATGCTGACATGCTTACCACGCATGCTGCAAATCACCGGCCTGCTGACGTCCCGGTCCCTCACCTGGCCCACGGGTTCCCATGTCGAAGATGTGGCATGTCGCTGTCGGGTGCCGCGCGCAGAGCTCGCTGGCAAGCGTCGCTCCAGCAATGCCGCATCCGACCACCGCAACCTGCTGGGGGGACTGGCCAGCGATCATGCGCGAGATCATATGTATCGCGCTTCCGCGGCGTTACCTTCCAATTCCGCAAGGCACGTCTCACTGTGGATGCTCTGAAGCAGTGCTCGACATGCCGAGGCTGCAGGTTGCGTTCGCACAATATTCCTGATCGTTGAGACTAAGCTCCAGCTGTTGACCCCAGCTGCTTTCAGGAGACCCAAATTTAGGGTGCCTGAAGCTGCGCGCAGCACATCCGCGCAACACGCCAAGCACAGCGGCTGTACAGATACTTTATGTAGCTTTGCGTTTGTACGCATCCCACTGCAGAGAACTGATTCGGACGCTTCGGACCTGAGACCACCCGCGTGCGGTAACACACAACACCTCTTGTATAACTATACAAACGTCACTGCGCATGACACCCGCCTGCTAGCTGCAATGCTGAGTCGTGCGCGCAGGAGCTGTTGAGAATCGAGCACCCTGGCTCGGCCTGGTTCTTTCCCGGGGATGCAGGTCAGCTGTCAGCATGGACAGCATAGGATCCTGCCGCTGCGACGACGGAGAACTCGCGGCGTGCTGACAGCCGCATGAGCCGACGGCATGCCGTAGCGCGGCATATGCCGTGCTCCCAGGCGCTCAGCGCAGGGCTGGCGCTTTGAAGCCCCTGGGTGGCGTCCCTGGTC
>JAABUX010007169.1_pt1 | contig 13143 bp, 17 predicted proteins | sample 5561851 | NCBI WGS metagenome assembly JAABUX01 (sample SAMN10711883, study PRJNA513361) | rock metagenome | isolation source: Antarctica rocks | place: Antarctica: Victoria Land, Richard Nunatak red sandstone | collected 2016-01-03 | reverse complement strand
TATTTCCTACTCATATTAATCCCAACGCTGTTTGGAAAAGATCGCCAAAAATTAAAGAAAAAGCTGAACAGTTAAGTACTTTTTACTGCTAGCGCAGAAGAGACGTGAGTACTTTTTAATGTTGATAGACAACATTGCTAGCAATCGTCAAGCATTATCCGCAGAGGCAGCTATGAGTAGCGGACAACCATGAGTAACGGATTTAACAGGCTTAGTTTAAACCAATGGAAATCTTGAGAATGCTTCAACTTTTTGAATTAGGCAAAGTCCCAAATGTGGTAAAAAAAATGTTGCAATGGCATTTAGGGCAACTGCGGGACATGGCCCGCCGCATTGCCGAAGGGCGTTACTTAGACTTTACTGTGGGGGGAGACGGTCGCTACGAGTTTGAGGCAACTGGTGGTAGTCAGATCAGAAATTTACGGGTTCAGGAAGCAGAAGAGTACTTCGCGAAATTCCGCTCAACAGCTGAGCGTAATGGTGTTGATGCCGACCAGGTGTTTGAAGCACTTGGAGGCATTCCAACAGTACCCAAAATTTCTCAAGCTGCTGATGCGTGGTTGATTCAAACAGACATACGGCTAACGCCGCAAAAACATGATGAGTGACCGGTCCGCTTTGTGGCTTATGTGGGAATCAAAACCCATATAAGTCACGGTGAAAGATATTGCAGCTTTCAGGCAAATATTTAGGTTAAAGTTATTGCTAAAGCTAATCGTGCTTGATTGCAGTATGAAACCTATTACCGATGAAGTGATTGCTAAAGTAACCCACCGTATTGTTGCCGAGTTAGATCCTGAAGAAGTTATCCTCTTCGGGTCTTATGCCTGGGGTACTCCACACAAATATAGTGATATAGATGTATGCGTCATAGTTGTTGACGGAATCCCAGGGTTTGACCGCGTTGAGTGGGGAGTTCGAGCTTTAAATGCTCTAGACGACCTGATGGTTGACGTAGATGTCTTGGTTACAACTCGTTCGGTCATAAATACGTTTAAAACAGTTCCAGCTTCGCTGCAAAGAAAAATAGTAGAAGAAGGAAAATTACTTTATGGACAAGGCAAAACTTACGTTGGTAAGATTTTGGCTCAAGAAAGCTCAACGTGATTTAGCTGTTGCACAAAAAATAGCAGTAGAATTTCCTGACATAGCTATTTATCACTGTCAGCAGGGTGCAGAAAAAGCGTTAAAAGGATTTTTAATTCTATACGATTACGATGCTGGCAGTACTCATAATGTGGGCTCTCTAGTGCAAGCAGCGTCGGCGATTAGACCAGAGTTTATCGCAGAGTTAAAAGAAGCCAGTTGGTTGAGTCAGTACAATCAAACATATAGATATCCTGGCGACCCAACAGATGACTTTAATCCCAGTCCAGGAGAACTTAATAAAGCATTTCGAATTGCTAAAAACGTGTACACAAAGGTGTTGAATGCGATACCTTCAGAGATATTGGAGCCGACTTAGTGATATTGAAGACCCAAAGCCAGAAATCCCGTTCTAGTGTTAATCAGACTACGCAGGTTTTGCCTCACTACAGCGTTATGGAGATGAAACAGTTAACGCTGTAGTGGAAAACAATGATTCACAACACATACTATGACTTTAAAACTTACAGAACAGCAACTCAAAAGTTCCATCAGAATCGCTTGCGGGACGGAACCTCGTGACTTCACTGAAGAAGAAAAGAATTACATCACGAGTTCAATAGAATTGTGTGGCAACACCTCATCATTCATAGAAGATCTCAGGGCCTGGTATGAATCTACGTTGAGTGACGAGTGTTGGACGGAAGCCAACATGGCTTTCTTCGATAACATCTTCGGATATACATATAAAACGTCTTCAACTGGGGAGTGCTTTACTGAAGACAATGCAATATTGGTCGACATTCCCTTCTAGTACAACGTCTATAAACACAGTATTTTAAGCACAAGTCGAACTAAACGAGCTGCTAACGCAGAAGGTGGATGAGCGATATCCCCAGATTTAGCTTCTCAGGGAGATCGCTACCCTAGCCTTCTAGACTCTAGCCTTCTAGAAAGTTTGCAACACTATTGCTTGCTGCAAATTGAGTGTTAGCAATTAGGGAAAATAGATATTTCTACCCCGCTTCTACTTGATAAAGAAGCGGGGTTTTCTTATTAAATTACGAGGTTTACAATGTACACAGTTTCAAGTCTCAAAGTAGCCAACCCCGACAAAAACTACACAATCTGTGAAAAGGATGCAATCAAAGTTAATGCCTTAATCAATATTTTTGAGAAGAATCTTCAAAACCTAGAGCCTACACCTGGAGATTTAATCATCTGTTGTGGGTACAACAACTACTACAACAAAGAAGTTGTTTATTCTCAAGGAATAGTTGATGAGGTTAATGAAGACAACAAACTACATATTTGCGTACAACCAACGCCTCCGTATGTTCTGGCAACTGGTCGCCTTTCCACATCAGGTGGCTATTGGTTTACTTGCGGCAAAGAGGAAATTAAACGCAGTCAAGAACTAGAAGGAAAGAGAACTTTTTGGTGTTGGGATTCCTATGGACCTCGCGCTCAAGGGGGCTTATATTTCCAAGCCAGCGTAAAAATCTGGGAAATAACTAGCAGCAAAGTCTATTAAGGGAAAGAAAAGTAATGGCTCTGGCTCAAAAATATGAAAACGCTCATAACCTTTATGAGCGTTTTTCCATCCTTGGTCAAATGGGTAAAGCTCTATGCAAAAGCAGTGCTTTACCCAAGAAATTAATCAGCGAAACAAGCACTGTACTAGCATATAAAAAGTATATTTTAGGAGTTGAAAGTGACGTTCATGACAAAAAAAATTGATGATCGATTCAAAAACTACATTGCTAAATCTTTGATAAAAAATCTGAAAAACCACTCAGTTAACTCTCTGAATAGGTAAAGCGTGTGCAAACAGAAAAGCAAAGTGGTCTACTGGAAGAGCCATACGACTTTGAGAAATGCACTATCGGTATTGGCATCCAACTTTTACCTGATGACGGATCGGGCGATCGCCAAGTTCTGATTGGCGTTCGCAACCATTCTGATCCACCATTACTAAAGCTACTCCGGCAGTCTGAATTAGGAGATTTACCGCCTGCCATAGTTGAACTACTCATTGCGCTTACGTCAGATTTACCAAATCGAAAAGAGGCTTGGAAAAAAAAACGAGAGTTGGAAGAAGCGGCTAGAGAAAAGCAGAAGATGGGTAAAACAAAAGCATCAAGAAAAGCTACGACTACTAACCAGCAGCAGGCCGCTACCATTGTGAAACCCAACGGTATTCCTAATTCAGAAAATCTAATAATGCAATAGAAGCACCTACTGTCCAGATGAGCCTTTTCGACACGCTGTAGTGCAAATTATTGAGAGATTAAAAATGCCAGCACTTATTAGATTAGAAGGGCAGTTAATTCCGGTAGAGGACGCGATCGCCGCTGACGACGAGCTGATCAAGAAAGCTTTGCTGCCGTTTTACCCAGAAGTTGGGAATGCTCTGATCTCGCGAACTCAGGAAGATGGGCAAACTGTTGTTTCCGTGCTTAAAAGAGCTGGCACTAAAGGCGTTACCCCATTTGAAGTCCTTATTGCCGCACCTGAATCAGTCAACCCAGCTATTGCCCTAGCCTGGGAACTTAAGCGCTTAGAGGCCAAAGGGGAGTTAGAAGATCCTGCTGTACTACTCCAATACTCCAAGCAGATTGACCAAGCCATTGAGCAAGGTAAGAACGAGGCATCTGATGTTGCTCATTCCCGCGCTAAGCTACAAACTGCTTGTCCCAAAACCAGTACTGCCGTTGTTGTAGGGTTTTGAAATGCTGCTAAATGTAGCAGAAGCAACACAACTGCTGCGTTGCTATCAACTGCCAATTCAGATAGTAGAAGCAGTAAATTACTTAAGTTGCTTGCGCAGGAGCAAGCAACTTCTTTGTTTATATAGCCACTTTTTCCCAGAAGAATATGCCAAGTCTATAGCGATTACGACTATAGAACTCGGCAAATCCTATAGTGAACGCGAGTTGGAATTTGTGAAACTTGTTAATTCGAGGCTCTTTCCTATATTCGAGTCCTATTGGTACGAAGAAGAGGCGGAGGAGGAAATTGGATTCTTCGACTACATCCCAATCCAACTCGACCGCGTGGACTGGTTTCAGTATTTCTGTGAATGGCAGTTAGGTTGGCAAATGCTGCTAGTAATCGAAGGAACTATATTTGAAGAACACCATCCGGAGGCCATTGCTGCGGAATCAAAGGTATTGGAGTGGGCGATCGCGCAAGTGGGAGAACCGCATCAGGTCGATGACAAACAGCTTGAAGCTAGGTGCAATACGGCAAGCCCACCTTTAACTTATTTACCTCTAGCAGTGGCGCAAATTCAGTATCGTACTGGAAACATCTGGTTAGACATAGTACCCGAGCACGGTTGGGACTTGGGTGGCATCGAGTGGACTATTGAAAACGTATGTAGATCTGGCCGCTCAGTGACAGGAGGCGGAACAAGTCATGGCTAATACCAAGGCGTTATCAGATTGGTTAGAAGCAGACCCACAAACGCACTTTCAGCAGGTTTTGGAATTATGGAAGTCTTGTCAGGCAAATTAGTTGGGGAATTATTGAGTGCCACGCCCAGACCGTTAATCGAATCAAAAGGGGAGTTAATTTTTCTAGACGACCAATATGTTTTTAGCTGGCGTGACGAGAACAAACGGCAGCACTACAAATTGCTATCTCCAAGTACCCTGCGTCAGGCTTTCTGTAATGAAGTCCTTGACTCCGGCTGGATCTCAGCCGGAATAGTCCGCTGCGGCACAAATGCAATGGGTGATTGGGCGGTTAAGTTCATAGCGCCTGGTAAGTTCGAGCTAGACCTGGGCGATCGCCAAACTCAAAACATCCACTTACCAGGACTAGTGTTTTTCGGAACAGGGAAAGAATACTACGTTTGGGCAACTGACAGTAGTGCATTCGACCCAATGGCTACAGCTTTTTATGCTCCGTTGCCAAATGTTAACTCATCAGGTCGGATTTGCTTCGGCAACAACACCCCACCCAACGCCAATGGACGTTCCCTCACCGATGCCTGGGAACTATTTATCCGTTCCCCCTTTAATGGAGATTTAGCAAACGGCAAGTCCAAGCGCTACCCCAATGACGTCCGGCAGCAACTGCGCTCTGTCGCTAAACGCCGCCTGGATCAATACCCAACTAAAGATCTCGTATTCTACCGGCACAGCGTTACAAATTGCGTCGAACAGATCACAGACAGAGGATAATTTTGTGGAATTAGTCCGATACATTGCAACCAGATCCGCTGTCCTACCACCTATTGCTGCCTCTTTCTACGAGTATGTGTTTGCGGAAAATGGTGTCTACATCCGAGCGAAACGCCCGGAGTTCGAAGCCTTTGTGCCTGTGACAAACTGCCAAATTCGAGGACTGGCAGCAGTTGAGCCTTATTTTCATTTCAACCTGCCACGAGTTCCGGCTTTAATCACTTCAGAAATACTGGAGCGATCGCTCAGTGCGACTAATAGCGAAGGTAAATTACTCGAAATTTTGTTTCATGTTTGTTGGGACGGAAAAAGCTGGCGGCTAGAAGTCCCGCAGCAGGTGCAAGGTCATTGCCGCTGTAAGCCAATTGATTGCGGGGCGTCCTCATCCTACGAGCGAGCTTCAATCGAAATCCATTCTCATCATGTCATGTCAACTCACTATTCCTCAACGGATGATGCTGATGAGACTGGCTTGAGACTTTACGGAATTATTGGACGCCTGACGCAACAGCCAGAATTCCGTTTACGAGTAGGGGTCTATTGCAACTATTTGGAGATCCCGGCTAATTGGGTATTTGAACTGCCCCAAACAATTGTTAACGCAACTTAACAACATGAATCAACTTGATCTTAGTTTTACGCAAGCCTATTCAATTGCTACTGCTTCCTATGACTGCTTAGAACTGGTGCTGATTGGTTGTGGTGGGACAGGTTCGTGGCTTGCGCCCACAATCACTCGATTGGCATGGATTATTCAGGAGTCAGGCAAGCAAGTGCATATCTGCTTTGCAGATCCAGATACTATTGAATCGGTGAATATTCCCCGACAAAATTTCTGTAATGCCGAAGTTGGTGCAAATAAAGCCAAAGCTTTGGCACTTCGTTATAGCTTAACTTGGGGACTTGATATTGCTGCCGTACCCGAAAGGTTTACTACTCAAATGGTGCAGCATCGCTACCGCACACTGACCTTACTCATAGGCTGCGTTGATAATGCTGCTGGCAGAAGTATAATTTCTAGTACTCTTGACAGCAATTCAGATAATCAAGCTCCGCAAGTATGGTGGTTAGACTGCGGCAATGGGGAAAATGGGGGGCAAGTTTTATTAGGAAGCGCAGTGAGGTCAGAGCAAATGCATATTGCATTCCCGAAACCGAGAGGTAATATTGCCTTAAGTCTTTGTATGGCACTCCCTGCTCCCTCAGTACAACACCCAGAACTGCTAGTTCCTCTACCAGAAGAACAGAGCGAACACCATTTATCTTGCGCTCAACTGGCAGTACGCAACGCTCAATCACTTAGCATAAACCAGCGGGTAGCAGTCGAAGCATCCGATTATTTACTTCGGCTCCTTGTTAATAAAAACTTACAAAGATTTGCCACCTATTTTGACATGGCTAGTGGTAGTTGCAAGTCTCGATACATCGTACCAAAAGAGGTGGAAGCGATTTTTATTTCTGAATGATTGAGGGAGAACCATGCGAGACGTAAACTCGCTTCCTAGTGCGAAAGAAAGAACGATTTTGGGATGTAAAACAATGTCGGGCATTAACAACCCCATGGAAGAGCCTTCGGCTAGAAGCACGGAGGGCGAAAACAAGGGAGGGGATTCATCCCCGCGTATTGGCTTTAACTTTACGCTTAAGTCCACGTGTGACACTCCCCAAAACCTTGGTTTCCTCAGTTAAATGACGACAGTTAGCTGAGGAACTAGAAAGGGTCTCGAATCATGACTTTAGCCTGGTGAGAGACAACATCTAGAATCCTTCATGCTTTAGCCGAAGGAGTGTCAATTTGGCACGCGTCGATCTCAACAAGTTGCAGCATATACTACCGCGACTTACATTAGCATCCCGTCATTTCGACAGCTTTCTTGTTCTCTAAAATCAAAATCCTAAAAGGAAGAAAATATGCAGGCTACGGTAATAAATGAAGAACTAGAAATTGGAGAGTTAAATCTAAAGCAACTGTCGCTTGAATTTGCGGACCTGCCTTTGTTTCAATGGACAAAAGAAGCTGATGGATTTGTTGAATTTGGATACTGCAAGCTTAGAACACTAGCACAGCTAAAAGATCTCAAGGAGCAATACCAGAAAATTTATTTTTCTAAAGTTGCTAGCATAAAAGGCAAAAGGGCTGTGTTTCTTCAGCTTAAAAAGCTGAACTATCGGATCTCAAAATTCGAACTTGATACCAGGAGATTGGGCTGAAATTTAATAACTAGGACTTATGTTGTTCATAGAACTAGATAAAGTTCAACTCTTGCGAGTGGTTTCCATTGCTAAGTTTACCAGAGTTTCTTGTCCAAATCACTTCTCCGACTCCGCCAGAGATGTTTAAACCTGAACCGCAGTGCTTGATACTTGGAAACGGATTGCTAGGGAGCGCATATCAAGGTGCCTATACATTTGCTGGAAAACGTAGTCATCCTGGCTTGATGGACGACTCAGGCGGTGGGACGTGCTTCTATCTGAGAAGCCCACGCTGTCTCCCTTTGGGGCAGCGATGGGAGTACGTCAATTTATTAGCTCGGTCTAAACCAAAAGAAAAGCAACAAGAAGGATCAGAGCTTTGAGTATCATAACCCCAGAATTTCTGGGGTTATTTTTTTTTGCCAGATATATGGCTAACGCCAAAAAATAGTGAAGTTGCTTGGAACCAGAAATGTTTAGTTCTGCCTTTGAATGCGAAGTTTGGTTTAAGGCTATTATGATTGAGCTGAAAATGCTAGACCGAAATCCACCACCTCTAAGAGAAATTAAAAGCGTTTTACTCGAACACTTAAGCGAGAAGACGCACAAAGCGCTGAGGCATCTTAAAGATGAGTCGGATTGGGAAGAGTGGCTCGACCTTTCGCTAAAGGTAGATTGTCTAATCCGCTTGGAGAATGAGCACGGAGTTTCTCTGCGTGTTGGAGTCGATGTTACGTGGAATCCGGAGGAAGTTTGGCGTAAGCTCCAACTAATCCAGTCTCGTCCTTTCCAAGTTGCCCGAGAAAAGTTAGAGATTGCAAAGCATTGGATTGTCCTAGTAGACCCTAATCATCTGCCAGGTAAAGACTGGATTATTGATCGGTTTTACGATGAAGTGGATACCAGCGATGAAATTGCAGTCATCAAATTTTGATACAATATATAAGCCGTTCTTACTTAAGAACGGTTATTTTTTTTTGGACGTACCCATGTCAATTATGCAAGTTTCTACCAGTGACAGCAATTTGTTTCCAGCAGAAAAGTGTTTTGCCCAGTTAGCCGAAAAACTGAATATTCTATCACCGTTGCCTGAACTCCCTCGCATTAAGGCTATCTTGGAAAAGAACATGCCACAACGGGTTGAACGCTTCGCGCCCCGGTTGTCGAACCCTGAAGATCCAACACAGTGGCTCAGCCTCATCCTCAAGACCAATTTCCTGATCCGGCTGTGGGCCTCCGACAATCAACCCTTGCTGGTCGGGCTGAACGTTACTGGCAGTCTAAACTCAGCAATGGAACAACTGGAGATGATCCAGTCTCCAGAGTTTTGCCTAGCACGTAAGGACCTGGCGATCGCTCATCACTGGTTTATCATTATTCCAGGGTTCCCACCAGTTTCACCGCTGCGGGATGAGCTGTTGGATGCGCTTTATGCCCAACTATCTATAGAGGCAGAGTGCGGCATCATTCAATTTGAGGAAACATAGAGGTAGTCATTGCCAACAGAATTTCAGTGGGCTAACACAGATTGAATATAAGGAGGGAGTGCGATCGCATCCCCTCCTTATATTTTTTGCTTAGAAAGGAATATCAGGTGGCTCGTAGGCCGGGCGCTCGTAAATTTGGCATGCTTCTTTATCGGCTTTCTCAGGGTCATAGAAATCATCCGGTTCCAGGAACCCCTGGCTGAGCAGTTCCTCTCGGTCCAATCCAGCCATTTTTTCAGCGCGGGTTTGTTGAGTCAGGCTGTTGACATGTGTAGCATGAGGTTCGTAAGCTTTAGGCAAGTGTTTTATTCGCTGCCGTATCCTCTCTCCCTCTCCAGCATCCCATTCTTGGAGCCTCTTCTCATACTCCCGCTGGCTCACTGCCACTTCTGTGGCAATCTTCGCGTTGCGAATGCTTCTTTCCTCCATCTGAGCAATTTCATATTCGCTAAGTCCCCTTTTTTGCAACCGCTGCCTATACGCTGGTTTCATTGAACCATCTGAGTTTTTGTCTTTGCGTATCTGGTCTTCAAGGATGCTCATTATTAGTCTCCCTTCATGTTCTATACGAACAATTCCTAATTGGGTTAATCAAGAGGTCAATTTTTCAGCTGCGCTTCTTAAATTTTAACTGCTCAGCATAATTTAGCAAAGCCATCTACTCCTATAACAATGTCACTAAAATTACAACACTTTGACACCAAGCTTAAACGAGACTTGGATATTCGAGAAAAGATTAACAACTCTCTGGGCGAGTACTTATTTCCAGGTACAGAGTTTGCTATCGGCATGGTCTACAAAGAAGCTGCTACACCCGCTGATTTGGGGGAGTATCAAGGCAAAACTTTACAATTTGCTTCTGAAGAACGGCTGTATTTTGCATCCCAAGCTGTTAGAGACTTACTTTATCCTACTCCTAGTGATGGCGCTGCCTATGGGAGTCTTGTTTTCACGCCGAACAAAAGCTTTGTTGAAAAGAAAGATCTGCGAGTTTTGGTTGTGGATGATTCTACGGGAGCCAATGGAGAAATAATGCCTCCTGATATCGCTAAAAAACTTGTAGGGGATTGTTATGGCAGAGTTAGCAATGAACTTGCAGCAGAGTTGGCTGGAATATCAAATACTCCTTTCCAGTTTCGCATCGGGATTAAGCCTCAAGCCGAAAGTGAGGTTTATCGAATTGCTAAAGGGACTCTAGCCCCAAGCGATTTAAGTAATCTGTACGAACCTTACTTAAAAAGCGGTCGAAATCAAGCTGGAGAGTTGCAGACAAAGACTGGGTACGACCTCGTACTTGCTACAAGTAGTTTTAAAGGACGAAAAGGAGCAGATGCAATTCAACCCGGTGAGCACAGCCTGACTTTAGGGATTGGAGTAAAGGCTCTAGCTGACTATGGAGAACACAGTCTTGGTACTCAGGTTCTGGTCAACTACCCTCGAGGTGTGCAGGCTGATATTCTCTCTCAACTCAACGAGGAAGCTGCGAGATTAGCCGAAATCCAATCAGATACCTGGCAGCTTGCTCAACTCTACATTGAAAAGTACGAGCGTCGACAGCAATTACTCAGCGATGCGTCATCTCAAACATCGATTGACCAAACTCTACAAAATGCAGAGTCTACTGTTGATACTGATTTAGCAGCGATTGATTCCGTCATTGATGACGCTTTTGGTGATTATGAGGATGATATAAGCTCTGAGCAAAATAAGCAGGACTTACTGCTGTACCGACTGCTTAAGGCTGACCTTTCCAACCACTCACAGATTTTAGAACATCCTAAGGTCATTGATGGTCTTAACAAGTTCGTTAACAACCAATGGAAGGACATTGCTACCGGACGGGCGATCAAATTCAATTCAGGATTAGCTCAACCTTGCTCAGACCTGGGTAGGGACGAAATTTGCGTCCCCAGTCTACCTGAGGGTAAGGAAGTCATTATTACCCGTAGCCCGCTTGTCAACTCTAACGGAGTAATTGTTCTGTCTAATAGGCACCTGCCTGAAGCTCGAAACCAGAAAGGGACTATTCACATTCATCCAAAAACTGCTGCTGATCACCTACAAGCAGACTTCGACGGAGATCGCCTAGCCTTCGATCTTGCCTCTAAGTACCCCACTCTTACGGCTGAAATTAAAGAATACAATCTGGCTCAAAACCGATATCCTAAAGTTGACAAGAGGGAAAAGGTAGCATACGCCGGCACATTTGAAAAAATTGCTATCAGTGCAATGGAAAACAAAATTGGCCTCATTGCTAACCAAATTCAGAAAGCTGTAGCTTTACAGTGGGAAACTCAACTCATTCCTTCTGAGAAAAAACCTGAATATCTCAACCAAATAATAAAACATTATAAAAAACTGATTAAGGATGATTCTAATCCTAGTAAAGACCTTCAACTTCCTCCTAAGTTTAAAGAGAGGATTGAGAATTTATCTAATTTGACCCAGCCAATCAGTATTGAACAAGTTGAATTGCATTTAGGCGAAGTCAAAAAACTCTTGTTTGATACTGTCAGTGAACTATCCAACGAGCTGCAAGTAGCAGTTGATGGACCGAAGAGTGCTGCTAGGCCAGATGAGACAGTACTCTCTTACTGTAAATCTATTAGTGATTATATGACTGTAGGATGGCTGGCGGACAAGAAAAATCCTGAAGTCTTTCTCACCCGTCCCATGGAGAGCACTAATTGCAGTCCTATTGACTTAATGGTGCAGCAAACAAACAAATTTTACTCACAAAGCAGCCCAACTCCCCGGCTAACGATTGAATTTAAATCTTTATTTCAAGCTGCCAGCTTTACAGAGAATCACCAAACTAAGGCCCGTGAAATTACTACAAGTTACAATTCTTTGATCAAACAAGCCATTGATTTGAAGGAAAGAACTAAGAAAGATTTAGGTCCAACTCTAATTGCTACTTCTGCTACTAGCGGTAAACAGATACAAATTACAAACTTACTGAAGTTCGAGCCCAGCAATTCTCCTATTTGGACTGAACAGACACTCGATATCAAACTATACCCAAATGATCAAAAGACGCTATCTAACACTTTAAAAGCAGTTGTGGTGACTGATAGCGCAGGGTCTACCTGCTACCGAGCAATAGGCACGGTCTCAGAAGAATCGGTTAGAGAACACAACCTAGAAGCAGGCACCAGGCTACAGGCAAGTGTCACCCTAACACCAGGTGCTACAGCCATTCAAGTAAAGGCTAAGTTTAAAGAAGCTGCTGACTATTTAGAGGAGGTAAGACAGAATATCCCCGAACCTGAACAGCCAGCTATAGCAGCAGCTCTGTGGCATCTGAACCACGCTCGTAGTGACAATCCCAATAGCTTTAGAAAAGCCAGCGTTGCCTTTAATGCTTTCCCAGACTTAGTTGTTAACCAGTTGTCTAAACTACAGTTTACTGACCTCACTGTTGTTGGTACACATCAACCAACAAATGAGCTATTGGGGAGAAACTGGAACGGGGAAAAAGTTCAGGCAGCGATCGCGCTTGACACTAACCCAGATAGTCCTAATCACGGCAGACGGATTGTTACAGTCGAAGGAAAGAAGTTTGCCCCCTTGAGTAGCGAATCGCCCTCTCTCCCTATTGGCACTCAATTTGAAGCCGAAATAGTCTCACCACCAGGAGCGGCTGTCATAGCTACCACACCTAAGGGCAACTCGCTCAAAATCAATCAAATTAGAAACTATGAGTTTGCTGGTCGGCAATGGAATGGAGAACCCACTCAAATTCAGGTAGGGTTTCTGTCTAACCCCAATCCCGCAAAACCATCTATTCCGGTTGCTCTAGTCGAGCGTAAAGTTCTAGGAGTTCTTGATAAACAGAGCATTGAGAAACTCAAGTCTGCCAACTTGCTCAAGCTTGGAGCCACTTTCAGCGTCAGCTTAAAAACGGCACCTGGGACAACCACATACTTGAAAGTGGCTCCAAAAAGCGTAGTCTACCCACATCAGCAGCAGGAATCTCAACCAACTCCTGCCACTGTTTTAGAGAAAGGTAGTCAAGCCTGGACGATCCCAGACAAATTGCTAAGGCCTGCTGACTGGCCAGCAGTAGCGATCGCACTTGGTCAATCCCCAAAATATGTGGAGCGAGTCAAGCACGTTACTGAAGCAAACAGAGTTGGGCTGCCCCTATCAGAGCAGGCATTGAATGTAATGCAGCAGGATTTCAA
>JAABUX010007166.1_pt1 | contig 13145 bp, 11 predicted proteins | sample 5561851 | NCBI WGS metagenome assembly JAABUX01 (sample SAMN10711883, study PRJNA513361) | rock metagenome | isolation source: Antarctica rocks | place: Antarctica: Victoria Land, Richard Nunatak red sandstone | collected 2016-01-03 | reverse complement strand
CCTGCGCCGTGGCGCGGTTGACGACGGCCTTGATCGCGGGGTTCAGGCCCGGGACGTCGCCGCCGCCGGTGAGAATGCCGACTTTCATGAGGAGCCTCCTATCAGCTATCAGCTATCAGCTATCAGCTATCAGCTATCAGCTATCAGCTATCAGCTATCAGCTATCAGCCTCAACCAGGGCGTCCATGAGGGGCGCCTCTACGGCCTTTAATCGCAAGGACAGGTCTTGTACCCGCCGTTGCTGACGGCTGATAGCTGACAGCTGATAGCTATATTATCGCGTGTTCGTGGGCGTGGTACGAACTGCGCACGAGCGGGCCGGACTCGACGTGCTTGAAGCCGAGCGCGAGCGCCTCCTCTTTGAGGGCGGCGAACTCATCGGGGTGGTAGTAGCGCACCACATCGAGGTGCGCGGGCGTGGGGCGTAGGTACTGCCCGATGGTCAGGACGTCGACGTCCGATGCGCGCAGGTCCCGCATCGTTTGCGTGATTTCCTCGCGCGTCTCGCCGAGGCCGACCATGATGCCCGACTTGGTGCGGATGCCGGGCGCGACATCTTTGGCGTTGCGCAGCACCTCGAGCGAGCGGCGGTACTTGGCGCGGCGGCGCACCAGCTTGGTCAGGCGCTCGCACGTCTCAATGTTGTGGTTGAACACGTCCGGCCGCGCCGCCAGCAGCGTCTCCAGCGAGGAGCGCACGCCCTCGAAGTCGGGCGTGAGCACCTCGACGGTGCAGTCGGGCACGCGCTCGCGGATCTTGCGGATGGTCGCGGCGAAGATCCTGGAGCCGCCGTCGGGGACATCGTCGCGGTTGACCGAGGTGACGACGACGTGCTTGAGGCCCATCTTTTCGACGGCGCTGGCCACGCGCATGGGCTCGAGCAGGTCGAGCGTGCCGGGGCGGCCGGTCTTGACGGCGCAGAAGCCGCAGGCGCGCGTGCAGGTGTCGCCGAGGATCATGAAGGTGGCCGTGCGGTGGCCCCAGCACTCGCCGATGTTGGGGCAGCGCGCCTCCTCGCAAACCGTGTGCAGGTCAAGGTCGCGCATGAGGGTCTTGAGCTCGACGTAGTTCTTGCCCGAGGGCATGCGCACCTTGAGCCACTCGGGCCGCTTCAGTACCTGTCCCTGGACGTGCGGCTCGTGCGTCGGGGCCGCCTGTGCCTGTTCGATCATAGGGTAGTGCTCCATGCTCCAGTAAGGCGCTATTATGCGCTAGTCGTTCCGCCATCATTGTACCGGCTATGACGGATCGAGCGTCAGCGCCGTATGCGTGATGATGCGTTGGTTCGGTCCAAGGGGCGGCGGTGGCGGCGGGACCCAGGGCAGGCGCGCGCGCAGCCAACGCGGTATCCAGGAGTAGCGGTCGGGCGTGCCGGAACTCATCGTGTCGTAGGTCGTCACGAGGTGGCCGCTTCCCGTGTCCACGGCCATGGCATAGATTCCATAACCCAGTTGCCCCGCCGGTAGAGGTAACGTGCGCAGCAAAGCGCCCGTGCGCGTGTCTAGCACCGCGACGCGGGCGTCCAGTGTCGCCGGATTGTAGCCCTTGACGGCGGTGACCAGCGCGCGGTGATGGGGCGCGTCCAGCAGCAACCGAATCGAGATGGCGCCCAGCGGGACAGCGCGCACGAGCCGCCCGCTCGTCCCATCGCGTATGCTCACCACGCGACGCGCCCCGTCGAGGATGAATAGTCGGTTGGCGGCCTCGTCGAACGCAGGTTCACCGTAGGTAGACATAATCCGCTGGGTCGTGCCGGTGCGTGGATCGAGTATGACCAGCGTGACGAGGGGGCGCTGCCATCCGCGCGAAGAGTGGGTTTGCCGGACGGCGAAAGCGAAGACGCGCCCGGTCCGCTCGTCCACCTGCGCCCCCCACAGGGCGGCGGGCAGACGCCGGGCGCCGAGTAAGCGCCCGCTCTTGGTGTCCACGCTGCGCATCTGCCCGTTCGTGTTGAATACGTAGAGGCGGCCGGCGCGCTCGTCGAGGGCCAGCGATAGGGACGCGTAGTAGGTGGGCGTGGTCCCATTTGGGCCTGTCGAGGTGGCGGCTGATCCATGCGGAAAGGTGAGGTTGCGTAGCGTCTTGCCGGTCCGTCCATCCAGTAGCAGCAGGTGTTGATCCACGGGCTCATTGGTGCTCTGGCTCGTCGTGGCGAAGAGTTGGCCCGACCGCGTATCGACCAGCGACACGGCGGCGTAGTCATTCACGTCATCGGGATTCCCGCTGAAAGGCGCGACGCCGAGGCTGGCCCCGCTTCGGGCGTCAAGCACGTCGACCTGGCCCTGGTCGAAGGCGAAGATGCGATTAGTGACCTCGTCCACGGTCAGGGACTGGACCGTCTGGGGGACATCGAGCGTTTTCACGAGCCGGCCGGTCCGGGTGTCGATCACATGGACCTTGTTGCTCGGAGTACCGGCGCCAAAGGCGTAGCTGCTGCTGCTAGAGCTGGACCAACCGCCATTGCTCACCGTGACTTGCTGCTCACGGACACCGTCGTCGAGGATGAACGCTCGTCCGAGGCGGCTATCCACGGCGATGCCCCATCTCGGATTGCCGATCGGCGCGGCCCCTACAATGGGGTTTGGGCGCGCCACCTGTATGCGTAGGGACAGAGTCACGAGCACGCCTATCAGCACAACTAAGACGGCCAACCCGCCCGTAATGCGTCGTCGTACCATCGCGGCTATCCTTTCGCCACTCATTTCTCATCACACGCCACTACGGGTGATTATAGTCCCATCGTATTTTCCGCACCCAAGTACGCGCCGCCGGGGCGTATCCTACGATTGTGCTAGTGGGCGCCGTGGGCCTGACCTTAAAAGGTCATAGTAGGGACCAAATCTTGGAAAAGTCTCTCGGCGACCATCGCGGTGATTGCCCGACCGGCGGACATCGCGCCGACCACGCCTACACAGACCTTTCAAGGTCCGTCCGCTGCCATGACCTTTTAAGGTCAGGCCGCGTTTCACTCGCGTGGAGTGCACCCGCCGTCGTACGCCACGGGCTGATAGGGTGTAGGTGTGGCATATTGGTAGGCGTTGGAGTAAATAACCAAGAGGAGCAAAGAGCTAGATGTTACAGCCGTTGAAGTTTGGGGTGTCCGCCGTGACGTCGGACGGGCGTGACGTGGGGTCGCTGTACCGTGTGGTCGTGGCCGAGCAGGTGATGCCCGAGGGTCCCGTCTATGTGGTGACGGCGGTCACGGTGCGCCGTCGCCTGCTGGAGTCGGGGAACTTGCTCAAGCCGGGCGGCTGGGAGGCGCCGCGCGACCTCAAGGTCCCGTTCGCGCAGGTTACGGGGGCCGACGAGGGCGAGGCGCGGTTGAGCCTGACCGAGAGGGAGTTCCTGGCGCTGCCGCCGTACATCGTCGGTGATGTCCCTGAACCAGCGCCGGGCGCCACGCCGCCGCCGGGCTTCGAGGCCGAGGACATCGCGATGCGCGCCGGCGCGCTGCTCGGCGGCGGCCTATATGATCCGCCGCACGACGAGCAGGAGAACCGTGGCCCCGACGAGCGGCATGTGAGCGCGGGCGCGCCGGTGTGGCGCCGCGCGCCGCACGAGCACATCGGGGACCTCGACCATGTGCTGATGGACGATGTGTCGAACGTGGTGGAGGGCCTCGTCGTGCGGCGCGGCGTGCTCTTTACGCACGACGTCGTGGTGCCGGCGCGCGCCATCGCCGTCCTGCTCGACGACCTCGTACAGGTCGACCTGCACGGCGACACGGGCGCGCTGGAGGACTACCGAGCGGAGTAGTCGAAAGTCGAAAGTCGAAAGTCGAAAAGCAACGCCCAGGTCAATGTCTCGGGGACTATCCAGCGTCCCGACCTGGATAACTTTCGACTTTCGACTTTCGACTTTCGACTGCGTAGCTGCCGAGCACGAAGGCGAGGTTGGCCGGGCGCTCGGCCAGACGGCGCACGAGGTAGGGGTACCACGAGACGCCGTAGGGGATGTAGACGCGCACGTTGTAGCCGTCGGCGACGAGTTCCTCCTGCAGGTCGCGGCGCACGCCGTAGAGCATCTGGAACTCGAAGCGCTCCGCCTGGATGCCGCGTCGGCGCGCGTACCGGCGCGCATGGGCGATAATCTCCTCGTCGTGCGTGGCGATGGCGGGGTACGTGCCCCCCTCAAGCAGCGCTTCCATCAGGCGCACGAAGTTGCGGTCGGTGTCCCGTTTGCGTCGAAAAGCGACGTTGGGGGCTTCGTCGTAGGCTCCTTTGCACAGCCGCACGCGCGCTCCGTCGCGTATCAGGCGTTCCACGTCGGCCATGCTGCGGTAGAGGTAGGCCTGGATGACGGGCCCGACGTTGTCGTAACCGGCGGCGCGCATGTGCTCGCCGATCTCTAGCGTGCGCGCGGTGTACTCCGACGCCTCCATGTCGGTGCGCACGAAAATGTTATGGGCGCGCGCCCGTTCCAGCACGGTACGCACGTTCTCCTCGGCCACGCTGTCGGCGATGTCGAGGCCCATGGCGGTGAGCTTGACGGAGATAGTGGCGTCGAGCCCGTGCGCGACGATAGTCTGGAGCGCCTGTTCGTACGCATCGGCGGCCGCGCGGGCGCTATCGCGGTCGGTGGTGTTCTCGCCCAGGTGGTCGAGGCTGGCCCTGATACCCTGTGTGTTGAGGTCGCGCACGATCGGGACGGCGTCGTCCAGTTCCGCGCCCGCGACGAAGCGTAGCACCATCGGGCGTAGCGCGGGGTTCGCCATCGCGAAGCGGGCCAGGCCCTCTTGATTGGCAAGGGCTAGTAGTAAGCGGTTCGGCATGTCATGTTCTCCTCTATTGCCTGTATTCTACCGCAGGCGCCGTGCCGAGGAGCGGTTGGCTCTTGTAGGGCCGTGTAGTTTCCCCCTCACCCCCGTCCCATGCGGATTGGTCTCTCTCCGCTGCGCTCCGACAGCCCACCCGGCTCTCCCTCCAGGGGCGAGGGGAGACGACCGTCACATGGTTGGCGCCTCCCCTCGCCCGCGCACGGGAGAGTGCGCTGGACCGTTGATCCCGCGGCTAGGGATCGAGGGGCCAGTTAGCCATGGGTCGGGGGTGAGGGCCGTCGCCGTCGAGAATTAGCGTGCGGCCGCTGTATGTGCGCCGGATGCCGCCGCGGGCGCGGCGACGGCGACGGCGCGGGCGCCGTTGTTCCAGGCCTGGAATGACCACGCCGAGGTGAAAACCCCGAGCTTGAGCGTGTAGGCGCCCGGCGGCTGGGTGCGCGGAATTGGCCACGAGGCGGTCACCGCCCGAGGGATACCGGCTTTGAATGAGAGTGGGCTACGCCACGTTTGCCACACCTTCGCGCCCGCCTCGTTGTAGACCTCAAAGTCTACAAGTTCATTGGCGACCGTCTGGTTGGCCGTTATTGTCGTCGTGAATGTTTCAGTGGCGCCCGCCATCACCGTGGAAGCGCTGGCGGCGGTTTGATTGAACGCGAAGGCGAGAGGGGCGGGGGTTTTGGTAGGAGGCAAGATAGTGGGCGTCGCGCGTACGGGCGTACTGGACGGCGTGGACGGCGCGGGTGTACGCGTGCTGGTCGCGGTGGGCAGAACGGCTGTATGCGTGCTGGTCGCGGTGGGTGGAATGGGGGTATTGGTGGCCGTAGGGGAGACGGGCGTGCTGGTGGCCGTGGCGGGAGAAGATCCCGTGAGCGGGTAGCCCCCGCCGGCGTAGTACTGCTGTCCCGCCATGCGTAGGTAGCCGCCGTCGTCGTCGGAGACCGTGCTGGTGTGGGTGTCGCAGACCTGCCCGCTGCTCACGCCGTCGCTCGTGCAGAGGCTGGCTGGGTTGGTCACATCGTCGTTCATGCCGTCGGCGTTGACCGTGCTGCCGCCATTGCCGGCCCCGAAGAGCAGCCCGATGACGCCGGCTTGGGCCAATTCATCCATGTGGCCGAAGAAGTATTCGGCGCGGTTGTCCTGGTAGTGCCCGTTGGTGTTGTTCTCGGTGTCGAAGTACTGGTTGCCCTCGGGGATCTGCCAGATTATGACGGGCTTGGCGGTCGCGCCGTGGACGGCGCCGATGTACGCCTCCCAGCGGTGAAAATGGGGGAAGGTCACGTTGAGCTTGTCCCACCAGGCGTGCGGGTTGTTGTACACATACTTGTAGTAGCCGGCGTCGCGGTCGCCTACGTCGTTGAAGATCAGGTCGTAGGCCCCGCTCTGGGCGGCGAAGCTCCCGGCTTCCTGCCCGAGCGCGGTCGCGTCAAGGGTGGGGTCGGTACTGCTGCCGATGTCTTTGATGGTGGCCCAGCCGCTGACGTGGACGGCCAGTCGCACGTTCGGCGCGTAGAGGTCGCGCAGGTGCAGGAGCGCCCGGTTGAAGCCCTGGTAGGTGTCGGGGTCGCCCGCGACATCGCCGTCGCCGGAGCTGGCGACGGCGGCGTGGAGCAGGGCGGGATTGTTGCCCTGGCCGGCGCAGTAGCCGTAGCATTTGCTGTTGTCGAGCACGCTTTGCTCGGCGTAGCCAGAGAGGTCGGGCTCGACATGCACGATCGCGGTCTTGCCAAAGCCGGCGATGCCGTCATAGGTCCCCGAGCCGAGGCGCTTCATCAGCAGGGCGAAGTTCTGGAAGTAGCTCGCCATCGTGCCCGCGTTGTTGAGGTTGGAAAGGTCCTTCTGGGCCTCGCCGCAGGAGCCGCAGGAGCCGTTGCTCTGCAGCATCTCGTAGTAGCTGAAGACGGGGATGTAGTTGTGGGAGGCGGCGCCCTGCGCGTAATAGAGGGCGAACTGGCCGCTGCCGTTCCAGGTCTCCCAGCCGGAGCCCGTATTGGCGCCGCCGGAGAGATATTGGTAGGCGTAGTCCCAGGGGATGTGCGAGTTGGGCATCCACCCGTAGATGCCGCTGCTGTCGGGATGCGCGGCGAGCCCAATGCCGAGGTGGGTGGGTAGGCCGGAGGGGATCGTCGTTGGCGTCGAGGCGGCGTGCGCGGTGCGCGTTGTTCGCATGGCAATGGGATTGGCCGCGACTGCGGTGGTGAGTAGGGCTGTACTCACGAGGGCGCGCATCAACCTTCTGGTCGTCAATGGAGCTGTCCTTCTCTATATAATCACCCATGGGCTGGGTAGGTGGTTGTCGGTGATGGGTCGGCCAAATCATTGGCCGGTCAGGTATGTATGATAGGCTGACTCTCCTCTCTGTCACATGGCCCATTGGCGCCAGACGCTACCATCAATTGGTACCGGCGTCGGTAGCCAAACGGGCTACAAGTTCTTACTATAGCAGTGGCGCCGCGTTATCGCTAGTATTTTAGCTAAAATGCGACGCCTTGTGCGGTAAATGCGACAAGGGCGTCGTGGGCGGGGGTAAAACGAGCGGTGGGACGCGAGGGCGTGAGCCTCCGCACGATTAGGGCACGCGCAGCACGATCTTGCCGACGTTGGCGTTGGACGCCATATAACGGTGCGCGTCGGGGGCGTCCTCCAACGGATAGACGCGGTCGACCACGGGGACGAGCCGGCCATCGGCGAAGCGGTCCAGCGCGAAGCCCTTGAATCGCTCGGTCAGCGCGACCTTCTCGGCCAGCGGGAGCGGCCGCAACCCCGTGCCGATGACGCGTAGGCGTTTGCGCTGGATCGCGCCGAGATCAATCTCCAGCTTGCCGCCGCCTTGCTGGCTGACCAGGATGAGGCGGCCGCCCACGACGAGACAGGCCAGGTTCTGGTCCCAGTATGGCGCGCCGACCATGTCGAGGATCACGTCGACGCCGCGCCCGCCCGTCGCCTCTTTGACTGCCGGCTCGAACGGCCCTTCCCGATAGTTGATGGCCGCGGCCGCGCCCAGTGTGCGACAACGCTCCGCTTTCTCCGCCGAGCCGACGGTCACGATGGCGCGGGCGCCGGCCGCGCGCGCCAGCTGGATGGCCGCCGTGCCAACGCCGCTGGCCCCCCCATGTATCAGGGCATAGCCGCCCGCGCGCAGGCCGCCGAGGTCGAAGAGGTTGAGGTAGGCCGTCAGGAAGACTTCGGGGATGGCGGCGGCCTGCTCATAGGAGAGGTTCGCCGGGGTCGGGATGGCCATCGCGGCGGGGAACGCCGCGAGTTCGGCGTAGCCGCCGCCGAGCAGCAGCGCGCACACGCGGTCGCCGCGCGACCAGCCGGTCACGCCCTCGCCCCAGCCCACGACCTCGCCGGCCATCTCCACGCCGAGCGTGTCGGGCGCGTCGGGCGGCACGGGGTAGCGCCCCTCGCGCTGCAGCAGATCCAGCCGGTTGAGGGCGGTGGCATGAACACGTACCAACAGTTCGCCCGGCGCGGGCGTTGGGTCGGGCAGCTCGCCCATCTGTAAGACATCCGGTCCGCCGGGTTGTTCGATCACGATCGCGCGCATGGTATCCTCCTGCTATTTACCGATATGGCGTGACTCTTTACGTCGACGTCGCGGTTGGCGTCGCCCAACCGTCACGTCAAGCCATCGTCCAGAAGGGCTAGAAAAGCGTCGCCGCCGATGTATTCGACGCCCTCGTGGGCGTGGCGACCGGCGGCCCCGCGCGGTGGATAGTGACGTGTGTTCTCGGAAACAACGTGGCTCGCTCCGCTCACCTTAGCCGCCGCCCACACGGGGTGATCCCACATGTCCGTCAGCCCCGGCCACGGTGGTGGATAGGGTGGCTTCGGGTCGACCATCGCAAAGACGGGGATGAGATGATCCATCATCCGCTTGGCGCTCTCGCCGCACGCGGCTTGATTGGAGGCGGACAGGTCATTGCCCGTCCGCTTGAGCCAGCGCCAGACGAGCACACGGTTCAACTCGGCGACGATCCAGGGTGACCAGACAGCCTCGAACGCTCCGATCTGCGCGGCTTGCTGAATATGGTGGCGCAGATAAAACGGCACTAAAGAACTGGTGTCGATGACGGCCCCTCGCATCGGCGCGCGCTCCATCCTTGCGGTGTCGCCCGGCCCAACTATCACGCACGCTCCCAGGGCAGCGTCCCTGGGCGCGCGGCCTCCAGCGCTTCGAGCTCGTCCTCATTCAACGCGCCGTCCAGGTCGACCGTCGCATCGTGTGCGCGGTCCGACTCTTGGATGCCGCGCACAATGGCGCTGCCCTGCAATCGCTCCAACTCGCGCAGTGGGATCATCATATGGTTGCCGTGCCGTTCGTAGGCCAAGCCTTCGCGTCGCACTAGCAGCTTGAGCGTAGTCATGGAGCGGATGCCAAGCAGTTCCGCCGCCTCCGCCGTGGTTAGGAGTTGGTCAGGTTGAATGTCCCCCGATGCAGGGTCGGGCGCCTTGTCCTGCTCGCCCGCAAGCCCACTTTCGTACTCCTGTACAAAGCGCCAAATTTCCCGCTGCTTGTTGGGCGGCATGGTGCGAAGCACCTCGGCGACACGCTCCGCGATGGAGGTTGAGTCAGCTTCCGAGTCCGCTTGGTCGTGCGCGCTATGGGCGTTCATAAGAGTACCTCCATATGCCCATCATTGTAGCACCCTACAGCGGCTCTATGCCGCCGTGCGGCGTCTCTTCCCGTATAGGATGGAGATGCTTGGCGAAGAAGGCGAGCGCTATGTGGTTGACCAAGTCGCCGTAGGGCGTCGCCGTCCCCCAGCGATGGCCGGCTTTAGCGATAGACATGAACGTGGCGTCGACGCCGGCCCGGACGAGGGCGTCGTACAGGAGTTGCGACTGCCCGACCGGGACAGCTTCATCCTGGACGCCATGGATGATCAGGAACGGGGGCTCGTCGCCGCGTATGTAGGTGATCGGATTGGCCTGTCGCGCCAACTCCGTGCGCTCTCGGATAGGCCCACCGACGAGCCGGGACTCCGGCGAGTCAGCGTCCTCATGGTAGCCACCCGCCTGCAAGAAGTCGGTCGGCGCGGAAAGGGTGAGGACGGCCTGGACCCGGCTGGAGTAACCATTGGCCGCGGCGCCATCATCGAGGGCCGTGGCATCCGGCGCTGTCCCCAGCAGGGCCGCGAGGTGGCCGCCGGAGGAGTAGCCCCATACCCCAATGCGCGCGGGGTCGATATGGTAGTCGTCCGCATGAGCGCGCAACCAGCGCACCGCCGCCCGCGCGTCGGCGATTTGCGCGGGAAAAGTGGCCTGATGACTCAGGCGATAGTCGATGCTCACGGTGAACAGCCCGGTGTCGGCGGGGAGCAACTCATTGCGATTTTGCTTGCGATCCCCGCTCATCCATCGGCCCCCGAACAGGTAGATCAGGACGGGCATCGGCTCGACGGGGATCGGGTCTGGCCGGATGATATCGAGCCGCAACGAGACGTCGTCGATGTCACGGTACGGAACGTCATCGATACGCACGATCTGGCGCGATGGGTTACCGCTCAAAGGGCGCCTCAATCATCTTGATCAACCTCATATGGCTTGGCCGCTGTGATGCGGAAGTTGACGGTATACGCGAAAAACAAGCCCTTTTCTTGCCGCAGTTGGACGTCGGCGCGGAGTTGGTCCACTTCCTCGGGCGTGAGGACGGCGGCCTGTCGCGCGTCCGCCAGCCACTCGTCGAGCAACAGCGCGAACTGGGGCGACACGTCCTCACTGACGCCGACGGCCGGGACGACATCGACCTGCCATCCGATCTCCTTGCACCATCCGATCAGCTGCCGGGCGACCGCGCCATTGAACTCGTGGTCTCCCACGAACCGCGTCAGCCGCCGCGTCAGGTCCAGGTCGGACCCGAGCAGCGCCCGCGCGTCGCAGTCGGACTCCCAGAGGCACACGCGTCCTCCGGGGCGCGTTACCCGCCCCAACTCCAGCAACGCCTGGCGGGGGTCGGGCAGGATGAGAAAGGTCTCGGTGGCGTAGCAGCGGTCGAACGCCGCGTCGGAGAACGGCAGGCGCCGCGCGTCCGCGACATGAAAGCGCACCGGCAGGTCGCACTCCTCCGCGAAGCGCCGCGCCGCGGCGATCATGGCCGCGCTGGCGTCCACCGCCACCACTTCTCCGATCTCCGGTGTCCCTCGCGCCACGGCACGCGCCATCGCCCCGTTGCCGCAGCCGACCTCCAGGACGCGTTCGCCGGGCTGGGCGTCGATCCACGCGAGCGTATTGGGGTAGTGGGCGGGGTCGTCGTCCGGCCGCGCCTGGTTGAGGAGGTCCACATACCGTTCCGTCCGGTCGCTCTCGTCGACGTGCGCCCAGCGCCATTTGTACGTGTCGGTGTTCATGCCTTCTACTATAACGCGGGGCGCGGTACACGGACCTGCTACCGGATAATGGACGGCGGTAATAGCGCGCGATGTTCGGCTAATTAGACGCATGTGCGCAATGTTGTTATGCTGATAATAGATAAATGTATATATTACGTTACCCGTCGGTGACGACGGGTTTTTTATTGCGCTTAGGAGATACACCCTTTTGACCCTTACTACCGCCCCTACCCCGACTATTGCTACCGCGACCGTCCTCAAGCCGGCCGTTGAACCGGCCTTCTTCGGCGATCTGCCGGTCGGGCAGCCCCTGGCGCGCGCCCTGGCCGCGATGGGCTACACAATCCCAACTCCCATCCAGCATCAGGCCATCCCGCCGCTGCGTGAGCGCCGCGATGTGCTGGGGCAGGCGCAGACCGGGACGGGCAAGACGGCCGGCTTCGGCATCCCTATGATCGAGATGATCGACACTCGTAGCCGCGCCGTGCAGGCGATCGTGCTGCTGCCGACGCGCGAACTGTGTCTGCAGGTGGCCGACGAACTGGCGCGCCTGGGCCAGTACGCCGGCGTGCGCGTGCTGTCTGTCTACGGCGGCGTGGGGCTGGGCCGCCAGATCGAGACGCTGGCGCGCGGGGGCGCCCACATCGTTGCCGGCACGCCGGGGCGCGTCGAAGACCTGTTGCAGCGCGGCGCGCTCAACCTGAGCGGCGTGCGCCTGGCCATACTCGACGAGGGCGACCGCATGCTCGACGTCGGCTTCCTGCCGGCCATTGAGCGCATCCTGAATCGCACACCCAAGACGCGCCAGACCGCGCTCTTCTCCGCGACGATCCCCGAGGAGGTGCGCGGGTTGGCCCACCGCCAGATGCGCGACCCAGTGACCGTGGCCATCGAGCCCGAGCGCGCCACCGTCGACGCGATCGAGCAGCGCATCGAGCGCGTCCCCGACGGCGACAAGCTGACGGCGTTGCGCCGCCACCTCGACGACCCGGCCACGCGCCTGGCGCTGGTGTTCCGCCGCACCACCCACAAGTCCGATCGCCTGGCGCACGATCTCGAACGCTCCGGCTACCGCGTGGCCGTGCTGCACGGTCGGCGCACACAGGGGCAGCGCGAGCGCGTGCTGGCGCAACTCAAGGCGGGGCAGGTGCAGGCGCTGGTGGCGACGGACATCGCGGCGCGCGGCCTCGACATCCCTGGCCTGACGCACGTCTTTAACTACGACCTGCCCGATACGCCGGAGACCTACGTGCACCGCATCGGCCGCACCGGACGCGCGGGCGCCAGCGGCATCGCCACCACCCTCGTGGCGCAGGAGGACGAGGACGGGTTGCGCGCGATTGAGCGCTACCTCGCCGGTCAGCGTCAGGGCGGCAAAGGCTCTCCTGCTCCGAAGCGGACCGCGGCGCCGGCCGCACGCTCCGACCAACAGGGGCGTGCACGGATGGATGCGCCGGGCCAAAGCCGGGGGCAAGAGAGTTCCCAGCGGCCTACCGAGAAGCGCTTTTCACGGTCAAACCCGGCGAGAAACGAGTTCGCGCCGTCCGGCGCATCGAGCGGGACGGCGTCCAGTTCGGGGCGCAATCGCCGCCGCGCCCCTTCACCTTCAGCAGGCGCGCGGCCTGCTGGTTCCATGTCGCGCGATTGAGGGTCCAAGGGTAGCGTCGTTTACTGGGAGCGCCGGCTTCTAGCCGGCAAACGTCCGCTGCTACGGCGCCTACCATCGCCAGCCGCTCGTCCGTGACGGTATGCCGGCTAGAAGTCGGCGCTCCCAGTGGGTTACGGCGCCGCCCAATCGCGGTAGGTCAGCCGCAAGTCGTGCCCCTCCACGACGAGGGCGGCGACGTAGCCAGGTCCGGCCTCCACGTCATGGAGGGACCAGCCGGCCGCCTCCGTCGGATCGGGGCGCGTCGCCAGCAGCGCGGGCGGCTCGCCGGGCGCGAGCGAGACGTCGAAGCTGGTGAGGTCAAGCGAGAAGCCGACGCCCAGGGCTTTGACGTAGGCCTCTTTGCGCGTCCAGCACCTGAAGAAGGCCG
>JAABUX010007164.1_pt1 | contig 13149 bp, 9 predicted proteins | sample 5561851 | NCBI WGS metagenome assembly JAABUX01 (sample SAMN10711883, study PRJNA513361) | rock metagenome | isolation source: Antarctica rocks | place: Antarctica: Victoria Land, Richard Nunatak red sandstone | collected 2016-01-03 | reverse complement strand
CGCCGCCGCCCGTGCTCTTCAGCATCACGGGATAGCCGATCACCGCCGCCGCTTGCCTGGCCGCACCCAAGTCCGGCAGCAACCCGCTGCCAGGCGCAAGCCGCACGCCCGCGGCCTGGGCGATCTCGCGCGCGCGGTGCTTTAGGCCGAAATCGCGGATCTGCGCGGGTGTTGGGCCGATGAAGACCAGGCCCGCATCGGCGCAGGCCTGGGCAAAATCGACGTTCTCGGCCAGGAAACCGTAGCCGGGGTGCACGGCGTCGGCGCCGGTGTCCCGTGCCGCCCGCAGGACGCGGTCAATCCGGAGATAGCTCTCGCTGGCAGTCGACGGGCCGATGCAGCGCGCCTGGTCCGCCGCCGCCACGTGGAGGGCGTGACGGTCTGCCTCGGAATAGATGGCGACCGAAGCGACGCCCATCCGGCGCAGGGTGCGGAGGATGCGGCAGGCGGCGACCCCGCGGTTGGCGATCAGCACCCGGCGGAACAAGCTTTAGGCCCAGCGCTCAATAGTAATAGTCACCATGCCGCGGGTCAAAACTCCAGCAGGTTGTCCCGGAAATGCTTGCAGCCATACTGCTTGCGCACCAACCCACGCTGCTGCAACGCCGGCACCAGGCCGTCGGTGATCTCTACCACGCTCTTGCGGCTGACGTTGGGAAGGGCGAACAGGAAGCCATCGCCGCCAACTTCCTGCATGACCTCGCCCATCTGCGCCGCCACCGCGTCCGGGGTGCCCACCAAGTCCACCGAGCCGCCGCTGCTGCTATGGGCGATGATCGCCTCGCGCAGGGTCTTGCCGCCGGCCTTGCGGATGAAGTTGTTCAGGCTGGACTGATGGCCGTTGGTCGAGAGCGGGCCGATTGGCGCGTCGAGGTCATGGCCGGAGAAGTCGATGTTGGTGGTCCAGCCCATCTGAGCCAGGCGCTGATCGATATTGGTGGCCGCGTCCACGGCCCGCTGCGCGGCCTTTTCCCGGGCATGCTCCATTGTGTCGCCCAGGATCGGGTAGGCCATGAACAGCACTTTGCAACTGTCCGGGTCCCGCCCGAACAGCCGCATCTGCGCGCGGACGTCGTTGCGGTAGTCCTTCATGCCATCGATCCCCTTGGGATGCGCCACGATGGTGTCGGCGTAGCGGGCGGCGATGCTGCGCCCCTTTGCGGAGCCGCCGGCCTGCGCGATCACTGGGCGCCCTTGCGGCGCAGGGCCGGAGTTCAGCGGGCCGCGGCTTTTGTAGTAACGGCCGGCATGGTCGATCGTGTGCACCTTATTCGGATCGATCAGTATGCCGGTCTTGCGGTCGGCGACGATGGCGCCAGGCTCCCAGCTCTTCCATAGCCGGGTGACGACCTCGATGTATTCCTCGGCCATCTCATAGCGGGTGTCGTGCTCCGGCAGCTTGTCCAGGCCGAAGTTCTGCCCGGAGAAGTCCGAGCTGCCGGTCACCATGTTCCAGCCGGCCCGCCCTCCCGACACCTGGTCCAAGGTGCCGACGATGCGCGCCGTGAGGTAGGGATGGTAAGCGAAAGTCGAGAGCGTCGGCACGATGCCCAGCCGCGAGGTAGCCGCCGCCATCAGCGAGGCGATCACCGTCGGCTCCTGCCGCGGCACCGACATGCCGTTCTTCAGGAAGATGTCGCGCGAGTTCTGCCAGTTCTGGCCGATATAAATGGAATCTTCCAGCAGCATGTAGTCGAAGCCTGCGCGCTCGATGGACCGCGCGAGATCCAGGAACATGTCGGCGGACATCCACTCCTCGCTGATGTTGCCGGTCCAGTCGGCGCCCCAGGCCTGGATGCTCGAACCCTGCAGGAACCAGGCGAGATGGAAGTGATCGGAGGCCATGTTGTACCCTTCTAGACCGTTGCGTTCTGTGTCGCCCGGGCCGGGGACAGCGCGAGCGGGGCCGTGCCTGGGAGCGCCGCGAGGTGGCAGGCGATGCTGTGCGTCGCGCTGACGGCGCGCAACGGCGGAACGGCGCCGTCGCACACCGCCATGCGATGTGGGCAACGTGCGCGGAAGGCGCAGCCGTCGGGCGTGGGGCCGTCCATCTCGCCCGTACCCGCCGCTGCCTCGTGCGCGACCGAGGCCAGCAGTGCCCTCGTGTAGGGATGGAACGGCGGCGCCAGCACGTCGGCGGCCTGGCCGGTCTCGACCAGCCTGCCGCGATACATGACCGCGATCCGGTCCGACAGTTGGCCGATAATGGGGAGGTCGTGCGAGATGAACAGATAGGCCAGGCCGAACTCGTCGCGCAGGTCGGCGAGCAGGTTCACCACCGCCGCCTGCACCGAGACGTCGAGCGCCGAGACTGGCTCGTCGCAGACGATAAAGCGCGGCTCGGTGGCCAACGCGCGGGCAATCGCCACCCGCTGGCGCTCGCCGCCGCTGAGCTGGTGCGGGTAGCGTTGGCGATAGGCCTCGGGCAGCCGCACCATGTCCAGCAGCGCCGCCACCCGCCGAGCGCGGTGCTTTGGGGGTAACCAGGCCGAACAGGGCCAGCGGACGCTCCAGCGCCTCGCCGATTGACAGGCGCGGGTTGAACGAGGAGCCGACGTTCTGGAACACGATCTGCGCCTGCCGCCTGAAATCGCCCAGCTCGCGGTCCGGCTGCCGGGTGATGTCCGCGCCGTCGAACTCCACGCTGCCCGCAGTCTGCCGCAGCAGCCGCAGCGCGAGGCGGCCGAGCGTCGACTTGCCGCAGCCGCTCTCGCCCACCAGGCCCAGCACCTCGCCCGGCGAGATGGACAGCGAGACGCCGTCGACCGCCGCCACTTCGCCGCGGTCATGTACGAGGCGCGGCCGGCCATCCACGAGGGAAAGCCGCCAGGCGGCCAGCCCTGCACGTGCGACGAAGACGCGCTGGAGGTTGGTCATATTCAGCAAGGAGTCGCCGCGCTTGAACACCGGCTCGGGCGCATTGTTCGGCGGCGGCATCGGCCAGCCGCCCAGCTCCGCCGACTTCCAGCAGCGAACGGCGTGGCCGTCCGGCGCGACCTCCATCGCCTGCGGCTCGGCGAGGCAGCGCCCCTCGCTGAACGGGCAGCGCGGCGAGAACACGCAGCCGGCCTCGGGCCGGGCCGCGCCGGTCATCTGCGCGGGGATGGATGGCAGCCGGCCGCGGCGGGAGCCCGCCCGCAATGGCGGCAAGGACGCAAGCAGGCCCTTGCCATAGGGATGCGCCGGCCGGGCCAGCACGCGGGAGGCGGCGCCGACCTCGACCATCTGGCTCGCATACATCACCGCCACGTCGTCGCAGACCCGGCGCACCACGCTCAGGTTGTGGCTGATGAACAGCACGGCGACGTCCTTGCGGCGGCGGAGTGCCGCCAGCAGATCCAGGATCTGCGCCTCAACCGTCACGTCCAGCGCCGTAGTGGGCTCGTCCAAGATCAGCAGCGACGGCTCGCAGGACAGCGCCGCGGCGATCAGGGCGCGCTGCTTCATGCCGCCGCTGAGCTGGTGCGGGAAGGCGTGCGCCACCTCCGCCGGCCGGGCGATGCCCATCTCGGCCAGCAGCTCCATTGCCCGGCGGTTCGCATCCACCGTGTTGGCACCGCGATGCTGCACCAGGGCCTCGGCAATCTGCCGGCCGACGCGCAATGCCGGGTTCAGGGCGGTGAACGGGTCCTGGAACACCGAACCGATGCGGCTGCCCAGCATCGCCCGCCGCTGCTGCGGGTTGAGGCTGGCCAGGTTGCGCCCTTCGAAGACGATGCTGCCCTGGATGTCGGTGCCGGGTCCCAGCAGGTTGAGGATCGCGCCGGCGATGCTGCTTTTGCCCGAGCCGGACTCGCCGACGATCCCTAGCCCGCAGCCGGGGGCGAGGCTGAACGACACGTCGCGTACAGCGATCACCGGGCCGTCGTCGCCGGCGTAGCGCACCGTAAGGCCGCGGACCTCCAGCAAGCTCATCCGCGCCCCAGGCGGCGCGGGTCCAGCACTTGGCGCAGGCCATCGCCGAGCAGGCTGATGCCGATCACGGCGAGGCTCATGGCGAGGCCGGGGGCGAGCGAGATCCAGGGGGCGTCGTCCACGAAGGCGCGGCCGTTGCTGATCATCAGGCCCCAATCCGCCTCGGGCGGCTGCACGCCGAAACCGAGGAAGCTCAGCACCGCGCCGAGCAGCACCGCGAACACCACGCGCAGGCTGGCCTCCACGATCAGCACTGGCCAGACGTTCGGCAGCAGCTCGCGCAGCAGGATATACCAGGTTCGCTCGCCCCGGCTGCGCGCGGACTCGACGAAGTCCTCGCTCATCAGATCCAGGGTGACGCTGCGGGTGACGCGGGCGATGGGCGGCACGAACAGCACGCCGATCGCCACTGCGGTCTTGACCAAGCCCGGCGGCGTCACCGCCAGAATCAACAGCACCAGCATGATCGGTGGGAACGACATCATGATGTCCAGCCCGCGCATGATCAACTCGCTGGCGAGGCCGGGCCGGTAGCCGGCGAACAGGCCGAGCGGCACGCCGAGCACCATGCTGATGGCGGTCGCGATCACGCCTAGCGCGATGGAGAGCTGGGAGCCGAACAGCAGGCGGCTGAAGATATCGCGGCCGTACTCGTCGGTGCCGGCGAGGTAGTGCAGGCTGGGCGGCGCCAGGCGGTCGCGCACGTGCATCTGGTCGAACGGGTAAGGCGCGATGAACTGGGCGAAGAGCGCCACCGCCAGCAGGGCCACGACGATCGCGCCGCCGCTCAGCAGTGCCGGTGGCCGGCGCCGGCGCCGGCGCCGCGCACGCGGCAGCGCCAGCCCAGTCACTAGGTCAGTCAACGTCGCCGCCATAGCGGATGCGCGGGTTGGCGACGCCATACAGCAGGTCGGCACCCAAATTGGCCAGGCAATAGACGGCGGTCAGCACCAGGATCGCCGACTGCATCAGCGGCAGGTCCTGCCGCTGCAGCGAGAAGATCAGCAAGCGGCCGATGCCGGGGTAGGCGAAGATCGCCTCGACCGCGACGATGCCGCCGATCAGGAAGCCGAAGTCCTGCGCCAGCACGGTGATGGTGGGAAGCAGCGCGTTGCGCAGCGCGTGCCGGATGATGACCACACGCTCCGGCAGGCCGCGGGAGCGGGCGACCTTGACGTAGGCGCTGTCGAGCGCCTCGATCATGCTGGAGCGGGTGAGGCGAGAAACGTGCGCGAGCAAAGTCAAGGTGAGGGTGACCACCGGCAGCACCAAGTGAGCGACGAAGGCGCCGAAGCCGTCCGACAGGTCCGCAGCACCAGAGGTCGGCAACAAGTGAAAAGTGCTGCCGAAGATCAGGATCAGCACCAGGCCCCAATAGAACTCCGGCACCGAGATGCCGAGATAGGTGAAAACGGTGGCGGCGTGGTCCGGCCAGCGCCCCTGCTTCACCGCCGCGATTACGCCGAGGGCCGGGCCGAGGGTGGAAACCACCGCCATGGCCGAGATGGACAGCACCGCCGACCGGGCCAGCGCGTCCCACAGCAGGGGCGCCACCGGTCGCTCCATCACCAGCGACTGGCCGAGGTCGCCGTGCAGCACGCCGCTGGCCCAGCGCCAGTATTGCACCGGCAAAGGTAAGTCCAGGCCCAGCTTATGTTCCAGCGCGGCCTGGGTCTCGGGCGTGGAATACTGCCCCAGGATCAGTTGCGCCGTATTGGACGGCAAGGCATGGGTGGCGAGGAAAACCAGCATGACATCATCGCCAGCACGACGACTACCCCCACCAGGCGCTGCAGGGCATAGCGTGCCATGCGCCGTTTAGGCCGCGACGGTTGCGGTGCTGATGTCCACCAGGAACAGCGGCGAGGGCGAGAAGCCGCTGACCTTCTTGCTCACGCCGCAGGAGAAGTTCTTCACATAGACGACGCAGCCCGGGCCGTCATCGGCGATGATCTCCTGGAACCGGCCATATAGCTTGGACTGCTCGGCCATGTCCGTGGTGATCCGGGCGGCCTCCAGCAGCTTGTCCACCTCGGGATTGCTGTAGTGCCAGAGCGTGTTGTTCCAGGAGCCGCTGCTATGGTACCATGGATACAGCATCAGGTCCGGCGTCGTGCGGCCGATGAAGTTGTCCACGTTGAGGGGTACCTTGCCCTCCATCTCGGCATAGAACTTTTCCTGCGGCGCGATGCGGAGCGACACGATGATGCCAGCCTGCTTGGCGGCGTCGCGGAAGGCCGTCGCCAGCCGCTCCATCGCCGGGTCGGCGGACGGGATGTACATCTCGATCGGGAACCCAGCGCCCAGCCCAGCCTCGGCCAGCAGCTTCTTGGCGCCGGCGATGTCCGGGCCCAGGCCGATGTCCTTGCGGAAGAATGGATGGGTGGGCGGCAGCGGCGTCACCGTCGGGGTGCCGTGGCCGAAGGTGGCGATGTCGGTGACCGCCGCCTTGTCCACCAGCTTGATCATCGCGCGGCGCACCCGCGGGTCGTCGAATGGCTTCATCTGGTTGTGCATGATGATGCCCTGCCACGAGCCGGTCGGCACCTCCATCACCGTCGCGACCGTGCTGCGCTTGAGCCGGTCGGCCTGCTCCGGCGGCAGGTCATAGACTATGTCGAGCGAGCCGCTGTCCAGCCCCGCAACGGCGGTGGTGGCCTCCGGGATGATGCGCAGGATCGCGCGGTCGATCTTCGGGATGCCGGGCAGGAAATAGTCCGGATTCTTTTCAAGCGTCATCTGGTCGCCGGGCCGGTATTCGACGAACTTGAACGGCCCGGTGCCCACCGGTTTGGTGGTCAGCGTGTCCATCGCCGCCTCGCTGACGATCATGGCCTGGTAGCCCGCTGCCACCGCGGGGAGGTCGGCGTAGGGGATCGACAGGTTGAAGCGGATAGTCTGCGGGTCCAGCGCCTCGATGCTGCTGACCATCTCGAGGTTCGCCCGCAGCACCGAGCCGACCTCCTTGTCCTGCAGCCGCTTGTAGCTGAACACGACGTCGTCTGCCATAAATGGCTCGCCGTCGTGCCATTTCACCCCCGGGCGCAGATGAAAGGTCCAGCTTTTCAGGTCGGGGGTGGATTCCCAGCTCGTCGCGAGGTCGGGCAGCACCTGCAGCTTCGTGTCCTGCTGGGTTAGGCGGCTGAACACGCAGAGGGCGTAGTTGTATTCCAGGCCGCCGGCGCGGAACTTCGCCGGGTCGAGGGTGGCGACCGGCGTTGGAAATGCCACGCGGATAGTCGTTGGATCGGCGGCGCGGAGCTCACCTGGGACGAGCGTAGCGGCGCTGAGGGCGAGCGCAGCGCGGCGGGTCAGCGCCGCGGGCGAGATGGGACGGGGCATTGCCGTGCTCCTGTGGGAGATTGCCACGCTATGGCGCGACGCAACCTTCGTGCCAGGCATTATCGGCAGCAAGAGCCCATTCGGCGCATAGTATTTGCCTGAATAATGGTCAGACATGGACGTGAGTCATGCAGTTCCATGCCGTCCAACGATTTCCAGCCTGAAATTCATGCAACTTCCATCGCTGGCCTAGTTCATGCAGCGTGGGAGATGCCAACCGCGGAGAGCGCGCGATGCCGCCAAAGCCCTTCCACCTCGCCTGGTTCATGAACTTCACCCCCGGCGATTGGGACAGCGACTTCGCAGCCGGCGGCTCGCCTTGGGATGGCCAGTTCTACATAGAGATGGCGTTGGCGCTGGAGCGGGCCTGCTTCGACTACATCATGCTCGAAGATACCGTCATGGTGCCCGAAGCTTATGGCCACTCCACCGAGGCCGCGCTGAAGCACGCCTTGATGGTGCCGAAGCACGACCCAATGCCGCTTGTGGCGCTGATCGGCGCCGCGACCAAGCAGCTCGGAGTGGTGGCCACAATGTCCACCATGGCCTATCCGCCGTTCATGCTGGCGCGGCTCTGCACCACGCTGGACCACATTGCCGGCGGGCGCTTCGGCTGGAACATCGTCACCAGCGGCGAGGACGCGGCGGCGCAGAATTTCGGCCTGGACAAGCTGCCACCGCGCGAGTTGCGCTACGAGATGGCGGACGAGTACGTGGACCTTGTCTGCAAGCTGTTCGCTTCCTGGGACAAGGACGCGGTGGTGATGGATCGCGAGCGCGGCGTCTACGCCGACCATGCCAAAGTCCGCGAAGTCAACTTCGAAGGCAAGTTCTACAAGTGCCGTGGGCCGCTCAACACCGTCCCGTCGCCGCAGGGGCGCCCGGTGTTCGTGCAGACCGGCGGCTCCCCGCGCGGCCGAGCCTTCGCCGCCCGCAACGCCGACTCGATCATTGCGACGGCTAACGGCATTGAGGGGATGAAACGCTACCGCGACGACGTGCGGGCGCACGCCGAGGCTGCCGGCCGCAGTCCCGACAACATCAAGGTGCTGTTCCTGATCTACCCGACGCTGGGCGACACCAACGAGGAGGCGCACGCCAAGCGGGACCGCCTCACTAGCTCGCCGGCGTTCGTCGAGATGGCTCTGGCCAGCGTGGCCTCCGTTACCGACATCGACTTCTCGCAGTTCGACCTGGACCAGCCGCTGCCGCTTTTGACCACCAACGGCGAGCAGGGCTCGCTCGACAAGTTCGCGCAGTGGGGCAGCGGCAAGACATTGCGGCAACTGACTGTCGAACGGTTCAGTGGCCTGCCGCCGGAGCTTGAACTGGTCGGCACGCCCGACCGGGTAGCGGCGCGGATGGGCGAGATCATGGCAGGCGTCGGCGGCGACGGCTTCCTGATTAGCACGCCGTTCCAGCGCACGAGCCGGCGCTTCATCAACGAGGTGACCGAGGGCCTGGTGCCTGCGCTGCAACGCCGCGGCCTGGCCCGTATTGTGTATGCGAGCGCTACCCTACGCGATACGCTTAAAGAGTTCTGACCTGTGCGCCGCTATTGGGCGGCGACCTTGGAGGACTGATTCATGGCGACCGAGGTCGGCGCAACGATGGCGCCGGGGCGGATGCGCTGCAGGCCGTTGACGACGATCCGGCGGACGTGGCCCAGCCGTCGATGTCATCAGCGTTCCGGACGGGCCGCCCGCCATCCTGAGCTGGCGCGACTGGCGTTGGTGCACAACTCGGATAATGGGCACAGTGCGGTCGCCCGAGGCGTTTTCAGCAGATACGCTGCGACATTGGCATGCCAAGGCAGGTCATTCTGTTCAGCACCGAGCAGGCCACCTTGGTCTCGGTTTTCTGGGCAGGTAGGGTGCGGGCACGAAGGCTGCTGCCGATGACGGCCTTGTAGCGGAACACCGCCGTCTCTGCGTGCGACCGCGTTCCATAGCCCACCGCTTTTTGCCATCCCATGGTAGTGTCCCAGTATCGAATTAGAGACACTTGAACGCATTGATATTCCTAAGTTTATTTCTGGCAAAAAGCTCAAACTGACCCACTACCCATCCCATGCGCCCCTTGTCTTCGATCATCTGGATGTGCTGGTCGCGCTGGCTGGGCGTCGTGCCTGCGTCCGGGCTCGGCACCGCAGTTGAGCGCGGCGGGACGACCACCGCCACGGGCGGGTCGGGCTGACGCTCAGCCACTGCTTGGTAGATGGGTTCGCCGTCGTAGGCGCCGTCCGCCGTCACCGAGGCGAGGGTGCCAGGGATCTGCTCGAGCAGGGGGCCAATCTGGGACGCGTCGCCCTCCTCGTTGCTCGTCAGCTCGGACGCAAGGATCTCGCCGGTGCTGGGATCGACGGCCAGATGTAGCTTGCGCCACGTCCGCATGCCGCGCTCGCCGTGCTTCTCCACCAGCCACTCGCCCGCGCCGTAAACCTTCAGGCCCGTGGCGTCGATCACCACGTGCACGGGGCCGCTCGCCTGCGCCTGGGCCAGCGACGTGGCGAGCGCCAGCCCAGGGCTGCGCCGGGAGAACGTGGTGTGATCGGGCACGCCGACGCCGAGACCCAGCAGGGTGACAATCGAGCACAGCAGACCTTCGGTCTGGCGCCACGGACGACCAAAAGCCAGGCGCAGCAGGTGACCAGTCTCGATCGCCACGTCCGAGTAGTCGCGTGGACGACCACGCTGGGTGGTATGAGCCGGATGCCAGGCCGCGAGCGCTTCGAGCGTGACCCACACCGTCAGGCTGCCGCGTTGCTGCAGAGCTCTGTCGTACTCTGGCCAGTTGGCGACCTTGTAGCGCGCTTTCGGAATCTTGTGGCGGCGCGCGTCATTGGCCTTATACGGCATCGGTTATCCGGAAAACGAGGGAGCGGCCCTATACGCTCAGCTCACACCCGGCCCAAGCTTCGCGCAGAACCGAATTCTGCACCAACGCCCGTTGCAGCCAATCTCGTTGCGCGTAGAGCATCATCTCACGGTTTTCTCGTATTCGCCTCAAGGCATCCACCTCGACGTCGGCCAGTCCCTCAAGCACGACGGAAAAACTCCAGCGATTCGGGTCGTTGCCCCTCGGGCCGGCCAGGGCGGTCCGCACTAACCTCGGTCGCGGGATCGCCATCAAGGGCCAATCGTCGATCTCGAGGTTCAAGAGCACCCCGCGAAGTGCCTGCGGCCCCGGGGGCTGTTCGGACACGCGCCGCGCAATCGCGTCCACCGACTTCGAAGGATCCCTGGAGAACCACCGTAGCGCCGAAAGCAGGGCCTGCACGGGCCGGACCCAGCCCGAGTCGTCCGCTGTACCCTCGCGGGCCGCTCGTCTGGCCAGCCATAGGGCGAGCACGTAAGCGTCAGGGGTGCCGCGGGCGATCTGGGCCTGCAACACGGGCGGGAGGTCGTGCGGACCTGACGAACCTATCCATCGCGCGACGACATGCACCGCCTGCTCCAGCCCGCCGCGCAGGAGAAAGTCGGCGAGCGGACGCCCGTCCTTGTCGCTCTCCGCAGATAGCCGCCTAATCTGTGCGACACTCACGACCGACGACAGGGAGCGCGGATGCGACCCGGAGACTGCCGCCTCCGACAGGGGCAGCCTTGCTGCCAAGCGGACCAGGCGCGCTTCAGGAACGCGTCGCTCGCCGGCGAGCTCGACGACGACCGGCTCGAGGCGGGGCCACCTTGCCTTGAGGAGCGACCAAGCAAGGTCGTCACCGTCGAGCGGCTTGCCGCCAGTGTTCATACGCTGGAACAGGCTTTCAACGGCCGACACTGGGTCATCTGAGGCGTCTACCGCCTCACGCGGCAGAATCTCGCACAATATGGGCTCTTGGCCAATCTCGATGATCAAGCTGCGAGCAGGAACCGCCGTTCGAGCAGGTCCTATTTGGCCCGGCCATACATCTGGCGCTTGATAGTTTTCAGCCGGTTGATTTGGCCCTCGACCGGCCCGTTGCTCCAGGCCATCTCCACGGCGGCGCGTACCGCGCCATAGTCGTCCAGCATGCGTTTGGCCAAGCTGCGCAGTTGCCGGGCGGTGCAGTCCCGTGCCTGTTGCAGCCATGGGTCGAGGCGGCCAGGAGCATGGTCGCGGATCAGGCCGGTGAACTCTTCGGCGAGCGCGACCGCTTCGTCCAGTTCGGGGGCGTGCTGACGCAGGTCGACCAGTAACGCCTGGTCGTCGGCGCTGCGTTTCTCGGTCCGGCGCAGCACCAGCCAGGCTGCGGTGCGCGCCGTCAGCACCGGCCGGGATGGCGCGACCAGCACCGGCCTGGGATGCTTGGTCGGCTTGCGTGCTGCCACGGTTCCTGGTGCGGCGCGCAGGCGCTGGAGATACCGCGCAAGTGTTGGATAGCTGCCCTGGTAGCCGTCGTTCTGCAGCGTGCTGAACAGCAGGCGGCCATGACGGTGACCGTTGTTCCAGTGTTCGAACACGACATGCTGCCACGGGTCGAGCAGGCTGCGCCCAGTGCCACAGCGGCTTTTGCGCTCGGGAAAGACCTCGCTGCGCAGGTTACGGAACACGGTCGCGCGGCTGATGCCGAGGTGACGCGCGATCACCCGCCCCGACCAGCCCTGGCTGCGCAGCGCCCACACCTGCTCATGCACGGTCGCGCGCCGGTCCCGACGCTCGGCAGCCAAAACCCGGGCCCTTGTTTGCGGCTGGGCGAGCGGAATGGACACGATGCCGCGCTCGGTGGCCATGGCGTCGCGGCGGGCTTGCTCGGCCGCGCGCAGCTCCTTGGCATGGGCAGCGAACACCACCTCCAGCGTTTCGGCCAGGTTCTGCAGCAGGTGGAGCGGTCGGCGACCTGGACGGCCCCGGGCGCGCCAGCACGGGCGCCCTTGGCATAGGCGCCGGCGCGATCGCGCGAGATCACGGTGACGCTGGGATGCTCGCGCAGCCACGTGGCCAGTGTGTCCGCCTCGCGGCCAGGCAGCAGCGCCACCGGCCGGTGCTGGTCGAGGTCAACCAGCACGGTGCCGTAGCTGTGCCGCTTGCGCAAAGCCCAGTCATCCACGCCGAGGGCGGACGGCGTTGCGACATCGGGCACTGGCGCTCGCCGAACCAGGCGCAGCAGCGTGTTGCGGCTGGCGTTCAGCCCGAGCTTGCGGCCAAGGCGCATGCCGGCAGCACCTCCGAGTGCCAGACCCACAGCCGTAAGCCGCCCGGCGAGGCGCGTCGTCTTGCGCGCCCACGGTGCTGCGACGGCGGGCAGGCGTTCGGCGAAAAGACGGCGCTCGCACCGGGCGTTGTCGCAAAACAGACGTCGAATGCTCAGCCGGATCGTGACGGCATACTCGCCCCAGGGCAGATCGGCGAGCGTCCGTTCGTAGCGGCTATGGACGCGTTTGGATCGCCTGCCGCAAAGCGGGCATCGCGCCGCAGCCTGGCACGCGTGAAGGTTGATGGTGATGGCGGATTGGGCGGGCTCAAGCGCCCAGGTTTCAAGCCGGACGTGGGTCGCATCCGGCAGCAAGCACGACAGTAAGTTCACTGATCCTATATAGGGACGAGCCAAGCGCGATCATCGAAAGTGGGCAAGAGCCTGACCGCGTGCGCCCAATCTCCAACAGCCTGCGTCGGGCGACCGCTTCAGTTTCAATTAACGTGCGCCGGAAACCGCCTCTGATTGCGCGTCGAGCCGTTCATCATTGCGCGCCGGTACATATAGCCGCAGGCCTGAGCTTGCGGGCTGATCGCGCGGGAGTCATTGGCGTGCCCACGGCGGTGTCGGCCATGGTGCTCCTGTGCAGATTGACCTCGACATCCTGCCGGACGACCCCGCGGTTTTGCAGCAGATGTTGCGGGACGTGGTTGCCGCGGGCCAGCGGCAGCAGGCGGCGTTGCAGGGTGCGGTGCAAGAGCGCGAGGCTGAGAACGAGA
>JAABUX010007162.1_pt1 | contig 13151 bp, 9 predicted proteins | sample 5561851 | NCBI WGS metagenome assembly JAABUX01 (sample SAMN10711883, study PRJNA513361) | rock metagenome | isolation source: Antarctica rocks | place: Antarctica: Victoria Land, Richard Nunatak red sandstone | collected 2016-01-03 | reverse complement strand
GGGCAGCAGAAGCTGGGCAGTTACCATCTATTTAGACAAGCGGCGGACGATGGTGGCCGCTCTGCGCTCCTGTTCCTTAACCAGTGGCGGACCCGTTGGCCGCTTGCCTTGCGGACCCATCCGCTGCGGCGGCTGGCCTGTCGATCTCAGGGGCGCCGCACGGTCCATCTCTTCCAGCGGGGGCAATAAGGGCCGTCCAGGAATTGCATCCATCCACCCGATGGTGCCATGAACCGCCCATGGCCTGATCGAGATCAGCATCCTGACCTTAATATGCCTGTCGTCCGGAACATTGTTATGGTGCATTACACCAAACATGGCCTACCTCAAGGCAGCACCGGGGATGGGCGGCACGACGACTCTTCGCCCGCACCATCACTAGCTACAGCATAGTACGGATTTCAAGAGTGCAAACCCCAAGCGCCACGACAAGGATTCCGGGTTGATGCTGTTTTTAAGGGACCGGATGTTTGGAATGCCGCGCGCGCCTGAGCCCAGCGAGGGAGCGCTTGGGACGGGACCGTCCGAGGGCGCGCCTCAATGGCACGGCTCCCGCAACGCCTGGCATCAAACCTCACCGGCCGGGTCTGGCCGGATGATCCTGCGGACGGAGGTCGTCAAGGCCGCAAGCCGGATGGCAGAGGTCAAGCCCGCATGGGACTCCCTGTGGACGCGGGGCGGGCAGAGCGTTTTCCAAAGCTTTGGCTGGATCGACGCCTGGTGGCGTTCGAGGCAGGCCAACGACGTGTCGCGGCTTTGCATAGGGCTGTGCTGGGCGGGTGGCGAACTCGTCGCCGTGATGCCCTTCGCCACGCGCTGGCACCATGGCGTCCGGGTGCTCGAATGGGCGGCCAAGGATTGCAGCGACTACTGCGACGCGCTGGTTGATCCGGGTTTCGCCGATGGCTGGCGGGCGCTTGGGGACGTTTGGGCCGCTGTGGCCGCCTCCGGCGGCTTCGACGCCACTTACCTTAGCCATGTGCGTCCCGACGCCACGCTGTGCAAAATGCTCGGCGGGCAGCAGCGGGGCGTCAGGCTCAAGCCGGGCCATCGGTCAGCTCGAAGCTTGCAGGTTCAGAGCGACAAGCCGGATGGGCACTCGTGGTTTCGCGGTCTCAGCAAGAAGGCCCGGAACAACCACACGCGCGGCCTGCGCATCATCGGCGAAACAGGGCCGGTCGCGGTAAGGGCGTCCGAGCCGGGCGACGACATCGACGCCGTGGTCGAACGCATGATCGAGCTCAAGCAGCAATGGCTCGTCGACACCAACCAGGGCAACCAGATCCTGAGCGACAACGCACGTATCCTGCGTGCGCTCATCAAGGAGCTTGGGCGCCAGGGGGCGCTCCGCCTTTTCAGCATACAGTGCGGCGACCTGCTCGTCGCCGGATCGGTGAACATCCTGTCCGGGGCACGCATGCAGGCGTTCTTCGCCGCCTACGACCCGCGCTTCGACCGTGCCTCGCCGGGAACGCTGGTGATGGTCGAATACCTGATGTGGGCATTCGACAGAAAATTCTCGGAGGTTGACTTCCTATGCGGCGAGGAGGAGTACAAGTTCAAGTTTGCGAACAAACAGGTCGACCTGGGTTCCTACGTTGGCGCCAGGACCCCGGTGGGCAGGCTCGCGCTTGCAGCCAGCGAGTGGCTCGACCAAAGGCGCAGCACTGAGGCACAGGTTGAAACTGCCCGACCCAGCAGGGTGGTCGAGGCTTAGGCAGGGCCACTGGTCAATAAAACAGCACTGCTGGGCCTGCTTCCAGAGCGCCTCCGCATTCGGCTGCATCCGCATTGCCCTGTCGGCGAAAAAAGCGCCGCCGACCCTGGTATCCTGCTGACGGGAACACAATTCGGGGTGCATAACGCACTGGTTGCGGCACTGCTTGAACCGACGGCGCTCATTGTGCTGACAGGGGCTGCGGGCCTCGGCAAGACAAGCGTCCTGACGGCGGCGCTCGAAAGCGTCTCAGACCCTTTGATGCAGGTCATCCCGCTCGATGACGGCGAGTGCGGTATGGACCAGTCTTTCGAGGCGCTGTTCAATGCCGCCCACTGCGGGCAGCGGCGGCTGGGCTTGTCCGGGCGCCGGATCGTTTTGGTCGCAGACCAGGCGGAAACGCTGCCCCCTGGAATCTTCGGCTATTTGGAACTCCTCACCCGGATGCCGGGCAAGGATGCGCCGGTGCAACTGATCATCGTTGGCCGCCCCAAGTTCCAGGACTGCATCGATAGCCCCGTGGCTGACTGGTTGCAGGACGCGGCCTCGGTCCACCTCGTCCTGGCGCCGCTGTCGGAACAGGATGCCTGGAGCTTGTTCCACCACCGCGTCAGCCCGGTCCACGCACCAGGGTCGATGCGCCGCTTAGTGAAGATGTTGCTGGAACGGTCTGGCGGCGTGCCGGGCCGCTTCGATCAGGCGTTGCAGGCCGCAGTCGCCGATGGGCTGCTGGAAGGCGCCCTGGGATGATCCGGCCTATCTGAAGCTGCCCGACCGGGCCGCCCTGCATTGTGCTGCCGACAGCACGATGCAGGGCAACGCAGGGCTTGGACCACGTTTCGCCAGGCTTACGCTTCATTAAGCTTGCGCCTCATCAGGCGTGGGCGGCGACGACCACGGAGAAGTGCTGGGTTGAGGTGGTATACAAGCCGGCGGCGGTGCCCGGCATGGCGGCGCCGTTCACGTCGACGGCGTTGACATACAGGTTGCGGTCGGTCGCGGTGGTGCCGCCCCAGGCGTCGTTCAGGAACGACACCGCGACATCGTGCGTGCCGGCCGCCAAGGCCGCGCCAAAGCCGAAGTCCTGCGCGGCGCCGCTGCCGTGCAGCGCCGTCACCGACTGCGCGGGGCCGAGCGCCTGGCCGTCCAGCGCCACCGTGAACTGCGCGTCGCCCTGGTAGGCGTCCTCGGACAGTTGCAGCACGAGCGGGCTTGCGGCGGTGGCGAAGTGCGCCGTGCCGTTCGAATACAGGGCGGCGGCCGGCGCGGCCGAGGCCTGGCCGTCGAACGCGACCGCGCCGACATACAGGTTGCGGTCGGTGCTGGTGCTGCCGCCGTAGGCGTCGTTGATGAACTGCACGCCCACGTCGTGCGCGCCGGCGCCCCACTGCCCGGCGATGCTGACGCTCTGCGACTGGCCCTGGGCGTGCAGGGCGGCGACGGTGAGCGCGCCGCCCACGGCCTTGCCGTCCACGGTGACGAGGCACTGCGCGTCGCCCTGGTAGGCGTCCTCGGACAGGCTGAGCCGCAGCGTGTCGGTCGCCACGGCGGGAGGCGGCGCGCTCCCGGCGACGGCGAAGCTGACCGTGCCGTTTCCGGCGAGCGTTGCGGCGCCCTCGGCCTGGGCGCCGTTGAACGTGGCGCTGTCGATATAGAGGTTGCGGTCCTGGCCCGGGCCGGCGTAGGCGTCGTTCAGGAAGCTGACGCCGACCGTGTGCGCGCCGGGTCCGAAGCTGCCCTTGAAGGCGAACGCCTCCGAGCCTTGGCCGTGCAGGGCGGTCACGCTCTGGGCTGCGCCGAGCGGGGCGCCGTCGACGGTGACGCTGAACTGCGCGTCGCCGAGGTAGGCGTCCTCGGACAGGTTGAGCACCAGGGTGTCAACGCCCGAGCCGACCGTCGCAGGCGTCGGAACCGGCGAGGCAACCGGCGATGCGACGGGGGGCGGGACGGCCGTTGTCGTTGTGGTGGCGCCGGCCGGGTCGGGAGAGCCACCCGAAGACAGGTCTGGCTTCGACGCATAGGCCCGGACGTAGTCGACCTTGAAGTCGGCGGGGAACGGCGTCGAGCTGTCGACCGGCTTGCCCCAACTGGGGTTCGACCCGGCGGTGTTGTCCTGCAGGATCATGTACATCGGCTTGTGCAGGCCGGCCGGCGTCGCGAAGCTGCCAGTGACTTTGCCATCCAGGTAGAACGTCGTGGTGTCCGCTTCCCAGTCGACGCCGTAGGTGTGGTAGCCAGTCGAAACGTTGCCGCCGGGCACCGGCACCGTAAGCTGGAGGTTGCTCACGTTGCTGGGCGTGCCATCATGGAGCGTTTGGTAGACCGTCCCTTTGTCTTGGCCGAGGTTCTCCTCGACGTCGATCTCGGGCGGCCACGAGCCGTCCTTCGGGAGCAGCCAAAACGCCCCGCCGACGCCGTCGCCCACTGGAAGTTCCGCCTTCATCTCGAAGTAGCCGTAAAGCTGGCTGAAGGAGCTTGCGGTCTGCAACATGCCGGAAACGTAGGGCTTATTGTTGACTTCGGCCGCGTTGATGCTGCTCGGCGTTGGCTTGATCGTGATGTCCAGAACCCCGTTGTTTATCGAAAACGGGTTGGCCGCGGCTTGCGGGGCATAGTTGGGATTGATGTAGTAGGCGGACTGCGTCGGATCGTCCTCGTTTTTTCCGTCAGGGTTGGACCAGGGATAATCTGGCGTCCAGTTGCCTTTTCCCGACAGGGCGAGGCTGTTGAACTCGTCATCGAAGGTCGGCGTTAGATTCGAGGCCATGGCGGCATCCCTATTTCACAAGACCGTGATCGATTACGATTTCGCGAGGTAACGCTTTCGTGAGCATCTGCGCAACAGCGTAATGCATGGTTTGGTTGAGGTTTTGTTAGCCTTCATGGGTTGAACGACCTCCAGCCGTGCTGGCGGCAACACCGGACCTTGGCACCCGCGAGCCAGCCAGGCTTCCCGCCCCACCCTGCTGATGCGCCCATAAAGGGTCCTGGGTGCCCCATGCGTTTGGATGCCCTGCGCGTTTGAAAGCTGCGGCGGACGCACAGCAGGCTGACTATGCCATTCTTAACATAGTCCATTTTGAGCAAGGGCCTGGATCATTTAGTCCAAGACGCGCGCAGAGGAAGCCCTTACACCTTCGTTACAAGATTGGGCGGTGCGGGCAACGCAGGACAAGGTTAGCGCTCGATGACGGCCAACGGAATAGGCTTGCGTTAGAGTCAATACTTAAGGCACCGACTATTATAATATGTTATCGTCGATTAGGAGAGTTTTTTGGTCGACGTTATTGTGATCGGCGCTGGGCCATACGGACTGTCAATCGCGGCCCATCTCCGGCAAACCCAGCTCTCATTTCGAGTGTTCGGCAAGCCAATGACGCTTTGGCGCGACAGCATGCCCAAAGGGATGCTGCTGAAATCAGACGGTTTTGCAACCAATCTCGCGGCGCCGGGGGAGGGTTTCCCGTTAGAACGCTTCTATCGCGACACCGGGCGCACGGACTACTCGCACATCGGCCTGCGTATCCCGGTCGAGACGCTGGTCGAGTACGGGCTTGAGTTCCAGCGCCGGTGCGTTGGCAGCGTGGACGAGGCGAAGGTCATCAGGGTAAGCCGGTTGGCTGAGGGCTTCGACATCGGCTTGGACACGGGCGAGCAGGTGTTCGCACGGAAGGTCGTCGTCGCGGTCGGGCCTTTGGCGTTCAAGGCTGTGCCGCAGGCGCTTGAAACGCTCTCGGACGCGACGGCCTCGCACAGCTCCGACCTTCACGACCTCGCTGGGTTCCGTGGGCAGCGCGTCGTCGTGGTCGGCGGTGGGCAGTCCGCCCTGGAGTCGGCCGCCTTGCTCCGGGAGCAGGGCGCAAGCGTCACGATCCTGGCACGCCAGCCGATCCGATGGTCCGACCCTGCGGACGAGGACACGCCTCAGCGCGACCGATCCGCCTTGCAGCGCGCCCGCAAGCCCAATTTTGGGCTTGGACCTGGCTGGCGCACATGGTTCTGGTTCGAGACGCCCTCCGCGTTCCACCGTTTGCCGGCATGGATGCGGAAAGCCCACGCCTACTCGACTTTCGGCCCTGCTGGATCGGGTTGGCTGAAACACCGCGTCGACGGCGTCATCCCCGTCGCGTATGGACGTGTCATGGAAGCGAGCGAACGTGAAGGAAGAGCAGTTTTGAACGTGCAGGGGACCGATGGCTGTGCCACTCTTGCGGCAGACCACGTCGTTGCCGCCACTGGATACAAGACCGATATCCGCTGCCTGACATTCCTTGAGGGGCTGTTCAGCGAAATCCGCACCATCGGCGGCGCGCCGGCGCTTGATCGTCACTTCGAGTCAAGCGTGGCCGGGTTGCTGTTCGCAGGGTTCGCCAGCGCGCCGAGCTTCGGCCCCTCCATGCGGTTCATCTATGGAACCCGGTTCGCGGCGGCTCAGGTAGCCCGCTCACTGTCGCGTCTCGTCACTGCCCGCAGCTTCGCTGGCGGCTTTATCACCCATGAAACGGCCTAAGAACATGCAAACGCTTCCGACCAAGCAATTCCGCGAAGAGGGCGCCTTTTCGCAACCTGTCCTGGGCCGGCGCTCACTGGGCACGCCAGCCGCGCCGCAGCCGCGCCGGAAGGGACGCATGAACGTCGTGCTGATCTGTCACTTCGGACGCACCGGATACAACATCCTGCGCTCGCTCAGGGCGGTGAACGCGCGGGTGCATCTTGTGCACGACAACCGCTCGGCGTCGCTGCGGTTCTCGCGTTGCTGCAAGGTCCTGCACGGCGTCGACGATTACACGACGACGGACCCCGAAGCCGTGCTCGACGCCATCAACGACCTGCATCTGCGGGTTGGCGTGGACAGCGTGATGGCGAGCGATGTCGAGGCAATGACATTCTTGGCTCGGATCAAGCCTCGTTTGCTTGCGCCAGTGTTCCCGATTGCCGAGGCCAGCACGCTCGCAATGCTCCATGATAAATGGCAGTTCCACCAACTCTGCGAAAAGGCCGGCGTCGAGCTTCCGAAAACGTTGTATTTCAAGACCAGGGCCGAGATTGACCCGGAGCTCATTGAGCGCGATCTAGCCTTCCCGGTCATCGTCAAACCCATCGATTCCTACGGCCAGCGAGGAATCATTGTTTGGAAAAACAAGGCTGAGATCGAGGAGTGGTTGCAGACGGCCGGCGACTTCAATCATCAGGCCACGATCGTTCAGGAGTTCATCGAGGGCCAGGACTGGGCGCTGAGCGTTTTTGCCGCGAACGGCGTCATCAAGCACTGGGTGTCATGGGTGTGCCCAGGGCAACTCGACGCCGGCTATGGCATCGGGCGTTTCCTCGCGACCGAGTTCAGCCCGCGTGAGGACCTGCTCGCGATGGGGCAGAAGATCGTCGCGGCGACCGAGTTCTCCGGCGTGGCAAACTTCGACGCGCGCTTCGATGAGCGGTCACGCTCAATGAAGATGTTTGAGTGCAACCCGCGGTTCTTCAACCGCATGTCCGTGGCCCGGCTCAGCGGGGTGGATTTCGTGCGGCCAGGCTTGCCCATGAACAGCAGCCAGCCGACGAACCTCGGCAACGTCAGCTACTACCCTTGGCAGGAACTGTTCTCGATGCGTGGAGTGAAACGGATGATGAGGGCAGAGTGGCCCCTGAAGCCGTTGATGAGCGATTTCTATGAGATGGGCAGCGATCCGCTGCCGCTATTCGTACGCAAATGGACACGCGAGGACCAACGCGCCTAGTTCACGCCTCAGCCTAGGTTAAAAAGCACCCAGGCACGACATGCTGTTGCGAGCCGGTGTTGGCACGGCAATCCAGGGTCACATGGGCCAACACCCATAAGCGAGGCCCTGGATCGCTCTGTTGCAAGCACCCCTTTGCGTAGGGTTTGGCGCCCTGCTTCACTGCGCCTCGGACTCCATGCTCACAATGATTGCCCCATCCGGATCAACACGGGCCGCGTAGGTCCGCAGGCTGCACTCCGTGTTCAGCCCGGCGCCGCTGCGCAGGTCGTAGGTCCGGTCGTGCAGCGGGCAGATCACCGCCCCCTGGTCGATCAGCCCGTCCGCGAGCGGCCCGCCCAGATGCGGGCACCGTTCCTGCGTCGCGAACACCTGGTCGCCATGGGTGCGGAACACCGCCACCCGGAGCGCGCCCGCCGCGAACACCCGCCCCTCACCGCGCGGCACGGCGTCGAGCAGGCCGACCTTATGCTCCAGCATCGACTCAATCACCGCCGACCGCTCCCGCCATCTCCACCATGTCGGCGAACTGGTTCGCGGTGCGGGGCGCCACGGCCTCCTCCTTCCAGGGATCGTAGGCCGCCTCGGTCGAGGCGGTCATGGCCGCGTCGAGCGCCGCCGCCGTGCCATCGGCGTCGTCGACCACGATCGCCCGGATGCGCTCCAGGCCAATGCGCGGCACGAAGGTGTAGGTGCGCTCCTTCCACTTCGCGTTCTCGCGGTAGTACTGCATGAACCGTCCGGCCAGCAGCATCGCTGCCTCCTCGCCCTCGACCACGCACATCAGGTCGCCCTTGCGGATATGCGCCCCAGCGGCGCCGCCGATGTAGATCTCCCACTTGTTGTCGCCGATCGCCACGAGGCCCACGTCCTTGACCAATGCCTCCGAGCAGTTGCGCGGGCAGCCGGCGGTGGCGAGCTTCATCTTGGCCGGGCTGTCGATGCCGCGGAACCGGCGCTCGATCTTGATCGCCAGGCCCATGCTGTCGCCCAGGCCGAACCGGCAGAACTCGGTGCCGATGCAGCTCTTGCAGGTGCGGTAGCTCTTGCCCCAGGCGGTGCCGGCCGGCATGTCGAGGTCCTGCCAGACGCCGGGCAGGTCGGCCTTGGCGACGCCGACTAGGTCGATCCGCTGACCGCCGGTCATTTTCACCAAGGGCACGTTGTACTTCACCGCGACTTGCGCGATCCGCATCAGCTCCGCGGGCGTGCAGACGCCGCCGGCCATCTCGGGCACGACGGAGAAGGTGCCGTCTTTCTGGATGTTGGCGTGGACGCGGTCGTTGATGAAGCGGGCGTCGCGCTCGTCCTCGTACTCGCCGGGCCAGATGGTGGCGAGCAGGCTGGCAAGCGGCGGCTTGCTGGCCGCGTCCTCGCCGGCGGGCGACAATGCGGCGAACACGGCGGACACCGAACGCAGGCCCTGCTCCTTTATCTTGGCGACCAGCTCCGGCTTGGCCAACGGGATGGCGGGAACATAGTAGTGGATGCTCGGGTCTTCTTCGACTTGGCCGCCGCAGAACCAGTCGACCAGCTCGCCCACCAGGCTTTTGCACGAGCCGCAGCCCATGCCGGCGCGGGTCGCCTTCATCACCGCGCTGCCACTGCGCGCCCCGCCCGCGACGCACGCGCCGATCGCCGCCTTGCTCACGCCGTTGCAGTTGCAGACCTGCGCGTCGGCGGGCATCTCGTCGAGCGTCACGGACTGCGCCGGGGCGCCGAGGTCGAACAGCAGCTCCAGCCGCTCGTCCGGCAGGCGGCTGTCGCGGTCGAACGCCTGCATCAGGTAGGCGGCTTTGCTGATGTCGCCCATCAGGATACCGCCGACCAGGCGCCCGTCGCGCACGATCAGCTTCTTGTAGGTGCCGCGCTTCGGCTCGCTGAACTGGATCACCTCATCTTCGTCGCTGGCCGGCTCGGTGATGCCCATGCTGGCCAGCTCGACGCCCATGACCTTCAGCTTGGTGGCCAGCTTGCTGCCGAGGTACTCGGCCTTGGAATTCGCGCCCGTCACCTGGTCGGCGAACACCTTGGCCTGATCCCAGATCGGCGCCACCAAGCCGTACACCTTGCCGCGGTGCTGCACGCACTCGCCCACCGCGTAGACGTGCGGGTCATCCGGGCTGCGCATGTCGTTGCCCACCACGATCGCGCGCTCCACCGTCAGCCCGGCCCGGCTGCCGATCTCGGCGTTCGGGCGGATGCCGGCGGAGACGACAACCATGTCGCAGGCCAGCTCGGTCCCATCCTTGAAGCGCAGGCCGGCCACCTTCTCGCCGTCCAGCAGCACGGTCGTCGTCAGCTTGCCGAGATGCACCTGGACACCCATGCCCTCCATCGCCTTGCGCAGCATGGCGCCGCCCGGCGCGTCAAGCTGCATTTCCATTAGCTGCGCTCCCAAATGGATGACATGCACCTCGCAGCCGTGGTTCAGCAGCCCGCGCGCGGCCTCAAGCCCGAGCAGCCCACCACCGATGACCGCGGCACGCTTGCTTTGGGTGGCCTGGGCGACGATGGCGTTGCAGTCGTCGATGCCGCGAAAGGCGAAGATGCCGGGGCGCAGCTTGCCGTCGCTGGTCCAGACGCCCTCCATCGGCGGGATGAAGGCGCGGCTGCCGGTGGCGATCAGCAGGATGTCGTACTCCTCCTGGACGCCGTTGTCGGCGGTCACGACACGGGCGGCGCGGTCGATGTGCGTCACGCGGGCGCCGCTGTGCAGGCGGATGTTGTTCTCTTTGTACCACTCCAGCGGGTTGATGTAGATCTCGCTGGTGTCCTGCTGGCCACTCAGGATGTTGGACAGCAGGATGCGGTTGTAGTTGCCGTAGGGCTCGTCGCCGAACATGGTGATGCTGAACTGCTCCGCGCCGCCGCGCGCCAGCACCTCCTCCACTGCGCGGGCGCCCGCCATCCCGTTGCCGATCACCACCAGCTTCTGCACGGTGCTGCCGAATGTCATGCCGCCCATCAGAACCTCCTAGATCTCGACCAGGCCCATATCGAGCGCGAGCGTGCCGCCCGTGCCCGAAGGCGCTGCCACCAGCAATTCCAGCTTTGTCTCGGGCGCGAGGTCCTCGACGACTACGAGCGGGATGTGAACGGCCCCCTTGGCGGCGATCGGAAACATGCGCATCGGCTCCCCGTCGCGCGTCAGCACGAGCGTGACCATCTCGGCCGCGCTGTTGCCGGCGCGGACATACCGCATCTGCGCGCGGCGGTCGGCGGGGACGGCGTAGGACACCCCGATCGACACTGGCGAACCGTAGCCTTCGCCAGCGAAGGCGTGCATCCCGGTCAGGATGCGGGGGGTGCTCTCTCTCATGTCTTAGTCTCCTGAAAGGGGTGCCGCGCGGTCCAGCCGGACGGCGCAGGCTTTGTATTCGGGGATGCGCGACACCGGATCGAGCGCCGCGATGGTGAGCTGGTTGGCGCTGCCCTCGCCGCCCCAGTGGAACGGCACGAAAACCGTGTCCCGCCGGATGTCCCGCGTGAGCCGGGCCGCCATCCGGGCGGTGCCGCGCCGGGTGGTGAGCCGGACCGCGTCCCCGGCCTGGATGCCGTGCTGGCGCGCGGTGTCGGGGTGGAGTTCGGCGAACGCGCCAGGCTCGGCGGCGGCGAGCTCCGGGACGCGCCGGGTCTGCGTGCCGGTCTGATATTGGCCCATCACGCGGCCGGTGGTCAGGATCAGCGGGTAGTCGTCGCAGGGCGTCTCGGCCGAGCCGACATGCTCGATGGGGTGGAAGCGGGCCAGGCCGTCAGGATGGGCGAAGCGCTCGTTGAACAGCCGGGGCGTGCCGGGGTGCGCCGCGTCCGGGCAGGGCCAGAACACGCCGGCCTCGTCCTGTATGTGGTCCCACGTTGCGCCGGCGTAGTCGGCCGGGCCGCCGGATGTGGCGCGGCGGAACTCGGCGCCCGTCGTTGCCTCGTCGCCGGAAAAGTGCGCCCCGGCGCCGAGCCGCCCGGCCAGGGCTGCGATCACCTGCAAGTCGGTCCAAACACCCGGCGGCGGCGCCTTCGCCTTGCGGCGCAGCAGCACGCGGCCTTCGAGGTTGGTCATCGTGCCATCCTCCTCCGCCCACTGCGCCACCGGCAGCACGACATCGGCGATGGCGGCGGTCTCGGACAAGAACGGGTCGGCCACCACGAGCAGGTCCATGGACGCGAGCCGCGCCCGCAAGGTCGCCGCATCGGGTGCCGACACCAGCAGGTTGCAGGCGAACACCAGCAGCCCGCGCACCTGCGCGCCCTCGCCTCCCGTCGCTGCCAGCATCTCGCAGGCCGACAGGCCCGGTTGCGGCAGGCTCTCGGGCGCTATGCCCCACACGGCCGCGACCTCCGCCCGGTGGACCGGGTTCGCCAGCAGGCGATAGCCCGGCAGTTGGTCGGCCTTTTGGCCGTGCTCGCGCCCGCCCTGGCCGTTGCCCTGGCCGGTCATGCAGCCCCAGCCGCTGCCGGGCCGTCCCGGCAGGCCGAGGGCGAGTGCCAGGTTGATGAACGCCAGCCCGTTGTCGACGCCGTGACTCTGCTGCTCCGAGCCGCGCCCAGACAGGATCAGCGCTTTCGCAGCCTCCCCGAGCAGGACGGCGGCGCGCTCGACATCCCGCGCGGGGACGCCGGTGATGCGCTCGACCCGGTCCGGCCAGTAGCTGGCGACGGCGCGGCGCACCCGGTCCCATCCGATCGTGCGGGCCTCGATGTAGTCGACGTCGATCAGACGCCGGGCGACGGCGACGTGCAGCAGGCCGTTGGCCAAGGCGGCATCGGTGCCGGGGGTGAGCGGCAAATGCAGGGTGGCGGCGCGGGCCGTCGCGGTGCGGCGCGGGTCGGAGACGATGAGCTGCGCGCCGCGGGCGCGGCCCTCGTCGAACCACTGCATGATGGGCGGCATGGTCTCGGCCGGGTTGCCGCCGGTGAGCAGCACGCAGTCTGCGCCGGCGATGTCGGCGAGCGGGAACGGCATGCCGCGGTCGATCCCGAAGGCGCGCAGCCCGGCGGCGGCGCTGGAGGCCATGCAGAACCGGCCGTTGTAGTCGATGTTGGCGGTGCGCAGCGCGACGCGGGCGAACTTGCCGAGGGCGTAGGCCTTCTCGTTCGTCAGCCCGCCGCCGCCGAACACCGCGACCGCGTCCGGGCCAGCGGCGGCTTGAATGGCCCGGATGCCGTTGGCGATGCGGTCCAACGCCTCGTCCCAGCTTGCCGGGCGCAGCGGCGCGTCCTTGTGGTCCCGCAGCAAGGGGCCGAGCAGCCGGTCGGACTTGTTGAGCAGGGTGGCCGCGGTCCAGCCCTTGCGGCACAGGCCGCCGCGGTTGGTGGGGAAGTCCCGCGCCTCGATGCTCCAGCCCGTCTCGTCGTGGACGACGTTCATGCCGCATTGCAGCGCGCAATAGGGGCAGTGGGTGGCCGTGGCCGTCGCAGCGTCGCTGTTCACCAGTGCTTCTTGCAGTGCTGCTGGTGCGTCCGCATCATGAAAAACGTCATGCATGTCAATCAGCTTAATAACGGGCAGGTCGGCTTCGGCCAAGCGGGAAACGCGCCGAAGCTGCTCATAAATATGGTCCCTAAATAATATTGCGTAAAAAACAGGCAGATTTATAGCCAGGGGCAAGTTTTCTAGGCATTTGCCAAAGCTGGCTGCGGGGGACAGTGTTCTCCCGCAGCCAGCCGGGCACCTCTCTAGGACGCCGCCGCCATGCCCGAGG
>JAABUX010007161.1_pt1 | contig 13151 bp, 13 predicted proteins | sample 5561851 | NCBI WGS metagenome assembly JAABUX01 (sample SAMN10711883, study PRJNA513361) | rock metagenome | isolation source: Antarctica rocks | place: Antarctica: Victoria Land, Richard Nunatak red sandstone | collected 2016-01-03 | reverse complement strand
TAGTTCGGCTCTTGCCAGCGCAGGGCGGATAGGGCGCTATCCGTCGTTTCCGGACGGACGCATTCGCGGCCGTCCGCCATCGCGCCCTCCGAATAGGGCTTGCCGTCGACAAAACAGAACTTCATCGGGTCGAAGGCCGACGTGAGTGGCGCGGGTACGAACACGGGAGCCGCCGGTGGCCTCCATGCCTCGATCGGACCGGGCGCTGACGCCGGGGGCGAACCGGGCGCTGACGCCAGGGGCGACAAGATGACGATCGCCAACACCACGGCGGTAGCGATCACTGCGAACACGACGGAGGCTGGACTCGGTTTCATCGCACCATGGGACCGAAGTTGATGGGGATCGCGCCGGGTTGCCGATGGTCCACCCATGGGCGCAGGTGCATGTCCTTGTTCACCATGACGACGAACGGATACCCGGAGCGGATTTCCAGCGTGTTCGGGATGGACAGGCCAGCCCGCGCATACTCCTGACCGAGCTGGGAGAACTGCTGGCCGATAGAGGCGGCGGCAATCTGCTGCGAGTTGTAGCCGTTATTGCCGCCCGACGACGTGCCTTGCGACAATTGCGCGCCGGCGCTGGCCAGGGAGATCAGCGCGGCACTGCCGAGCTTGTCCCACAGATGCGTGTCAACCTCGTCCTTGAACCCGGCGTTGCCCGCTTGGTCCGCTCCCGCCATGGCGCCGATGTTCAGGCTGGTTTTGTCGGGGAAGATGATGCGGGTCCAGATCACCGCCATGCGGGTCTGACCTTGGGATACGGAGTTGTCGTAATTCCCGATCAGCTTGGAACCCGCCGGGATAAGCAGGTGCTCGCCGTTGGCGCTATCGTAAACCGCGTCCTTGACGTGAGCGAGGATCATGCCCGGCATGTCGCTGTTCGCGCCGCCGTCCATGATCGCCGGAATGGCAGTTCCTTGCATCACCGTGTCGGGGACAGAACCCTGTATCGACGCCATCAGGTCGTTGTTCGCGTTCACGTCACCCGCTTGGCCGAGGAACGCCTGCTTTTGCTGCTGCCCGGGACCGTCGATCGTCGGCGGTGCGCCGAGCTGGGCGAATTGCCCGCCGACGCCGCCAGGCGCGCCGCCAAGGCCGCCATAGCCGCCCGCCGGGGCGTAGGGCGAGGCTCCAGGAGCGCCGGGGGAGCCCGCAGCGCCTCCTCCGCCGGCCATCTGCGCACCGTTCGTGCTGCGCGGCGTCGTGTCGGCCATCAACGCGGTTTTCGAGGCCGTGAACTTCTCTTGGCCGAGCTGGGAGAGCTGCTGGTAATAGACGCGCCACGCCTCGCGCCGCGCTTTCGTCGCCTCATCCTCCTCGGGGGGCGTGTTGTCGACCGGCTGGTAGGGATGCTCCGGCGGTGGCGCGATGGTCGTCTTGTTGGCCACCTTTTCCGCGTCAGGGTAGCCCTGCGCGCCGGCGAGGATGTCTTGGCCGTTGCCGCCATGCGCGCGGTGTGAAGCCGCGTCAGCGAGGGCTGCCGCCCGCTTGGCGCGCTCGTTATACGTCCAGCCGACGGCGCCGACGACAACAAGGATGGCGGCCCCCGCGAGCAGCGCCGGGCGGCTGTTCAGGCGGCGGACGCCGGCGGCGCGCAAAGGGCCACGCGTAAGCATGTTCGGCGATTGACTCGGGCCGTTGCTGCCGCTCATCGGGCCGTTTCCGCCGTGTTCACGGTGTAAGGACCGCCCGGCTGAAGCGCGCCGGCCGGGTTGCGGGCGAAATAGCGCGCCCCGGTCGCCGCGCCATCGAGCGTGACGCGCACGAGCGCGCCGCCGTCAAGCTCCGTCACCAAATAGCGGAGCCGGTGTACGTCCGCGGCCGCTTCGTCGGCTGGCACGACGGTAAGACCCTGGTGTTCGAACTCGGCTTGCAGGATCGGTGTCACGCTATCGGTGGCCTGTTCAAACGCCATCGGCGCGAGCGCGACCTTGCCGCCGGAGGGAATGCGATAGCCGACGAACTCGGCGACGCCAGCCGCGAGGACCTCCGCGTCGGCCTGCGCTGGGATCTTCGCCACAAACGACTGATCAGGCCCGACCGCGCAACCGGCAAGGGCCAGGAATAGCCCGGCGGCGATGATTTTGTTCATCGGCCAGCCCTCTTTTCGTGGGTGATCGTGACGCGCTCTTGGCTGCCGCCGACGCCGACCACCAGCTCGGCGCGGTCGAGCACCTTGTCGACCACATAGCGGTCCTCGACCGTGCGATAGTTCAGCACCTGCTTTGAGGCGCTGCTGAACCAGCCGCCGTCATTGGCGAGCCCAACCAGGGCAGGGGCGTCGCCGGTTGGCACAGGGCGCGGGAACTGGATGTAGGTTTTCGACCCATCCGAATAGGCCCGGAGCGGGCGCCATTCGGGTGTGTCGCCGCCGATCGCATAGCCGAAGTCGAGATCGCCAGCATTGCTGACGCCACCCCCGCCACTGAACCCGCGAGCCCCAAGCCCGGCGGTGGCGGCGCGATACCCTTCCCATTCGCGGTTGACGTCGTCGGGGTAGGTGAAGGCGGTCAGGGGCACCCATACCAAGCGGGTGCTGACCAGCTTCACGCTATAGGTTCGAAGGTTCGTATCAACTAAAAGGTTGCTGACCAGCCCGGCGTCTGTCGGCTTGATCTTGAAGTGCGTCACCAGCGCGTTCGGTGGCCCTGACAAGCCGGGGGTGATGTTCCAGAAGTCCTTATCGCCGACATTGATGTCATTCACGACCTCGCCGGGCTGCAGCGCCAGGTCGCACACCCGCAAGGGCGCACACACGACGGTCGGTAGGGTGGTGCCGTAGGTGAACCGCACGACACCATCGGCGTCGGTGTGCGGCATGACAGGCCGGGCAGCCCATCGAGTGGCGAGCGCTGCGCTGCGCTGTTCCTTGGCGTTCAGGGAAGCCGAGGGCGACAGGAGTTGGATTTTCGGCGGCATGCCTGGAGGTGGCGGCGGCAGCTTGCTCGCCGTGACCGGCGCGGCTTGCGGAGCCGGCGCCCAGCCGAGGCCGGCACCGTTGCCAGTTGCCGCCGATGCCGAGGCACTGGCGTGATCGGAAGGGCCGCTCGCGTCGGCCGCCGCCTGGGCCGCGGCATTCGTCGCAATCGGCGGCACGACCATGGCCGTCTGCGCGTGGGCCAGCGCCGGAAGGCTTGATAGGAGCGCGGCCAGCGACACCGCCGGAATGCGCTTGCTCACGAGTGTTGCTCCGACCGTTCCGACCAGGTGTAGTTTTCCAGGAACAGGCCGGACGGGTTTTTTAGAATGCCCTCATCGTCATCCGGCGGGTTGACGCTGACGGTAACGGTCGCCAGCCACTCGGCGCCATGACGCGAGCCGCGTGCCTCGCACGCCAGGCCGGGCGATTGCCGAGGATGTACGTCCTCGCACCATTCCACGCGCCACACGTTGGCGCTGATCGGCTGCACGCTCCGAACTGCGACCTCGACCACCTCATCCTTCGCTCGACCGAACGGCTCATGCTCGCTCCACCATTGCTTAAGGGTGTTCGATGCCGAGCTTTGCCCGTCTACGAACGAAAAGGCGCTGATGATGGCGTTCTTCTCGGCCTTCACGTCGGTGTAGACGCTGCGGACGTTGACGACCCACGCGGCGAGGTCATGCCGGATCAGCCTGTCATTGACGGGCGGGGTTTCATCGAGCCGGGAAACGGCGATGTTGTCACCCAGCTTATCCATTTCCACGACATAGGCGTGAGTGTGGTTCTGCTGATGGTCGTAAATCCCACCGGCTACGGATAGCAGCGCCACGCCGATGCAGCCTATGGCCGCCAGGCGCCAGCTATCGCGGGCAGACACGAGCCCGCCGACTTGCTCGTTCCACTCCTGCCGCCCGTGCACATAGGCAGCGGTCTGGGGGTCATCGGAGGTAATGGCGGGGACGTTGGCGGGGCGCTTCAGCTTCATATTATATTTTCGCTTATCGCTGGATTATGACGAGCGGCTGACAGCGCGCCGCTCAGCCGCTCTTTCTTGGGCGTAACTGACGTAATCTTCGATGTCGTATTTTTCGGCCGGGCCGGGGTTGTCTGCCGACCACGCGTCGTAACTCCGCTGCGCGCTTTCCTGATGCTCGGGAGCCATCCGCGAGTAGCCCCCGCTTTCCGCCATCCATGGCTCGGCCGCGGCTTCCACGGCGCCCGACGCGCCGGCCGCCGCGTTAGCGCCCTTCGTGATCGTGCCATCCGCATTGAGGGCCGCGCCGCCGAACAGGCGGTTTTTCGGGACTTCGGCGCCGGTTTCCAGGTCGCGCACCTGCTGCGCCATGCGATCAGCCATGCGCCCGCCCATCGCGCCGTGACGGGCATTTCCGCCAAGGCGATGGCCGAGGTCGGTGGCAGCCGCGCTGGCCATGTTGGCAGCGAAGTTGCCGGCGCCCCGAGCAGCCTGGCCTATGGCTCCGCCGCCGCCACTTGCGCCTTCAGCGCTGGCGCCGGAGCCGAGCGTGTTGCCGCCGAACATGCCGCCGCCGTTCGTCTCCTGCGCGCTGGCAAGGGTGCCCGCCTGAAAGGCTGCAGCTCCCACTCCGACAGCACCTGCCGCCGCACCAACGCCGGCCGACACGGCAGCAATTGCAGCACCACGGATCGCGCCGCCTTCGCCGATGGACGCGCCGCCGATCGCGTGCGCCATCCAGTCGGGGATGATCTTGCTCATAAATGCCAGGATCAGGCTCGCGGCCATGACGACGCCGGCATTCAGCGCCGTGAAATCGCGGGTGACGCCGATCATGTTCTGGACGAACTGCAGGCTCGCCGCGGCCATCAGTTCGAGCATCATCAGCTTCACGCCAAGCGCAAAAGACTGCATCAGCATCCGCATGGAGAGGTCACGCGTCCACGGTGATCCGAGGAACGCCATGAACAGGACAGCGACCGGCACATAAAGCGCGACCTGGACCAGCGCCACCACCATGCACGCGCAGATGAAGGCGATGCAGAGAATGACGATGCAGCCGACGATAATCAGGCCGGCTGAGGCGCTCGGCGACCAGATGCTCACCTGGTGCCAAATTTCGTTGATCACGTTCAGCCCGGCCGTGAGAATGGAGCCAGGCGACATCCCAGCGCCGTTACCCACTTTGCCAAGGGTGCGGAAACTGGCGATGATGTCGTTGATGAACTCGGGGCCGTTGCCGAGCGCAAACAGGCCGATGCCGAGAAAGAACAGCAGACCGCAATACTCGGCGAGGAACTCTTCCAGCGAGGCCCCGGCGAGCGCCAGGCGAATGCCGATCCAGCCAGCCGAGATAACCCCGAGCAGGCCGAACGTGTTGCGGGCGTAGACTTGGAACTGCCCCACCCACCCCGCCGCCATGTTCGTGAACTGCGCCACGACAAGATCGGGGAAGTTCGCGAGCGCGCCTTGGGCGTGCGCCGTAGCCGGGACGCAACCGATAGCAAGACATGCGATTAGAAGGCAGCGGCGGGCGGGAGCCATCAGTAGAATTTCCCTCGGATCGGGATTGGCGGCTGGTTCGCGAAGTGACCCATAGCCGCGTTGGGCTTCTCGGGCTCGGCGGCCGGTGCCACCGCCGCGACCGTGTGGCACTCGGCCACGACGTTCAACGTGCCAGCGTAATAGCCGGCGCCCGCAGCAGCGCCGGCGCCAGCCAAGCCGCCGAGGATCATCAGGGACGCACGCGCGGTGTTGTTCATGGCGTTACCAATTCTGACCGGTTACGGCGGTGGTCACGGGCTCGGCGAAGTGCAGCCGGGCGGCGTCTTCAAGCGCCGTCTTGTCGGCTTGCGTGGCGTAGTTCGACGCCTGCATCTGCGCCGTCGTGATGAGCGTCTGCTGCACTTTGAGCAGCGCGTTCGCATTGGCCGAGGCAAGCTCGTTCCCGGCCTGAATGGCTTTCATCTGGCCGTCGGCGGTGTCGGAGTGCGACTGCATCTGTCGGATCAGTGCCGCGTCGCTGTTCGCCTGGTCCTGCTGCAGGCCGAGCGTCTTGCCGAACGTCGAGACGTTGTTGCCGATCGTCGTCTGCCACTGCTCGAACTGCCCGGCCATGTTGCCGAGATTGGCGACCTGGCTGCTGTAGGCCGATGCGTTCTGAAGCCGCTGCACCATGGAGGAGCTATGGCCCGTTAAGACGGAGCCGGCATCCGACAGCGCCTTGACTTGCATGATGTCGTTTTGGACTTGGTTCCACGCCATCGTCGGCAGTGCGACGGTGTTCTGGATCATGTTCGCGTATTGTTGGAGCTGCGTCTGATACTGCTGGATTTGCTTGGCATACTCCAACGCCTCGCGGGCATCCTGAACGATCTGGGTCACGAGGTTTGAACAGGTGGCACATACAACGGCGAGCTGCGCGTCGACGGGGCGCGATGGAGCGCCGAGCGCGAACAAGGCAGCCAAAGCAGTGCCGGACGCCAGCTTAGCGAGGGTTGTCATAGCATGTGATCCTTTCCTGATGGTGCTAGTCGGCCGCGAGCTGCTCGGGCTCCGGATCGAGATACGGCGCGTAATCGACCTTCCGCTGATCCATCCAGACATACGGCCAGCGGTCGCCATGCTTCTTTTCCAAAGCATTGATGGCGCGCACGTCGTCGTTCGATGTCGCGCCGGAGAACGAAAGCGCGACCGGGCCAAGGTTCAACGAGAACATTCGCCGGCCGTCCGCTTGCACGAGGTAGTAGTCGCGCTTTTTCGTGGCCGTGCGGATGATGCTGATTTGCTGCGGGTTCATCCCCATCGCCTCGTAGAAGTCGCGCGGACCGGGCACGCCGGCCGTGCCTGTCACTTCCGCTTCCTCGTTCGGCAGGAAGATTTTCGTCGGACAGGCTTGCACGAGAATGTCGAGCAGGCCGGACTTGTTGGCGTCCGACAGGTTCTGCGTCGCCAGCACGACCGCGCAGTTCTTCGACCGCGTGACCCGCAGCCATTGCGCCAGCTTGTCGCGGAACAGCGGATGGCCGAACACGATCCAGGCTTCGTCAAGGATGAGATAGGTCGGCTGACCCTTGAGCGCCTTTTCAAACCGCCGGAACAGATACAGCAGCACCGGGATAGCGGCCTTCTCGCTCAAGGCCAGCAAATCCTCCATCTCGAAGGCCATGAACTGGCCGAACGCGATGCTGTCTTCCTCGGCGTCCAGCATACCGCCGAGCGTGCCTTCGTTGGTGTAGTATTGCAGGGCGTCGCGGACCTCTTGGTTCTGCACCATCATGACGAAGTGCGTCATCGTGCGAGCGCCGTGCGCCTCATCGCCCTTCAGGAGAAGCATGGCGCGATGGATGGCGTCGCGCTGGCTCGGGTTGGGCGGAAAGCCGGTTTGCAGCTGGAAGCAGCTTGCAATCCAGTCCTCGGCCCACAAAACGTCATCCTGCCGGTCGAGGTTCGCCAGCGGACAGAACGACACGCCGGAGCCGTCGGCGATGTCGTAATGCCGGCCGCCGCACGCCTTCACGGTCGCGAGCATGCCGCGCTTGTAGTCAAACGACCAGATCGTCACGCCGTGGTAGCGGAGCGCCTGGATCGCCACCGTGCAGAGCAGGGTCGTCTTGCCGGCGCCAGTTGGCCCGAAGATCATCGTATGGCCAACGTCGCTGACATGGAGGTTGAGCCGGAGCGGCGTCGAGCCTGCCGTGGCAGCCATCAGCAGCGGCGGCGAGTGTGCCGGATACATGTGGCAGGGATTCTCGGTGAGGCCCGTCCAAATGCCGGCCAGGGGCAGCAGATCGGACAAAAGCGCCGTGTGCATCATCGGCCGGCGGATGTTGGGCACGACATGCCCGGGCAGCGCGCCAAGCCAGGCTTCCACCGCATTGATCGTCTCGACGCGAGCCGTGAACCCTTCGCGCTGGATGAGCCGGGTGATCAGCCGCGCGTTCTCCAGCAGCGTCTCATTATCGTCATCCATCAAAACGATGACAGGCGAATAGTAGCCGAACGCCACCATGCCGGAGCTGGCCTCGCCGACCGCCGTCTCCGTCTGCTTGGTCATCAGCAGCGCGTCCTCGTTCACCACGCCGCCTTGCGTCTTGAACACCTGGCTGAAGAACCCGCGGACTTGCTGCTTCCACATCCGCCGCATCTTGCGGAGTTCCGACAGCGCTTCGTGCTGATCGAGGTAGATCATCCGCGAGGTCCAGCGATAGGAGATCGCCAGATTGTCCAGCGCGGCCAGCATCCCCGGCGTGCTGTGCGACGGGAAGCCGTCGACCGTGACGCATGCCACCAGCCGACCCGTCGTTTCGCTGCCCAGCTTGAACGTCTCGATGCCAGGCCACAGCTCGCGACCGCCGATGTAGCTGTCCAGATACGCGCCGGCCGGCGGCACGTTCAGGGCGACTTCCTCACCGGTGATGCAGAAATGCAGGTAGTTCACCAGCTCGTCGCGCAGGTGCTTGCAGCCATACTCATCGGTGTGGCTGTAGCTCTCCATCCGGCGCAGATGCACGGCGTTGCCGAAGGCATCCTCGATGTCCGAAAGCGCCTTCCTGAAGTTGGACAAGATGCGCGTTGCGACGCTGACTTTCTGTACGGTCGGGTCATCGTCGAACACCAGATCCGCGACTTTGCTCTTGCGGCGCATTGGTGGCGTGTACTGGACGACGAAGGCATACTGCCCTTCGTAGTGGGCGCCCTCGTGCATGAAATGCGAACGCCGCTCCTCGTCCACCATCCGCGAGATCGGGTCGGGGAAATAGGAACGATTGCGCGCCGGATAGCCTGGCGCGGTGAGGCGAACGGCGTCCACCCACGTTGCCCAGCCGCTCCCGAGCCGCGACAAAGCGGCGTTCACGCGCTCGGACAACGATACGCGCTCGCTTTCCGTGCTGCTGTAGATATCGGGACCGCGATAGAAATAGCCGACGAGGAAGCTGCCATCCTTACAGTGAACCAGCCCGCTATCCATAAGATGCGAGTAGTTCAGCAAATCCGCGAGGCCCTTGGACTTGTCTCGGAATGTCCGCAGCGACAACATGACTAGAACACTCCATAACGGAACATGACGAAAAGGCCGAACGAACCGACGACGACGGCCAGGATGGTGTTCATCATCGCGCCGCTCATGGTGTCGCCAGCCGCGGGGCGCGAGCGCGCATCGTAATATCCGCGATACTTCCGATGCCGCATCCAAACCCGCATCATCCGAGGGTCGGACTTGCCCATCATCCGCAGCAGCGGAATGGAGCCGCACCAAAGAACGATGCCGACGACGAAACAAATCATGTTCATGCCCGTGACCGCTACTGTCCCGGAGATCAGGGCAATCATCATCGCGGGCTCCCGCTCACCGCCGAGGAACATCCGCGGGCGGTGCAAGGCGCGGTGAAACGGGAGCGTCCGCATGGCCATGTGTGGTTATCCGATGATCGCGCCGGTGATGCCGAGCGCCGTGGCTAGGTTGGTCGCGGCCACGATGAACGAGGCGACGATCACCACCATGATGATGCGACGGATGAACTCGTTGATCTCGCCGCCGAAGATCAGCGCGCCGCCGGCCGCCACCATGCCGAGCAGGGCGAGCGTGAACGCGACCGGGCCGGTGATGTCGTTGCGCAGTGTCAGCAGCGGAGCGTCCCATGGCATGGCGCCGCCGCCACCACCAGCACCAGCCGCATGCGCGGTGAGCGGATGGAACGCGAGGACAGTCACAAGGGCGAACCCGGCGATAGCGAGCCAGTTGCGACGGGAGGCACGTCGGGGGATGGGTGGCACGGTGTTACTCCGGTGTGATGTGGGGTTAGCCCAGCGTTTCGAGCTGGTATTCGCCGTTGCGGAACCCGCTAACGGACACGACCGCCGCGACTATGCGGCCGGGTTGGTTGCTCGCCCGCTCGATGAACACCATCATGTTCACGGCCTCAGCGATGACGGCTTGCATGGGCGAGGCGCTGCCCTCGGCGACCAGCTGCTCGATGCGCGTGAGCCCAGCATTGATGCCGCGGTTGGCGTGCACGGTGCTGACACCGCCTGGGTGCCCGGTGTTCCATGCCTTGAGCAGGTCGAGCGCGGTGCGGTCGCGCACCTCGCCGACCACGATGCGATCCGGGCGCTGGCGCAGGGTGTGCTTCAGCAGCCCCTGCATGTTGTAATTTGTGCTCGTGAGTAGATTGAACTTATTCGCGGCCACACACTGCAGCTCGGCCACGTCTTCCAAAATGCCCCAGCGGAGATCAGGCGCGGCCTCGACGGCGTAACCGATGATGGCGTTGGTCAAAGTCGTCTTGCCCGTGCCAGTGCCACCAATCACGAGGATGTTCTGCCGATGCGCCGCGGCGTGCTCGATGGCGTCGCGCTGGCCGGGCGTCATGATCCCGCGCTCGACATAGTTGGCCAGCGAGAACACGGCCGACGCTTTCATTCGGATGGAGAACATCGGCGCCGGGGCGATCGGCGGCAGCACGGCCGAGAACCGGGCGCCGCGGAATGGGCGCGTATCTGGCAGGGTGCATTCGAGGATGGGGTTTTCGCGGGTGACGGTGGACCGGAGCATCGACGCCACGGTGCCGATGAAGCTCTCGGCCGCAGTGGCGGACAACTTGCCGACAATCGACATGCCGACGCCGGCACGGTCCTCCCACATCTGGCCGTCCGCGTTCAGCAACAGTTCGAACACAGCAGGGTCAGCCAGCCGATCGCAGAACGCGGCGCCGAGCTGGCGCTTCAGCGACTCCACCAGGCGACGGGCCAACTCCTCGCGCGAAGTGAGTGCTACGACATCCGACATTGCCGCTTTCAGCCTCCCATTAAATCATTCCAAGATGATTTAGGTCGGCATAAACCCGAAAGGCAAGCCCAGAAGTACCTTAAAGCTGATTTTTTTCTGATGGAGGGGAAATGGCGGGACCAGAGCTCTCTGCGCGTGCCGACACTAGCGCATAAATCTTTTGGAGAAGATCGGAAACCCGGTCTGTATCCTGCATAGCAGCTCGTAGCAACGCACTGAGCTTATCAAATCCACCCTCATCTGCGATAAGCGCCATCTCACCCTCTAATAGAAACGTTGCTGGTGAGACTTTAAGCGCTTCCGCAATTTTTGCTAAAGTTTTGAGTGTTATATTCTGCTCTCCTGCTTCCACACTAACTATATACGACTGACCTGTTCCAATAGTATTTGCAATATCGGATTGCTTGAGCTTCGCGCGCCTGCGAATGGAACGTATGCGGCTTCCAGCTAATGCGAGGAGAGGTTCAACGCCCGTGGCTAACTCGGCCACGGTTTTGTCCTCCTTAACCATCCAAACAGCTCCCATTGCCTTGTCTTGCAAAGGTTCAATGCGCCCGGTTTTTTGGTCAAAGTCCAGTAGCTTCCGATCTACAAACCTAGCGAGGAGTTTTCTAAATCTTTGAGGAGGGAGTACATAACGTCCATTATCTCACTTTGAGCCCGGAATTCCAGAAAGTAGCTCTGAATGGCACGGCCTTTCGCAAAGCGGCCGGCGTCCGTAGAGGCCGGGGAGATCGCTAATCGATTAAGTGCAGCCCGCCATTGCCGTCCTGCAGTAGCAAGCTGGCAATGAACTTCCTCGATATTCCGACCCTGAACCGTACCAGATTCGACTTCCTCCAAGATCCTGCAACCGATGACGTAACTCTGGAACAGGTCGCGAAACTCGGCACAATCCTCGATCAGAAGGGCATCTCTTGTGTGCTGGTCATGCATCATGCTCTCCCAAAGGGTCAGGCTGTTTGAGATCGTCGTTTGTACGCGGGAAGTCAGGCGTCACGTCGAAACCAAACAGAAGACGTGGGGTCTCGACCAGAACCGCGTGCCGATCGGCTGCGTCTGGCAGCCACCGATTCAGGGTTTGCAGGGCAGCATCGGCGGCTCCTAATTGCTCAAAGCACGTATGGGGCCAGTCGCTTCCCCAAAGCAGACGATCGGCTCCGAACTGCCGAAGCAGGGCCGAGGCTGCCGAGGAAGCGATGTGTTCACCGTGCCGCATCACCCCATTTCTGTATGCTCCGGACAGCTTCACCCACACACGCCGTGTCCGGGCCTGCGTGAGAAGATATTGGAATCCAGGATCGCTCGTGCCCAATGCCTGGTCTGGTCGGCCGAAGTGGTCGATCACGACAGGCACACTTGCCGCGAGCAACCACGGCATTAGCTTAGGAAGCCGCCACGCTTCAGCTTGGACCTCGACCTGCCACCCCAGTTCTGCGACGCGACGCAAGTGCTTCTTCCACTCTGCGCCCCTAAAGTCTGGGTCTGGCAAACCTATTAAGTTGAGCCGAACACCAACAACGCCGACTTGATCAAGAATGCAAAGTTCTTCAACTGTAATGCTAGGTGCTACAACTGCAATTCCCCTAAGGCGCTTCGGCTCTTGCCGAAGTGCTTCAAGCAAGCAGCTATTGTCCGTGCCGAAAAAGCTTATTTGTACCAGAACGCCATGTGACAGACCATTGTTATCCAGCATGGATATGTAGTTGGAGATTGTAGCATCATAAGTAGGGGTATACCGCCGACCCTCGACCATTTTCATATTATGCATGAAAACATGTCCGTGGGTATCAACACCCGTAAATCTTGGTTTTACTTTTGTCGATCGACTTGTTTTCAAGTTTTTACTTGAGTTATTTTTGGAAACTACAAAATCAGGTGACCACATTGTGGGTGGCTCCGTCGGATACGAGAGAGGGAAGCCGCGTTTTGCGACCAAGGTTCGAACCTTGAGTTTCCGGAAGCAGCAGAACCGCGACCAGGACAAGGGCATAGCTCAGGGACGCATCAATGCCGATCGCGGTACTAAGCGGCACTGCGTCGCTCATCCAACCTATGACGGCCGGCAGGCCGGCAGCGATGATGCGGCCTGCGTTGTAACAAAAGCCGACCCCTGAGCCTCGGATGCTCTCCGGGTAGAGTTCAGTAAACAGCGTGGCCATCGAGGCTGGAATGCCAGCAGCACAGAAGCCGAGTGGGAAGCCAAGCAGCAACATCACCGTGGAACTGATCGGCAACAGGAGATAAATGATGGTGAGCGCGACGCAGCAGACAGCAAACAGGGCAACAGTGCGCCGCCGCCCGAGCCAATCGAGAAGCTGGCCAGCAGTGATGCATCCCAACCAATAGGCCATGATGATCACACTGAGAAAGCCACCCGTGCCCACGACGGACAAATGACGCTCCGACTTGAAGAAAGTCGGAAGCCAAGTAAACAGGCCGTAGTACCCGCCATGGGCACCA
>JAABUX010007160.1_pt1 | contig 13152 bp, 15 predicted proteins | sample 5561851 | NCBI WGS metagenome assembly JAABUX01 (sample SAMN10711883, study PRJNA513361) | rock metagenome | isolation source: Antarctica rocks | place: Antarctica: Victoria Land, Richard Nunatak red sandstone | collected 2016-01-03 | reverse complement strand
TGGGGACTGGGCATGGACTAAAGTTTTCTTACTTGCTCTGTTAATATGATGCCGGTTACTCCAAGTTTACCCCAGTTATCACCCCTTTCGTGGCTGCTGGCTTACTTCTGCCGGGCTGCACTAGTTAATAGTGGAGATGCTAATACTGCCCGTTTTACGGTGCTACCTTTTTTGCAACAGCAGGGTATTAATCAACTTGATTGGGCGATCGCTACCAATCTTCAATCCACCACGTATGCTGGCTGGCTGGAAATTCTACAACGTTTGCCGGTCAAAACCTTCTATGAGCATCCCTATACGCAAAAGAATGCCACCATCAATCCGGCAATTCAAAACGCCATCCAAAGGTGTCGGGGAAGCTACCAGCTTTTGAACACTGGTCAGATGGTATCAGCGGGTTCTACAGGTGTTCAACTAATTGATGCCGAAGCGCCGATGTTGCACCTTCAGATCCACGGTCAAGCTTGGCTACTGCTGGGGAACCTCAAGCCCAATGAGCAAAAAAAGCTAGCCGTAACCGAACATTTGCCCCACGCTCAAGTTTTGTGGTGGTCTGGAGAGTCTTTAGCTACGGATTTATTGCAGAGACTAAAACCGGAAGTTGCGATCGCCTCTTCTCCTACCCTTAACCCGAACACGGCATCTCGGCTACGTCAAGCCAAAACCCAGTTGTTCTGGACCCAAAAAGATGGTGCTATCCAATGGACGCCCAGTGGTAAGTTTGAGGCAACTATAGAGGCAACAGAAAAAAAATATCTCCCTTTTCTGAACAGCTAGCAAACCAATTTAAAACTGATTATAATAAACACTGGTTCATCTTGTGGAGAGGTGGCAGAGTGGTTGAATGCGGCAGACTCGAAATCTGTTATGGGGTCAAAGCCATCGTGGGTTCAAATCCCACCCTCTCCGTTTTCTGAGCTGAAAGTCAGCGCATGGTATTAGATACGCAGCTACGCTGCCGATTTGCTTCTATCGCCATCACCTGATGATAGAGGTCTATCTTTGCGGTCGGAATCGGGGAGCAATCAAAGTCAACTCCCTTAGCGATCGCCTCATCAACAGCATCAGCGCCTGTGGTTGTTTGAGGATCTGGGTTCATGTCGGGGGGTATTGATAACACGAGAAAGGTTGATCTGCAAGTTTACAGGGGAATAGGTTGAAACTCAACAAAAACCGTGCGATCGCACTTGTCAGAATCAGAGCTTTTGATCTACTCTCAAGCCAGCTAGATGTTTACCTTTAGGCGTTGCCATGTCTGAATCCAACACTCCCAACCAGAAAGACCGTTCCCTGCAGAAAGCTCTAACTAACAAAATTATAGACGAGTATTTCGACCACTCCGAAAGCTGGCTCAGAGCGATCTTGCGGATGTGTATCTTTTCTATGGTTCCCTTGAATGGAAAACCCGCCCTCCTGGTTGAATGCCCAAATCAAGCAGTAGCCAAGCGGCTCAGTCGCAAAACCTGGCCCCTTCAAGACGTGGTGCAATATTTATCTGGACAAGGCAGCTCTGAAGGGCGAGTCGTCATTTGCTACCAGGAGAGCAACCAGGGAGCTTGGCGGTGTTTTGATACCAAGACGAGTAGTTGGAAAACCTGGCAAAATTCTCAGACACCCACCGCTCCAGCTGATAGCTAATGCAATATTACTCCGGGTCTAGGGCTCGTGGCACCGGAGCGTTCGAGACTGTCGGTAACATATTGACTCAGCGCCTGGGTACAGAGCTAGGACTCAAATAGCGCCAAGCATCTGCTCAGGTCGCACAAATTGGTCAAACTCCTAAGTTCACACTAGGGCCAAGCAGGAAGATTAGCTTTTTCTAATGACCTAGCAGTTTGTCCCGCAGCTGCTTAATCCGATCGCGGTAGTTTGCCGCCTCCTCAAACTGCAATTTTTTCGCTGCCTCCTTCATCTGCCCTTCCAACTGGCCAATCAACGCCGGAATCTGCTCCAACGGCAGATCATCCGCCTGCTCTATCACCGTTTTCAGCGCAGTCGCATTCACCCGCCGCGAGACTTCCAGAAAAGACAGAATCGCGTTACTGGATTTTTTGATAATCGACTGGGGTGTAATCCCGTACTTCTCGTTATGTTGGAGCTGAATTGCCCGACGCCGTTCGGTTTCATCAATGGCTCTGATCATACTATTGGTGAGGTTATTTGCATATAAAATCGCTTGCCCTCGGACATGACGAGCGGCTCGACCGATAGTTTGAATCAGCGATCGCTCTGCCCGCAAAAACCCCTCTTTATCAGCATCCAAAATTGCCACCAGCGAAACCTCTGGCAAATCTAGCCCCTCCCGCAGCAGGTTAACCCCAATCAACACATCAAACTTCCCCTCTCGCAAATCCTGGAGAATCTCAATCCGCTCAATCGAGTTAATCTCCGAGTGCAAATAGCGCACCTGAATTCCGTGCTCTTGCAGATACTCCGTCAGATCTTCCGCCATCCGCTTAGTCAGCGTTGTGACCAATACCCGTTCCCGCCGGTCAACCCGGTCTTTAATCTCACCCAAGAGATCGTCGATTTGACCTTCAGTGGGACGGACAAATATTTCTGGATCAACCACTCCAGTCGGGCGAATCACTTGCTCAACCACCCGCCCCTGTGACACTTCTAACTCCCAATCTCCTGGAGTAGCGGAAACAAAAATACACTGGTGTACCTTTTCCCAGAACTCCTCTGCCTTTAGGGGGCGATTATCAGCCGCACTGGGAAGGCGAAAGCCATGCTCGATCAAAACTTTTTTCCGGGCTTGGTCGCCGTTGTACATCCCTCGGATTTGCGGCACGGAGACATGGGACTCATCCACCACTAGCAACCAGTCCTTGGGGAAATAATCAATCAAACACTCTGGCGGTTCCCCAGCTTTGCGCCCAGCTAAGTGACGGGAATAGTTCTCGACACCATTGCAGTAACCGACCTCTCGCAACAACTCCAGATCATACCGGGTACGCTGATCTATGCGTTGCGCTTCTAGTAACTTCCCAGCTTTCTCTAATTCTGAGCGCCGCGACTGCAATTCCTGCTCAATTGCATTGCAAGCCTCCTCTATCCGTTCTTCTGGGGTGACAAAGTGGCGGGCTGGGTAGATATTAAGTGCTTCCAGACTCTGGATAATTTCCCCTGTCACTGGGTCAACGTAACGAATGGCGTCAATTTCATCGCCAAAGAATTCTACGCGGATAATCCGGTCTTCGTAAGCCGGGCCAATTTCTAGGACATCGCCGCGGACGCGGAAACGTCCTCGACCAATTTCTAGATCGTTACGGCTGTACTGCACCGACGCCAAATCTCGCAACAGCTGGCGTTGATTGACTTCCATCCCCATTTTTAAGGGGATAGCGGCTTTCAAGTACTCAGATGGGATGCCCAATCCGTAGATGCAGCTAATAGAAGCAACTACGATCACATCGCGCCGTTCAAACAGCGATCGCGTCGCCGAGTGCCGCAGCATATCAATCTCATCGTTGATTGAGGCGCTTTTCTCTATATAGGTATCGGTGACAGGTATATAAGCTTCTGGTTGATAGTAATCGTAGTAGCTGACAAAATATTCTACTGCATTATTGGGAAAGAATTCCCGCAATTCATTACAAAGTTGTGCAGCCAGGGTTTTGTTGTGAGCCAGAACCAAGGTTGGTTTACCAATTTTTTCAATAACTGCCGCTACTGAGAATGTCTTGCCAGTTCCCGTCGCTCCCAGTAGAGTTTGGTATCGGTGACTCTCTCTGATGCTGCTAACGAGTTGCGAAATCGCCTGGGGCTGGTCACCCGTTGGCTTAAAGGGTGCTTGGAGATTGAATTCTGTCATGGATGCTTTAAGATTTTACCGTAATTTTTTTATTAATTTATACCCCTTTGAGTATATAAACTAATATGTCTTATGGCAGAAGGCTAGAGCCAGAAAATTAAGATAAAGTTGTAATCACAGTCACAGAAATAAAGTCAAAGTTCAAATCCAGCTTTGATTTATCAATTGTAACAAATACGGAGAAACAAAATGAGCTTAGAAGATAAAGCCAAAGCCGCTGCTAAAAACATTGAAGGCAAAGCTCAAGAAGCATTGGGAAACGTAAGTGGCTCCCCTGAAGATCAAGCTGCCGGAAAAGCTAAACAAGCAGAAGCCGAAGTACGTCAGGGTGTAGAAGACGTGAAAGATAACGTCAAAGAAAAGCTTAACTAAACCTATCAATCTTTTTGCAGAAGGTCTAGGTAGCTTAGTTGTTGTCTAGACCTTCTAGTTTTAAATAAATTAACTGAATTTAACGCACCCTTAAACGGGATATCGGTTTTGAAAATCTAAGTTTTGGAGGAAACCAGAGTGAGTATACTTCAGCAGTTTCGCAAAATTCTGACTGCTCTCGTCTTGGTTTTAATGCTTACCACTACTGCCGCTTGCAGCGGAGCTGTTCAAGCTAGGCAAGCGACAATCAATCTACCAGCCATTGGCAGTACAAATACTTATGCTCAGTTGGAACGCGGGACTACCGCAGCTGGGCAAGATTTTGGCAATTGGGTTGTCCAAAAAGGTAATGGATTGATTCAGGATGCTTATGTGCGTGACAACAACAAGTTAGGTGTTGTGATTACGCCTCAAGTTAGTCCCGATGAAGTGAAGACTCTAGCTAAATCCCTAACCCAAGGGTTTCGCCGGAATTTCCCAAATCAGGACTTAAAGGTTTTGATGTATGCTCCTGACAAGAAACTGATTTTGACAGCTAAATTTGACACTCAGTCTAACAAAATTGAGTACGAATAATTTTTGACTCTGAGGTGGCAGGGGTTGACCAGCTAACCTTGCCGCCAAGCTTAATCTAAAAAAGGAGATAAGTAAAATGACAAGCAGCGAACAGTACAAGCGTCAAATCATGAACGATTTGGCTCAAGGTAATGTCGAATCCCTAGATAATGCCCCAGCTGCACCAGAGCAGGAATACGAAAACTTTGACGATTTTGCCCAACGCTCATCCCATGATGAACGTCGCCAGTTGTTTGGTCAATCTTTACATCCAGACAAAATTCCCCCTAGCCAGATGGAGCCAGAACTCCAAAAGGCGATCGCTCAAATTAAGCCGAATGAAAGGGATGATGTGGCTCGCTCCTTTTTCAAGCACTTAAAGCAAAGAGGGCTGGATGAGCGCCAGATCGAGCAACAGCTAAGTCTTTCCACCCATAACCCCAATCACATGAGTGCTGATGATGTCAGCAAACTTGCAGCCTTTGCCTATCATAACCACCCAGACATCTTCCAAGAGGTGCTGGCGGAGCAACCGGGCATTATGAAGTTCCTGAGTAATCCCGTAGTAGCAGCAGTTTTGGGAATTGCGGCGGCTAAGTGGCTGGGCAGTCACCGTAAATAAGAGTTGCTTGGCACAAAGAGCCTCGGAATTCAAGGAAAGGGAATAAAAAACTAAAGGGCGATCGCCACTGATCGCCCTTTAGTTTTTTGATTTAAACTGTTACGAGTTCGGGGGCGGGACGCTTGCTGTGGCGAATACCTTCAATAGCCTGTGCGTAGTCCTTGGCTTTAAACACCGCCGAGCCAGCCACAATTGCATTTGCTCCGGCTTCTAAAACCTGCCAGGTATTATTCTGCTTTAGACCCCCATCCACTTCAATCCACGGGTCAAGACCGCGCTCATCACACATTTGACGCAGTTGGCGAATTTTAGGCAGTACAGCGGGGATAAAGCTCTGACCACCAAAACCGGGGTTAACGCTCATAATCAGCACCAGATCGCAAAGCTCCAGTACATACTCAATAAAATCTAACGGCGTGGCAGGATTGAGTACGACACCGGCTTTTTTACCCAGTTCTTTAATTTGACCGAGGGTGCGGTGGACGTGAGGCGAAGCATTATGCTCCACATGAACCATGATGTGATCGGCACCCGCCTTGGCGAAGTCCTCTACATATTTTTCTGGTTCCACAATCATCAAGTGGACATCCAGCGGCTTTTTAGTAATTGGACGAATCGCTTCGACAATCAGAGGACCAATCGTAATATTGGGGACAAATCGACCGTCCATCACATCAACATGAATCCAATCTGCCCCAGCCGCTTCCACGGCTCGAATTTCGTCTCCCAGACGGGTGAAATCGGCTGAGAGTATAGATGGAGCAATAACAATGGGCTTCTGTGATGGCGTTTGGGTCATGGCTAGTGATTCTCCTGAGGGCTGACGGCTTGTAATAAGTTTAACAAAATCTTTATTCTTGCTCTAATCGGAATAGCGCGGCAATGGCATTGGGCTTCTAGTTTCCGTGAATTGGGGTTGGGCTTGGCTCCGCCACAGGAGATTCTCCTGCTAAGAGGTGTTTTGGCGTTGGACTTTGCCCCGCAGGAAATGAAGCAACCTCAACGGTTACGGCGGTTTCGCTTTGGTCGAGGCTAGGCGATTCTGCTTCGGAAACGTCAGGCGATCGCACTGCCTCTAGAGCCACCTTGATCACAACCGCGATCGGCACTGCCACAACCACACCCAAAAGACCACCAAGCTGTGTCCCCGCCAAAAGCGAAATCAGCACCCAGACTGGATTCAAACCAGTGAAGCTCGCTAAAATCCGGGGAGCAACCAAGTTCTCAAGAATTTGCAGGACAATTTCACCAGCAATCAAAACCCGCAATCCCAACCAGACATCTTGAAGTGCCACCAGCAGAGTAGTCAGCACGATGCCGACTGTGCCACCATAGGGTACCAGAGCCATAAAGCCAATGGTTAAGCCAAACAGCAGACCAAAGGGCACTTTCAAACTCAAAAAAGTGGGAATCAGGGCAGCAGCCATGCAGGTAGCATAAATCAGCTGCCCAATAAAGTAATTTTGAAAGCTCAGACGTAAGGTTTGAGAGAAAGGCTGTCGGACTTGAGCAGGCAGCCATTTTACTAAACTTAGCCAGAGCTCATCAGCGTGCTGCAACAGAAAGAACGTCAAAACCATAGTCAAGACAAAGTCCAGCAGGCTGGTGAGTGTCACCACAGCTAGATTCAAGACTTGTCCAGCGATCGCCTGCAACTCTCCCTTTAATCGATAATTGATTTGATCTGCTAAGGCATCTAGGTTAAGGGGGAAGCCCTGGTTCTCAGCCAACTCGTTCAACACCATCAACTGACGCCGTCCAGAGTCAATCCACTCTGGCAACCGAACTACTAGCTGCTGAGCTTGGGTAAGGGCGAGGGGTACAAGCGTCACACCCAACGCTAGCAAAATTGATAAAGCTAGCAAAAATACGAGAACAGCGACTTGTTCTCGCTTAGCACCCTGGCGCTCCATCCAGCTTACGGGGTAGTTCAGCAGAAACGCTACCAGGGATGCCCCTACCAAAATGCCAATAAGTGAATGGAAATAGGCAAAAATTGAAGAAATTGCCCAAGCGTTGAGTACTAGCAGAGGAGCTAAGAGCGCGATCACTAAAAAGCGAACTAGGGGCGTCATTGCCTGCCACCAGCCTAGGAGTTTGCGTTTCTGCATGTGCTAAATGTCGGATATAACTTTGAGCAAATTTTCACTTGTTGCCTATTATCTCTAAATCCATCGGTCTGACTCATCCCTCTACTTCAGGATTAAAGGAAACTAAATGAAAAATTTTGAATTTGCTGACCATCCCGATCTCAAGCACTTACAGCTATTTATCTATTTGATTCCCATTTTAGGCTTTTTTCCAGCCCTCTGGACTCTCTATCGCCACCAGGGTAGCCGCGAACAACTTGCCGTAAGTCGCCTGTCAGTTACCCTAGCAGGCAGTTGGCTGTTGGGCTATCTTTTGTTGGGTACTGGGGCGGAAATGGCGGAATTTTTGACGCTACGCCTCCTGCTACTGAATACCTTGCTGACATCTGGGTACTTTTTGGTCAGTTTTTGGTTGATGGTTCGCCTCTGGCAACGAAAGTCCCCCCGCTTACCAGGGTTTAGCAGCTTTGCCGAACGGGTAGGCAAGCACTTATCCTGAACGACCCCTATCACTCTGCTGGCACACTTGAGACATGCTACGCCTTTGGCAGCAAATGGGAGAAAATACTGCTATAAGTTTTCTAATTATGACTCAAGCAGACACTCAAGCCGATAATTGCTAGCTAGCTCCTATGTAGTTATATCTCTGCTTTTAGTATAGGAATTTACCGCCTTTTAACAGTAAGTGTGAGTGAGGAAGTCAGTGCCAATTCCAAAAATGTCGGCTCAACAACCTTCACGGACATCCCAATCGTTGAAGAAAAAGTCTTCCCAAGCAAAATCTAGACGTTGGCTCCGGTTCTGTGTTGGCATGACTGGTGTGGCGATGCTGTCGGCAACGGCTGGGGCGCTGGTGGCCGTTTCTTTTTCCACTAAGCCTCTAATGCAAAGCCAGCTAAACCCGAAGGAGGCAGCGGTGTTTGGTCAAGGCACTCCCATCTCCGGCACCGGGCTGAAATTTTCAGAAGTAACTCGCTCCATCAATATCTTAGTTTTGGGGATGAGTGTACTCCCAGAAGACGTTAAGAACCCTCCCCCGGAAACCCTACATCTAAGTTACTCGCCGCAGTTGAACGCGTTTGAGGGTCTTTCAGATACTATGCTGCTGCTGCGAGTTAATCCAGAAACAAAAAAAATAGTCATGCTTTCCATTCCCAGAGATACTCGGACTTTGATTGAAGGGCATGGGGTTGAAAAAATTAATGCCGCTAATGTTAAGGGTGGGGCAGCTCTGAGTGCGAAGACGGTCAGTCACCTCTTAGGCGGGGTGGCAATTGATCGCTATGTCCGTATTAACGTTGAGGGATTTGCCAAGCTGATTGATGCCTTGGGCGGCATCACATTCTACGTACCAAAGGATATGAAGTATAAGGATGATACCCAGCACCTATACGTCAATTTGAAGGCGGGCAAACAGCATCTCAATGGCGATCAGGCGATGCAACTGTTGCGCTTTCGTCACGATCCTTTGGGGGATATCGGTCGGATTCAGCGACAGCAACTCGTCCTCCGCGCCCTAATGGAACAGGCGCTGAATCCTGTTACCCTAGCCCGGATGCCGCAAATTTTACAAGTGATCCAGTCCTACATCGACACCAACTTGACAGTTTCGGAGTTATTTGCAATTTTGGGTTTTGCCGCTCAAACGAACCGCTCAAATGTGGAAATGTTGATGGTGCCAGGCCGGTTTAGTGGACCAGAGGAGTACAACACCAGCTACTGGTTACCGAACCAAAAAAGCATTACGACCCTGATGGCTCAGCACTTTAACTTGGCCTCACGGAGATCACAACAAGCAAGTGACCCAGCCTCTCTCAGCGTTGTGATTCAAGACAGCACTGGTCACCGCCGGGCTGTCCGAGCCTTGGTTCGTAGCTTGTCTGCAGCTGGCTATCGCCACGTCCAGATCACTAAGCCCTGGAATGAACCCTTGAGCGTGACTCACATCGTCGCCCAGCAGGGGGATGGTGAGAGTGCCGAAGCGATCAAGAGCGCCCTCGGACTCGGAGAAGTGCGCGTTGAAAGCACCGGCCTTCTCGGCTCCGATGTCACCATCCGACTGGGCAAAGACTGGCTGCAAAGAAAAGCTTCGTCTAAGAGATTGACCAATTAGTGAGAATTTGCCGGTTTAACTTTTGCTGATTGCTGCTTTCATCCAGTCCTGCAAAATCGGGTTTACCAACTCCGGCGCTTCATCCTGCGGACAATGTCCCACGCCTTCTAGGGGAATAAAATTTTGCACTTGAGGAAATTTAGCTAACTCTCGACCCAGCGCCACTGGCTCCCATGGGTCAGATGTTCCCCACAGGATGATGGCAGGGCACGGCAGAACTGCCAGTAGGTCTTCAGGTAACGGCCCTTGAGAATAAGCGGTAAAGGCGACAAACACAGCCAAAGCGCCCGGATCACGGGCCGGAGCCATGAGGATATCTACTAACTCGTCTGTTACCGCCTCAGGATGAGCATAGGCTTGCAGCAGAATCTTCCGCACTGTTTTAGGCTTGGCAAGTTGATTGAAGAAAAACTGGCTAATGGGCTTGATGGATAGTAGGCGTTGGACGAGCGGCGCTCCGAAGCGTCGATACCAGGGCAGAGTCGCACGTTTGCGATCGTGCAGTAGCCGCAGTGAACAGTTAAGCAGGGCAACTTCCAAGGCGATATCTGGGGAAGATACCGCTGCTTGCATCACCGCGATACAACCAATCGAGTTACCGACTAAAAAAGCGGGCTCACCGACGATTTCCCGGCAAAAATCCGCAATTTGCTGTCCCCAAGTTTCAAACGAGTACTCAATCTGTGTACCTGGCTTCAAAAGACCAGGAGTAGGTTTGGCAGAGCCGCCGAAGCCAATTAAGTCAAGCGCATAGACGCGGCAAGTTTTCGCCAGCACTGGAATGTTCTGGCGCCAGTGCCACCAAGAAGCTCCAAAGCCATGCACTAGGACAACAGTTGGCCCCTCGTTCCCTTGGGTCTGGTAGCAGATGGGAAAACCTTGCCAGATCCAGGTCTGTGTTGCGGCGAGGCAACTGGATGCGGTTGTAGAAGAAAAGGTCATAAGATTGCTCACAAGAGACGCTACGCGAGCCCGAACGCGGCTGATTCCATTGTGGCTAAAAAGGAGTCTCCGAGTCAGAATGGCGGAGGAGACTCCTCTTCCCCAGACAACGCATGCAGTCAAAGGCGAGAATATGTCACCATATAATATTGCGACTGTTTAATCCTAACTATTTTTGTCATGCTGGCACAAACTTCTGCTTCTGTGATGCCCTTCCTAGGGCCTGATGTGGCAGCGGCTTATAATGCCGCGCAGGTGGTGATATTACCGATTCCCTACGAAGCAACAACCACCTATCGCCGTGGCTGTGAAAATGGCCCAGATGCGCTGTTGGAAGCCTCTCAGCAGGTGGAATACTATGACGAGGAGCTGGAAAAGGAAACTTGCGACAGTGTTGGAATTTATACCCACCCCGCTGTAGCCGACACGCGCACTGGTAACTTTACAGCTGAGAAAATGCTGCAAGTCACCCAAGAGACGGTGTACCAGCTGATTCAAGACGGGAAGTTTGCGATCGCGCTGGGGGGTGAACACAGTATTACGACTGGTGTAGTGGAGGCATATCGGCAAGCATACCCAGGTGAACTATTCACGGTGGTTCAGATAGATGCCCACGGTGATTTGCGCTTTTCTTACGAAGGCTCAATTCACAACCATGCCTGTGTAATGCGCCGGATTGTGGATATGGGTTTACCGACGGTGCAAATTGGCATCCGCAGTATATGCAAAGAAGAAGCCGATCTGATTAAAGAAAAACAGCTGACGGTGTTTCGGGCGCGGGAGATTGCAAGCCAGCCAAATTGGATAGAACAAGCGATCGCGGCTATCCCCACTCAAAAAGTCTTCCTTACCATCGACCTAGATGGAATTGACCCCACCTTGATTCCTGGTGTCGGCACCCCAGAACCGGGCGGCTTGCACTGGTATACGCTTACCACGTTTTTACGACGCGTGTTTGAAACTCACCAAGTGATTGGTTGTGATGTCATGGAGTTGGCACCAATAGTAGATTCCGTAGTCTCTCAATTCACGGCAGCAAAATTGGTTTATAAACTGATTGGTTATCAGGCATTGGCTTAAGGCGGGTAATGCCGGAGTCGGTGCTTGACTCAAATAGCGTAACTGCAGACAGACAAACATTCTACTGTTATCTTAAATTGGAGGCAATTGCAACTAAACTAATCCTAACTGCATGGGAACACCTTACCAGCGGGTTTTACTTAAACTGAGCGGTGAAGCCTTGATGGGCAATCTGGGCTACGGCATTGATCCAAGCACGGTTCAAGAAATTGCTACTGAAGTGGCAGAAATAGTCAACAGTGGCATTCAAATCGCTATTGTGGTAGGTGGCGGCAATATCTTTCGCGGCATTAAGGCCTCGGCAGCTGGGATGGATCGCGCCACTGCCGACTACATCGGCATGATTGCCACAGTCATGAATGCCCTAACGCTCCAGGATTCCCTAGAACGAATGGGGGTTCAAACGCGAGTGCAAACAGCGATCTCCATGCAAGAAGTAGCGGAACCATATATCCGGCGTCGCGCCATCCGCCACCTAGAAAAAGGGCGGCTGGTAATTTTTGGGGCTGGGTCTGGAAATCCCTTCTTTACCACCGACACCACCGCCGCCTTGAGAGCTGCCGAAATTGATGCCCAGGTGATTTTTAAAGCCACCAAGGTAGATGGGGTTTACGATAGTGATCCCCATCTCAACCCTGGAGCCAAACGCTATCAAAGCCTGACTTATGGACATGTCCTGGCTCAAGACCTGCGGGTAATGGACAGTACCGCGATCGCCTTGTGTAAAGAAAACAATATCCCGATTCTTGTATTTGACCTCTCGGTGCGGGGTAACATCCGCCGAGCCGTGATGGGAGAATCCATCGGAACCCTTGTGGGAGGTTTTTGTGAAATTAGCTGAAGCTGAGACTACGATGCAAAAGACGATTGAGGCGACTCAACGCTCTTTTAATACGATTCGCACTGGTCGCGCCAACGCGAGTCTACTTGACCGGGTGATGGTGGAATACTACGGCTCCCCCACGCCCTTAAAATCCCTAGCGAACATCAGCACCCCTGATTCTAGTACGATCACGATTCAACCGTTTGACCGTGGCAGCTTGAACATAATTGAAAAGGCGATTTCCCTGTCAGATGTAGGGTTAACACCTAGCAACGACGGTTCAGTCATCCGGCTGAACATTCCCCCGCTGACGAGCGATCGCCGCAAAGAATTGGCCAAGATCGTCGCCAAATACGCGGAAGAAGGACGGGTTTCTATTCGCAATATCCGCCGCGATGCCGTTGACACCATTCGCAAGCAGGAGAAAAACAGCGAAATTTCTGAAGATGAAGCGGTGGATCAACAGGAAAACTTACAAAAGCTGACGAACAAGTACACTGCCAAAATTGATGAATTGCTGGCAGAGAAAGAAAAAGAGATCACAAAAGTCTAACAGAAAAAAGGGTAGGGTGTATTACACCCTACACCTGGCACGGAGGCGCGTGACCATCTATTTATAGCGGTTTTCAACTGGGTGATGTACAATAGCAGCAATGAGCAAACCAATTGCGTATATCTTTAATTGTTACAAGGTTCATGGCATCACTAATCGCTTGATCCAAAGCATCTCGGCTGCGT
>JAABUX010007158.1_pt1 | contig 13157 bp, 26 predicted proteins | sample 5561851 | NCBI WGS metagenome assembly JAABUX01 (sample SAMN10711883, study PRJNA513361) | rock metagenome | isolation source: Antarctica rocks | place: Antarctica: Victoria Land, Richard Nunatak red sandstone | collected 2016-01-03 | reverse complement strand
CTCCAAGCGCCGTGCCCTGCAGGCACCGTGGCCACGAGCGTGCTGAAGGCAGTCGCACCGCACTTCCCTGCCGCCGCGCCTGCCGCCAAGCCGCCGCCGAGTCTGCTGGCATCGCTGACAGCGCTCAACCTGCAGGTCGCTTTCGAATCCTCGTGCAAGTCCGTGCTGCCTAGTTTCCCTGCACCCAAGCACTGCTTACCCAATGTCAGGCTGCCACTGCCAGCGCACCCTGGGTGTCACCCAGCTTTACACAGTGCTTCCTGCTGTGACCTTGTCGAAGCCGACAAGGTCGTCACGATTCCAAATATGCTGTAACGGTCCTTGCCGACTACGCAGGCGGCGCGTTTGCTGGCGCGCTTTCTGCCGCGCCCGCCGCCACCTCAGCACGCGCCGCCCCCCGGAGCGGAGCAACAGCATCACGCGGAGCCGGCCTGGGTGTCGCGGCTGATGGAGTTTTATCAGGGTGTCCTGCACCACGGGCGCGTCCTGCCGACGGGGTGAGCTCACCGCGCGTGCTGCGCTGCTTGCACTAAACTCATTCTACACCCTTTCACATCTGCCTGCCAGCAGTGATTCAGCTGGTCCTTGCTGCTCAGCAAACAGCGCTGTCTGAAGGATGACTTAGTTCTGTGGCCGCCTCGCGTGCAACATGGCACGCTGCTTCGCAACGCGCTCATTGTGCATCACACTTGCGTGGTGTTGTTCTCCCGCAGGGGCTCAGTGTCGCAAGACCGCGGCAGTGCATCGCCGTCGGCGGATGCGTTCGCGGCGGTGCTGACGGGTGTGGAGCAGGCGCTGCCGGCGGCGACGCCCTGGCGGCGCGCGCAGCTGCTGTCCGCCGTGGCGTCGCTCGCCGCGCGGTCGCCCGCCAAGGTGGGCGTAGCTTCGCGTCAAAGAGAAAGTCATCATTTGCTGCGGCTGATATGCAAAAGTCAGGATGAGCATCGTGGCTCTGCTCCTCCTCAGACTAGGATTTGAAAACGCAAAGAAGGCGCGGTCCCCAGGGCTCCAGTTGTGCTGGGGTTTCCACCGGGCTGATGCATACGACACCAAAAAGTCGTCTTTGTGATCCGCAATGTTCCATTCCGAAGTGCATGCATGTCCCACAGGGACCGGTCCGCGCCGCGTGCCTGGCATTCCAGCAGCGGCTGCTGGCGCAGTACACCTCGCGGCTGACCGCGCCGGCGGCGGACGTTTCGGAGCAGGAGGCCGCGCAGTGGATCCAGGTGCGGAGATTGTAGCAGGCGCGCTGTGTTGCAGGCGCCCTGTCGATGGGCTGGTATGGGTCGGCGCACAGAGCATGCCTGCCACATCTAGATGCTGTGTGAGGCCGTACGAATGCTTTGAGGCGTTGCTCAAACGTCTGTGGCGGAAGCTTCCTCGACAGCCAGCTTGGTCAATATAATTCTGGGAGGGCAGTCAGCACGTGTCGTGGTGGGGCGCAGGGCCTGCCTAAGCTGCTGTGGGAGGCGGGTCCCGGGTCGCCGACGACGTCGCTGACGGGACTGCGGCTTCTCCTCGATGCTGGGCGGACAGCAGCGGTCGGGTCGCCGCTTGCCGCTGCACTCGGCGATTTGCAGGTGATATTATCAGACTGCGCTCTACGCTGTCATCGCTGGCATGGCTCGCGCAGCATGAACGCATACTCGCGAGAATGCAGATGACCGTGCATTGCAACAGAGCTGTGCCGTAATGGCATGAGATACAACTTCACGCCAGGGTGTCCTCAAACGTGCTGTGACCGTGCAGCCGCAGCTGGCGCCTCTCTTCTGTGCACTGCTACCTGCGCGCCCAGGCGCGGGGTCGAAGGCTGGCAAGTCACGCTTCGTGGCGGGACCACTGGCCAAACTGCCGGAGGCTCACCAGGTGCTTTGCCGTTAGCGCTGGGCCCCTTGCCTGTGCGGCCATTCCCTTTTTGCGGTTACCTGTCGCATGGATATCCACAAGGCATTCAGTATCCTAAGTCGTCTGCCTTTGCACCACGGCCACAAAAGCAAGAACGCTGGTGTTTCGCCACCCCAGCCGGTACTGATTCGACCTGCCATCATCGGCTGGGCCCGCCTCACTTCCTGAGCCAGGGTTACGTTGTGCAGGCACTGGCGGTGGACTTGCTGTTCTACCACCCCGCCATCCAGGAGGTGACGCTGCGCACCGCCGCCATGCTGTGCCTCGCGCCCGCGTACTCGCCGGAGCTGGGCGTCCGTGCCGTTGAGGTTTGCGCCATCATGTAGACGCTGGAACGGTGGACACGAGGGGTTTGATGGCATTCGATGGCGGCAGCATTTGGCATGATCCCGCATCGCCGTTTCATGCTGCAACATACGCTCCGTTGCTACTTTCAGGCGCGCCGCGCAGACCCTGCGTGCAAGCTGGGTGAGCTTCTGTGGTCTTGCGTTCAGGTCTTGGCTCGGCGTGCCGCGATGGGTGCCGCGGACCCGTCGCAATTCCTCAGCTTCCTGGCGGTGGTGCTGCTGGGCCGCATGGAGGGCATTTCCGCCTGCGATGACCCGCGCCGCGCTACCACTGTGGTGGGCGCAGCCGCGCGGGCGGTCGCGGATGCCGGTCCTCCCGGTGCGGATCGTGCCCCTTGCTATGTGTGCATAGCGGACAATTCATATAGCGCAAACCGCTGCCCAGTGGCTGTCAGACAGCTTATGCCACCCGCAGACAGACAACCCTAACCCTAACCCTAATCCTAACCCTAACCCTAACCCTAACCCTAACCCTAACCCTAACCCTATGCCATCGGCATATCCGTTGACCGCGCATGCTTTCACATGCTGTGCACTGACATCTTCTACTTTCCTCTGTGTCGATGCTGCTTGAGGCAGCAATCAGCAGTCAGAGATCATGTGTAAGCCGAGGGTGTGAGGCTCACCCGGCCCGGCGTTCTGTTGCCGACCACGTCCCGCACTGACACACAGTTCGCTCCCTGCAGCAGGATCCATGCTGGCGTCGCTCGAGCCTGCGCTGCTGCGTGCTCTGCAGCAGGATGGCACGTCCCACGCACTATACGGGGTGCTGACGGCAGTGCATGTGGGGCTGGCAAGGCATGGCGAGAAGGCGGTCGCTGGAGCGGCGCCAGATTTGTTTGCCGCGCTGCCTCGGCTCATGGCGCAGCACGTCATCCTGTTGGACGCTGCAAAGCCCACCAACCAGCCTGCCGCAAGTGGTGTCAGGTTTGGCGATCACACCTGGGAAGGCATAGACATGGAGGTGGTGCTGCCTTTGCTCGGCACCGCGCCGCATCTGCTAGCGCCGCTGCTTAATTGCCTGGCAGACGTGGCGCTTGAGCGCGAAGGCGGCGCATCACGTACTGGTGAAACCGAGAACCCCAGGGTGACTGGTGTGGCGCCAGTAGTCAGGGCCTTGGCGGCAGCGCGGTGTCTGCAGTGCATTCTCGCAGCAGAGAAGTTGCGACTGGCGGTTTTGGCCGCAGAAGAGTCGGTCAAGCATATGCTTAACGTACTCGCAAAGGTGCCAGGTGACGACGTGACAATTGATACAGCAGCTGCGCTGAGGACGCTGTGTGATGCGCTGCGCCTTTCCGCACAGGATGCATACGGGCGATGTCTGTAACGAGCAGCTGTAGACCTGCAAGGCAAACTCGTGACAACAAAACAGCAAACCATGTGAAACAACACAGTACAGTCATGATGTGAGTTTTTGCTGCACCTCAGAGCGCTAGCTTGGTTCAGGGGCTGCACCGAGTTTGGCTTGTAAGGCTTGATAAGACAACCTTGTCATATCTGGTGTCAAAGCTCCTGGATCTTCCTGCGCTTGGGTGTCTTGCTGCCTGATCGTCTGGGCTGTCCGGATGGATCTGCTTTCAACTCCTGTCTGAGCTCAGCGCCCATGGGGCCTGCCTGAGCTGATGATGGCTGGCCACCGGAGCCCTCCGGCACGCTGTTCTGTGCTCCGCCGTGCTCTTTCGTATCTCCAAAGCCGCCGTCCTCATCACTGTCGCTGCCGCTGGTGGACTCTGCCCCATCAGCACCGTCCGTGGCTGCGGCATCAGGTTCGCGGCCGGCCAGATGCGCCTCCGCCGCCTCCACGGCAGCCTCATCCTGGAGCACAAGCACGGTCAGCTGTGTGCAATGAGGACATCCAGTGCCCAGGACTCGGCAGCGGAATGCTTCAGGGCGTACATCGCACATCACGGGCGCTGTCCAGCGTCAGGGCACCATCTCAGGTCAAGCATGTCAGCGAAGACAAGCCGCAACTGCGGGTACCCACAGCGCCGCACCTGGAGGTCGAGTACTCCGCAGGCGAGGTCCATCTCGATGCGCGGCACGTCGTCGCCGCTGTCCACGTGCTCGATGTCCAGCGCTGCTGCGCCGGCCGGGTCCTGTGTAGAACATGGCGTGATAGACACAAAACGATCTGCTGGGGATTCTCTCGTGGGCGGACGGACTGGCTCGGCCTGTGACAACCGCTGTTGTGAAAAGTCGAGCACATGTCTTGCAATTATGCGTTTTGCATGCCGTCCTGCGGCTGCAAGACTCATTGCTGCTGCCGCGGCAATGAGCTGCCGCAGCAATGAGCTGCCGCAGCAAGCCCCTCTGGGAGGACGGCGCGAGCACGCCGGGCCACGACACGCTGGCCTCGAGGCTCAATGCGCGCCTGCACCCTTGATTCCAGCTCCGCGTTCGCCCTCTGCATGCCGGGTAAGAACTGCTGCAGCGTGTCCAGCAGCGCGCTGCGCGGCACCTGTCCGATGGCGGGCTTGCTCGTGGGCAGCAGCGAGGTGTCGTTGACCAGCAGGCGCCGCTCTGCGATCGTCCAGCGCGCCATCAAACAGAAGGAGTAGCATGTGTAGGTGGACACCACGGCGAAGGCTTGGGGGAGCATGCGCCCGAGATGACGGCTCCGCTTTGGATGTCAGCAATGCTGCTCTTGACGTGCAGCTGTCAGATGTCTCACCGAGCAGCGTCTGTCTTGGGATCTCGAGGACCTCCCGCTTGCCGGACCGCTCACTTTGCGGCCTGGAAGCCATACGAGAGCGTGGGAGTTGCTACAAAAAAAGGCTTCCAAAAAAGGCTGTCAGGGTTGGGCATCCCGAGGTCGCCCGACCAACACAGGCTTGGGCGACACCCCGCAATTGTCTTCAGTCCGGGACCGCAAGCTCATGCAAGGATCACGCATTGAACCCAAACCTCCCAGAGTAGGCTGCTGATCGGGAGCTCACCATGGGCAGCCAACCATCCGAGCAAACGCTCGCCATGCACGTCCCGCTCCTGGATGATCCAGATATGCGATCCATGCATGGTCGGCTCACCGCACCCATCCTCCATTTTGCGCTCCGCATCTGTGTGACATGTCACATGGGCAAATTCTTCAGACTGGTGGGAGTGCGCAGGCAGGGACGGCGCGTCGGCATCGTATCCAGACAGCGGGCGAGGGCTTGGACGCAGCCTATCAGCGCTGGTCTGTTTCGCTGCATCACACTCTCAACATTGTGTGGTAAAGTGATCAAACCGCTCTAGACATCGACTCCGAGACCGTTGCACTCATACGGCGCCGGCATGCGCAGGATGCCTTCGACAAAGGTCGCTTCCGGCTCAGCCGGACGACATCCTTGGACTTCAAGGGTGGCGCACCTGTTCCAGCGGCGAGCGGCCACGTACCGAGCACACAACCTGCCATGCCTGGGCTACCAGGTGAGTTGCACCCGCCTTTCATGGAGGCAATGTGCATTTGCTCTGCTGCGCAATCGGCGTTGACCGCTGTTGATTGGTGGCAAAGCACATGTATGATGCTGGCAAGCCACACACCCTGGTCGAGCTGCATGGGTGATGGTCTGCAGAGGCGGAGGCGGGGACCGCTATTCGGCAGCCAGGCGGCAGCGGTGGCGGCGCGCACAGCTCGGGAGCCGTGAAGCAGCAGCCGTCCGCTGTCACGGACGCGTCCTTCGGCTTCATCAACGGCTGCGTGGGCATCCCCATCATGATCTCCTTCGCCAGCATCGTGTTCAAGGTGGGACTGCGCATGATTCGTCCTTCATGCAGGCAAGCGATGGGCAGCGGTTGCAGAGATGCTATATCTGCCGCGATCCCTGTTCCTCATAGTATAATGATAGGCGTGCAGGCTATGCCGCGTGCCCTGTGCTCAGCAACGCTGCCGTGCGCCACACTATACGTCATTGACATGCAGCGTTCGTTGCACAGGACGCTCAATACCGGCCTTTCCTGTCTCAGTTCGCCAGGTTGGCGTTTCTCGCCGCCGGCGCGCAGCAGGCGGTGTACACGCTCTGCAGCCGCCTGCCCACGGCCGTGGGTCAGCCATCCGAGGTATCCCCGCACTCTTCCTGACAAGTGCATGTATTGACCTTGTGAGAGCAGTGCACACTTCACAGATGTTATATTCTGTGAAGCTGAGGTCATCCGTGTGCTTCCTTCAGGTAGGGCTCATCTTCCTGTCATCCATGGCAGATTCCATCGCCACCATCGTGGCTGGCGCAGGAAAGTCTGCCGCCACTGCGGTCTCGACGGCTCTCTTCGCCATAGCAGCCAGCACCGCCATTGTGGGCGCGCTCACCATCGTCATCGGTGCGCCGCCACTGCAACACGCAGCTTCCTTGGGTTTCCTTTTTAATATTCTAGAAAGGTTGCTCACCTGCGCCCAGGCTGTGCTGCGGACGTTGCATATGACGCCGGTGTTCGGCATGTTGCGCAGGGCGCCTGAAGCTGGCGCCCTACGTGCAGCAGGTCCCCCTGCCGGTGGTCGCAGGTACGGTGCGTCATAGAGGCCTTCACCCAGGAGCAAATTGTTCAGGTTTCAACGGCACTAGTGAGGCGCAATTTCATATGCCTAGTGCGTCATCGCAGGTTATTTGGCATATGTCGGCTACTACTGCCTCTCGGCAGGCGCCTCCTTGGCCAGCGGTGAAGAGGTGATGACGCTTACCATGCACCTACATTATTCAATTCTGACGGTGATCCTGATCCTGCCAAGCGGTCGAGGCATCTCCTTCTCTGCCGGAACAGGACGTTCAACGCTGGCTGCTTCAGAGCAGTGATTACGCTGCTCCTTCGCTGCTCCATGCGCACTGACTGCCGTGCCCGTGCAGGTGGAGGGCCTGACCAGCTGGGCGCTCCTGGCGCGCCGCGGCCCCTTCCTGCGCTTCCTCCCGGCGCTCGCCTCCACGCTGCTCCTGTGGGCGGTCCTCCAGCACGCGCGCAGTCCGCTGGCGCTGCCCGCCACGCTGCTCGCCATCCCGGCGGCCTTCTACGGAGTGCTGTTGATGGCGGGCGTGTCGCTGGCGGACGCGCAGGCCGCGGGGTGGGTGCCGCAGCCGGCCGAGGTGCTCCCGCTGACCTGAAACGACATATTTGGCTGCGTGCCAACCTCCTTGCACAGTCACGAGAACAGCTGGACGCCTGTTCCCGATGTGCAGGCTGCTCCTGGATCGGCATACCTTTCCACCATGCCGCGGGGGCGCCGCATTGTCTGTCACCTGGAACAGCTGGCCCGGCTGGAAACGTTGCATAAAGCATCTAGCTAATGGCATGCTCTGTTGCGTTGCGACGTCAGGGCGGGGGGTTCTGGCACATTTATTCCCTGTTCCGCTTCGAGCGGGGCCCAGCGGCGGTGCACCTGCCGGCACTCGCGGCGCAGCTGCCGACGCTGGCCGCCATGTTCGTGGTGTGCGCCTTCGGCAGCTGCCTGGACGTCGCCGCCATCCAGGCCGACATGGAGGCGCCCATCGACTTCAACGCCGAGCTGACGACCGCAGGTGGGTGCGCCGCCGCTGACGAGCACCGTGTCGCCCGAAACCACTGTTTTATGACGATGGGGTCTGTCATGAAAAAGTGTCATCCAACAAGCTGCGATCGGTGAAGCTGCTATCTGGAGAAGAGCGAGCCCTGCCCTTACCGCCTTAACCGTGCAACGCGTCCACGACATGCTTGTCTGGCGTACCTGGGCCGCGAGTGGGTGTCACGGCCAGCATGCAGGACTGGGCAATTTGGTGACGGGGCTGCTGGGAGCCGGGTACACGGGGAGCTACATCTTCTCGCAGACGCTGTTCGCGATGCGCGCCGGCGTCGCGACGCGGCTGCACAGCTGGATCATCGCCGCCATGGAGCTCGGCATGTTCGCCCTGCCCTTCTCCGTGCGGACCCTGCTCCCCGCACTTGGCGTGCAAGGCGCATGCGACATTCATGGCGCGTCACTGCCTGGCTGGACGGTCGCTGAGGTGCTTGAGCCTCAGCGGGTGCATCGGCATTGCTCTACCTCTGGGGCTTCAGCCTGGAACTGACTTGATCGATTAGCCTGCATCGCATGGCTTGAGGCGATCCCGCCGGTGCCAGTATCTTGGCAGCGGTGTGAGCTTGGGCTTCCAAGCACATGCTCATGTGCCACCTGTGAGCACGTAGGCTACTACGGTGTATGCATTGTAGAAGTGGTTGTGCACCCTAGCTCCATGTCTGAGCTCCAGAAGCAGGTCAAGTAAAGGACGGTGCTCTCAGTCATGGAGCGTGGTGCATGTGCCACCTCGACAATGCACACCTTGTAGGATTGTACGAAGCTCAATCAGCGCGTGAGGGCATCGGCATAGAGGAACAGCCCGGATGCAGCTCACCGTGCTCGCTCGCGACACCTCCTTTTCGCCAACTGCTGCCGATGGTGATGCACTGCCAGGCGGGTCCGTGCAACTTAAGTGGGTTAGCTGCACCACGTTTGGCCCTCTGGCAGCCCTTTCCTTGCTTGGATGCCTGCGCCTTCAACCAGCACGTATCAAGACACGCCCTGACCCAGCCAATCAGGGATGGGATGTGCCGAGGAACACCCTCAGAGCGCAGGTCGTGCAGTACTTGCCGAACTTCTTCTTCGCGGCGCTGCTGATGCTGCTGGGCGTGGAGATCACGCTGGACTGGCTCATCCTGTCGGTGCGCAAGGTCAGCCGCGCGGAGTACTGCCTGCTGCTGGCGTCCTTCCTCGCCATCCTCCAGCGTGAGTCTGCTGCCCTGCACCTGTGCCTCAATTTACATGACCTCCCAAGCAAGAGGGTCCCGGTGCGCCTGCTATCCCTTAGCTCAGATCTTAGCTTGTCTTCAATAAACATATATTGCCAGCATGATGTTCGCTCAATACCAAGTGTCTTTGTCCGCAGTGGATCTGGTCACCGGCATCGCGGTCGGCGCGGTGCTTTGTGCCATCTACTTCACCTTCAGCTACTCTTCGGTGCGTACTTGCGCCCGCGCCCCGCACTGCCCGCTGTTCTCGCATATGTGGCTGTACTCCCGCGGCTTGAACTTGGCAAGGGAGCATAGATGGATCCTTCAGCACGGCGCAGGTGCACGTGTCCGCGGCGGCAGTGGTGCCGAGCGTGTCGGGTGCCGTGCGCACTGCGGCCGAACGGACGGTGCTGCTCAGCTTCGCGCCGCGCATGGCCGTCGTCACGCTGTCAGGGTGCGCATCTGATGGTGTAGCCTTTTTCGCTTTGCAGCGCACCACACAAACATGACGTCATGTCAACCAAAGTTCGCTTCGGATGAAGGGGCTCGAAGTCAGAGACAGGCCCTGCACAGCGACTGAGAATTGGCTTTGGTGTGCGCAGATATATCATGTTCGGTTCTGCCGTGCACATCAGAGACCGCGTGCTGGAGGTATGCACCTCCACCTGCCTGGCGTTGAACCACTAATGTGCTGTCTTGGTTCACGGCTGTCTGCTTGCCAAAGGCCAGAATAAATCTCCATTAGTCCGCCGACGTGCACACAATGTTTGTGCAAAGCCACTCCTGCGCACCATGCCAGCACGCGAAGCCTGCTTGTCAGTAAATTTCTTCACGGCGACGTCACAGGAGGCGGAAGATCTAAGGCACTGTGCCAAGGACGACACGGTCCGGTCCGGCCACGCCGGCACGGGCTCCCTCACCGCGCATGTCCTGGAGACGGCACCCTGCTTCGTCCTCCTCGACTTCAGGTGCACTGGCAATCCAGTGGCACTCACGCTATGAGCAGCTTGAAGGCCGTCTGCAGGCAACAGCAGGCTACCTGTGCTGGGTGTGCTGGTCAGAAGCTGGTTTAGCATGTGATCTGGGATGCCGGAGTTCGTTGCATACCGTACGGTCTGCGCAGGGATGTGCTGGGGTTGGACGCGACAGCGGCACAGACGCTGGGCTCACTGTGGGGCTGCCTGCGCGGCGCCGACGTCGAGCTGGTGCTCACTGGCGTGCGCCGCGCGTCGATGCTGCGCCTGCTGCAGGTGTGAGCAGGGAAAGGGCGCGACATTAGCCGTTGACGACCACAAATGCAAGGCTTGCGACATGCTTGCTGATCAGGATACTGGTGCTAGGGTGTAGGTGCTGGATGCTGAGCAGCTGTGTGGGTGACGATCAAACTGTGGATGTGCGCGAGCTACATGACGCTTCTCAGCTGCACGATATCCCAGCTGGCGAACTTATTGCCACAGGCTCACGGCGTGGCAGTGGAGAGGCCGACAGGCGGAGTGAGGGCTGCAGCGGCCACCAATCCTGACAGGAAAGCCGCAATGCGATGTCTGCTCTTCGACAGCATCCAACAAGGGACGCAGTACTGTGAAGAGTGCTTTCTCCAGGTGCTTACACCACTGCAGGCCACACTGCAACGCCCACGTGTGGGCGGTCCCTGCTCCGGCTCAATACTCATGTCTGGTGCTTGCAAGCGCATGCCGCCACTCGGCAACATTACTCCTCGTGAACTGCCATTTCTCTCTTGGCGCAGAGCCTAGCACTTCATGCACTTCGCAGTGGCGTCAGTAGCGTAGCCCGGCATAATTTACAACATCTCATGCTGACCTCACATTGCTTTGGTCCGCTGGTCGAAGTGTCACCTGCTGGGTCATTGGCGAGCAGCACGTCGCCTGTACAGGTGGCAAGGTCAGCTGCGCTGTGCGAGAGCACGCCATCAGAGGTCGGCCTTGCGGACTGCCTGCGGCGGCACCATCGTTTCCAGGGAGTGCGCCATTGCAGGGACTCTGTACCGTGTTGACGTTGCAACCTAGCCCTGCTGCATATGACTGTCCGCTTGAGTCGCCCTATCATGACACAGCGCATGCAGCACGTCTTCAGATGCAGGGCTGGCACTGACCTCACACCCGCCGCCGTTTGCACAGGCGCTTGCTCAGGACGGCATCGACTTTGCGGCGGTCGCGGAGGCGCTGCGACCCTTCCTCACTGGGCATGAAGTCGACGCAGATGTTGTCCTCTTCCAGGCACGGGCCGCCTTCCAGCCACATGTTATGTGTGATGTTCGTGCTATCGCTGCAGCGACCTCACGCCCGCAATGCCACATGCTGCGTTGCTGTACTATACTAAGGGGAATTAGGGCGTGCTCACTCAGACTAACCTGATCTGCATTGCGACCTTCATGGACCTAGAAACAGTCGAAGAAGATCATGCACCACATGATCGGGTGCAGGCCGGCGAGGAGGCTGACCTCCGCATCGTCGAGCGCGGTGCCGTCCGGCTCGAGGCCGACCCGCCGCTACATGGGGACCGGCACAGTGCAGACGACGATGGCGCTGACAGGTCGTCGCCGCACGACAGCAGCGAGGGCGCCTTCGAGTATGGTCCAGGCGGTGAGTCGTGGGCCGTCGTTGCTGTGCGATGTGGTGCTGATGCTGCGCAGCACCAAGCCAAGCGCCGCCTGCACGGCTAGCTGTCTGGCTGCACATCCACTGTTCGCGAATCGATGTTCACATCGCAGGCATCCTGGGCGTTGCGGAGTTCATGCTCGGCTACCCACGGCGATTTCACGGCATCGCAGCCGCGGACGGCACGCGGGTGCTGCAGCTTACGCAAGACGCTTGGCGGCGATGCGTCCGGGAGCAGCCTTCAGCAGCAGCATGCCTGGAGGCCGCGCTGCTCAAGTTGACGTGTCTTCAAGAGGTGTACGATCCCCTGCACTACCCTGTGATCGCTTAGCAGCTTCTTTGTGAAAGTCAATCTACAGGGCCGTGGAATGCTGCTGCGCTGATGCTGAGCACACATTTTCGTGAATACTGTGAGCCGAGCACTCAGTACCCGCTGTCATAACACGAGCTCCGAGACTAGCAGCGGTCCAGTTGCCCTGTGCGCATATGGTTTCTTCTTACACGCATCAACTTGAACACGCGGACGCTCTGTAGACTTCTCCGACTTCAGTATGGTCTTGCTCACGCAAAGCAACCGGTTGTCGCGTACTTCAACGCCGTAACGGGACCGACCGTGGTGCAACGACTGGGTTCGCAGCACAGCAAACCACGCAGTACAACATCCTGCCAGCAGCGAGTACATCCGTGCTCTACTAGCAATTGCGGCAGCCCTTCTGCCAAGGTGTGCATCGCCACATCGTGCTGCACAGACAAGGCGCTCAGCATTTGCAGACGGCAGGGCCTGCAAAGGCCACCGCCACTGGCCATGCTGCTGCTGCTACACTGTACACTCCTCCGCGTGCCAGACCTGCTCGCTTCCAGTGTACCACTCGAGCAGTCATCCTTGCAGGGACTGCCGTGCTGAAAAGATCTCAGCCGGTCCGGAAGAAGTACACGATAGCTATGAGGAGGTAGGTCACAATGAGCTGCACGCCCATCAACCAGTTGCTGGTGCCGTCGTTGGAGACGAAGTATCTGCACAGAGCAACCGCTTATTCAGAATGCGGCGGGAATAGTGGAGAGCGCGTCTTTGGCCCCGGGATCAAGCACTAATGTCGAATGGTAGACGCCTACTGCAACATGCCATAACTTGCAAGCAAGTTTGTGTGGCACTCGTTGCCTAGCACGAGAGGTGGTGACGCACGCGTGGATGACGGAGAGGGTGAGGATGATGATGGACAGCGGGTCGAGGTCGAGGGTGAAGGCGTGCTTCGTGGCCCAGCCCACCAGGCACACCACCGGCAGCACGAAGATCGCGATCTGCACACAGAAGTGTAAGCTGTCAGCTTTGTGTCGGACCTGTGACAAGGCACTCAGCAACAAGATCTGGCCCGCCACTGATCACTCTTCATGTCGTCCAGCATCAAAGTGCTATGCCAGGCTGCTGACGCAGCTTATGCGCTGGCTATGTGATATGAGATTGGGTGATCGCACTGTGCCGTTACTTTCTGATCAGCCACAGCAGCATTAAAGCGAAGCCCGAGATCTGTCGAAGCAGACGAGTGACCCTTGACCCTCAAGGCTACCAAATCCCGAGGGC
>JAABUX010007156.1_pt1 | contig 13159 bp, 8 predicted proteins | sample 5561851 | NCBI WGS metagenome assembly JAABUX01 (sample SAMN10711883, study PRJNA513361) | rock metagenome | isolation source: Antarctica rocks | place: Antarctica: Victoria Land, Richard Nunatak red sandstone | collected 2016-01-03 | reverse complement strand
AGAACTTCATGCGCCAGATGCAGCAGCGCCAGCCGGATATTTTTTGGCGGCTGCAGGCAGTGGCGGCAAACGCAATCTGGAACTAATCCATGCCTGAAGGCCACGAGATACACCGCTTCGCCGAGCGCCAGGCGCTGGTATTCGCAGGCAAAAAAGTCCGGGTCGACTCGCCGAACGGCGGCTTCCCGGACGCCGAACTACTGGACGGGCGCAAGCTGCTGGAGGTGAAAGCGCTCGGCAAGCACCTTGGATATCGATTTGGCCGGGATATGACATTGCATGTCCACCTGGGCCAGTATGGGGACTTCTGGGAAGGCGAGCAACCCATGCCTGAGCCGAAGGGAGCCCTGCGGTTCCGGATGTGGACGAAAACGGACTGGCTGGAACTGCGCGGGCCGACGGATTGCCGCCTTTTCTCGGACGAGCAATGGCAGGCGCTCGAAGCGCGGATTGGGCCGGATCCGCTCGTTGAAAAAACAGACCCAAAATCTGCATTTGCTCTGATCCAAAGCCGAAAAACGCCGATAGGGGTTCTATTGATGGACCAGTCGGTGGTGAGTGGGATCGGCAATATCTACCGCGCTGAGTTGTTGTACCGGGCCCGGATCTGCCCGGACCGGCCAGGCAAGGATGTATCGACAGCGGAGTTGAAAGCAATCTGGAAAGAAGCAGTCACGCTCATGCGGGACGGGATGGAAGACCGGCGCATGGTCACGACGCGGCCGATAGACAGGCCGCATCCGCGCGGAGCGGCACTGAAGGAAGAAGTGCATTACGTGTACCGGCGGCAAGGCAAGCCGTGCCGGGTGTGTGAGACAGAAATCGAGAGCAAGCCCATGGCGGGGCGCACGGTGTACTGGTGCCCGTTCTGCCAGAAAGATTGAACGATGCCAGCAGGACCGCAACAGAAGGACTACTACGGCGCACTCGGCGTCAAAAAGACGGCGACCTCGGACGAGATTCGGAAGGCATTCCGCAAACTTGCGCGCAAGTATCACCCGGATGTGAATCCGAATGACAAAAAAGCCGAGGAGAAGTTCAAGGAAATTTCCGAAGCCAACGACATCTTGAGCGATGAGAAAAAGCGCAAAGTGTACGACCAGCTTGGTTTCTACTCCGACCAGATTGACCCGGCGCAGGCCGAAGCCGCGGCGCGCGGGGGGTATGGACCGGCCTACGCCGCAGGCCATGGAACCGGCAGAGGGGGGCGGCCCGGGGCGCAGGGTGCTCCATTCGATTTCGGAGGATTTGACTTTTCGGATTTTGAGAGCACGGGCGGTCGCCGGACGGCCACGCGACCAGGCAATACCGGCGCGGGCGAGGGAGCTGCCGGCGGAGGGTGGCGCGATATTTTCTCCGGCATGTTTTCAGGTGGATCGCAGCAGCCAGGGCCCGAACCCGGAACAGATCTTGAGTATCAGGTGCAGGTGGATTTCTGGACCGCGATCCGCGGCGGTACGATGCGGCTCGAGGTGAATCGGCTGGATACCTGCCCGACCTGCAAAGGCAAGGCCCATGCGGGCGGCGCGCATACCTGCCCGGAGTGCAACGGCACCGGGCAGGTAACGCAGATGCACGGACAGATGAAGTTCAACGTGCAATGCAAAACCTGCGGCGGTAGCGGCAAGGTCGAGAACGACTGCCCTACCTGCTACGGCGAGGGCAGGGTACGCAGGGCCGAGACCGTCGATTTCCGTATCAAGGCAGGTACGCGTGATGGGCAGCGCATTCGGCTGGCCGGCAAGGGAAATGCAGGCACAGGCGGTGCAGCGGCGGGAGATTTATTCCTGATCATGAAGGTGGGCAGCAATCCGGTGTTCACGCGGACAGGCGACGACATTGCGCTCCGTGTACCGGTGACGATGTCCGAAGCCGCGCTAGGTGGCAAGATTGAAGTGCCGACCATCGACGGGCGCGCGCAGTTGCGGATTCCCCCTGGAACGCAGGGCGGCCAGAAGCTGCGGATGCGCGAGCGCGGTGTCCCGTCGGCCTCGGTCGAAGGCAAGCGCGGCGATCAGATTGTCACCATCGAGATTACGGTGCCGCAGGTGCGGGATGAGCGGTCGAAAGAGATTCTGCGGGAGCTGGCGAAGCTGAACCCGGAGGATCCCCGACAGGACGTCTGGGCGAAGGCGGAAGGCTAAAATCGCCTGTAGCGCCTGCGATGGTACGGCGTGCGGCTTCCCTAAATCCCGACCAACGGGAAGGTCACAGAGGTTTGGAGAGCAAGCATCCCGCCACGCGCCACGAAGTGGCCGCCAGCCGCGCAGGCGGTTTTTCCGTTGGGTGTTATTATCCGGTGGCTAGAAGGAAGGAGAAGCCATAGTGCCGACAAAACGAAAAACAAAGGGCGCCTACATGATCTCCTCGGTCGCGGAGATGTACGAGATACACCCGCAGACGCTGCGCCTGTATGAGCGCGAGGGCCTGCTGAAACCGTCGCGAACCGAAGGCAATACTCGCATGTACACGGACGAAGATCTGGAGCGGCTCGAGTTCATTCTGAATCTCGCGCGGGACCTGGGCGTGAATATCTCAGGAATCGCCATTATTCTCCAGATGCGGGAGCGCATGGAGGAGATGAACCGGCAGATGCAGGGCTTTGTGGACTACGTACGCTCGGAGATGCTGTCGAGGATGCAAGGGAATCCCCCGGATGCAGGGGCGGCAGCGATTGTGACGCTACGACGTCCAACGATTGTGCCGCCGGCGCGCACCCGGCGATAGACGGCTGGGGTACTCTTGGACGTATTGAGCTTATGCTGAAACTCCTGCTTGTGTTGGGCATCTTTGGGCTGTTGACCTCGACGGTGTTCACCGGCATGGTGGCGGCGGGTGCTTTGCGTTTTCTACGCGAGCGGCGACGTGCCGAGGTCGCGCGGCCGGAACCGTTTGCGCCGGTATTTGCACCTCCGGTATCGCTGTTTAAGCCGCTCCATGGCGCGGAGCCGGACCTCGACGCGCACCTGGCTACTTTTTTTGAGCAGGAGTACGCAGGTTCGTTCGAACTGCTTTTCTGCGCACGGCATATCGACGACCCCGGCCTGCAAATTGCCCGCACGGTAGCAGCGCGCTATCCGCAAATTCCGGCGCAGTTCCTCGCGGTGGAAGGAGCGCCTTTTGTGAATGCAAAGGTAAGTTCGCTGGAGCGGATGGGCGCTGCTGCCGCACACGATATTTTCATCATCAGCGACAGCGACGTGCGAGTGACCCGGGAGTATGTGCGCGAGGTGGTTTTGGACTTTCGCGATCCGCAGGTGGGCGCGGTAACGTGCCTATACCGGGGCATCGCCGAGAAAGGCATCTGGGCCAAGCTCGAAGCTTCGGGGATGTCGGTTGAGATGACCTCCGGGGTGCTGGCGGCTAATCTCGTCGAGGGAATGCAGTTTCTGCTGGGGCCCACGATGGCAGTGCGTCGGGCAGCCGTGCGGCGCATGGGTGGGTTCGCGAAGCTGGGGCCCTATTGCTCGGACGATTTTTTGTTAGGCAATTGGGTGGCTGCGCTGGGCTACAAGGTCTGCCTGTCGCAGCATGTCATCGATCACATCGTGCTGAACCTGAGTTTTTTGACCAGCATCAAGCACCAGGTTCGCTGGATGAAATCGACGCGATTCTCAAGGCCCAAGGGGCATTTCGGAACGGGGCTGACGTTTAGCATGCCATTCGGCATCATGGCATGTGTGGCTGCGACCCTGCTAAGGCATGTGCTGCTGGGCGAAGAACTGCTGCTGTATGCCGTGCTGACCCGGATGGCTCTGGCGTTGCTCGTGGCCGGAAGCGTGGTGCGGGAGCAGGCAGTGCTCCGAACGGTTATTCTGTACCCCTTACGCGACCTGATGGGCTTTCTGTTCTGGGCAGCAAGTTATACAGGTGGAAAGATTCTGTGGCGGGGACGCCTGTATCGGCTAGGCGAGCATGGGTTGATGTATAACGTCCAAGACTAGAAGTGGTCTCATCTATGGCTTAGTGACTTCGGCGGCTTAGTGACTTCGGCTAGCGATCTAAAACCAGCTTCGGCGGTGGGTCTCACCCGAGGCGGTTTCAGCGTTAGTAGTTATGAGACCACTTCTAGGGTTGGCGGCAGGACGCAAAAACAGCTGGCTTAAAAGCCGGGTTTTTCGTTCGTGTGACTTATGAGGAATAAAGAGCTCAGAACGGGCGGTTGGTGTAAAGGATTCGGTCCGCCAGCTGCTTCATGTCGACCAGGTGCGTGGGGCCAAGCAGCGCCTGGACATGTGCGTCGGACTCCGGGGGCACATAAAGAAATAATCGCTGACCCGTCGCCCGGGCCTGCTGCCAAACCCGTACTAGGTCGGCGTCTTTCAGGAAAATGTGCGGCGCATCCGGATAGTACGATCCCCAGATCATCGACGAAGAGCGCCCGTTGACCAGCAGCGCCTGCCGGTGCGTGTAGAAGATAAGCGACGAGGCATTGGACTGGTCGCCGTACACGATTAGCTGGTCTCCGGATCGAGCGGCTGCGTTGACGACATCGGCCATGGCTCGCGAGGAAAGCAGCGGCTGGAAGCGTACCAAGGCGATGTGCGCCGCAACCAGAAACACGGCCATGGTGAGCGCGACGGAGGTGGTGGCCTCAAAGCCGTGGCCGCGGCGGCGCAAGCCAAGGGCGAGCAGCGGGCCGGCGAACAAGGCAAGCGCCGCGAGCGCGGCTGGCAGCCGCAGCGAGGCAAAAGACGGCCCGGTGAGATCGAAAAAGTGCGACATGGAGAGTGAGTAGTTGCCGACCCCTCGATGCGCAAGCAGCGTGCCGACATCTCTGACATAGGGCAGGCCGCGAGAGGCCCACAGGCCATAGGCAAGCGCGAGCGAGGCAACGATTCCAGTGACGGCCAGGAACCAGTGTCCGGCCAGTATCCAGGCTTTCGCTCTTGGATTTCCCATCACTTGGGAGGTTTCAGTGAGCGAAAGCGAACCGGCCGTGAGCAGCAGCAGCGGGAAGTAGGCCGGCCAGGTGTAGTACTCCTGGTTGGTTGAAATGGAAAAGAACAGGAGGATGAAGCCTGCATAAAAGGCGAGTAACAGCGTGGTGCGCGCGCGGAAGCGCTCCGCGCGCGCGGCGAAGGCGGCGTGGAAGGCTGTCGGGTGCTCATCGAGGGAGGTAAGCGTGTTCGTTTTCTCGGGAGACAGTGCGGCGAGAAAAACATGGCGACGCGCCCACAAACGGCTCACCGCGGCAGGGAAGAAGAGGCACCAGGGAAAAAGCCAGGCGAGGTGGCCGACCCAGAACACCCAGCCCGGCTGTTTGTTGTAATCATGCGGGTAACGCTTGCCCAGGAAACGGAGAAAGTGTTCATTGATGAAGTAGAAGTAGAGGAACCCGTGCACGTGTCCGAACGAAGGTACATTGCCGACGGGTTGGCCGTGGTCCGGGTTGCGCAGGGCCGCCATGACGTGCCATGGCGCGCCGATCGCGAAGAACAGCAAAAGCCCGGTTCCCAGGCGGAACTCGCGCCAGCGACGCCAGTCGCCGGTGATAAGCAGGTATGGAACCACGGCGGCCCCGAAGAACACAGGCGCGATCAGGCCCTTGGCCAGCAGCGCGAGGGCGAGCGAGGCGTAGGCGATGTAGAGGCGGTTGGGCTTGCGATCTTCCAGCGCCGTGAGGAAGGCCCAGAGCGCCAATGCGAGAAAAAAGCACAGGATCGACTCCGGTATAAACCAACGCGTGTACAGAAACACGCCGACAGAGGTAAGGATAGCGAGAGCCGCGTAGAAGGCGGCGCGGTCGTTAAAGGCGCGTCGAGCCCACACCCAGCCCAGGATTGCATTGGCCAGCACGGCGAACGTCATGGGCAGGTGGGTTGCAAAGACGTTATAGCCGAACAGGTGATAGTCGATGGCGGCGAGCCAGTAGGGAAGCGGCGGCTTCTCCAGGTAACGCACGCCGTTGACATATAGCGTGACCCAGTCACCGGTACGCGCCATGTGTTGGGCGGCATTGGCGTGGGTGGCGTCGGCGTCGTCAATCAGCGAGGGGGAGAACAGAGAAGCTACATAGATCGCGAAGAACAGAAGAAGCAGCAGCGTCCAGACCTTGCGAGGGGAGCAGAGCAGGGTTGGCTCGGACAGGGCAGAGGTGTCGTCGACGATTTGCGTGGGCAAATACTTCAAGTCCGAATGTGTGATCTGTTTCCGGTTAGGATGGCGCTGCACTCCCAAAGCAGGTGTGGCTAAGTGGTCAGCATAGCAGGCCTTAAGCGGAAATTAATGTGCAATTGCAGTTCTGATTAACTCTTACCCTGAACTTTGAGGGCCCGGCGGCGCACGGTTTTGGTGGCGTTGCCGTAAACGCCGCGCAGGATACGCGGATCGACAAGCCAGTGAAGCATGCCGGGACGCCGGGTAAGGTCGATGCGGGCAATCGCGCCCTTGCGTAGGCGGATGGCGGCACGGCCGGGGCTGGCACTGCCGTTCATGATAAGCGAGGCGAGAAAGAGTGGGAGGTTGGGGTTATGCCCAACCAGTAACACATTTTCATGCCCGTGCAGCTCATTATTGATGAAGGTCTGGAAAGCGGCGGTAGAGGCTTCTGGCTTAAGCGCGTCAGTAGCCTTAATTCCGCTGTCGAAGCCGACTTCGGTGCTGACAAGCGAAGCAGTCTGAAGAGCACGCTTGAGCGGGCTTGAGGCAACAAGATCGAATTGCACTTTGAGCGCGCTCAGGTAGCTGCCGATCAGAAGGCATTGCCCTTTGCCTTCCTTGTCGAGCGGCCGTTTAACGTCAATGAGTGGATTCGCGCGTCGTGTGCCGGCACTCGCGTGACGCAAAATGTAGATGTTCATGGTCGAGCTGATTCCTGTAAGCGCGGTTCTTAAATTGACGCGTTCACAGAATTGTAACAATTCGTATGGGGGTAAGAGGAATGATCTGACTGGTCGGATACCAGAGTCTGTGTCAACCGCTATCTTTGACACAAGCCATTTTTCAGAACGCCGGAGCGGGACCGCCCGGGATACTTGGAATTGGGTATCCAGGATCTATTCCGGGTACACCGATAGCCGGTCCGAGTGGGTCGGGATCGGGGTCGGGCATCGGGGTCGGATCGAAATCGGGCTCGCTGCCGGGTACACCTGGGTCGAGCGGGCCCGGGTCGATACCGGGTATTGTATCCATGCTTAGGCTGCGAAACAACGGAAGGGATGAAGCTGAGAAAGCGGTCATGCTTAGTGGGAGCGATGCTCGGACCTCCGGGTTGCTTCCGTGCAGAGGATACCTGGTTGTTGCAACTATTCTGGATGCCTGTTCGTAGACCATAGAAGAGGGAACTACCCGTGCGGCAGGAGCGGAACTCCGCGACGGCGTCTACGAGGGATGTATGTGCGGTCTACATACAGGCTATGTGCGATACGATGGGTGCAGTTCAAGCGGTTCGTCGATGGTCAGCGCATCAAGCGTTGCGCTTTATTTCAACACTGCGCCCGTGGCATAGGCCGGAGGCGCACTCCAGGAGCTTGGGGCAAGAGCAACATCGATGGAACAGCAACCACCCGCGGTACCCCACTTCGCCGGCCCACAAGAAACGGACGACCCGAAGGACGTTCCTGCCCCTGACGCACCTGTGACACGGGCGAAGAAGCGTCGCCGCTGGGTAATCTGGCTGGTATTGCTTTCGCTGTTTGCTCTCGCGTTTGTTCTGATCCTGCGGCACAAACCAACCGGCGGACAGGGCGCGCAGGCGCGCCACCGCTCGGGCGGCACCGTGACGCTGAACGCGGCCAAGGCGCACTCGGGCGATATGTCGATCAAGCTGCTTGCGATCGGCACCGTGACCCCAACCTATACGGCATCGATCACGGCCCAGGTAACGGGCAAAATTCTTGCGGTGCATTATCGGGAAGGGCAGACGGTTCGCAAAGGCGAGTTGCTCATCGACATCGACCCCGGCCCGTACCAGGCAGCGCTCGACACCGCGCAAGGCATATTGCTGCGTGACCAGGGCGTGCTTTCGCAAGCCAGAATGGACCTGGGGCGTTACCAGGCGGCGTGGGCACGCAACGTGATCGCGAGGCAACAGCTTGACGATCAGGCCAAGCTGGTGGACCAGGATGAAGGACTGGTGCGCGCCGACCAGGGCACGGTGGAAGCGGATCAGGTAAATCTGGCCTATTGCCACATCACGTCGCCCATACCCGGACGCGTGGGTCTGCGGCTGGTGGACCCGGGCAACATTGTGCAGGCGAACAGCACCACCGCGCTGGTCGTGGTGACGCAGATGCAGCCCATCACGGTGGTGTTCACGATCCCCGAAGACAGCCTGCCGGAGGTGCGGGCGGCGATGCGCCGGCGCATGCTCAAGGTGACCGCGTTTGACCGGGCGCAGCAGCACGTACTGGCCAACGGACGCCTGGAGACAACCGACAACCAGATTGACACGACGACCGGCACATTGAAGCTGCGGGCCGTGTTTGAGAATGCGAAGCTGTCGCTGTTTCCGAACCAGTTCGTCAATACCGAGCTGCTGGTGAATGTGCTGCACGACCAGACGCTGATTCCGGCCTCGGCGATCCAGCGCAACGGCACCCAGGCGTTCGTATACCTGCTCAAGAACAATACCGCGACGATTACAAATATCAAGACCGTGGCGACGGACCAGGTGAATGCGGCCGTGACTGGGATCGCGGCTGATGACCAGGTAGCCAATAGCTCGTTTGAAAAGCTGCAGGACAAGAGCAAGGTAAGGATTGTGCAGCAGCGAATCGGGGCCAGCGAAGACTCGGAGAGCACTGCTCCGTGAGCATTTCCAGTCCGTTTATTCTGCGACCGGTCGCCACGTCGCTGCTGATGATCGCGATCCTGCTGGTCGGGATCGTGGCCTACACCCAGCTGCCGGTTTCGGCGCTGCCGCAGGTCGATTACCCGATCATCCAGGTGCTGACGTTCTACCCCGGCGCCGCGCCCGATGTGACGTCGACGACGGTGACGGCGCCGCTGGAGCGGCAGTTCGGCCAGATGCAGGGCTTGAGCCAGATGACCTCGACCTCGGCCGGCGGGGTGTCGGTGATCGTGCTCCAGTTCACGCTTACGCTGGACATTGACGTGGCCGAGCAGGAGGTTCAGTCGGCAATCAACGCGGCGCAAAGCCTGTTGCCGTCGGACCTGCCCGCGCCGCCGATTTACTCGAAGACGAACCCCGCCGATGCGCCCGTGCTCACCATGGCGATCACGTCGAAGACCATCCCGCTGTCGCAGGTCGAGGACCTGATCGATACGCGCTTGGCGCCGAAGGTTTCGCAGCTTTCCGGAGTGGGGCTGGTTTCGATCTCCGGCGGGCAAAAGCCGGCGGTACGCATCCAGGTCAACCCGACACAGCTCGCGTCGTTTGGAATGAATCTGGAGGACGTGCGTACCGCGCTGACGCAGACCAGCGTGAACTCGGCCAAGGGCTCCTTTGACGGGCCCCGTCAGGACTGGCAGATCGACGCGAACGATCAACTGAACACCGGCGCCGACTATAAGGATGTGGTGATCGCGTACCGCAATGGCTCGCCGGTATTTCTGCGCAATGTAGCGGACGTGGTGGACGGGGTCGAGAACGTAAACCAGGCCGCGTGGATGAACATGACGCCGGCGGTGATCCTGAACGTGCAGCGGCAGCCCGGCGCAAATACGATCTCGGTGGTAAAAAGCATCAAGGCGCTGTTGCCGCAACTGCAAACGACGCTGCCGGCCGGCTTGAAAATCACGACGCTTACCGATCTGACGACCAGCATCCAGGCCTCGGTCGACGATGTCGAATTCGAGCTGATGCTGACCATCGCGCTGGTCGTTCTGGTCATCTTTCTGTTTCTGCGCTCGCTCGCGGCGACCATCATTCCAAGCGTCGCGGTGCCTCTGTCGCTGGTCGGCACGTTTGGCGCGATGTATGCGCTGGGCTACTCACTCGACAATCTCTCGCTGATGGCGCTGACGATTTCGACCGGCTTCGTGGTCGATGACGCGATCGTGATGATCGAGAATATTTCGCGCTACCTGGAGGAAGGTGAGCCGCCGATGCAGGCCGCGCTGAAGGGCGCGGGGCAGATCGGCTTTACCATTTTGTCGCTTACCGTGTCGCTGATCGCGGTACTCATCCCGCTGCTGTTCATGGGCGACGTGGTCGGGCGACTGTTCCGCGAGTTTGCCGTAACGCTTGCGGTGACCATTATTCTCTCGGCCGTCGTCTCGCTCACGCTGACGCCGATGATGTGCGCGCGCATTCTGCGGCATAATCCCAAAGCGCAGCAGGGACGCTTGTACCGGGCCTCGGAGCGCGTGTTCGAGAACATGATCGCGTTTTACGGGCGCACACTGCGCTATGTGCTGCGCTTCCAGCCGGTCGCGCTGCTGGTCGCGGTGGCGACGCTCGGGCTCACGATTTTTCTGTACATCATCATCCCCAAAGGCTTTTTTCCGGTGCAGGACACGGGCGTGATCCAGGGTATTTCGCAGGCGTCGCAGACGATTTCGTTTTCCGCGATGGCCGAGCGCCAGCAGCAGCTCGCGAGGGTGATCCTGGCCGACCCGGCGGTCGAGAGCCTGAGCTCCTTTATCGGCGCGGACGGCACAAACACCACGCTGAACAGCGGGCGCTTTTCGATCAACCTGAAGCCCCTGAATCAGCGCGACCTGAGCGCTTCGAATGTGATTCGCCGGCTGCAAACCAAGCTCGCGCAGGTGAACGGCATTCAGTTATTCATGCAGCCGGTGCAGGACATCACGGTTGACGACCGCGTGACACGCACGCAGTACCAGTACACGCTGGAAGACCCGAGCCAGACCGAGCTGAACCTGTGGACCGGGCGCTTTGTCGACAAGCTCAAGACGCTGCCGGACCTTGAGGACGTCGCGACCGATCAGCAGACGGGCGGCCTCGCGGCATCGATCAACATCGACCGCGTAACGGCCTCACGGCTCGGCATCGCGCCGACGACGGTGGACAACACGCTGTACGACGCATTTGGGCAGCGGCAAATCTCGACCCTGTACACGCAGTTGAACCAGTACCACGTAATCATGGAAACGCAGCCGGAGTTCCGGCGGAACCCGAGCAAGCTGAACGATATCTACCTACAGGCAAACGCTTCGGCGGGCGCGGCCGGTGCGAGCGCTGCCCAGTCGTTCTCGTCCGCGAGTTCGTCGGCGGCAGGTTCCGCGGCGACCACGACGTCCGTGCTGTACACGCCCAGCTCCGGGGTGCTGACAGCGCCGGTAAACGCGACGTCCACCGCGGGCGCGGGCACAACCGCCACCGCGGCAAACACAAATACCGCCACCCCGGCGGCCACGCAAAAACAGATCCCGCTTAGTGCGTTTGCCACCATCTCGCCCACCAGCGAAGCACTCTCGATCGAGCACCAGGGCCAGTTCCCGGCCACGACGGTCTCGTTCAACCTGGGGCCGGGGGCGGCGCTTGGCACCGCGATCGACGAGATCGACAAGGTAACGCAGCAGCTACACTTCCCGGCCAGCATCCAGGCTGATTTTCAGGGCACGGCCGCATCGTTCCGCAACTCGCTCGCGAATGAAGGGCTGTTGATCCTGGCCGCGCTGGTCGTGGTGTACATCGTGCTCGGCGTGCTCTACGAGAGCTTCATTCACCCCATCACGATTCTTTCCACGCTGCCCTCGGCGGGTGTAGGCGCGCTGCTCGCGCTGATGCTGTTCCATCAGTCCCTGTCGGTGGTCGCGATTATCGGCATCATCCTGCTCATCGGCATCGTGAAGAAGAACGGCATCATGATCGTCGACTTCGCGCTTGAAGCCGAGCGGGTGCACGGTAAAAGCTCGACGGAAGCGATCTACGAGGCGAGCCTGCTGCGCTTCCGCCCTATCATGATGACGACGATGGCGGCGCTGCTCGGCGCCCTGCCGCTGGCGTTCGGCCAGGGCATCGGCTCGGAACTGCGGCGGCCGCTGGGTATCGTAATGGTGGGCGGGCTGCTGATTTCGCAGATCCTGACGCTCTACACAACGCCGGTCATCTATATCTTCTTCGACAACCTGGCGCAGCGGTTCAAGACAAAGCCGGCGCAGCGGCCCACCGGCAACGAGCCGCAGAACTCGTCGCCCGCGCCGCAAGTAGCAGGCCGCGCGTGAGCATTTCAAAACCGTTTATCAACCGCCCGGTCGCTACCACACTGCTGACCATTGCAATCGCGTTCGCGGGCATCCTCGGCTATACCGTACTGCCCGTGGCGCCGCTGCCGCAGGTCGACTTTCCGACAATTCAGGTCAACGCATCGCTGCCCGGCGCGAGCGCCGAGATCATGGCGTCATCCATTGCGACCCCGCTGGAGCGGCAGCTTTCGCATATCGCCGGCGTTACGGAGATGACCTCGTCGAGTTCCCTGAGCTCGACAAACATCACGCTGCAATTCGATCTGAACCGGGATATCGACGGCGCGGCGCGCGATGTGCAGGCGGCTATCAATGCGGCGCGCACCTACCTGCCTGCCAATCTGCCGTCGAATCCCTCTTACTACAAGGCTAACCCGGCAGACGCGCCCATCATGATCCTCGGGCTCACGTCGAAGAAATACGGCCCCGCGAGGATGTATGACATCGCCTCGACCATCATGCAGCAGCGGCTGTCACAGATTCAGGGCGTCGGCCAGGTGCGCGTGGGGGGCGGCGCGTTGCCGTCGGTGCGCGTGGAAGCCAACCCGATGCAGCTGGAAAGCTACGGGCTCACGCTTGCCAATATCCAGTCCACCCTTTCGGCGCAGAACACCGACGTCGCGCGCGGCCAGTTTCAGGATGGCGACCGAAAAGTCGACATCGTCACCAACGGACAAATTTCGCGCGCGGAGCAGTACCGCCCACTCATCGTGGGCTACCACAACGGAACCGCCGTGCGCCTGCAGGATGTGGCCGAAGTCATGGACGCGACGCAAAACGTGCGCGCCGCCGGCTACCTGAATGGGATCCAGTCAGTGACGGTGATCATCTCCCGCCAGCCGGGTGCCAACATCATCAAGACGAACCAGGCGATCCGCGATGCGCTGCCATCGCTGCAGGCGTCGATTCCGCAGGGCATCAGCGCGACCATTGTGCTCGACCGGACGACAACGATCCGCGCCTCGGTGGACAATGTTGAGTCGACGCTGCTGTTTTCCATCGCCCTGGTCATCGCGGTCGTTTTTGTCTTTCTGCGTAACCC
>JAABUX010007155.1_pt1 | contig 13160 bp, 10 predicted proteins | sample 5561851 | NCBI WGS metagenome assembly JAABUX01 (sample SAMN10711883, study PRJNA513361) | rock metagenome | isolation source: Antarctica rocks | place: Antarctica: Victoria Land, Richard Nunatak red sandstone | collected 2016-01-03 | reverse complement strand
TGCCCCCCCCCCCCCCCCGCGGAAGTGCCCCCGGCATCAGCAATTCAACAACGTCTGTTGCGACCTTGCTGTGCGACCCGAGCTCATGGGTGACTGGGGTTGGCGCATAGCAGCGAGGGGAGTGGGTCCCCGGTACAGTGCAACTCAGGCCCAGGTGACCAGTGCCCCTTTGGAAATGGAAACGACTCACCTAGCAAAGTAGTAAAAAGTGGCCCGCGGGCGAGGCTGCTGAAAGCGGCCCGCTGCTGTGGCCGTCGAGCGCCGTGGCACCACGATGGCGGCCAGGATGGCGAGCCAGACGACGGCATGCCGAAGCTGGGCCATCCTGGCGCTGCCGCTACAGCCGGTCTCGAGCGTGCGTGCGCTTCAATTACATGAGCAGCTTGACTCTTGGCGTGCAGCACCTCAAAGAAGGACTCCCTGCTGTTGGCTCACCGCCAAGTGGCAGCAGCAGAACCCGCCCCAGGCTGGCATTAGTTGTCCAGATAAGACCTTGAATCATTTTCTTCTCCCAGATCATTGAAGCTAGTCATCATCGACAGGTGCCGCCATTTTTCGTATGCTAGGTTAGGGTTCATAAATACAAATTCACATCCCACCTGCGCGACATCAACATTGCTATGTCTGCTGACCTACTCACTCATCTCTACTTCCCCTCTGTCTCCATTCATTACTGATATCCATCACATGCAGGCGGTGCCCAACAGCGTGCTACTTAAAACGGACCCTTCAACCACCCCAGCAGAGAACACAACAGCCGGAGCAGCTGGGACTGAAATGCGCCCTACCTGCCTTCTTTGGATCATGTGCAGGCCAGATCTCCTTCATGTGCAGGGCCAGCTCTACTACCAACCAGCTGTCACTCACAACCAGCCCGTGTCAGAGCCCATGTCTATGCAGCGCTCCCGTGCGGCAGCAGGGCGACCTTGATGCAGCCGTCCAGGCGGCGCTCAAACATGTCGTACGCGGCGCGCACGCCCGTGTCGTCTGCAAGAGCGATGCGGTGCGTGAACACGCGCGTCACGTCCGCCGGGCACGCCTGCGGCCCGGGTCGCGCTCCAGGCTCGGCTTGCATGGCGGCGGAGGCGCAGGCGAGGCCAGGTGGGGCGTCGGCGGTCACCGCAGGGGCTGAGCCGGGTGCCGTGTTTGCATGCAGAGAGCCGCCCAAGCGCGCACACTCGCACGCACTTCTGTACTCAGGCAAAGCTACACGGCTGCACTGAAGCAAAGCTATGCGGGTGGCGCATGTCCATACGCACTGTGCGCGAGTCAGGACGCTCCAGGTGCGTACGCTCGCCCCCGCGCTCAACCCCGCGCTCACAGGCGCATGCAACCACCAGCGGGCACAGCAGCAGCGCGTGCGCAGGCCCGCACACGCTGCAACATGCCAGCGTGGCAGGCTGCACAGGGTCACGTATGAGGCGCGCGCGCCCGGGAGCGCGGCGCGCGGGCGCGCCTGCACAGAGCCAAGCAGCCGGTCCAGGTACGCGCGCGCGGGGCAGCGGCCGGAGGAATAGGTCACGTTCTTGTCGTAGCCCTCCACGGGCGTGAAGCCCCACGCGCTCTCCGTGTGCACGCCAACTGAGCTGATCACGCCTGCGCGCCGCGGCCGCCGGGCTGGACGCGGACGGCGCCGGCGCCGCGGGGCGCTGCAAGGGCGCCGGCGGGCGCGCCAGGCAGGCATGCCGCTGCGCGCCCGGCGGGGCGCCGCGCAGGGCGCGGGCCCTGCTGCGACCGTGCCGTGCACCCTTCATCAAGCGCGCGCGGGTGCCGGTGGGCGAGAAGGGCACCCGGCAAGGCCGGGAGCCGCACGACCGGGCCGGGTGCGCCGGCAGGCGAGCCGCGCGTCGCTCTGCGCCGCGCACGCGAGTGCGCTGGCGGCGCCAGCGAGCCCTGACGAGAAGCCCGCCCCGGCCCGGGAGCCGCACCGCCCGGCCGGATGAGCTGGTACGCGAGCGCCACCGCGCGCTGCGAGCCGACCGCCTCCAGCACCGCGTCCGCGCCGCGGCCGCCCGTCGCGCTGCGCACGGCCGCCAGCACGCGCTCCTCCCCGCTCTGCGCCGCCACGCCGCCGCCGCCGGCCGCTTGGCTACCCGCCGGCGCAAGCTCGCCAGTCTTTACAGCGGCGCCTGCGGCCGCGCGCGTCGGGCCGCTGGGCGGCGCGCATGAACCCTCCTGGGCGCCCTGGCCTGCGGGGCCGCCGCCCGCGCGCCGCGCCTCCGCGCCGCCCGCAGGCTCGCGCCCGTCAGATGCGGCCGCTGCACAGCCGCCAGGCTGACCCGGGTGCGCCGTGCCTGCGTGCTCGCCGTTCGAGGCCGCGCCGGCATGGCCGCTAAATTCCGCGCGGCTCTTCCCGGCCGGCGCCGCGCTATGCTCGTGCCCGTGCGTGGCCGCGGCGACCGCAGGCTGCGGCGTTCCAGCGCCTCCACTCTCGCCGAGCGCGTCGGGGCGCGCATCGGCGCCGCACTTGCGCGCGGCGCCCGCGCCAGCAGGCGCCGGCGCGGCCGCAGGCCCGGCGAGGCTGAGCGGCGTGGCGCCAAACGCGCGGGCAAGGTCCAGGCGCTCGGGAACCGAGTCAACGGCGAACACCTGCTGGCTGGGCCAGCCTGAGCGGGACGTGCAGGCGTGGCATCAAGCTTTGCGCGCTTTGGGATCGAGCCGGCGGCGGACGCCTGTGGGGGGAGGACATACGCGCAGGAGAAATGCGCAGTCCTGGCGCTGGGCAGTCGACACGGGCACGCCCGCATTGCTGCGGCCCGGCTGCGCGGCAGGCGCCGGCCCTGGCAGCAGCCCGCTGGACAGCTTGCGCCGCACCGGCGCCCGCGCGCGCGCCTGAGCGCTGTCCTGCCCGGACCGCCCGCGGCAACGTGCGGCCCACGCGCGCGTCCTTAGAATCGCTAGTGCCACCCCGGAGGTGAGGGGGTGGGCGCGCCTGCGCGGCGCCCAGCTGCCTGGCAGCCACGGCGGCCATGAGCCCCACCGGGCCGAGCCCGAGCACGGCCACGGCCGCGCCGCCGGGCGCGCCCGCCTGCTCTGCGATGCGACCGCGCTCCGCGCAGAACCAGCCGGTGGCCAGCACGTCGCCGCACAGCACCGCCTGCACGCGGCGGGGCCCTGTAGGGTTTGAGAACAGGGCTCGATAACAGGTTTTGAGAATAGGGTCACAGCAAGCCGCCTGATGCTGCCAGTCTGAGCTCTGGCGCACGCCCACCGGCTCATAATTGCAGAGCTGCAGAGCCGGTCGCAGGCCACAACCGTGCTGGGGCTCTGCCAGCTGATGGGGTGGTGAACAGCGCGCCGCGCCCGTGCCGCGCCCCGAGCGCCGCCGGGGGCGCGCCTGCTCATCGGTGACGCCGGCCGGCACGGGCGTGAGCGTGGCCTCCGCGAGCGGCACGCGCACGTACTCCGCCTGCGCGCCCTGCAGGCCCTCGCCGTCCTGCACCCACCTGGCGCCCCGCCGGCGCACCGCTCGTCACATGCTGCGCGCGCAGCGGACCTGCCCCTATGGTGGCCGCCGTGCATCGCTGACGGCGCCGTGCATGTTGAGGAGCTGCTAGGAGGGAGGATCCACAGAGACCAGCTGGTGTTGCAATGTTGGCTAGGTCGCGGACGGCGTGCACAGGCAAGGCTGTACACATGAGCTAGCAGCATGCATCCACGCCATGCCAAAATCCGCCTGGGGTCTGCACGGCATTATCCCGTGCGTCCCCGGGTCTCATGGCTGGGCGCCTGCGGGGCGCGCGCACCCAAACAGGCGCGCGCCCCAGGCCGCGTGCGAGCAGCGGCAGGTGAGCCGCTGCTGGCAGAACCAGCACGCGCCGCAGCTCAGCGTGAACGCTGACGCCACGCGGTGGCCCACGGCCAGGCGCGTCACGTCCGCGCTGACCTGCCCTCCCCCGCAGCGCGGGCACTCTGTCAGGCCGCTGTCAGCACGCTGTCAGCATCGCGGCCGGCCGGTACCCACAACAGCTCCCTGGGCGCATGCTTCCGGTCAGCACAGCGCCACAGCGCGGGCTGCACGGCCTGTGCGCCAGGAAAGGTTGCGGCGGCACCCCGCCGGGGGCACGCGCTGCACTGGCTGGGGAGGGGCACCTGCACGACGTGGCCGACAAACTCGTGCCCCATAGTTGTCCCATGCTGCAGGCCCTCCTCGCGGCCCGCGTAGACGTGCAGGTCGCTGCCGCAGATGGCGGCCATTGACACGCGCACCAGCGCCTCCCCGGCGCCCTGTATCTGCGGCACCGGCACGCGGCGGACGCGCACCTGCGCCCCTCACCAGGTCTCCGTCACTGGGACTGGCACAGCCGGCGCGCACTTGCGCACGAGCGCCGCCCTGCCGCAGCTGCAACACGAGCCCATGGCCGACGCCTGGCCGCGCTGCCTCCGTGCTCAACCATGTGCACATTGGCACTTGCCCTCACGGCAGTCAGCACGCACCAGCTGCTGCACGGTCCTCCAGCAGCACGTGCTGTCTAGGACACGCACTGGGCACTGGCTGCCGCACAGCCTCCAGCAGCTGGTACGGCATACAGTCACTTTGCATGTGCCCAGGCCGTGGCGGCCGGCACAGCGACAGGCACACGCACTGTCGCAGTCTGCAATACACTGTGTTTTGAGCGCGTACTGCCGCTGCGCGGGGCAACAGCCAGCGCTGTGCGGGTCACCTGGCGTATGCCCTGGAACGTCACGGCCAGCATGGTGTCGGGCGAGCCCGGGCGTGGCTGCGCCTCCTCCCGTACTGCCATCCTGGTGCTGTGCTGAGTTATGCTGAGAATGCTGTGTTTGAGGATGGCTGTTGTGCATATCGTTCAGGAATGCGCCCTCTTTTTGGCTCAACAAACTCGATGGACGCTTGAAAGTGCACATTAAAGTTCGAGTGGGGCAGCATAGGTGACTGGGGCACAGCTAAAAGCATTATTTACACGCAATTTTGAGGGGCAAAGCAGAGCGTGCATGCATGCATGCAGTGTCCCCCCAAGCGACGGCCACCGCGGATCATACCGAGCAGCCAGGGCGCAGCTGACTTCGGCAGCGACCGGCGCATCGACTCCGCATGAGAAAAACCCTGAACCAACCAGCTCCAGCAGGTGCTAACGGACAGGAAAGCAATACGTGGGGAAGCCCCTTGCGGCCGACATGCTGAAGACACGCTGCGCATGCAGGGTCACCGAAATGGGGCAAAACCCCCAGCGCTGAAAAAAGCATCCTGCCCAGAGCAGGCAGCCTGCGCTGTTCGATGAAGTGTTCTGGCGCACAGGCGCCGGTTCCCCAAGCCCAGTGGTCACTCCCGCGCTTGCCCTGTGCCTCTCCCCAAAGTCCACTGTGCGTCGGCCCCCCACTCAGCCCGAGTAGCTGCTCGGCGGCGGCGGCGGGGGCGGCGGCGGCGGCGGCGGCGGCGGGGGCGGCGGCGGCGGCGGCGGCGACGAGGTCTTGGCGGAGGCCGCGTAGGCGGCGGGCGCGGGTGCGCGGGCGGTCGGGGCGGCCGCAGGGCTCAGCGCGGGCGGGGTGGCCGGAGCGGCAGCGACGGCCACGGGCGCGGCCAGCGGAGGCTCCGGCAGGCTGGCCGAGCTCACCAGCGGCGACGGGGCCGGCAGCGCGGGCGCGGACACGCCGGAGGGCGCGGCCAGCGGCGCGGGCGCGGACACGCCGGCGGGCGCGGGCAGCGGCGCAGACGGCATCATGGGCTCCAGCACCGCGGGCACCGTCGGCAGCGCGGGGGCGGGCGCGGGGGCGCCGCCCGCGAGCAGCGGCGCGATGGGCACGGGCTGCGCGGCCGCTGCGGGCGCCGGCACGGGCGCGGCCGCGGTTGCGGCCGTGGTCGCCGGGGACGGCGCGGGCGCGCCGCCCGCGAGCAGCGGCGCGATGGGCACAGGCTGCGCGGCCGCTGCCGGTGCCGGCGCGGGCGCGGTTGCGGCCGCGGCGGCCGCTGGGGAGGGCGCGGGCGCATGGGCGCTGGCCGCAGGGGCGGGCGTGGGCGCGTAGGTGCGCACCAGCGCGGGCACGCCCGCGGACGGCGCTGCGGCGACCGCCGGCGGCGCGGTCACGATCAGCGCCGGCGCCGACTCGCCGCTGCGCGCGCATCAGCACAACGCCACTCACTCACTGTTGGTGGTTGATTCCGGGTCATAGGCAGGCCGAGGACAGGGGGAGGCGCTCCAGCAGGGAGAACTGGCACACAAGGACACAAAAGGGCACGCCCAGGACAAGTAAGCAGGCTGCAGCCTCAGCCAGGCACAGAGCACGTGCACACAGCACAGCACATGGGAAAGCTGAGGGGAAGCTGCAGCTGAGCTGCCTGTCAGCCGCCTTGGCTGCCTGCCACTGGAACGGCGCGCAAGCGGGGCGCCTGGGTGACTGGTCCGCGTGCTGGGTGCGAGGCGCGCCTGGGTGCGGTGACGGGCGCCTCAGCCAGAAGGCGCACCGGAAAGCGGGCCGCGGAGGCACCTGCGCGCAGGGCAGACAGGTGTTGGGTCACAGGGATAAGTGGGCCTTCGCCGCCAGGCTGGCGCGCCAGGTGCCTGTGTGGCGAAACACCGCAACTACTGCAGCCACTCCCCGCTCCCGCCGGCGCGGCAGCGCTCCTTCCAAGTGCGCAAGACGGCCGCTCAGGTCTCGCGGTCAGCAACTTGGGTGCCCACAGGCAAGTGTGGCAAGTGTTCTTGGGGCAGCTGGCAGTGATCCACTAGACTGATCCCTTCCTCGGACGCTCTCCAGCAGCCTTGATGACACAGAGCTGCTGTTCTGCGTTCATGCTGGACCCCACACTTGCGTGTACGGGCCCCTGAGAATCTGTCGAGCCCGTCTGCGGCCCCTGATGGAGGCAGGTTTGCTCACCGTTTGCCAGCAAGCAGACCGCGAAGAAGATCGCCGCTCCCTTGAGGCCGGTCATTGTGACCGAGCCTGCGCACGGCAAGCGGGCAACGCTGTGAACCAACGGCCAAGCAATAGCACCAAATCTGGCCTGGCGGGGGAAGCTTGTCAGCATGCTTCCGGGATATTACTCAGCGTAAGGTGTGTACAGCAGACGCAAGCAGATCGGACAGAGCGCACGACGAGTGCTACGGCCGGTCAGATGAACACGCACCTGCCCTCAAGCAGGGAAGCACTGCTACGGCTCGAAGAGACACGTGCCGCTCTCCTGAGCCGTGCAAGTGCGAGGTGATGGCAACTCCGGTATGGTTTCTGTCGTTGAAGTGCCGTGTACTTGACAACCCTAGGGGCCCCGATACCTGTCTAATTTGGCTCTCAAACCATTGTGGAGGGAACCATGAGGTCGATGTTGGCTGCAACAAAGTAGAAGAGATAAGCAGGCACTGAGACTTAATCAGAGCGGTATGCGGGACAAGCGAGAAGCTATGGGGAGAATTGTTGTTCGCGTGCGCCTGGAGGTGGGCGCTGGGCTGGACAGCCCGCTGCTGCAGAGCACCGGCCGCCGCTTGTGGTACAGCACGGCGTTTCTTGGTGCTGTGTTTTTGTTCTGCTGCAAAGCTTTGCATGTGCAAACGCAGGTGTGCGAGCGGAAGCAAGCACTCAATCCTGTGCACCGGCAGGTGGACGCCGGGCGCAAACATGGGCTCCGTGGCCGACCTGGTCGGGCTGGTGCGGCAGAGAGACCTCCACCCGTGTGTTGCATTGTGCGCCGTCCTTGCTTGCTACACTACTCGTGATGCCAAGCGTCTGAAGCGCCCACGACACCGCCCGCAGATGGTGGACGACCTAGAGCTGGAGGCCGGGCACCCGCTGCGGCTGTCCATGGACGGCTACGTGCTGCCGCCGGACGGCCTGGCCACGCTGGTCCGCGATGGCGACAGCGTGGTCTTAGAGCGCCAGGACATGGCCGCGAGCGCGCTGGAGCCGCCAGCGCCCACCATGCAGGCCGCCAGTCCCGAAGCGAAGCCCCATAAGGGCGCGCGCGCCGGCGCGCAGCCGCCCGCGCTGTGCGCCGCGCCCGCGCCGCCAGCCCCCGCCAAGCGGCGCAAGCCGTTCGGGGGCGCGGCCCGCGGCGCGCCGCCCGCCAAGAAGGCGCGGACCGCTGCAGGCGCCGCCGCGCCGGCCGCGCCCGCGCCCGGAGCGGCCGCCGCGCCGGGCTCCACCGCGCAGCGCGCGGCCGGCGCCGCCGTGGACAGCGCCGCGGCTGTGGCGGCCCGGGCCTGCGCGGCTGCCGGCGCGCCCGCATCGGCGCACGCGCGCACGCCGCAGAGCGAGCCAGTGAGCGCGGCACGAGCTGGCGCAGACGCATCCAGCACCTCCTCCTCAGAGGAGGAGTCGGAGGAGGAGGCTGCTGCAGCCGGGGACGCCGCGGGAGGTGCCGGCGCGGAAGCCGGTGCGGGCCCAGCATGTCTTCCCCACGTGTTTGGTATAGGTAGGTTTCACTTGCAGTGTTCTCTCGTCCACCATGCAGGCTTGTACCCGCACCTGTGCTCTGCATCCACAAACAAGTCCAAGGGGCTGCAGAGAGTGTCAAGCATGTCTTCAGAGGACAAGGGCAGTCCCCTGAACGACCGGCGGCTCTCATGCAGCAGGCGCGGCCGAGCCCGGCGCGGCGCCGGGCGGCGGGCCGGCGCGGCCGGAGGCGCGCGCGCGCGCCGCCAGGCAGGCGCCCAGCCGCAGCGCGCGGCGCAAGAAGCTGAAGCGGCAGCTGCGCAAGCAGGGCCTGCTGGCGCCGCGCCCGGCCGCCGGCACGCGGTGCGGCAGCGCCCATTATCTAACCTACCATACTTTGGTGCTGCAACACGCTCATGACTCACACTCAGGAGCTTGCATGCAGAGCGCCCAGGGGCCCTTGCCTGCTGCCAGCGCGCTGCGCTCATGTGGAGGTAGCAGTGGCGACAGCCGCGCATGCATGGCATGCTGGCGCCGATGTCAGGGACCAGCGCATGCTTCGGGGGGCAGACTGCTTGCCTGCCTGACCTGGGGTGGCTGGGCTGGCGGCGGTGCAGGGCGGCGCCTTTGCCGCGAGCATGCAGGCATCGCAGCTCCTGAGAAGTGAGTAGGGTGGCAGTCCGCTTTGCATCGCTGCCGCCCGCGCTGCTGCAGTACTGATCAGGCGTCAGGCCACCGGCCACTGGACATCAGAGGTGATGCGGCGGGCGCGCTGCGCGCAGGCCTGCAGCGCTGCATGCGGCGGTGACAGCGCCGGCGCTCAACCCGCACGGCAACGGCGGCCCCGCGCCCTACCGCGCGCCCGTCCTGGCCCTGCCGCGGCGCGGCGAGCCGCGCACGCTGAGCGAGCGCGAGGCCGAGTTCATCGCGAGCGGGCACATCCGCTTTGACGACGGGGATGGCGAGGGCTCGTCTGGCATGCCGGCGGCCGCAGTGGACGCAGGGCCGCGCGCCGGCGGCCATGCCAATGGGGAGTCACAAATGCCAGTCTATAGCGCACCCGGCGGCGAGCCGGTTGCGAGCCAGCCAGCCTACCCTCCCCCACCGCGGCCCAGGCCAGGGCACGCGCACGGCGCAGCGGCCGGGACGACGGGCCCCGCCGCCGCTGCCCGGCCCCACGACCCCCTGCAGCCCCGAGCGGGCATGCGGCCGCCCGCCGCGGCGCGGGGCGGCGCTGCGACGACGGCCGCGGCCGGCGCGGCGGCCGGGCAGGCGCGCGCGAGCGGGCAGGCGCCGGGCTCGGCGCGGGGCGCGGCGGCGGGCTCGGCGCCGGGGTCGGCGGCCGAGTGCCTGGCGCTGCCGCGCGTCGCGGGCGCGCCGGCGCCGGGCGACGTGGTCGCGTACCGGCTGCTGCATGTCGGGCCCGACTGGGCGCCCGCCGTGTCCGTCTGGCGCGTGGGCCGCGTGCGCGAGCTGCAGGCGCGCCCGGCGGGCGTCCCCTGCGCGGGGCAGCAGAGCGCACGAAGGCCTGTGTGTCATTCGCGCGGAGGTCGCGCATGCTTTTGCAGAGACCGTTGGCGGCCTAAGAGCCTGAGAAGCATCCCTTTGTTCGTGACAGGGGCGCAGTGGCAGCGCGAAATGGCACAGACTGCACAAGCAAGGGTGTCGCTCCTGCAGGAGGGTTGACGTCTTTGCGGGCCGCCTGTAGCTTCCCGCGACAGATCTTCCTATTGCAGACAAGCCACACGCATGCCGGCGGCGCATGCGAAGCCAGTGCGCCTGGCCGGGGCTGTACCGAGCTCGTGCGCGCCTGGGGTATGCGCAGGAGGCCGCGGACGCCCCGGGCGGCGGCGGCGACGTGAGCGCCGTCGTGATAGAGCCCTGGCCGGCGGGCTACCAGTGCGCGCTGCTGTGCCGCGGCGGCTGGGCGCACCGCGTGGAGCGCGGCGCACCGTGGCGCCCAGTGCGCGCCCGGCTTTCACAACCCTACCCCGCCTCCTAGTGGCGGTGCGGAGCATTCTATCAGAGACCTGGGCGGCGTCGCTTGCGAGCGCCACAGGACGTCCTGAGCCATGATGCGGCGTGTGCATCGCAGCGCTAGGGCTGAGCAGCTGTGTGTTCAATTTGGTGTTACGGAGGTTACGGAGGGCAGCAGGGCGGGAAAGATGTCCAGCGAGCAGGCAATGGAGTCTTCTGTAGTGCAGTTTCTGGCCTGGCCTTCAGTTCCTGGCCTGTCTGAGCGTTTTCACGCCTCGCACACCGAGCTCGCGGCCAGCAACGCGCTGCAGCCTGTTTGGCGCCGTGCGCGTGCCACCAGCTGGCAGCGGTCCTGCCGCGTCAGCCTCGCACACAGGCCGCGCCCCTGTTGCGCAGGGGGGCGGGGCGGCTGCGGCTGGCGCGGGCGAGGCGGGAGGCGAGGAAGAAGAGGGAGAAGAGGAGGAGGCGCCGCCCTGCGATTATGACGCGGCAGGCGTGCTCACCACACAGCTGGCCGCTTTCTCGGAGCTGCGCCTGCTGCGCGCAGGCGCGCCGCCGGCCGGCGACGCGGGCGGCGCGCCGCCCGCCGACGCCGTCGCGGCGGCCCCCGGCCAGCCGCGCGCGCGCGCGCCACTCGTTGCTGGAGCGCGCCCGCCAGCTGCGGATGACGCGGCCGCCGCGCCCACGGCCGCGCCCGGCGGGCCGTCAGAGGGCGCGGTGCAGCAGCATGAGCAGCGGCAGGCGCCGCCTGGAGGCGGCGCCCAGGGGGTCGCGCAAGCAGGCGGCGTCGCGGCGGGCGGCCTGCGCGTGCCGCAACCGCCTGCGCGCCAGCGCGCACCCGCAGACACGCCCGCAGCGCAGCCCAATGCCAGCCTGGACCCTCGCGGCGGCGCGGCGGGCGCCGCGCGGCGCGCACTGGCAAAGGGCCTGGCGCCCGTTGCGGTCGTGCGCCGCATGCGCGGCGCGGCGGCGGCTGCGGCGGCAGGCGGCGGCGGTGGGGACGGCGGCGGCAGCGGGGCCGGCCCGGGCATGCCGGCGCCCTCGGCCACGCCCGCGCCGGGGCGGCCGCCTGTGGCTCTAAGCGGCACTGCAGGTGAGGCTGTTTACTGTGACGACACACAACGGTCCCTATGGTCCTCACGAGCAGTGGTGACGATGTGGACAGTGCGCGGTCTTGCTCCATGCGTACACACTCTGCTTTTTACTGTCCGGCTCAACGCAGGCATGCCCCGCAGGTGGTGCTGCGAGGGGCGCCGCACCGCCCGGCCTGGGGACCTGGGTGGCGCTCGCGGAGGAGCTGCGCCGCCGCCGCGCTGAGCTGGCCGCCGGGGGCGCGCCCGCCGCTTCTGGCGCCCCCGGCGGACCTCCAGCCCCGGCGCCCACCTCACAGGGCCCCGGGAGCCCCGCGCCTGGCCCGCCAGGCGCGGCGGCCGCCGGCCCGGCCGTCACGGCTGCAGCAGGCGACGGTGCTGGCGCGGCGGGGGACGGCGCAGCAGGCGCTGCAGGCGAGCAGGGGGCGGCTGGTGGCGGCCTCGGCGCTGCCGACTCCAGAGCGAGCCCAAGTGCTGGGGCGGCAGGTCCGAGCCAGGCTGCCGAGCGCAGCGCTCGCGCGGACCCCGGCTCTGTAGCTGAGGGGAGACGGCCTGCTGATCATGCAGGGGGCACTGGCGCAGCTGCTGCCGAGCATGGGGGCGCCGCAGCAGGCAGCGGCTCACCGGGCGGCGGCGAGCAGGGCAGCTTGGCGCACGCGGCACAGAACGGGGCGGCTGGGTGCGCTGTAAGGCCGGAAGCGAACGGGAGTGAGAGCGGGGGCGCGGGGGTCGCTGCGCTGAGCCCCGCGCCGGTGGGCACGCCGGGCGCCGCCAAGCCGCGGCCGGGCGTGCGCCAGGCGTCGCTGGGCGCCTTCCTGGCGCGGCTGCGCAGCGAGGGAACCTGACGGGTGGGCACGGGGCCGACCGCGCAAACAGCAGCTCCATCATCGGCCTGCGCGGCGCAGCCCCATCAGCGCGCGCGGCCGCGCGGCCCGCCGGCCGATCCGCCTACCTGACAGGCCTGCAAGTGGGTTCAGGACACCGGTCATGTGGCTTGCAGACGATGTTCCCACACGAGTACAACTGGCGCCGGCCAGACCCACACCTTCAGGCGCGCTGCCAGCCCTGCAGCAGGCAGCTGCCGGCGTCGCGCCTGAAGCTGCTTATGTGACCGGCGCCAGACGTGATCGTGCACGAGCATGGTCTGCAAGCCCCACGATCAGCCGCCTACACCCACTTGCAGCGCCGGGACATGCCGCCGCTTGCGGAACAGGTTGCAGCTGGGCGCGCGGCTGCAGGGCCGGGCCGCGCGCCGGAACATGCTGTTGCCGGCCAGCAGGAAGGAGAGCCCGCCGTCGCCGGCGGGCCGGCCGCCCGCGCCGTGCTCGCCGCGCTCGGGCGCCTCCAGGTTGCCCAGGATGGCAAAGACGCGCACCAGCAGCTCTTCCACCCACTCCTCCGCCGGTAGCGGCAGGCCGCGGCCCGGCTCCGTCTGCGCGCCGGCGGGCGCCTGTCTCGATAGGGTAGGGTTAAATTAAATACGCGGGCCAGCAGCTCCTCCACCCACTCCTCCGCCGGCAGCAGCAGGCCGCGGCCCGGCTCCGTCTGCGCGCCGGCGGGCGCCTGTCTCAAGAGGGCAGGGTTAGGTTAGATACGCACGCCAGCAGCTCCTCCACCCACTCCTCCTCCGGCAGCGGCAGGCCGCGGCCCGGCTCCGTCTGCGGGCGCCTGTGTCAAATTAGGGTTATGTTAGGGTACCACGCCCGCCCTAGGCAAGGTGAGGCCCGGGCGCTACTTGCCAAGACCGCCAGCTTTGCAGGACGCTTGGAG
>JAABUX010007154.1_pt1 | contig 13160 bp, 9 predicted proteins | sample 5561851 | NCBI WGS metagenome assembly JAABUX01 (sample SAMN10711883, study PRJNA513361) | rock metagenome | isolation source: Antarctica rocks | place: Antarctica: Victoria Land, Richard Nunatak red sandstone | collected 2016-01-03 | reverse complement strand
GCCAACCCCTGGCCGCGCGCGTCTTCCACGCCGTCTACCTGCCGCCCCATCTGCAAGGCTGGCGCATCGCGCGGCCGGAGGCGGGCGGCGGCGTGATCCTGGACATCACCGTGCACGACATCGATACTCTGCGCTTCGTCCTGGACGACGAGATCGACGAGGTGACGGCGCTTGCCGGCAGCCAGGGCTTGGCCCAGGGCGGCCTGGAGGACGCCGTGATGGGCGTGCTGCGTTTCCAGGGGGGCGTCCTGGCGCAGTTCCACGACGCCTTCACCGTGCGCCATGCCCCCACCGGCCTGCAGGTCCACGGCACGGAGGGCTCACTCTTTGCTGAAGACGTCATGACGCAGCAGCCCACGGGGCGGGTCTACCTGCAGCGTGGCGACGGCCGCGAGGAGATCGACGTCGGCCCGCCGGAGAACCTGTACGAACGCTCGGTGCGCCTTTTCACGGCGGCGACGCGCGGTGAAGGTCAACCCGCTGCGACGGCCGCGGACGGCCTGGCCTCGCTGGCCGCCGCCCTCGCCGTGCGCGAGTCGGCCCACAGCGGCCGCGCCACACCCGTCCCCGCAATCGCCCAAATTTGAACATGCGGCCCCCTAACTTGATCGGGTGAGAGCGGCACTCGTGCGAAGGGCAACATGCCACCGGCCCCGCCAGCAGCAACCAGCAGCGGCATCCCATGAAGCTGGCCGGCCTTCACTTCGATAGACTTCAAGGTCGCACCCAGTCCACCTTTCCGGACGACCCGGAGGTGCTCCTGCTCTGCCCTGAGGTTTACCTGCACTTGATCGGCCTGCACCTGCAGCGCGATGAGGATCGTCGTCCGCTGTGGTGGTGTAACATCGGTGCTACAGTGGAAGCTCCTCTCCTGCTCAACGAGGAATACGTCTTACACAACGGCCGACACCGCACCGCGCGGCTGGTCTGCGCGGTGTGCGCCAGACATAAGTTGTTCGATGCACGGAATCGACACACTCCGCCGAGACGAATGGCCGGCGGACGGGCCGCGCGAACCCTACCAACTGCGTGACATCCTCCCTGTTCCCATCCAACGAACTGCAGGCCGTCACTACTGCCGCGTCGGCAGCCTCCCACGCGCCCCTTATGAGGAGTGCATCCCGGCAGCGTTCGCAACATTAAGGCCGGCTCTCGTTGCACCACCATGTTCGTCAACAGCTTAAGAACCAACTCCTCGGCAAGTAGTGTGTGTGGCCGCCAGAGTGCTTCAGGCTTATACCAGTCCGGCGCGACCATACCCACTGGCAGCGGTTGCCTCGCCCGTAATCATGTGCCGTGAAGATGTGGGGCAGTGCTGTGGTTATGTGTGTTCAGCGCGCCCTGTTTGTCTCAAACTAGGAGGTGGGTCAACCGCAGAGTGGACAGGTTGACGATGGTCTAGGGGAGGCAACTGAGATGGACGTGGGAATGTACGGGGCAATACTGATGGGGCTGGCGTATGTCGCGCCACCAGGGCCGGTGAACGTGGAGACGCTCCGCCGAGGACTCCAGGGTGGATTTTGGTCCGCATTTAGCACGCAAGCAGGTGCGCTCATCGGCGACGCGTGCTACAGCATCGTCGCACTGGTTGGTGTGGGCTTCGTCACAGAGTTGCCTCTCGTACACCGGCTACTTGGATTAGCAGGAGCAGGACTCTTAGTGTGGCTCGGCTGGTCGGCGCTGCACTCAGATGCGGCTAGCCCAAGTATTGATTGCACTGACCCCCAAACGCTGATACTCACTTCACGAAAGGTCGCCCTTCGACCGTTGGGTAAGAGTTTTGTGTCGGGTGGTCTCATCTCCCTGGCCAATCCATGCACCATCGTCTTCTGGCTCTCTGTCGGCGATACAATCCTCCCACACGATGGCAGTAGCCCTCTCCCCGTTCTCAGCGGTTTTTTCGTCGGAGTCCTTGCATGGAGCTTGGCGTTCCCCTTGCTGATCAGCGGATGCCGGTCGGTCTTGGGTCAATCGTTTTTCCGCCGTGTCTTCGTTGTCTGCGGCGTCGCCCTGCTGATGTGTGGGGTACTAGCAGGTATTATGGCAGTAGGAACATGAGACGCCAGTGAAAAATATTTCGTGCGATTCCTTGAGTGATGGAGAGCGGTTGCCATCTCGCTCGACGCTGTCGGTATCTGGAATCTGGTGTACATGGTGCTTGTGCCGCTGGTGATAGTGGCGGAGCCACACCATGGTATAAATTTCTGGGGTGTGGGTGCTAGTTTTCGTCGCCTTGCCGTGTGCGATGATGTTGGCACAGCGAAGGGTGTGACCGAAAACCGTGATGCGTTTATGTGGGCAGGTCCTGCACACGCGTGCTGCCACATTTGTGTCCCACAGAATCAATCGGACCCTACAGTGGTAGGGCAATCGCATAAGGGGTCCTCCGCCGAATAAATGTCAGTGGAGGGTCTCGTCGCCAGGTCCACAATGGGTCCATCGCATGTAAAAAGGGCTCTGGGGGCATCTGACGAATCTAGACCTGTTCTTGACCGATGTCCATTCGGTGAAGGGTCGAGAATGCGATTGCCCTACCTACAGTGGATCAAAGGTGGTGGGGAACTCCTTGAAGCTATAGCATAAGGGACGAGGCTAACTTGAGTAAGGAGGGTAGCGAAAAGAAGTGGTAACGTGGGAGTCATCGAGTGGTAACGTGGGAGTCATCGAACGCGATCAGGCCGACTGAGTAGCAGAATTGAAAGGGATACAGATGGCACTACTATCGTGGCTAGGCACGACTTTCGTCGCCTTGACTATGTGCGTCCTCACACTTGGTCCACGTCAGCAGCTTGCTGCTAAACTCGTGAATCAGGATACCACGGCCCACATCCTTCAATACCCCAATCTCACCAGCAGCCTGTGGCTGAACACGCTTGATCCGGCCATCGTCACGGACGTGCAGGCACAAATGGTGTTGCAGATGCTCTACGGCAATCTGGTCAAACTCGATGCCCAGAACCGTGTCATTCCCGATCTTGCCCAGTCGTGGACCATCAGTTTCGATCGTCGCACTTACACCTTTCACCTGCGTCACACATCCTTCTCGGACGGCACGCCGGTTACGGCCGACGATGTCATCTACTCGATCGACCGTGCCCTCAATCCGAAAGTCTACCTGGGGAAATCCCCCTCACCCGTCGCTCCAATTTATTTAGGAGCTATCGTCGGCGCAACCTCCTATACTGGCGTGGGCGTCATTGCCGGGCTCAAGCAATTGAACCCGCTCACAGTACAAATCATCCTATCCCGTCCGGTGTCCTACTTCCTCGCGGCGCTCACGTACCCGACGGCGTTCATCCTGAGAAAAGGGCATACGCCAATTGGGAGTCTAACTACGACCGATCCTCTAGCCCATCAGATCAGCAGCGGACCCTGGTCCATCGCATCGTTCCGCTATCGGTCTTCGCTTTCATTCGTCCCCAATCATGGATATTACAATGCCGCCCGTCTACGACTGCAGCGCATAGAGATGCCGTTTGTCCCGGACGCCGACACGCTGTACTCCGGTTACGAAAGCGGTCAGTTCGACATGTGCGAGATTCCGTCAGCACATTTGGTGCGCGATCTGCACTTGTCCGACGCACACTCCACGCCCAGCCTGGCCGTTTCTTACATCGTGTACAACTTCGCGAAGCCGCCCTTCAACAACCGCGCACTGCGCTTGGCGACGAGCTACGCGATCGACCGCGATCTCATCAATAATGTGGTGCTCCATGGCGAGGAGAAGAGCCTATACAGCATTGTGCCAGAGGGCATTTCCGGCTATGACGCCATGGGTAAACAATACACACCACACTTCGATCCTGTCCTGGCACGCCGCTACCTCACTGAGGCCAAGCGTGAACTTGGCGCGCGTTTCCCCACGTCCATTACGATCCGTTTCGGTAGCAGTGCCGGAAGCAGACGCCTCTATACGAATTTGCAGTATGAATGGAAGCGCATCGGCCTTAACGTGCAGCCTATCGGCGTGGACTACAACGCGCTGCAAACTATCGCTGTTAAGCCGACGACGAGCATCACCTATACCGGTGGCGATCCCTGGCTTGACTATTCGTGGGGAGCTGACTACGCCGACGCGCAGGACTTTACCACTAATCTGTTGACGCCATCGAGCGCCGTTAACATAGGCAATTATGAGAGCGTTTCCTAACTGACAAAATCAGGGCAACTGCCCCTCTATTCGACATAACACTTACATTTTGCAGGGCACAACGTGGGCGATGATAGTGCTGAAGGGCCTTTTATTATCTCTTAAACGGTGCCGTATCCTCGGGATAGGTGTGATGTTATGTCAAACAGGGCCGTTTTCACGGCGAAAATGGTGGTTATGAAACGCCCTCAATTATGACAGCCCGCGTTTCAACGCGCTCACCTCTGCATCACTGACCGCGCCGCAAGCTCAACGGCCAGCCCTCTATATTGCCGCATCACGCATTGCTCTAAATGACGTCGCATGGACAGTGCTTGGCCAGATCGTCACTTCTTGGCGCTGGCGTCCCACGATCTATGGTATGGCGCTCTGGACGAGCACAGCCAACCCTCAGCCCTTAAACAACGACTGGACCAACGTCGACGTAGGGTGATACAAATGGCGCGGCGCGATCAACATCATAAGCGTGAGCGCACTGAGGTCCCAGTCCCACTCACCACGCACATCCCTCGCCAGACGCTGGCGCACGCCGTGGCACTCGTGAAACCGGCCGCTGACTCCTGCCTGGACTAACAGTCCTTCGCCAACTTTGTAACAACCAGTGGGTGGAGACCTATGCTTGGTAATCATTGCCCCTTACCCAAGGAAGAACTCGGGTTGTCCCGCTCTCCGTGGCGTAGCACCTCGTCGATGACCTGCTCCAACGGGGTTTCCTGGCCCATTCGCCACGCGGCGGCGAACGCCTCATCGCCCAGGGCATCCGCCGCCAGCGCGCAGCTTTGCACGAACAGGTCCCTGTCATCGACCATGAACAATCCGTCGGGCGCAGGGAGTGCGTGAATGGTGCGACGGAGGGTCGCTGCCACGCCATACAGCATGGCAGTCCGTGCAGGACGCTGTTGAACACCAGCTGTCGCCGCCAGTCCCTCCAGTGCCTCGACAATGCATAACTTGTCGCCTATCCGGGAGGCTAAGCGCAGGCTCTTGATGAAGTAGTGTTGTGCCGTGACGCTATCGCCCTGCAGCAACACAGCACGTCCATAGTCATGAAACGCTACTTTTGCTCCCGTTGGCTCCAACTCCTTCGTCAGAGCACGTTCGAGATCGATTGCTTCGGTCGCCAGATTGATCGCCTCTCCATAGTTACCCTCGGCCCGCGCAACCCCACCCAGGTTGTTGAGGGCATTACCGAGGTATCGGTATCTTCCCTGCTCACCGATCCGTCGATAGTACGCTATCCCTTCCTCCAGCAACGAGCGTGCCCGTGCGTAGTCCTGCTTCCACAATGCAATGAGGCCCAGGCCCTCGGTCGCATAGGCGATGCCGATCTGACGGTTTAGCCGACGTTCTATCACCAGGCTTTCCTGCAAGAACTCCTCCGCGCAGTCCAGGTCGCCCATCAGCGAGACTAGTTCGGTTGCTGCCATGAACGTGCGTGAGAGCGCGAGCAGATAAACATCGTCTCCGTCGCGCGGAGCAACCGCGAGAAGTGCGTCTAGCCATCGCCTGCCAAGCTCCCAGTGCCCGCGAATCCTCCACATAGCGTCAATTCTGCTGCTGCCGATGAGACCTACGCCCGTGGCGATCTCCTCGCTATCCAGGCACCACTGCAGGGCTGCCTGCACGTTCAGGTGCTCCGCCTCCAGACGGTCGTAGTACACCGCGTCACTCTCACCTGTACCTGCTAGCTGATCATCAACGTACTCGACTAGGCGCGCGTAATAGTCCGCATGCCGCCGTTTCGCCCTGTCGCGCTCGCCCGCCTCGGTCAACTGCTCCAGCGCGTACTCGCGGATCGTCTCCAGCAGGTGGTAGCGCATCGCGCCGTCCGCCGCCTCCTCCATCTGCAGCAGGCTTGCGTCCACCAGAGCGCCCACGTCGTCGTACACGTCGCCCGTCCCGCCCCCCTCCGGCACGCAGACCGTCGCAACAGCGGCAGCGCTGCACCCTCCAACGAACACGCTCAACCCGCGCAGCAAACTCTGCTGCGTCGTGGGTAGCAGGTCGTAGCTCCAGGCGATCGTGGCCCGTACCGTCCGCTGCCGCTCCGGTAGGTCGCGCGCCCCCCCCGTCAGCACCTGCAGCCGCCGGTCGAGTTGCGCCAGCAGCACCGGCAGCGACATGGCCTTCGTCCGCACCGCTGCCAGTTCGATCGCCAACGGCAGCCCGTCGATCCGCCGGCACATCTGCACCACTATCGCCGCGTTGGCCCCCGTCAGCACGAACTCCGGCCTGACCGCCTGCGCCCGCTCAACGAAGAGACGTACCGCGCCGTACTGCCCCACCGTCGCGCTGTCCAAAGCCCCCGAATCGGGCAACGCGAGAGGCCGCACGACAAACTCCTGCTCGCCGCGGAGGTGCAGGGCGGCGCGGCTCGTCGCCACCACGCGTAGGTTGCCGCACGCGGCGAGCAGGTCGCCGACATCCGACGCGGCCGGCAGAATCTGCTCGAAGTTGTCCAGCACGAGCAGCAGGTGATCGTCGCGCACATGGTCGGCCAGCACGTCCCCCAAGGATGTGCCGCTCTCCTCGTGGACCCCTAACGCCTGCGCGATAGTAGAGAGCACGAATCGATGGTCCTGGATCGACGCCAACTCGACGAACACCACGCCATCGCGCCCGACATCGCTCTCAGCAGCCGCAGCCGCGACCGCGATGGCTAGGCGCGTCTTGCCCACACCGCCCGGCCCGACGAGCGTGAGCAGTCGCACGTCCACGCGCTGGAGCAGTGTCACCACGGCCGCCACGTCGCGCTCCCGTCCCACCAGAGGCGTCGGCGGCACCGGGAGAGTGGTTCGCGCGGTTGAGGCCACCGTCACCGCGTCGCTCGCGACTGGCGGCCCACGCCGCCGCTGAATCGACGCGGCCAGCGCCTCTTGCTCCGACAGCGACAGGTGGAGCGCCGCGACCAGCAACGCGACCGTGTCCCGGCGCGGCATCTGGTTGATGCCGCGCTCAAGGTCACTGATCGCCCGGCTGCTAAGGCCAGCCCGCTCCGCCAGCGCCTCCTGCGACAACCCGGCCGCCACCCGATAGCGCTTGAGCAGGGTCCCGAACGGCGCGCCTTGCTGCGTGACCATCACGTGTACGCTCTCCTCATCATGAAACGACATGGAACTGAGGAGTCCAACTCCTACGCCAGTGTAGCATGTCGCCTCGTAGCCCGGCTGACGGGCTGACGCGCGGGAGATGGTCGCGGCCTGCCGCGCCGCTGGCGTGCTGTTGGCGACGAACCACCACCTGCGCAACGCGGCGACGCATCGCGCCCTGCGCCGCATGGTCGCGGGGGGCGCCATCGGCCAACCCCTGGCCGCGCGCGTCTTCCACGCCGTCTACCTGCCGCCCCATCTGCAAGGCTGGCGCATCGCGCGGCCGGAGGCGGGCGGCGGCGTGATCCTGGACATCACCGTGCACGACATCGATACCCTGCGCTTCGTCCTGGACGACGAGATCGATGAGGTGACGGCGCTTGCCGGCAGCCAGGGCCTGGCCCAGGGCGGCCTGGAGGACGCCGTGATGGGCGTGCTGCGCTTCCACGGGGGCGTCCTGGCGCAGTTCCACGACGCCTTCACCGTGCGCCATGCCCCCACCGGCCTGCAGGTCCACGGCACGGAGGGCTCGCTCTTTGCCGAAGACGTCATGACGCAGCAGCCCACGGGGCGGGTCTACCTGCAGCGTGGCGACGGCCGCGAGGAGATCGACGTCGGCCCGCCGGAGAACCTGTACGAGCGATCGGTGCGCCTCTTCACGGCGGCGACGCGCGGTGAAGGTCAGCCCGCCGCGACGGCCGAGGACGGCCTGGCCTCGTTGGCCGCCGCCCTCGCCGTGCGCGAGTCGGCCCACAGCGGCCGCGCCACGCCCGTCCCCGCGGTCGCTGAGATCTGATCGGACGTATAAGCTCGTGGGCATAGCGTGACGAGGTGCGGAGCGAGAATCCAGGGACCGTGGCAGGCAAGGACATAAACAACCTGTATCGCTGCTATCATTGATACGGTGTCCTTTATACAGCATCCTTGCGCGGACATCTCGCCAGGCGCTCGTCGCCCGTTACTCAGGCGTATGCAATACGCCCCTACGCGTCACCGGTCACTCGTCGCTAGCTACTCGTCACTTGTGAGAGGCGTATCAACGTGCCCACGTCCCTGATGCTCCGACGGCGTCCTACGTCGCGCGAGACCCTGCGACTGTTGGCCTTCGCCGGTATTGTGCTGGCGCTGCTCGCCATCTTGCTCTCATCGTACGTGTCCTCGATAACCGCGTCGCCGTCTCCTAAGGGCGCCGGCGGGTCGCATCGCGCTGGTGCCCTCGCGGGGAGCGGCCGCATCGACCATATCATTTTCATCGTCAAAGAGAACCACTCATTCGACAATTATTTCGGCGCGTTCCCCGGCGCCGACGGTGTGCGGGCGGGGCAGACCTCGACCGGCGAGTTCTTGCCCTTGAGCGAGGCGCCCGACCAGGTCGTCCCCGACATCGAGCACAGCGCCGCCGCCGCGTACGTGGCCTATGACGGCGGGCGCATGGACCGCTTCGACCGCGGGAATGGCGCTGTGACCCTCGGCGTCGACAACGCCTACACGCAGATGATGGAGCGCGACATCCCGAACTACTGGGCCTATGCCCGCCACTACACGCTGGACGACCACTTCTTTTCCACCGTGATGGGCCCGACCTTTCCCAACCACTTGATGATGATCGCCGCGCAGGCGGGCAACAGTGACTCCAACCCCGCCAACGCGGGAGGGCTCCATAAGGGCGGACCCTGGGGCTGTGATAGCGCGCCGGGCGCCTACGTCACCACGGTCAGCGCCCATGGTGTGCCGGGTACCGCCTTCCCCTGCTTCGATTTTGCGACCCTGGCCGACCGCCTGAACAGCCATCATATCGACTGGCGCTACTACGCCCCGCAGCTCGGCCAGCCCGGCTATATCTGGTCCACCTTCGACGCGATCCGCCATGTCCGCTACGGCTCACAGTGGAACACCAACGTGCTGCCCTGGCGGCAGTTCGAGTCCGACGTGGCCCACGGGCGCCTCGCCGCCGTGACCTGGCTGGTCACCGACACGTCTCACAGTGAGCACCCCCCCGCCAGCACCTGCCTGGGCGAGAATACGACCGTGTCCGAGGTCAATGCCGTCATGCGCAGCCGCTTCTGGAACTCGACCGCCATCGTGGTGACCTGGGACGACTACGGCGGCTTCTACGACCACGTGGCCCCGCCGCAACGCGACCGCCTGGGCCTGGGTCCGCGCGTGCCCACGCTTGTGATCTCGCCGTACGCGCGACGAGGCGCGGTCGACCATACGGCCTACGATTTCACGTCGCTGCTGCGCTTCGTCGAGCAGCGTTTCGGGCTGGTGCCCCTGACGACACGCGACGCCCGGGGGCCGGCCATGGCGGGGAGCTTCGACTTCTCCGCCGCGCCGGCCAGACCGCTCTTGTTGCGCCCGTCGCCCTGTCCGCTGGTCCTCGGCGTCAATATCAATGGTAACGAGACCGGTGATCGTCGCACCAATACCGTGAGCCTGACGGGTGAGTCCACCATCGCCGCTATCACGGGCAACGCGCCCGACCTGACGCTGGCCCTGCGCCTGGCCGGCCGTCGGACCGTGGTGCGGGTGTCGAGGTCCACACGGGTGTTGGGCCGTGGAGGGCGCCCGCTTTCCCCGGATGCCCTTCAGGTCGGGGACACCGTGCTGTACCAGGAAAGAGCGCCACAAACGGTCCAGGACGAATCGGCCGCCGCGGTCACGCTCGACGGACGCATCATTGGGACGCATCCCCTGGACGGCGCCATCGTCGTCAACGTCCGCACCAGTTCGCGCCGCACCCGTTCCCAAAATGTTGGCGCGCGGGCCAGACTGACCGTGGCGGTTGGGGGAAGTACGGCTATCGTCGGCGACAACGGACGTTCCATCGGTTCGCTCGACCTGCGCCAGGGGCAGTGGGTCTACGCCACCGGCGTGCTCAACGTCCGCACCAGGACCGTATCGGCAACGACGACTATCGCTATACACCACCCCGACGCGCTCGGCGGCTAACTCTGAGTTGACATAGACAGAAGGGGGGCACGACGGATGCGAGGCGCACGCGGGCGAGGTCGGACGCTCGGGCGAGTGCTGATCACGCTCACCCTGCTTGGCGCCCTCTACCTTGGAGGCGACGCTGTCCTCCGCCACGGCGAACCCGCCGGCTCCGCCCCGCGCATCGTCGCTGTTGGCCACCCCATCGTACCCGCGGTGGTGGACGATGCGAGCGGCCAAACCTTCTTCACTCTGTCCGACAGCCAAGGCAACGCCCGCATTATCGTGGTCGACACGGCCTCCGGGCGGGTCCGACGTACCATCCCTATCGCCGCCGACGGCATCAACGCCCTCGCGGTTGACCCTCGGGCTGGCCGTGTCTTCCTCGCCACGGACGCGTGCCTTGATGGGGCCTGTACGCAGACAGCTGGGACTGTCCGTATCTTCGATGCTCGCACCGGCGGTCTGGTGCGGGTTGTCCATGTCGGCCCCGGTGCGGAGGCGCTGGCGGTCGACGCACAGGCCGGTCGCATCTATGTCGCCGCCGCCGCGCACGCGAGCTGCGCGGGGGCCTGCCCGAGCGATGATGGGGTGCTCGTCGCGCTCGACACCCGGCGTGGGCAGATCGTGCGCGCCATCCCGCCACATGTTCCGGGGGTGACGCAGGTTGACATGGCCCTCGACCGGCGCGTCGGACGCCTCGTGGTCGTTGGCAACTCCTACAATGGGCCGGGGATGGTCAACCTTCTCGATGTCGTGAGCGGACGGCTCCTGCACACCCTCCCGCTCACGGCCGGCGTGTGGGGGTCGCCCGTGAGCGACGGCGCGACGGGACGCGCCTTTGTCGCGGTCGGCTCCAATAGCGGCACGACTACGACGGGGAGCGTGGACGTGATCGACAGCGCGACCGGGGCGCTCGTGCGCGCGGTCCCGCTGCCTGGAGGTATGGTGCGCCTGGCCGTGGACGAGCGGGCGGACCGCGTCGTGGCCACGACCTTCGGCCCCGCCCACCGCACCGTGTACAACGTCGCTGGCGGAGGAGGCGTGGTGGAGATGATCCCGACGGGCTCCGGGCGCTTGCTCATCCTCGACGCGCGAACCGGCGCCGTCCTGCACACCATCCCGACCGGGCTGGGCACGACGGCCGTGGCGGTCGACACGCGACGCAGGCGTGTCTTCGTGGCGAGCACAGGTGCGATCACGCCCTCTGGCGCGTATGCCGGCCCTGGGACGCTCACGGTCGTGGATGAGCGTCGCGGGACGATCCTGCGGCGGGTACCGGTGAACGTGAATCCGACCGAGTTGACATTCGATGAGCAGACGCAACACCTCTTTATCGCCTACCAAGGGAGTCCCCTTGCCCCGCCTACGCCCGATCCATGGAACTGGATGCCCGGTTGGTTGCGCGGCAGGCTACCGTTCGTCCCCCTCATTCCACGCGGGGCGGCGCCCTCTCCTGCTGCTCCCGGCGGCGTCAGCGTCCTTGACACGGCGCATCTCTAAGCACCTGACCATAAGTTCGGCACGATTTCTCGGGCAAATCACGCCTAACAAAACCGTGCCAGATTTCTGCGCACATGCTTAGCTCGACCCGCCAGGAAGGCTTATGTCGTACTTTTACACATGTCCAGCCTGTACCCCTGCTTGTTCGGTAGCGCGCGTACGCTCCGGGACGACTGGGAGCGCGGGCGCTCACTGCGTCCTGCCCGCTCACTGCGTCCTGCCCGCTCGCTGCGTCCTGCCTACTCGCTGCGTCCTGCCTACTCGCTGCGTCCTGCCTACTCGCTGCGTCCTGCCTACTCGCTGCGTCCTGCCTACTCGCGCGAAACGTGGCACGAGTTCTGCATGTAGCCAGCACCAAGCGGTGGTGATAGCAGCCCCACTACTGCCAGACGAGGAGGCCGCCTGGCCCCTCGAGTTGTGACACACGGAGGTGCGCAATGGTCATGGCAATCATCGCGGCGGACGGCTTGAATTACGGGGCGGGGATTATCGGCTGGCTGATCATCGGCGCCATCGCCGGGGCTCTGGCCGGGATGTTCATGCGTGGGGGCGGCTACGGTATCGTCGGCGACATCGTCGTCGGCATCGTGGGCGCGTTGATCGGCGGGTTCATACTGGGCCTGCTCGGTGGGTCGGCCAACAACCTGATCGAAACGCTGGTCACGGCGTTTATTGGCGCGTGCATCCTGATCGCTATGCTGCGTGCGGTCGGCGGTCGGCGGCAAACGCCCAGCTACCGGTAGCCGGTGGCCTGAACCCTTCCATCACTTTTGATGGGGCGCGATGACCCGGAGTCATCGCGCCCCATCCACGTTTTGAGCCGGAGCATGTTGCAGAAGGGAGTGGAACTGAAAGGATGCGCGTACACATGTCCATCGTAATGATCGAGTTGGGGAATCCGTGCCGCGGCGCCGGCGGAAAGACGAAGGCCTCATGAACACGCTGACGCGCGACCTGCTGAAGCCGGACACCCTGAAGGCCGCGACCGCTGAACTGGTTGGCACGTTCTTCCTGACCCTGGCCGCGTTGATCAGCGGGACGCCCTACGCGGTGGGCCTGACGCTGGTGGTGTTCGTCTACGCGTTCGGCAACATCTCGGGTTGCAACATCAACCCGGCCGTCACCATCGGACTGCTGGCCGCGCGGCGCCTGCCGCTGGCCACGGGCATCCTCTACATCGTCGCGCAGGTCGTTGGCGCGGTGCTGGCCCGCACGCTGGCCGGGTCCGTAGCGACCGTGCCCTCCTCGACCTACGCGGCGGCGTCGTTCGCCGGCGAGTTCCTGGGCTTCGGCTTCCTGATGCTTGCCGTGATCGCCAACTCCGACAACTACGTCCCCAAGTCGGGCAGCGGCATCGCCATCGGCGGGGCGCTCGCCGCCGGTCTGGTCACGACCAAGGGCATCCTCAATCCGGCGGTTGCCATCGCCATGGGTCAGCTATTCTCGCTCACCAGTTTGTTGCCGGCGCTAGTGGCGCCCCTGGC
>JAABUX010007153.1_pt1 | contig 13161 bp, 11 predicted proteins | sample 5561851 | NCBI WGS metagenome assembly JAABUX01 (sample SAMN10711883, study PRJNA513361) | rock metagenome | isolation source: Antarctica rocks | place: Antarctica: Victoria Land, Richard Nunatak red sandstone | collected 2016-01-03 | reverse complement strand
GGCTGATGGCCACCGTGGTGCCGCTGAAGACCACCGAGCGGCCGGCCGTGGCCATAGCGCGGACAACCGCCTCGTCGTTGGCGCAGCCGTGGGCGCGCTCCTCGCGCCAGCGCGTGACGATCAGCAGAGAGTAGTCGATCGACACGCCCAGGCCGATCAGTGAGATCAGGAACTCGACGATGAAGGAGACTTCGGTGACGGTGGTCAGGCCCCACACCAGCAGGAAGGTGGTGGGGATGGAGACCATCGCCATCAGCAAGGGCACGAGGGCCATGAACGAGCGGAACACGAGGATCAGGATCAGCAGCGCGCCCAGGCCGCCGACGAGGGTCTCGACCAGCACGCCCGGCGTGCCGCCGCCGCCATTGCTCCACGAGGCCAGCGCGTCGCGGCCGGTCACGCGAACCTGCGCCCCCGCGATGGGATGGGCGGCCAGGGCTCGCGCCACCGCGGGCACGGGCGGCGCCTGCACCCCCCCTTGGACGGGCGGGTAGACCAGCGCGAAGGTGGCGCCTCCGTCGGCGGAGACAAAGGCGCGGTCGCCGGTCGAGGCGTAGGAGACGACGCGCGCGCCCGGCAGGGCCGCCTCGACCGCCGCGAAGGCCGTGGCGAGTTGGCGCCCGATGCCAGGGGTGGTAACGGTCGTGCCGTGGGGTAGGGTGATGACGGGGACCAGCGGGGCCGCGTCGCCGCCCGTGCCGTAGGTGTGGAGGATCGCGTTGTTTGTATCGACGCCTTCGTACCCCGCGGGCGGGGCAAACTGCTGCGAGAGGGCCCTGCTGGCCGACGCGGACGAGGCCATGCCGACGAGGGTGACGACGATCCAGAACGCAGCGACGATCAGCCGATGCCGCAAAATCCACCGTGTGACGCTTGCCATGCTGCTACCCTTCCTTTCCTATCCTGGCGGGACCCTACCGAGCGGGACCCCGTCCGTACACAGCCATTGTCGCGCGACGGCGATCGGCGCGGTAGTGTGCGCAGTCAGGAAGTGCGGGTGACAAATGTCACCCGCGGGCAGCGGCGCTTATGCTCTATTGTCCTGTCCCTCAATCACCTTGAGAATTTCCTCCGCTCCCTGGCGTACCTCGGCGCTCTCATCTCCGCGCAGCTTTTGGAGAGCGATGATGACGTCGTCGTCGCGGAACGGCTTGAGCCGCAGGAAGCGCAGGGCGTAGAGCTTGTCGTTGTCGTCGCCGGCTTGCAATGTATCAGGCAGGCTCTCTTTGTACTGTGCCAGGACGTGATTCTCGAAGCCCAGCACGCGGGCGCATAGCGCGCGCAGTTGCGCCCGATGGGCCGGTTCCGATGGAATCGCGTAGCCCCACTCGTCTCGGCAGCGTCGATACAACTGCTCCAGCAGATCAGCCCACTCGCCGCCGATGTGTTGGGCGTACAGGGCTGGCACGTCGCGCTTGCGCAGGACGTAGATCTGTGCCCGGTGCGCGATCAGTCCCGTCGCTGCCCACAGTATGCCCGTGACCAGTGAGCGCGTGCCGGGTCGGTCGGAGCGATTGGAGCGGCGCACGCGACCGTGTTCGGGGGCGATCACGTCGGGCGCATGGTCGGGAGCGTCATAGCCGTAGAACTCGCCCGTGGGGTCGGGGTAGGACAGCGGATAGGTCACGATGGGCGGCTGGCCGTCGCCGCGCGCGACGCACCAATAGCCGCTGTGCATGGCCCGTCGCGCCCAGTTGGCGACCGGCAGAACTAGCAGCGCAGCGCGGATGTCCTCTCCGTATATGAGCAGGCTGCCGTACTTGAGCACGGGGCCAACGGAGCTATCGCCGTTCGTATGCCGCAGTGTTACCTCATCCTGTAGATCGGTGTCGAGGGCACCGGGCCAGTCCGCGGCGTGGTCGAGGAAGGACTGCGTGGCCTGGTGGCGCTCGGCGCCATCCAGAAAGGCGTCCCTGAACACGACGGTCAGATCGAGGTCGCTCGACGGCGCGGCGGCCCCGTAGGCGTAGCTGCCCACGACGTAGCAGGCCTTGAGCCTCCTTGGATAGTCCCGCTCGAACATGCGGGCGGTATCGCGCAAGAATGCATCCACGCGGTCGTCGCCCGTCGAGGCCGTCAGCGCGGGCAGGCTCACTGTCTGTCCGCCGGATATTCGCGCGTGATGCCGTTTCCCATCACCAAGGTCCATCTCTCCAAAGCTCACTGCTTGGCCGCCGGGCTGTCCGCGCCGGTGTCCTCGGCGGGTAACGATGTGGAGGCGGACAGTTGCTGGGCCATGGCCTGGGCGTCGGTGCGCAGTTGGCGGATCTCCGCGACCGTGGCGCGGACGCGCTGTAGCAGCGGCTGATGCGCCTCGATCCCGGCGTGGATCAGCCAGGAGGCGGCGTCACTGCGCGTGCCGCGGATGCCCGCCTCGACCAGGGCGTCGAGGGCCTCCAGGTCGCGGTCGTCGATGCGGCAGGTGACCACGTTGCCCTTGGTCGCGCTCGCGTCCGTGCCGCGCTCCTTCACCGCGCGGGCTTGCGGGGACCGCGCGAGGGCTATCTGGCTGACCGCCTGGATCACCCGTGCGCGGAGTTGCTCCAGCGGGACGCCCTGGCTCTCGATGGCGGCGGCGGCCAGCCCCTCGCCCTCGTGGATGATGCCGAGCAGCAGGTGCTCCGTGCCGATGTAGTCGTGGCGCAACTTCCAGGCCTCGCTCGCGGCGAGGGCCAATGTGGTCTCGGCGCGCGGTGTCAGCAGCGGCTCGTCCTTCGGCGGCTCGGGACCGCGCCCGATGACCGCCTCGATGCCCTGCCGCACCGGCTCCAGCGCGATATCCAGATCGCGCAGCGCCACCGCGGCGATCCCGGTACCCTCGCGGATCAGCCCGAGCAGCAGATGCTCCGTGCCGATGTAGGTGTGGTTGAAGCCAACCGCCTCGTCGCGCGCCAGCAGCAAGACCTTGCGCGCCCGCGGCGTGAACTTATCGAACGACGCCGACGCCCGCTGCGTCAGCACCCGCCGCGCCTCGTCGTCGACAGCTACCTCGCCCGTCATCCTGCACCCCCATCGTCAATTGTTGTAGACCCTTTACACGTAACTCACTTACATCCTACACTATTTGATGGTGAGAACGCAATCCAATTTGGCTACCAAATTACTGTTGTCAAAATACGTGTCAGCCGTTATCGTGGGGAGGAACACCCGTCTGTGCGGGTAGGTATGTTGGTTGATGGGCAACGTTTCGGGAGGGCGCGATGGTCACGCGGGATTTGAAGGCTCTTATTGACGGCTTGATGCAGTCGCTTAACGTGTCGAAGGAGGTCCTCGCGGGCGCTCTGACCGTCGATGCACGGGCGATCGATCGCTGGCGCGCCGGCGAGTCGTTTCCCCAAAAGGACTCGCGTCGGCACCTGGACCAGTTGAGTCAGGTCAAGGACCACCTATACCAGACGTTCAGCAGTGCGCAGGCCGTTCACGCTTGGATGCAGAGCGATAGTCCCTACCTCGGCGGCCTCAAACCGGCTGAAGTGTTGCGCGCCGGCCGCATCGACCGTATCGAGGCCGCTCTCAGCGCTCTTGATTACGGCGCGTTTGTGTAACGGTAGGAGTATACGTTGCCCGCCCCTGCCGGTTGGAACGCTTCGACGGCCGTAGCGAGTAGATTTGTACCACGGCACCGACTATATAACCGGACAAGAACTGATCACAGCAACATTGGTCGGGGCTGCGAGGCGGCGCAAGGTACTGGAACATCGGTGTAGCTCGGTCCTATCAGCAGTGGACATCGGTGCGTGGCAATCGGCGCTACTCATCGTCGGACTGGTCGATGATTGATGAGGAGCGATATGAGTAGGGCAGAACAAGACCCCGTGGAACACTGGTGGGAAGCATACCTCCAGATCCCGTTTGACCATTTGCCTGCGGGACGGATGTATGAGCTCTTTGACGAGTCATGGCCGGCCTGGATGGCCGGTTTTACGCGCCTGAAGCCTGGTCTGTGGGTACGCGCGATCAACTCCGATATCACCCACATAGTGAGGCTAGCTCCTGGTAAAGGAAATTTGTACCTCTTGCACTGGGGAGTCTCGCTCTCCTTTGTGCCGCATGAATGGGAAGGGAGACTGAGATGGCATCGTACGGTCAAGTCGGCATGGTTCGACCTATGGGAGTCCGCCCATCTGCGCCCCCAGACCGAAGGGGAGGAGTATAGGACCTTGATGCTCTGCGGCTCATACGGCGAATCGATGGTCATCCGTCAACTCCCCGCGTTTTGGACATGGGTAGAGCCACGGATCATAAGCTGGTTCTCCGCTACCGCGACGGTTGACGGGGTGTTGCAGACGGCGTATGCGGAGATGGAGCGCAATCGCTTTTCCTATGGCTACAAGGCACCATCACCTCAAATCGTCGCTGCCTTCTGCCTGGCACGCCTTGGTCGGGGCGACGACGCCACTGTACTCCTCAACAGCCATGTGCAAGTACGGGAGTGGACATCCGAGGCGACGGAGAACCTTAACCGAGCACTTGCATTAGCCCGACAATCTTCGACCAACCTCACTTATCTAGGTCGTTGACACAGTCGCCTCACCCTTCTTTGTCGACAGACGTTAGACGAAGAGTAACCTGCTATCACGAAGATGCAGCTGTGGAGAGGACATTGCGTACGGCGGCGAGGACCTCGTCGCACTGGTCGCGGGCGATGACCAGCGGCGGGAGCAGCCGCAGCACGCCAAGGCCGGCGGTCAGAGCCAGCACGCCATGCTCACGTAGCGCCGCCACGATGGGACGCGCCCGCCCGCGCAGCTCCAGCCCGATCAGCAGGCCGCGGCCGCGCACCACGCGCACCTGCGCCAGTTCCATCGCACGCAATCGGTCCATCAGGTAGGAGCCGCTCTCGGTAGCGCGTTCGGGCAGACGCTCCTCGACCAGCGCGTCGATGACAGCGCAGGCCGCGGCGCAGGCTAGCGGGTTGCCGCCGAAGGTCGTGCCGTGCGCGCCGGGAGGGAAGCTCGGCACGCGCGGCCCGAAGGCCAGCGCGCCCATGGGCAGGCCGCCGGCGATGGACTTGGCCATGCACAGCAGGTCGGGGACCACGCCGTCCGCCTCGCAGGCGAACATCGTCCCGGTGCGGCCGAAGCCGGTCTGCACCTCGTCCAGCGCCAACAGCGCGCCGCGCGTCCGGCATAGCTCGGCCGCGGCTTGCAGATAGCCCGGTGACGCCGGGTGGACGCCGCCTTCGCCCTGGACCGGCTCCAGTAAGACCAGACCGACGGTGCCGTCGATGGCCGCGTCCAGCGCGGCGAGATCGTCGTACGGCACGAAGCGCACCCCTGCCACCAGCGGCTCGAAGGGCACGCGGTAGTTCGGTTCCCAGGTGGCGGACAGGGCGCCCATGGTGCGTCCGTGGAAGCCGCGCCGGGCAGCCACAATCCCTGTCCGCCCCGTGGCCAGCCGCGCCGCCTTGATGGCCGCCTCGACCGCTTCGGTCCCGCTATTGCACAGGAAGAAGCGGTCCAGGCCGGGCGGTGTGACCGTGGCCAGGCGCTCCAGCAACCTGTCGCGCACGGGACTGCCCAGCGAGGGCGGGCACGTGATGAGTGTGCCGGCCTGCTCGCGGATTGCGGCTACCACGGCTGGATGGCAGTGGCCCAGGTTGGCGCTGCCGTGTCCGGCCACGCAGTCGATGTAGCGCCGGCCGGCCTCGTCCCACACTTCCGCGCCGGCTCCGCGCACGATCGATATCTCCGCCGTGGCGCCTGTCACAGCCGCCGGTGCTGTTTGCGTGACCATGTACTACTCCTTCTCGTAACGCGCCTGCGACTAAACGCCAACCGCTGCCAACTGACGGCTGGTGACCGCTAGTGTCGTCCCATCGCCCGCCAAAGCTCTTGTTATGGGATGATCTTGCCGGCCGTCGCCGATGACCACGCGCTCGACCCCACCGTCAAGCGCGGCGCGCGCGGCCAGCACCTTGACGCGCATGCGCCCCGCCGCCATGCCCAGCGACGCGTCCATGCCGTCGCCGTCCACTCGGCTAACCAGTGACGTGGGGTCATGGCGGTCGCGTAGCAGACCCGGCACGTTGGTCAGCAGCGCCAAGGCGTCGGCGCCCAGAGCGACGGCAATCAGCGCGGCGGCGCGGTCGGCGTCGACGTTGATGGGACCATCGGGGCTCAGCGCGGGCGGTGAAACGACCGGGATATAGCCCGCGGCCAGCAGCGCCCGCAGCAAAGAGGCGTTGACCCTCTCGACCGTGCCGGAGCGATCGTCACGGATGACGATGCGCCGTCCGTCCTCGACCGCGACGACGGTCTCCTTGCGGCGTCCCTCCAGCACGCGGCCGTCGGCACCGGACAGGCCCACCGCGTCGACGCCGCGCGCCTGCAGCCGCGCCACCACGTCCGCGTTCAATCCAGCGAGGGCCATGGTAAAGATCTCCAGCGTGCGCGCATCGGTGTAGCGGCTCTGCACTCCCGACGGCGCGGTGATAAAGCGTGGCGCGTAGCCCAGGCTTTCGCCCAGTCGCGTCGCCGCGTCCGAGCCCCCGTGCACAACCACAACCTGCTCCCCGGCCGCGCGAAGTCGCGCCACGTCGTCGCAGCACGCCTCCAGACTCAGGCCGGCCCCGCCTCCGATCTTGACGACAATCATGTTTCACTCCGTTCAGCCGTTAGCCGTTAGCCATTAGCCGTTAGCCGTTAGCCATTAGCCGTTAGCCGTTAGCCGTTAGCCGTTAGCCTTTGCTCTGTTAACAGCAGGCCCGATTCTCCCAGTATCGTCGTGCACCACTGTGCTAATTGCTAATTGCTAATTGCTAATGGCTAACGGCTATATTGGATGCAACCCCGGAAACTCCAAGCCGCGGGTCTCGGGGAAGCCGTGCATCAGGTTGAGGCACTGCACGGCGGACCCGGCGGCGCCTTTCATCAGGTTGTCGATGGCGCCGAGGGCGACCACCCGCCCGCGCGCGGCGTCGAGCGCGAAGCCCACGTCGCAGTAGTTGGAGCCGGACAAAATCTTGGGCTCGGGCGCGCGGTGTAGTCCACTGCGCTCCTTGACCATTCTCACGAAAGGCTCGCCCTCGTAGGCGTTGCGGTAGGCGCGCCAGATGTCGCGCTCCTCGGCTTTCTCTATAAGGAAGGTATGCGCCGTGGCCAGCACCCCGCGCACGGCCTCAACCGCCGTGGCCGAAAGATGCACGGTTGGCCGCACACCGTTGCGCGTCAACTCTTGCTCCACTTCAGCGGTATGGCGGTGGCCCACCGGCATGAACGAGCGCAGCACGCCGGATCGCTCGGGATGGTGGTCGGCCGGTCCCGGACTGTTCCCTGCCGCCGAGGAGCCCACCTTGGCCTCGACCACGATGGGGTCAGGGCGCACCAGGCCCGCGCGGATCAATGGATAGAGCGCCAGCGTGGTGGCCGTGGCCAGGCAGCCCACCCCGCTCACGCGCGTGGCCGCGCGCAACTGCTCGCGGTGCAACTCGGGCAGACCATAGACGAACTCGCCTAGCAGCTCGGGCGCGGCGTGCGCCTCGCCGTACCACTGCTCATAGGTCTCAGGCGTACGCAAGCGGAAGTCGGCGCTAAGGTCGATCACGCGCGGCGCCAGGTCCAGCAGGCCGAGCCGGCGCATCGCGCCGCCGTGCGGCAGGCACAGCAGCAGCAGGTCGCACGGCGCGAGGTCGTCGATGGCGCTGAAGCGCAGGGTGCCGCGCCCGCGCAAGTTAGGGTGCGCGGCGTGGATATAGTCGCCGCGCCGGCTCTCGCTGGTGGCCTGCACCACCTCCACGTCCGGGTGGTCCAGCAGCAGGCGCAGCAACTCCCCGCCCGTATAGCCTGACGCGCCGACAACCGAGACCCGTAGCCGCGAGGCCGCGCTCATACGCCCACCCCCACCCTCTCCACGCCGCGCGGATTGTCATTAGCGCGCGGAAGGTCCGGAGTGAACTGGGAGCGCGCGGCACTGGCTGCGCTGCTTGCTCGGCTCGGCTCTGGACCGGGGACGGGCGGGACGCCCGCGCTCCCAGGACGTGCGCGCACCAACGAATTGTCACCGTCGCTCCCCTCTCCCATGGACGGACGAGGGGTCGGGGGTGAAGGTTGCTTGTCGTCCCCCTCTCGCACGGCCAGGGAAAATGTATTGTCGTCGTCGCTCCCCTCTCCCGCGCACGGGAGAGGGGTTGGGGGTGAGGGGCGCCCCGCGCGCGCCACGGCCAGGGCGTGTTCGATCACCAGCGCCGGGATGTTGACGCCCGTGGTGTCGATGCTGTTGCGGAACTCCATCGTGTCGTTGACTTCGCCGACCAGCAGCCCGTCGTCCGACTCCAGCAGATCGACCGCCAGTACGCCGCCGCCGACCGCACGCGCCGCCGCCAGACACAGGCGGTCGATCTCCGGCGTCACGGGACAGTTCTCGGCGCGGCCGCCGCGCGCCGTATTGGTGATCCAGTGGGCCGAGTAGCGATAAATGGCGCAGACGGTCTGTCCGCCGATCACAAAGGCGCGGATGTCGCGCGCGGGCTTGCGCACGTGCTCCTGCACGTAGAAGACGGCGTGCTGCGGAGAGCCCAGCGTCTCCTTGTGCTCCAGCACGGCCTCCGCCGCGTCACGGTCGTTGAGGCGCGCCAGCAGGCGGCCCCACGAGCCGACCACCGGCTTGAGCACGGCGGGGTAGCCCGTCCGCTCGACGGCCCGCAGGGCCGACTCGGCGGTGAAGGCCAGGCGCGTGCGCGGCGTGGGCACGCCATGTTCGAGCAGGGCCATGGTAGTCACTAACTTATCTCCGCAGGCGGCGATGACCTCGTGACGATTGATCGTCGGCACACCCCAGCCGTTGAGGACGCGCGTGGCATACAGGGCGCGAGAGTGCGAGACGGAGCGCGCCAGCACCACGTCCCAGTCGCGGCGCGGCCGCGCCAGGTCGAACACCACCTCGCGGTCGTCGATCACGTCGACCGCGACATCGTGCCGCTCCAGGGCGGCCAGCAGCAGCTTTTCCTCCACGCGCACGCGCGAGAGCAAGATGCCGACGCGCGGCCGCGAGTGCAGAGCGGTTATCATTCGAGTTCCCCTTTACATAATTTCAATCGAGCCTGACTGCGACCTATGGCAGCGCGGGGACGGGGGCCTGCGACTGCCCGGCTGGACCGGGACCGGCCGCAGCCGGTCGGGGGCCAGTCCGCATGTGTCGCATGGCAAACGACGGACACTGCGGTGTCAGGGGCTACCCTCACCCCCCGCCCCTCTCCCTGCCGCGGGAGAGGGGTGCTGGGACGGGGGTAGGGGCGTATTGCATACGCCCCCGTGTGCGGGGCGTATTGCATACGCCCCTACGAACCTCACCCGACCGCAGTCGGCGTGGTTTGCCATGCGACCGCAGTCGCAGGCTCATGGGTTTGCCATGCGACACATGCGGACTGGCCCCCGACCGGCTGCGGCCGGTCCCGGTCCAGCCGGGCAGTCGCAGGCTCCTCGATAGCCTCACGCCCACGCCCCAATTCGTCGATGACCGCGTTGGCAACCTCCCGCGTCGTGGCCGTGCCGCCCAGATCGGACGTGCAGATGGGGCTGTTGGCGATGGTGGCGACCGCGTCGCGGACGGCGCTTGCCGCCGCGCGCTGCCCAATATAGTCCAGAAGCATCGCGCCGGCCAGGATCGCGGCCAGCGGGTTGGCAATGCCGCGCCCGGCGATGTCGGGCGCCGAGCCGTGTACCGGCTCGAACACGCCGCCGGTGTCGCCGATGTTGGCCGAGGGCGCGAGGCCCAGCCCGCCGCCGTGGATCGCCGCCACGTCCGAGAGAATGTCACCGTACAGGTTGGTGGTCACGACCACGTCGAAGCGCTCGGGGCGCCCAGCGAGCTGCATCGCGGCGTTGTCGACCAGCATCTCGTCCGTCTCGATCTCGGGGTAGTCACGGGCCACGGCCAGCACGGCGTCACGGAACAAGCCGCACGTCTTGGGCAGCACCGTGGCCTTATGGACCACGGTGACGCGGCGCCGGCTTAGCCGCCGCGCCAGATCGAAAGCCAGGAGGCCGATGCGCCGCGAGGCCGCGCGCGTGATCACGCGCCGGGCCACGGCGCGTTCGCCGTCCGACTCCTCGCCGCCGCCGTAAAGTCCTTCGGTGTTCTCGCGGACCACGATCAGATCGACGTTTGGTCTGGTGAAGCCGGCCTGCTCACGATCGCGTATCAGGCTGCGCACCGGTCGCACGCAGGCGTAGAGATCGAAGCGCCGGCGCAGCTCCAGGATGGCGCTGCGGTAGCCGGGCGTGGGCTGCAGCGGCGAGGAGACCGCGCCGAAGAGAGTCGCCGCCGTCTCCTCGACGAGGCGCAAGGTCTCAGCGGGGATAGCGTCTCCCGTGCGTTGCCAGGTGTCGAAGCCGGCCTCGGCCCACTCGACCCGCAGGCCAGGGACTGTCGCTTGCAGCACCGAGACGGCGGCGGGCACAACCTCGCGCCCAATCCCGTCGCCGGGGATAGCGCAGATGGCGACGCTCATCGCACCGCCTCTCGCACGTGTCCGGCCACGGCCCCTGACTCGGACGTGTCGAGGTCCTGCAAAGCGCGCGTGCCGGGGAAGCGGCCGTGCGCGCGGATATAGGGGACCAGTCCGCCCGCGTCGATGATCTCGCGCTGGAAGGGCGGCAGCGGCTGCAACTGATAGGTGTGGCCATCTACCACCAGCCGGCTGGCCTCGCGGTCGAACTCCGCCTCCGCGCCGTCGGGCAGGTCGCCGGCGAAGGGCGCCTCGAAGAGGGGCAACCCCAGGTTGATGGCGTTGCGGTAGAAGATGCGCGCGAACGAGCGCGCCACGATGGCCGCCAATCGGCAGCCGACCAGCGCCTCGGTAGCGTATTCGCGCGAGGAGCCACAGCCGAAGTTGAGCCCTGCCGTCAGGACATCGCCCTCCCGCACCGCGCCGGCGAACTCGGGTCGTCGCTCCACGAACGCATAGCGCGCCGGGTGCTCGCCCGTCATATAGGGGGCGTAGCGCCCCGGCACGATCTGATCCGTATCCAGATCGTCGCCAAATGCCCAGATCCTTGCCATGTTGCCTCCGCAAGCTATCAGTTGCCAGTGGTCAGTGGTCAGTGGTCAGTGGTCAGTGGTCAGTGGTCAGTGGTCAGTGGTCAGTTGCCGGTGGTACGCCTGTTGGTATGCCTGTGTATCTCTCGATCAACCATGCGCTATCGCCAGATCCTCACTGGCAACTGGCAACTGGCAACTGGCAACTGGGCGTATGCAATACGCCCCTACCGGCAACGTCCGCTGGCGCCGCTAAACGTCCCGCGACCGCGGTGGCGGCGGCGACGGCGGGCGAGCCCAGGTAGATGCTGGCCTGCGCCGAGCCCATGCGGCCGGCGAAGTTGCGGTTGCCGGTGGAGAGGCAGACCTCGCCGGCGGCAAGGACGCCCATGTGGCGTCCCATGCAGGGGCCGCAGCCGGGTGTGCCCAGCGTGGCGCCCGCCGCGAGCAGCACCCCCAGCGTGCCGTCGGCCGCCGCGGCGGATAGCGTCTCGTGTGAGGCCGGGACAACCATCATGCGCGTGCGCGGATGGATGTGGCGTCCGCGCAGCACCTCGGCCGCCGCGTGCAGGTCGTCCAGGCGGCCATTGGTGCAGGTGCCGATGAAGACCATGTCGACCGGGATGTCGCCTACCGCCGATACCGGCGTGACGCGGTCGACGTGGCCGGGCTCGGCCACCAGGGGCTCCAGGCTGCTCAGGTCAAGCGTCACCCCTTGCGCGTAGACGGCGTCGGGGTCGGGGTAGAGCCAGTCGGGAACGGGGGCGTAGGCGGCCGTTACGGCGTCCGGGATCACAATGCCGGCCTTGGCGCCGATCTCGGTGGTCATGCCGCACAGCGTCATGCGCGCGGGCAGGTCGAGCGTGGCGGGCAAGCTGTATTCCACGGCCATGTAGCGCGCTCCGGCGGCGCCAAGCTGTCCCGCCAATTGCAAGGTGGCGTCCTTGGCGCTCACGCCCGGCGGCAGTTCGCCCACCACGTCGACGCGGATGGTGGCGGGGACGCGCAGCCAGGTGCGGCCGGTGGACATGGCCACGGCCACGTCGGTCGAGCCCATGCCAGTGCCGAAGGCGCCTACACAGCCGTAGAGCGTGGAGTGCGAGTCCGCGCCGACGGCGACGGTGCCGGGCGTGACCAGATGCTGCTCGATCATGACCTGATGGCAGATACCGGTCCCGGCGTCAAAGAAATTGGCCACGCCCTGCTCGCGGGCGTAGCGGCGCAGTACGGCCTGCGCCTCGGCCACCTGTACCGACGAGGCGGGCGCCACGTGGTCCACGAAGAACGCCACGCGGTCGGGGTCGTGCACGTTTGGCATGCCCATCTCGGTCATAGCGCGGAAGACGCTTTGCGCCAGCGAGTCGTGGCTCATAGCCATGGCCACATCCACCACCACCAGATCGCCGGCCATGGCCCGCTCGCCCGCCGCTCGGGACAGGATTTTCTCCGCCAACGTTTGGGGCGTACCCTCACCCCAGGGACCCTCACCCCCCGCCCATGCGGATTGGTCTCTCGGCTCTGCGGAGCCGACAGCCCAACCGGCTCTCCCGTGCGCGGGAGAGGGGAGCAGAGAGCCCTCACCCCCAACCGCGGGAGAGGGGAGCAGAGAGCCCTCACCCCCAGCCGCGGGAGAGGAGAATGAAGCATCTTCTCTATAGGTTCGTGCCATTATCACTCCCTCATTCATCATTCGACTGCATTCGCTCACTCGTCACTCGATGACGCTCAACCGACCGCAGTCGGCGTGGTTTGCCATGCGACCGCGGTCCCAGGCTCTATCGCGGTCGGAGTGGTGTGCCATGCGACACATGCGAACTGGTCCCCGATCGGCCGCGGCCGGTCCCGGTCCGGCCGGACAGTCGTAGGTCCTCCCGACACCGCAGTGTCCGTGGTTTGCCATGCGACCGCAGTCGCAGGCTCCGTTGCCACGAAGCCCAACAAGATGCCGTCCAACTCGGCGTCGTCCAGGGGCCGGGCGGCAGCAGCCTGCTTGATGGCGGCGGTCGCCCTTTCCAGCGCCGCGGCGTCGAGGTCCAGGCCCAGAGCGGCGGCGCGGCCAGCCACGGCGTGGCGGCCGGTCAGGTGGTGGCCGATGTGCAGGGTGCGCGTCAGGCCGAACACGGCGGGATCGAGCACCTCGTAGCTGCGCGGATCGCGCAGCACGGCGGCCGTGTGCGCGCCGGC
>JAABUX010007152.1_pt1 | contig 13163 bp, 22 predicted proteins | sample 5561851 | NCBI WGS metagenome assembly JAABUX01 (sample SAMN10711883, study PRJNA513361) | rock metagenome | isolation source: Antarctica rocks | place: Antarctica: Victoria Land, Richard Nunatak red sandstone | collected 2016-01-03 | reverse complement strand
TAAATTGACTTGAGGACGCCGGCATGACACAGGGAGATTTGCCACCGAAGCAGACCTCCAGGGCCTCAGCGACCATGCTGTCGGCGGGGACGCGGCCGCCGCTGAGGTCTCTGTAGCAGGCGTGCGTGACAATGTGCCGGCGCAGGCCCATGCCATCCGCGATGCGCGCGCAGGTCGCGCGGCAGCAGCGGTCCATGCGGTACGCGTTCATCTCTGCAAAGAGTGCCCACTGGGATCTGCACTAAGACGCTTGAAAGCGGAATACACATCACGGTGAAATGCACTAGCAGCCACGCAACATCGTTGGGTCGGAGCACTTGGCAGCGCTGGATTTGGCCTAGTAACTCCGCGTGCAGCATGACGTGCACGTCTTGCGCTGTGAGTACACAGCTCCGACGGGCATGCGGGGCACTTTGGTCATCGGCTCACTTGCCGAGTGACATGCTTCTGTTCTAGAGGGTGGAGGCTCTAGAGCAACGCCAACGTGCTCTTGCTTGATGTATTTTGGGGCCATGGCTGGAACTACCACCACACTAGGACAGGAAAGCCACCTTCCACGCTGAGGGTGCCGCATCCTGATGTCGCGTCGTATGCGTCAGTCAGCGCGCAGACGTCCAGCACCGCGTCCCCCACCAACGCCAGCCGCGCGTTGTTGACCGCTCCGACTGATGGATGCCTGCGGACGCAGCAATGTTTGGATGCCCCTCGCGACGGCACACCTGTGTGCCATGCAGCTGCTACCATCCTACGGATAGCCTGTTTGGTACACCCATTTGCACAGCATCCATCTACATCCACAGCAAACTGATGCAAGCCCACAGCCAAATTCACTATCTTCTGTCCGCTGCTCTTTCGCAACAGCACTTGAACACCCGGAACTTCGCGACCCATGCCATACACAACCACGGAGAGACCACCCAGCATTTGGGCCAAACTACAGCGCACCAGAAGGCACGGCGCAGAAGGTCCCGGTTGCGGAACATGTAGCCGACCATGCGCTCGATGGCGTCCAGCTCGTCATCGCAGGGCTGTGGTACCACCTCCTCAGCAATGGTTGCCTCCGGAGGTTCTGCTGACCTCAGCTCCTGACACAGACCCACAACACATGGTCGGTGACCAGCCATACGCTCTAAGCAGCAAGCAGCAAATCCATGCCGGGTCTGATGCTTCATCGTCCGGGAAGTGGCGTAAACAGCCCTCAAGACATAGCTTGCATGCATCGGCATTCCCCTGGGAAACCTGCCTACCATCAAACCCTCAGCGCAATCTGTGTAGCAACACATGTTCTGCCACTGACAGGAATCAGGAATATAACAGGTATCATCTCGACCATCACCGACAAAAGCCTGTCTGAACAACCGCTGGGAGCATGCCGTGAAGGCTACAGCCTCCTGCAACCAACAGAATTCCGCATGACCCCAGCAAACTAGCGAGCAATACCTGGACCTGGAGCTTGCCCTGCAGCTGCGCCAGAGCATTCAGAGCCGCCGCATGCTGCGCCGTCTTCTTATCAGGGCCGCCTGCTGTGCTTGTCTGCGCATGGACACGCCAACTGTGTGGTGTGCAAGGTCGCTGCACCATTTGCCCACGCCTGCATGTGGATTTGCGCCGTGATCTGTAACAGGGAGCTGTGCGCGCTCGCAATGCTGCTTCGGCAAGTGGACAAAGTGGAAGCCGAAATGTACCCTTGTCAGCATGTGACAAGTCTGCTGCACACATGAAGTAGCGCGAGGAAACAGCAAAGATGCTTCGTCAGCGAGTACCAGCTCCGGCACGACGACGTGCCACCCGGAGACGACGGCGTCAACGGGCGTCGTCGTGAGGCTGCAGCGGAACCCGCCACCGCTGTCGGCGGTTGTTGTCTCAGCCTGGAAGGCCACCTGCTGCCGAAGCAGTCCCTGCACACGCCGCTCAGGGCGCACGTTAGCTGTGTCCGAGTGACAGAGCCGCGCTTGCCTGCACAATGCGCAGCTGAGGCTGGCCGAGCTACGGCCCGTGTGCAGCTTGCCAGCTAACTGGGCTGCACAGCAATGGCCACCGCGCATGCACAGACAGGCTCGTGTCGTTGTCCGGTTGTAGCGACGCGTGAGCCTGGGCGGGCAAACATCCTGGCGATAGTGTCCCGTGGGCATAGTCAGTCCTCTCTTGTCACCTGGTAGAACTCCAGGAGGACTGACTTTGGGAAGCGGCCCTGCGGCAGAGGCAGGTCCGGCGGATGGAGAGCTCTGGGCAGGCCGACAGGCGGGCGAAACTGGACATCCTGCCGCTGCTGAGGCAGCTGAGACAGCTTTACCGCCGCGGATGCAGCCGCGCGACTGCCGGTGCTGAGGTGCGTGGCAGGCTGGAGTACGTCATGGGGCGGGTGCGACGCCCGCACGGGCATCGCGGCGACGTGGAACAAAACGGCCAAGGCGGGGGTTCGTGGCAAGACACTCAGCATGCAGCGACGTCCCGCTTGCAAACCGGATGGATTCACACCGCCCACAGCGGTCAAGAACGCTGTGATGAGCGTCTACACACTCAGTCAATAGCGACGTTCTGGCAACCCCGACACCTGAGGTGTCATGCCCTGCTGCCTGTCTGACTGACAGGTACTGAAACAAATCCAGGGGCTCCAAAACGCTGATCAATCTGCGCCCCGCACGTTCCTACACACGCACATGCCAACTAGCACATGGCTTGCCAACGGCGGGCTGTCAGTTTGTCATATGCTGCCATAGTTCTGCTGCCGAGAAAGTGAGGCAGGGCTGGGTGCACCAGTGACAAGCCACAGTGCGGTCAACATGGGACGGCATCCTGGAGCTGGGCGCCTCGGCAACTGCCGCCTCGTACGCAGCGTCAGAACAGCTGTCAAGAGGCCCAAAGTGTGAGGTGGCGCTGCCGTGCGCACCGCCCTCAAAGGTGTCCCAGCAAGGCATCAGACACTCAAGCAGTGTGCCCGGCTCGAACCGCGGCAGCCGGCCGCGAGCTGATCTCCTCATATCCTGCCGTTCTCGTGGACCTGGTCCAGCAGCGGCGCGGTGAGGGCCCCGGTCTCCTCAGCGGCGCCCGCGGCCGCCGTCTCCGCCGCGTCCAGCCCGGCCGGCTTCTCCGCGTGGGGCCTCGTCGCCGCCGGGTCGCCCAGCAGCAGCAGCGGGAACAGCAGCAGCACCGCGGCGCCCTGCGAGGCGGCACGGCATGCTTGGATGCAGTGATGGTCTTGCAGCTGTTTGATGGCGTAACACCAGTCGAACCTGAGGCAGGCGCACGAAAGCCTCCGCAGCCCACAACCTCACACATAAATAGCGGTGCGCAGAAGACGAGCAGCAGCTGAGCAATTAGCGCTCTTCGGGGGCCAAACGGACTCGCCAGATGTATGTGGAGTTTTGCAGGAAATCACATAAGGCGTCTTGTCAGGTTGCTGCGGGATAAAGGGGAACAGGCAAGCTTTTGAGCTGCCCTCGCTGCTACTATCAAGCGCAAGCATGTTGCCGCGCCTGCAGCACGGCGGTGATGATGAAGGTGAAGCCGAAGCCGTGGTGGTCCAGCAGGAAGCCGCCGGCCACCGCGCTCGCGCTCCACCCCGCCATCATCAGGCTGTCCAGACTGCAACGCAGGCGGCGCGAGCACTCAGCATCCAGGGGCAGGGTCTGCTCTGCGATGTGTGCTGTTATCAGTAGCTAGTGCCGCTCAGCCTGTAGGGGCTGACAGGGCCGGAGGCCATGACCTGAGAGCCTCGACTAGGTAGTCAAGGGTGCGTGCGACGGGGTGGAACACCAATGGCCCGACACCAACCTCACAGAAACCCCTATGACGCCCAGTCCATGACATGTGCAGAACGCAGATGCGCCTGACGGTGCGGCACCTGTTCCATTTGCCCCGCGCTGACTTGGGCACGTAGTCCATGGTGATTGACGCCTGGAGCGCGTAGACGCTGTTGTTGGCGGTGCACCGCAGCAGGTACACGGGGATGATGAGCGGCAGCACCGTCCAGCTGCTGGTCACGAGCCCCATGTACGCCATCGTGCTCACGCCGACGGTCTCGAACACAATGATCGTCTGGATTCGACCTAAATCATGCATACACAGCCACTGCTTTCAGTTGTCGTGCTGCAATATGCCCCATAAGTTCCTGGCACCATGTGCTGGCAATTTCGCTCAAGGATGTGCTTCGGCAAACCGCAACTTCACCATATTCATTGGCTTGGAATGATGGCTGCAGCATTGTGCGTTGTGGACATGTCAAGTCAGAAACTGTCAAGAGGGGTTCAGGGCAGTGATGGAAAGTTGCAAGTCCAGCATCTGCGGCACGCACCGATATGCCTGCCCAGGTACCGGGCCAAGAACGAAAATGGCGCCAGGAACAGCGGCGTGGTCGCCAGCACCGCATTGGTCGTCGCCGGGCTGAGGTGCACTGCAGTCTTGAAGTACACCGGAAAGACTGCGCGGGAAGCAGGACATGTTGGTCTTGCCTCGTTGCGATGACCAAACTCCCATCGGGCGATGAGCACAACTAACAAACAGGCGCGCTGCCAACTTGCAGAAGGCGAGGCCCTATGCTGATGCCGCGCAGCAGACCAGGGGCCAGCAGGCGAGCGCAGCGGCTTACTCCCCTCGCCGCTAACACCAAACCCTGGCGTCGGCGTCCGGGCGGTGGGCACTTCTTGAATGCGGATCACGCAGCAGCAAAGTAGCCGGCCTCTCACATTTGACGGTCATCCCGGCGGCGAGGCCGAAGATGGCGTCGGAGAACAGCAGCACCGCCGGCAGCAGGAAGTTTATGGACGTCCAGCCGTACTCCAGCTTGTGGCCGGTCGCCGCTGCCTCCTCCAAGTCGGCGGCTGCGTAGCAGCAAGACGGGCTGAAGATGCCCTGTCTGTATCTCAGCCTCCGGAAGCTACCAGATGCCTTGCGCTGCGCATGCGGACCCCGAGCATGACGCCTCAAGTGCCTCGCTCCACAATGTAGAGCTGAAGGGCACCTGCCGAAGCCATGCAAAACCCCGAGCTGCAGGTGGGCAAGACACAGCCCGACGTCATGAGCCAACATCGACAGCACAAGCGCATAAGCAGCGCTCGCACCTGACGCGCTGTGGTTGATAGCCTCGCTCTCCTCGCCAAGCGTGCACTCGTCGTCGAAGAAGAACAGCGCGCAGCTGCTGGCGACGGACAGCAGCATTCCGATCAGGATGACGTCGCCCAGGGCCTCCACCTGCAGCGCCACGGCATGAACTTTTATTTTCTAACGTTTTCATTTGAACCATGCAGACGGAGGGGTCGCAAAGCCTCCACTGGATCATGTCAGGCCTTATCAATGCGAATCTCAAAGACTTGCCACAGCGTGACGGTACAGAGCCTGACGGACTGTTGCTGACCGCCACGCAGGTGCAGCACACAAACCTGGCAGAACAGCCTCGATCCAGGGGTTGCATGTCCGAGCGGCGCACCGTCCACTGGTTGCCAGACAGGTACATCAGGCCAGCCGAGGCAAACATGCCCACAGAGTTGGCCACCACGATGCACGTGAACTGCCATGTGTAAATCGTATCACGCTGACCTGCAGCGTATGTTGCACGTTCAGATTAGCCCTGCTGCAATGTGCTGGATTTTACTTGCCAAAAGCAGTCACAAAGAGCAAGCGCCTCACCTGAAGGCACTGAATCAGCAAAGATGGCGTCGGCAGCAGGCCTGCGGGGCGGAATCGCTCAGCTCAGACTCATGCCAACATGGCGCAGCATGACAGACGAGTTATTGATCCGCATTGTACAGGCCGTCCACAGGACAACTGTCAGGCAGCGCACCCGTAGCCCTCGCAGATGCCCCAGAGAATCATAGCCGCTAGGATGATCATGAAGCGGCTGGTGATGATCTGCCCGCCGATCCGGTAGTCCTGACTCGGCAGCAGGATCGCTGTGGTGGTCACGCCGGTTGCCACTGTGCAGGGCATGCCGAGCCGCGTCAGCCCAACAGCATGCAGATGTACAGCCCGCTCATTGACGCTCAGCAACATGTGAGCGATGTGCTTGCAGATCATGTGCAAGATGTGGTGCCCTAGCCCGATGCAGTGAGGTTCATATTCCTGCAGCGAATGGGTTTGCAATGCAGGGATGCAGACGGGCACCCAGCATGAGGCAGCCGAAAATGCGCAGCAGCCGGTCCCGCCGCATGCGGTCCGCCAGCCACCCCGCCGGCAGCCCGCTGGCCACGCAGAAGATGCCGAAGACGCCCTCCGCTATGCCCACCATCTGCAGGCGCACCGTGTATGTGGTGGCGGCATGCACAACATGCACCGCAGCACAGGTAGGGCAGAGCAGAGCAGCAGCAGCCACACACACAAACACAGGTGTGGAGCAGCATCAGAGGAACACATCGCAGAGCAGAACACCGCGGCGGTGATCACGACGGCATGCACGGATGGACAACAGCGCGAGGGGACGCAGTGCACTGCAGCAACTGCCGCGCACGCGCGTGGTTGTATAGCATCAGATGTACGATCGAAGACAGCAAGCAAGAGCACGTGCCTTATTGCTGTTGTCCTCTATGAGGTAGATGTACGTGGCCATCACTGCTCCGTTCCACAGGCCCGTCGACAGGCCGTCCAGCGACTTGGCCACCATGTTGAGGCCCACATTGTGGTTCAGCCGGCCTGCAGACCATGTCAAGATCGCTAGGCTCCTGTTGCCCTGCTGGATCTGCTCCAGTCGGGGAGCTCTCAACAGCATCACTGTCAGGAACGAGGATGAGCCATTGGGAGCATTGAATGAGGGCAGTAGTGCGTGTCTACACACCGAACCATGGCTTGAAGCTGGGAGAGCGTGTCAGCACGCGCGGCGGCTGCAGCGGGGTCTGCGCCTCTGCTGCAACGCCCCTGTTCGATCCCATGCCCAGTCGGGCTTGCCGGATGCCGCGCTAGCCACGAGGCTGCTCTCTGCTACACTCGCCGATTAGCCTGCAGTCACACCTTCACCCTGCCGTGACGCACGTGAGAATGTCCCGCGCCATGCACAAGCATGGCGATGGGGGGTGCTTGTGGCTGTGCCGGTCATACCTGCTAGTCTGATTGCGCCAATCAGAGCCTATGTCCGCCGCTGCCTTGGATATGTGCCAGCTTGGAGGCCAGCTTGGAGGCTGAGCTGCAGTGACTCACTGCATCAGGTATCGCCAGGCTGTGTCGAACCTCAGTATGCCTCACTGGTCGCAACGTCGGTAGATTGCCTTTCACGGTGACTAAAGCAACGCCTCACGCAGCCATCGCGCCATGCGTGCGATGAGAAGCGATCGCAGCCGTGAACGGGACTAAAAGCTTGCTGTACCTCCCTGCAATGCGTGCTGTGCTGCGCAGCTGATCCTGGCGCGGAAGTTGCAGGGTTACAGGGTTTCTATACGGCCTTGTTGGCGGCTTGTCAAGGTCGCATGCTCGCTCGATGTACAGACAACTCGATTGCACCGTGCACAAGCTGCGCTGCGGTGTTGCGCAGTGCTGTGCACCTCAGCTCACCTTCAGATGACACGCATGGCTTAAGCGCTAGCATCCGCTCTGGTTCTGATCTGGTTGCAACGCAACATTGCAGCAGCTCGAGGACCTCGCTGTGCCGCGACGGGACACATTAGAAGATCTCGCCAAGGGCACATCTCACGCCTCCGCCTGCGTCGCGAAGGGTCACAAGTGTCAGGGCCTGAAATGACGTCGGCGATGCACGCAGCTGAGCCGCTCAGATTCACTGGCATTGTGCTCCGCTAGCAACGGCGTCCACATGGTAACCAAGCACATGCCCGGTATAACAAGCAGTCATTGCGACACAGCCATACCACGCACCGCCGATGAATTCCAGAGTGTTGATGGGCGCATGGTGCAGCGCCGCCAGGTGGCGCCGCAGCTGCCTCCGCTGGTCTTCTGTGAACGCGTGGTATGCCTGCGATGACCCGACCACCAGATCGTGCCACGGTCACACCCCACGTGCAGGCTCCGAAGACAGATACAGTGTCATGCTGCGCACATGCATCCCAGCAGAGCATGGATTTCGTCAGGATCCGGCAGGCGATTGTCGCACCTGGCTGGAAAGCGCGAGCACGGGGTGGCCGCGGCCGTCCTCCAGCTCCAGCACGTTGCCGCACAGCTGGTCCATCTGAAGCCGGCTGATGTCCACGACCTGCCGTCAGGGCAGCATCGCCGTGAGTTCATGAATGCGCGCTGTATCCACGGTTGTGACGAGGACTGAACCGGAGTGTATATGACCATGAACCACACCAGCTATCGCTTAGAGGCGTGCGAATCGTGTCGTGGAGCTGAGGCCTCAGGCGCCCTCCGTACTGCAACCGCAAGCGTAGGGAACATAACCAGCAAAACGACCGACCTCCTGGTGTCGGCGCAGGGACGCGAGCAGGTGCCGGCGCTCCTTCGGGTCCGCCACGCTCTCCAGGCACACCACCGCCACGTCGGTGCCCACCGCCATCATGACGTTGGTGTGGTACACCGGGAAGCCCGCCGCGTCGGTGGAGTGGAACGCCACCAGGTCCCTGCGCAAGGCCGGACCTCGCTCAAGACCAAAGGGACACGATGAACGAACCCCACCTCAGCACCCAAGACGCGGGGTTGCAGAGTCGCAGCTTCTGCCTACCCTAGGAAGTGGCTGTCGGGATCAAGCGGCATCGAAACATCGACGCTCCGCGGCTTGTGAGTCACATGCATGTTGACCGGGAATGGTCGAGACTCGCGCCTGTAGCCCATCTCTGCGACCCATCGCTCCGCGAGGCCGCGGTCCGCGCGCTCCGACAGCGCCACGTAGGCGATGCCGTTGATGCGGTCCAGGACCAGCACGCCTGTGCCCTCGAAGAACCTGCATGAAGCACATTGATTGTTGGGCATTCCCTGATGTGGCGCACGATAGCGGCAGTGGCTGCGAGTGGAACTACACGCGAGCTGGCGAGATGCTCGATGCAGTTCGATCTACATATGCAGCACACGTCCAAAGGTCCTTTCGGCGTGCTGCTGATGTTCATTGGCGCGGTACGTATCGGTAGGTGGCGCACGTATCGGTAGATGGCGCAAGAAAGGTGATCGGCGATTGTATGAAGGTGCTGAGACACGCGCCTGCCGTTCTTCTCCTCGCCGGTCAGGTCGATGACGCGGCTGTAGCCCTTGGTGTGCAGCATGCCGACCATGTCGTCCCGCCGCTCCGCTGCCCTGCAGTCCGCAACACACTATAGCTGTAAGATGCAGATCCACTCCTTCCTCCAGATGACACGATGGATGCGAATTTGTTTGCTCGCAACGCCAGGCACCTGTTTGCATCACGTGCCTGGCGTCTCAGTCCTAATCCTAACTTTAACCCTGGCCCTGACCCTAACCCTACCCCTAAACCTGTTTACTCTGACTCTAACCCGCGCCTGTTGGAGGTCTTCATGGGGTACAGCACCAGGGTGTTCTCCGTGACGCCGCCGCGGGCCTCCCCGATCGCGTGCGTGCTGAACCAGTTGTTAGGGAAGCACGCGTCCGGTTCACGTTGACGCCCGCGGCCTCCGTCAGCGTCTGGTACAGCCCCGCGAATTCGGACAGCACCCTCCTCAGCACGTTGCTGTTCTGCGGCACGGGTTGGCACCGACATGTCAGGGCCCATTCAGCAAACGGGCAACGCAAACGAAAGCAGGTCAGCAGCTCATGGTGCAAGGCCCACGTCAGCACGGAACGGTGAAATGACGCTGAAATTGCAGCATAAATCTTGCATAACAGCTTGCAGAGTTCCTAAGCATGCAGGTATGATGCATGCAGATCCTGTGCAGCGGGTCCCACCTCGCCGCCGCTGTTGATGGCATGCATGAAGTGGTTGTCCTGCGCCGCCTGCTCGTTGAAGGTGAACGCTGTCGGCGCCACCATCAGCACCTGCACAGCACGCAGGTCGAGGTTCGCACACCCAGGTATAGGTTCAGGGGAGTTGTCGCCGGATAGCATGGGATTAACATCCAGTGTAACCGCGCGGGCGGGTGTATCCACAGTCTTTGACACAGGCTTAGGGCTACGCATCAGGCGTTGTGACTGCGATGCAACAGGGCCAGCGCAGCACCTCATTGGTGTTCTGCCTCGCGCCGTGCGCCGCCATCGCGGCGGCGACGCTGTTGTAGTTCCCGCTGGCCGGGGCGCGCACGTCCGGCACGTAGCACGTCCGCAGGCCCTCCCGATGCAGCAACCTGAGAGCACGCTTGGCGCATGAACGAAGCTGTGTTCTATGGTCTGCAGGAACGCACGCAGGAATACCGCATGGCACATCAGCATCTGGAGGGGTCAGCGGCAAGCTGACACAGAAGCGGGCTGCTCATCCGTGCGTGGATTGGTCGTGCGCCATAATTGGCACAGATGCGATCGCGACATCATGTCAGTCGGTCATTGAGGCTCCTGCTGTCTCGGCTGCCCCTTCGTCAAAAGCAAGCAGATGTGCCGCCATGCCGCCCCCCCGCGCACCTGAGCAGGTCGGTGGCGACGAGCTTGATGTGGTACTGCCCGTCCCGGCCGAACTCGTACTCATCGACCACCTGGCGGCTGTCGCTCTGCGAGAGCGCCGACGCGACCGCGGCGCTGCCCTGCCCCAGCGGCGCCACCGAGCTCGCCAGCGACCGCGGCTCCTGGTCGTGCGCCGCGAAGGCGTCCCGCACCACCCCCACCCGCGGAGGCAGGTTGCCTGACAGCACCCACGATCGACGCTACGGGTGGCATTCTGCACTCCCAGTCGTGTGCTCGATCGGCGAAAGGCAAATGGTCCATTGTCGCGACGCTGCATTCCTGAGACATGATCCTGTGCGTCTGCGAATTTTGCCGGTGGCACACAGCGTAGAGTTCGGCTCATTCAGGCGTTTGCGGCGCCAGGCGGCACGCACATGCCGTGCCTCGCGTATGCAGAGGGGCTTACCGGCTATGCTGGACACTAGGGACGAAGGCAGCACAGCCTGCGGGCCCCATGGCCGCTCGGGGAGGCGCAGCAGCACCGGCGCCTTCGGCAGCACCACCAGCGCCTCACCCTGATCCGGGGAAGTCGCTGTGCGCAGATAGCTTTGGTCAGATGGAGCGGTCAAGATGCAGCAGGGTATGATGGGGAGCAGTGCGGAGAGGTGGGGTGGCGGAAGGGGGGCCCTGAGATGATCGCTTTCTTTGCTATGAGCAGACACTGACGGTGTATGAGACCGCCATGCAAAAGCACTTACCCTGCTGCGGCACCGCCGAGAAGGCTCGTTGGGCACCGAAGAGCTCACTGCATTGCTGCAAGCATCGCCGAGCGCTTCGGAGCAGAGCTCGTGTCATGTGAGGCGCCGCCGTCCAAGAGCAGGCTTGTGTTGATACTACTTGCGTTTGCTTGACACCGATGTAATCTGTACAGTCAGGAGCTGAGTCACGCTCGCAACCCTCCAATTTGCAGCCCGTTGCAAACCATTCAAACTTGACTTGGCTGGCAGAGATTGCCCACGACGGATCATCGTCACGACTCTTCGAGCTTGAGTTCGTGCAGCAACAATCCGTTCCGGCCCCGCGCGTCGCGCGCCCAGCGCCCCATGCGCGGCTCCTGCAAGACAAGAGGACTGCACTCGTCAGCACCAGCAAGCCAGGTTAGATGCCAGTTGTTACTTACTCTTGCAGCAGGATGGCAAACTCCGAGCTGCACGGGTTCAGGTACGGAATAAGCACCCTTATCATGCCGGGCTCTGGCGATTTGGGCGTGGAGGGAGGATCAGCACCTGCCCCATGCCCGCCAGCAAAAACCGCCCGCTGTGCGCGACACACAGCGCATTCACGAAGCCGCGCGCCGGCAGACCGCAGAGTTCCCTCAGCGACCGTCTGCCCGCCGCCTCGCCCTCCAGTCCCCACAGGCGGATGACCCCGTCTCCGCCCCCGCTGGCCTGCTCACCATATGAAACGGGGTAGAGCTTGCTGAGTACGAGCTGGCACGTTGTGGCGAGGCTCGAGGGTCCCACACCACATGCCAGCTCAGGCACTAGCATGCGCTACCACTCACTTGGCAAAGGCGGGCCAATTTTCCTTCTGTTGCATGCCAATGTCAGTCGCGTGCCCATGTTTTGAAGAGCAGAGCACGGCTGGTCTGCACCCCTAAGTGATGGGACAACAACTCACCAGCAGGTCTGTGCCCCTGCACACGGCGACGGCACTGACCCACGACGCGCACGCGCCGCCTACGCTGCCCGGGCCCGACGCCGCTCCGCCGTTCGCGCCGCCGTCCCGGTCGTCCACCGCGTCCTCGTCCGCCGTGCTGTCGCCGACACCCTCTTCGGCGTCCTGGCCGACACAGCGTAGAACGCTCCGAAACAGGCCAGACTTATGCAGAAAAGTAGGAATCGAGAGATCAAGTCGAGAGCATGGGAACACAGGGTCAATATTACTGCGCTCAAAGATGGCAAGGTGAATTGTCCTTCGGCACTTTGTAAACAGCCTAGTCAGACGTGCTTGCTCACCGTGCTGCGCTGGGCTGCAGCGTCCGCCGATGCGGCTGCGGGGCCGGCGTGGTGGGCGCCGCGCACCACCGCGACCGGTTTCTTCTTGAGCTGGCTCCACAGCGCCAGGGCGCCGTCCGAGGAGCCGGTCACCCACTCGGTGCCGGTCACGTACGCGCAGCACTCCACCACCTGCCCGTGGTTCCTACAGCGCATGGTCGACAGCGTCAGCTGCGCGCTCACAAAGAGGTCGGCGTACAGACTCCTTGTCGAGACTCAGCCGGATCAACCCTCATGAAAACACATGCTGCACAAAAGCAACGATCCACGCCAGGTGTCGTTGCTGCTGTGCTTCGCTGAAGGGTTGAGGAGCGTGGTGAAGCGTACGACTGTACAGACCCACTGTGGGCAGCAGTGCCAGAGGTCGCAACCCACACCGTCTTCAATCTACTCGGGTAAATCAGCCCGCAGCTGCAGGCAGCATCTGATCACGCACCTGTAGATGAGCTGCGACTCCTCGGGGATCTTCCAGACGCGGCAGGTGTGGTCAGCGCCGACGGTGAGCACCCGCTCCGCCCGCCGCGCGTCGACGCCCAGGACGTCCGCCTGGTGCCCGAACAGCGTGTCCACGTACGCGCGGTCGTCCAGGCTCCAGATCTGCGCCAGGGGCCGAGGTTCGTCCGCGCAGGCTGCATGTCGGACGTTGGGCTGGCAGCGCGATGGTATCAAGGCGCGCTGACAGCATCTAGGGGT